>MDTE01055097.1_pt1 | contig 40518 bp, 22 predicted proteins | sample 811231 | NCBI WGS metagenome assembly MDTE01 (sample SAMN05326651, study PRJNA326480) | marine metagenome | isolation source: seawater | place: Indian Ocean: Red Sea | collected 2010
GTAGAGCTTGCACTCGTTTACGACGTCGGCGGCGACGTCCCTCTTACGACTGCGGACCACTTCAGTGATGAGCTCATCGATGTATTCACGACGAGACAGTGTACTCAACTCGTGATTCTCCACCAATTTTAGTAAAAAGGTCGCTCCCTTCTCGGCGTTGATGCGGTAATAGGCGAACATAGCATCCACCAACTCCCGCACGCCGGGTAATCGATCTTGAACGGCGTGCACGTGTTTCACCTCCGCCGGAGCCGTGGACGGGTCCGTCGCCTCCGTGCTCGTCACTTGCATCGGTTCCGCCGCATTGTTCGCTTCATCAACGGGCGTCGCCGGAGGCGGTGGCGCTTCGTGAGGAACATCGTCCATGGGACGAGTCAGAAGATACTCCATCGCCCGTTCGACGCTTTGGCCGTTGACGGCGGTGATTGCGTGGTGCGCGTGTCCTCGACTGAATCCCATCTCAACGATGGACGCAATCATATCCTCCGATGGGACGAATGGTCGCGGCGGAGGACGCGGGACCGCGCGCGGAGCGGGCGGGCTTCTTCTCGGATCGGACGCAGCCGCCTGCGACGTGCCTCCCAAAATATTCAAGAAGCACTGCAAGAACAAATCCGCCTCCTTCTGAGACGCGAGCGCCGCGAAATTTGCCACATCCTGCCTCCACAGACATTTCAACGCATCATTCAAAGAACAGTGTATCCAATCCATACCAGACCTCGCATTAGTAAAGGCGTCGGGGACGTGTGAGTACGTCGGCATGTGAACGTCGGTCGCGCTCGCGTGCTCTGGAAGATCGGTGGAGAGCGCGAGCTTGTACGTGTTCGTCGACGTGATCAATTTGACGTCCGATATGGCTGAAAATAGGCGCGCGAAACTGCGAACCGTGTTATAGCATTCCGATGTGACGGCGACATCCTCAGTCTCGGTGCGCTTCACCCCAGATTGCAAAAGTTGTTGCGTCAGTTCAACCGTCGCCTCAAAGTGAGCGTACAGCAAACTGAACAAGCCGCACCTCGCCGCGTAGTTGATCATGACGCCGTTCGGTGCGTTTCTTCTATCGTCGAAGAAAACTTCATACGATAACGCGACGAACGCTCGCAAGTGACTCTGATGACGATCAGTCTCAGACTGATTCTGTGAGTTCAGCATCACAGTGGATTGAGACAGTGCGCGCTTCACTTCGCACGCCATTTCCCACACGGCGTCGCCGCTGCACTTGATGAACTTTTGAGCGCACGGTCCTAAATCTTTTCTGCGACGCATGGTCGTCGATACCTTGGTGACTGAGGCGAAAAGCGCGCTGATCGACCTCATGAAATGATCCGCCCGCACGCACAACCACCACACGGGAGAATACGGCTGTTGCTTCGAGTCAACTTTCGCGAGAACTTTGTGGAACATCGCTTCCAATTTCGACGCGCGCGAGAACGCTTCAAGAGCCGATCGAAACAAGATCTGCGTCTCCTCTCGCGAATGCATGAGTTTGCAAGACATTGCCGGCATCTGCTGGATGACGGACGAAAACAAGTCGCAGAGACGCTCGTACCCAGCCATGAATGTGCACAATGATTTGACTTGTTCACAGAACGCCGTCTCGTTCTTCAAGTGTGGTCTCTTCGATTTGTTACTGGTAGTGTTGCAGTAAATGTCATACGAGGCGTATTGATCCATGTTTTCATCCACTGGAACGGGTGCCGCGAATTTAGCGAGCTGCGAGCACACATCGCTCGACGAGCGTGTAAACTGTTTGACGAGCACGGCACATGCGCGCATCACTCCATCCGACGAGTCCAATAGCTCCACGCTGTACGCATTCGCGTCGATCGGATTGATGATCGCCTTGCACGCCACGCTGATGGACTGGTAGCTAGAGCACGATGCAAACTCAATCGGCATGGGGCAAATGACCATCTCCAACAGTATCTCAACCACTCCCACGTTCACGAGCGGTTCGCACATGTGAGACGTCGCTAAAACGCCGTCCATGAATCTCGATATATTTTGAAGTCTCTTGGATAATGGCATCTGATCGATGACATCCTTGCTCACGAACGCGTGCTGATACGCGTCGGCGTCGTACATCTTCTCGTAGATGGCTTCTCTCGCATCTGACAGTATGTGGTGCATGACTTGAACGCCGTCACCTTGTAGCGCCGGAATGTGTCTCAAGGCTTCATTGATTCCTGTGCCGACGACTTTGGCCGTGTCTGAGTTCATGGGAAAGGATGTATCTAAAAACATCGTTCTCAAACACGTGAGCGCGGACGATTTGATGACTTTTGCCTGTCCCTGCTCGTTCAAGCAAATGGCGTTGATCGTCGTCGGCACCGCGCAGAGCACCTTGGCCATGTTCTTGTTGTTCCCGATCGGCCACATCGTTTCCGTGATAAACTTGAGAAACGCATCGATGATACCAGCTTCGTCCAGCGTCGAGTAACACGTCGGCTCGTTGTGGATGACGTCGCACAACAAATTCGACGCCAAGGATGATACCCCAGGACCGAATTTGAGCGGATATCTGAGAACGGTGGCCAACGTATCGGTCAACGTACCATCGGCGAGTCCGGGCACGCGCGAGCGCAACCCTCCCGTCGAGAAGCACGTATACGCCATGGTTCGCATGAGCGCCTTGATCAAAACTCGCCTGTGATACCTCACGTACTTCGGCGCGTCGTTCCTGGACGCCGTCGTCGTCGCTAACGTCGTCGTCGTCGTCGTCGTCGTCGTCGCTGTCGTCGTCGCTTGCGTCTCGAAATCTTCTAAACTAGAGAGACTATCTATCTTGCGCTTCCGCTCGGTGGACTCATCCATGTGTCCCGCCGCGCGTAACTCTTCCAGCGCGGCGCGCGTCTCGAGATGCATGCGCTTGGACAACATCTCGAGGCCTTGTAATTCCCTAAAACCCGTGACGGCGCTGCTCTGGTAATCCAGGTATGATTCAATCGTGTGCACGACGTCGATGACGACCGGTAGCATCTCGACGCGCGTCTGTTCGACGAGCGACATCAGCATAGGAAGTAATTCGGCATCCCTGATGGCGCCGCATCCCGGCGTCGTCGTGCTCAAAATTCCCAAGAGGTGCATCAGACTCCTCGCGTCGCGAATGACGCCCGAATCAATCTCATCCTCGGTGGCCGATTGCGACGTCACGGACGTCGACATGGCGGATAAACTCTCCGCCAACACCCCCGGACCCGTGCGTCGTCGAATGATTTGACACACCTGAAATCCACAGACACGATCGTTCGTGTACGCGCTGAGACAATTCATTGCGTCGCGTCTCATATCAGACGAGCGCGTGATGCCTAAATCAACCTGTATCAATCCCAGGAGCGCCAGCGCGCTGCTCTGAGCGTCTTCCACTAAATTCTCGAACTCATTACTCTTCAAATTCGGATCACCGGCGTAGGGACTCAATTTACCCATGTTTATGATGACGTGTTGCGCCAGGCACGAGAGTCGAGCGCACGTCTCGCATCCCTCTCTGGTGCGCGCGAGCTCTTGAATCCACAACTCCATAACGAAGGCTGCGTGCACGGCGCCGACACTACTTCCAAACTCGTCGTTCTCGACATCAAACGCACCCCCAGCGCAATTTGGTTCATCGTCGTGAGCTTTGAACTTCGCGCGCGCGATTCGATTCGTCGTCTCGGCGAGCGAGAGACCGCCGGGAATGTCGGCGTAAAACTCGCGCTCGTTCACCACGGTGGGCGATTTTCCGTCCGCGATCGCGCGTCGACGCACGCGCAGACACAAAGTTATCCCCCCGTCGACGCTCTGACTCGACTCGCCGCGCCCACGCCGCCCACGTCCCGTCGTCGTCGTCGTCTCGTCGCCGCACCGCGCGAAGAGTTCGTACTCGACCCGATACGTCGCCGGTTCGCCATCCAAACGCGACGGTTCGACGAATTCGCATCGAACGTCTCGAACGATCGCTCGCGCGCGATTTGCGTCATCGCACGGCCCCGGAAACGACCGTTCGTTCGCGTCAATCACAGCCCGCCCGCAGTCCCTCGCGCGTCTGTCGACGGCCGCCGCGAGCCAGACGGAACGTTTCACAGCGTCAGACGTGAAATATTCGTGTCGCATCGTGCGTCCGACGACAGATTTTCTCGTCGCCGCCGCTAATAATCGCAACACACTCTCACACGTCTCCCTAAACTCTAAGAAGGCTGTCACCGCCTCTCCGTGCGTAAACGCCGTGCCCTCGCCGCAATTTTCTAACACTTCGCGCATGAAATCCGCGATCCAATTCACCGCGCGAAACGTCTCGGCGCCCTCGTCCTCGTCACCCTCCGTCACACCACCCACGCGATTCACGCGCACGCGACGCGCCGTATTTCTCAAGTACTCGGCGAAACGCGCGAAGACATCCACCCAGTGTCGCGCGTCGCACTTGCCAAAGGTCCACTCGAACGCGTCCCGTCCCGACAGTCCCTCGGGAAGCGCCACGGCGAGTAAATCATCCACGATTCGTCTCGTCTCGGGACTCTGCGTCGTCCGAAACAAAACCCACGTGAGAATACACATCGTTCCATTCGTCAGTCTCTCTCGTGCGCGTGCCTCGAACGCGCGTTCGCGCGAAGAGACGCGCGTTCCCTCGCGTTCGTCGAGACGCGCGTCGCGTCGCCTCGGCGCCGACGCACCGCATCCATTCGTCGTCCCGTCGTCTCCACCGACCCTCTCTCCCGCGTCATCGCGTCCCGCATCGCTTTCCCTCCCCCTCTCGCGTCCTCCTCGCCACAGTCTCACCCCCTCGAGCGCGCTCCCTCGCCCGCTCGCTCTGTCGCTTCCCGCGCGCCGTCGGCACGACCGACCGATCGTTCGATTCGCGTCCACCGCGACGCCGACCGAGACGCGTTCGCGCTCGCGGTCGACGCGCGACGGACGAACGACGTCGTCTCCTCGCGAGCGCGTCGCGTCGGGGTCCACCGTCCCGCGCGTCGAGGACTCCGTCTCGGGCACTCGTCATTCGTCCGCGCGTCTCCCGTCCTCGCGGTCGTGGACCGTCGGGGTATACACGTAGTCTCGATACCGTCAAAGCGTCCTTCTCTACGTGCGTGCGTGTGCGTCTCCGTCCCTCACGTTCTTTTACCTTCTCGATGTGTGCGCATGACGCGTACACTGGGACGAGTATACCCCAACAGACGAGACGCGTGTGTGGGCATCGCCGCGCATCTCTGAACCCTATGCGTCCCCAAAGAAAGACACCCGCGTGTGTTTAGGTTTAACTGAATCGATCGACGACCGACGCCGGAATCGACGACGCGCGCGACGACGGAGGCGGCGGACGAGCGAGAGAGACGCGCGGTGCGTGGTGCGCGCGCGTCGTGGAGTCGTGCGGCGTCGTGCGGAGTCGCGTGAGGGATGGCGACGCGCGCGGTGCGACGCGCGATGATGATGACGATGACGGCGACGCGCGGGACGATCGTCGGTCGCGCGACGACGCGCGGGGCGTCGTCGTCGTCGTCGAGCGCGTCGTCGAGGGAGAGGATCACGGCGGCGCCGATGGTGTACGTCAAGGGTGAAGAGATGACGGCGTACGTCATGGAGCTCATTCGGGAGAAATGGATCGACCCGAGGGTGGACGCGCGCGCGTGGGAGACGTACGATTTGCGAGCGAAGAATCGAGACGATACGGAGGATCAGGTGCTGCGAGACGTCATCGCGGCGGGGAAGAGGATCAAGGCCATCTTTAAGGAACCGACGGTGACGCCGACGGCGGATCAGGTGAAACGATTGGGCTTGCGGAAGAGTTGGGGGTCGCCGAACGGAGCGATGCGCCGCGGATGGAACGGAATCACAATCTCTCGCGATACGATTCACATCGAGGGCGTCGAGTTGGGATATGAGAAACCGGTGTTTTTTGAACGACACGCGGTGGGCGGAGAATACGCGGCTGGGTACAAGAACGTCGGTAAAGGAAAACTGACGACGACGTTCACGCCGAGCGAAGGACCCGACGCGGGGAAAACCGTCGAGGTGGATTCGAGAGAGATCACCGACTCCGAGGCCGCCGTCGTGACGTACCACAACCCGTACGATAACGTCAACGATCTCGCGCGTTTCTTCTTCGGTCGATGTCTCGAGGCGAAGATTACGCCGTACGTCGTGACGAAGAAGACTGTTTTCAAGTGGCAGGAACCGTTTTGGCAAATCATGAAAAAGGTGTACGACGACGAGTTCAAGTCTAAATTCGTCGAGGCCGGCGTGACCAAGCCGGACGACGAGCTCGTGCACTTGCTCTCCGACGCGGCGACGATGAAGCTCGTCCAGTGGACGCAAGGCGGATTCGGCATGGCGGCGCACAACTACGACGGCGACGTCTTGACGGATGAGCTCGCGCAAATTCACAAATCTCCGGGTTTCATCACCAGTAATCTCGTCGGTGTCGACGAAGACGGCACCCTCATCAAAGAATTTGAAGCCTCTCACGGTACCGTCGCCGACATGGACGAAGCGCGCCTGCGCGGCGAAGAAACCTCCCTCAACCCTCTCGGCATGGTGGAAGGTTTGATCGGCGCCATGAACCACGCCGCCGAGGTCCACGACGTCGACAAAGCGCGCACGCTCGCCTTCACCGCCAAGATGCGCGCCGTCATCCACCAACTCTTCCGCGAGGGCAAGGGTACTCGCGATCTCTGCGGACCGACCGGTCTCACGACCGAACAATTCGTCGACGCCGTCGCCCGACGTCTCGACGGATGATGCAATACTACGCGAGCGTCCTCGTTCGTCGTCGTCGTCCACGTCCAAATGCACCACCCACGACTCACCGCCCGTCGTCGCTCGGCGAGCCCGCGCGCTTTTCTTCGCCCCCTCATCCCACCGCGCGTCACCGAACGCGACCACGAATCCTCACATCTCTCTTTCTTCCGTTCGCCTCGCCTCGCCTTCGTCGTCCCGACCCGCGTCCCGACCCGCGCAAACCCTGATCTCCTCCACACCTCGACCTCGACCTCGTCGCCACACGCGCGCGCGACGCTCCGTCTCGTGAGAGCGCGAGGGTGACGACGAGGACGATGAACTTCGCGGCGCAGGCGGCGGCGGCGAACGAGAAGAAAACCGCGGGCGAGCGCGCCCCGGTGACCGCGGTCGAGTTGGACGGCGGCGCGGCGCTCAAGATCATGACGCACTGCGCGGACGCGTCTCCCGGGAACGCCGCGGGTCAGTTGCTCGGATTGGACGTCGGAGGGAACTTGGACGTCACCGCGTGCTTTCCGTTCCCGCGGGTCGGCGGTGAGGACGATCACGAGGGCGCGTTCGCGGCGGAGGAGGGGGCGGAGTATCAACTCGACATGATGCGGTGCTTGCGAGAGATTAACGTGGACTCTAACGCGGTCGGATGGTATCAAAGCACGTATCTCGGCACGCATTACAACGGAGAATTAATCGAGACGTTTTTATCGTACTCGGAGAGCATCAAGCGGTGCGTGTGCGTGGTGTATGATCCGACGTACGCGGAGCAAGGCGTGTGCGCGCTCAAGGCCTTAAAGCTGAGCGAAAAGTTCTTGGAGGCGTACGATAAGGGTAAGCATGAGTTGACTCTGGAGAAGATTCACGAGAAAGGGTTAAAGTGGGACGACATCGTGGTGGAGGTGCCGCTGACGATTAGAAATAGCGCGCTCGCGACGGCGGTGATGGGCGAGTTGGCGCGAAACAAGGAGGCGGAGCTCAACGAGACGGATTACGAACGCTTGGATCTGAGCACGGCGCCGTTCGTGGAAGAAAACATGAAGTTGCTCGGCGAGTGCATGGAGGATTTTGCCAACGAACAACAGCGCGTGGCCTACTTCCAACGCAACATGCAGCGATACCATTCTCAACACGCGCACTGGTTGCACAAGCGTCGTCAAGAAAACGCGCGTCGTCGCGCCGCGGGTGAGGAGTTGCTTCCGGAGGAGGATCCCAACTACAAGGCGCCAAAGGCTCCGAGCCGGTTGGAAAACCTCTTGATCACCAACCAAGTCGCCGAACACGTCGATCACCTCGAAAACTTCACCACCAAGACGGCGGCCAAGCTCGAGTTGGTCACGGCGTTGCGCGGGGGCAATTGATTCACGTAGGCTCATCACTAATCTTGTTGAAACACCACACAACAATCCTTAGCATTCTCCTCGTCTCATTCGCCGCTTCCCCCGATCCCATCGTCGCGTTCGCGATGGTGTTTCGTCGTTTGACTTTTTCGAGCTCGAGAAGATGTTCCCAGCCATCCAACGGACACGCATCCGCACACGCGCGCGCGCGACATGTCCCCCATCGTCGCCGCGCTCGCCCAGCGCATCGCGCCCGCGATCGCGCGCGCGCACGTCGCGTTCGAATCCCTCGAACCGCGCGTCGAGACGCTCGCCCGGTGGACCTCTCGTCTCTTCACCGGCGCCGATGACCACGCGGTGGCGCGCCCACTCTTCGCGTACTTTTACATCTCTCTCGCGTGTAACGCCGGCATCTTGCTCGCGTCGTTGGTGTTGTCGAGACGCGTCGTCGGCGTCGAACGGTTCGACGGCATGAAACCGCACGACCGCGTCACGTGGCACACCAACCTGTGCACGTTTTGGCCGGCGTTCGCGGTGACGGCGTACGCGCTCCCGGCGATTGTTGAATTCCGCGGTGATCCGAACTCGTTCTCGAGCGAGGTGTCGATGATGACGTCGAGAGGGTGTGGGATGTCCATCGGGTACATGACGTGGGATCTCGGGGTGATTTTGGCGCGATGGGAGGATCAGTTGAAGGCGTACGGAGGCGCGGGGGCGCTGTATCTCTTCATCGCGCACCACGTGTTTTCGATATTTTTGTGGCCGTACGCGCTGACGCGAGGGTTGTGCGCGTATCACATTAATTATTTTCTCGTGAGCGAGGTGACGAATTTTAACATGTCGCTGCGATGGATCTTATCGGCGCTGAAGATGTCGGACACGACGCTGTATCTCGTCAACGGATTGGCGTGGATTCCGTTGTTTTTGAGCGTTCGCGTGGCGGTGATTCCGAGACTGTTCGCCTCCTTCGTGGGGTCGGATTGGAGCGTGTTCACGCCCATCCAGCGTTGGGTGGCGCTGCTGACGCTTCCGATTCCGTCCATGTTGAATCTGTACTGGTCCAAGAAGATTGTTTTCGGCGCGCTGAAATTTCTCGCCACGGGCGAAGAGCCGGACGCCAAGAAGTCGCCGTCTCCCAAGAAAAAGAAGAAGAGAAACTGAGCGCGCATCGTATAACGCGCGTTCGAAGTAGCCGTACTAGCAGCCGTACTAGCACATTGTTCATGTTACAATCCTTGATTCATCGGGACGCGCGCGCGTCGCGAAAAAAGCGAACGACGAGAAACCGTCTCGCCGCTCGACGACTATCCGATCGGAAATCCCGGCACGATCCCACGCGCCTGAAGCTCCGCGTACGCGTTCACCGCGAGCGCAATCATCGCAATTCGTCCGTGAATCATCTCTTTCCTCGCCGTGAACACTCCACCCATCGCGCCGATCGGATAACTCTTCGGCTCGCCGCCGTACGTCTCTCCCAGCGCGCTCGGCGCGAAACTTCCCGCCGTCACCACTCCGATCACGATCGCCATCAGCACCACGTGATCGTGCGCTTGCGTCAACACACCATCATGCGTTCCATTCGGCGCGTATTTATTCCACAGCGTCACCGCCGCGCCCACCTGCGCGCACCGTCCGTTGACGGTTTCCGGCGCCCACCCGGCGAACGCCATCACCTCCCAGGGACGTCGTCCCTCTGTTCTCTTCCCCACGGCGCGCGACGACGTCGTCTTGGCGCGCTCGAGCGCCTCGCGCGTGGGAACGGTGACCCCGTCCGGGGCGCCCACCGCGCGAGGTTTGGAGACGACGGCGCGCGCGCGTCCGGGAGTCGTCGTCGACGTCATGGATGATGACGTCGTCGACGACGATGACGCGTCGCCGCCGCCGTCGCGCGATGATCTCGCGCGCGAGAACGGGCAGGGTGGGAGCGAACACGATCGCGCGTGCATCGCGGCGGTCCGTCGGCGTCTCGCGTCGGTCGCGCGCGCGTGAATGACGACGATTTTGTGTCGGCGAGACGCGACGGCGTCCCGTCGAGACGACGGCGTCGCGTCGAGGGAGGGACGGATTCGTCGAAAGATGGACGGAACGCGTCTCTCGCGGTGGATTACAAGGGTCGACTCGTCTCGACGTGGACTCGTCTCGACGGTGGTGAAGAAGGAAATTAGGCCGGCGCGCCGGCGCACGCGCGCGCGCAAAACGCCGCCCACGCGGCGAATTTCGTCTTGACGAAGACGTAGAGCCAATACAGCGAGCCGTTGGGTTGAATGCTCGTCATGAAGGTGACGAACACGGAGAGACTGGTGAAGAGTAAACCGTACGTGGCGATGCGCTCGTTGATGCGCTGGAGACGAACCTCCACGGAGGCTTGCACGAGGGACGTCGTGCGCTCGAGCGCGTCGCTGAGAATTTTAGCCTGTTCGGCGACGGCGTTGATGGTGCTCACGGCGGGATCGATGCGCTTCTTGACGAAGAGCGGTAAGAATCGAATCTCGTACCCGAGTCGGGTGAAACCGGCCTCGCCGAGACGGAGATCGATGAGCTCGAGGTAGGACGCCACGGTCAAGGCGACGAGCTTTGTTCTCGTCACGAGTTGCGTGATGGCTTCCTCGAGCTCGGTGATTTGCGTCACAAAGTTTTGTTGATCCTTGTGCCCGCGCGATGTCGCTTTTGAACGACGAAGCTCGCGAGATAACGCCTCGTAGCGCTCGTTCAGGCCGGCCAGGAGTTGAAACTTTGACTTGGCGTTGGGGAGACGCTGTAAAATCAACAGGCGGTACTGTTCGAGCGCGAAGAATCGTTGCAATTGACGCCCCGCGCGGATGAAGGTGGCTTCTCCCGGCGGCACCACGACGAGCGTTGACATCGCTCCGAACTCATCGAGCTCGTAATTGGCAAACATTCTGCTCCCGTCGCCAATGTCGCACCCCACGAGCGATCCGGCGTCCCACTCCATCGCCGCGTTGTCCTCTATCTCCGTCGCGTCAGTCTCGCCGGGCTTCGCGTCTCCGGACGACCCGAGGGCGCGTCGAATGTCGTTTAACTCCTTCAACGACGGTACACGCGTCTTCGGCGCTTGCGACAACTGTCGGAACACGGCGTGATTCACCAGGAACACCTTTCCCGGAATCTGCGACAACCAATCCGGAGGCAACAACCACTGCCAAGGCGTAACCTTCGCGCCCAGTGCCGCCTTCATGTTCCCCGGTCCGTTCAGCGTCAGCGTCTCGAACTCTGTGTGTCTCTGCATTCGAAGATTAAACCCACCCCCCAGATTCAGCGTCACGTCCGACCATCCGCGCTCGATTCCGTCCAACGTCTCCTCCACTTTTTCCATGGGCATGGTGTAGTGCGCGAGCAACTCCTCGATGCACTTTCGGTGCGCCATCCCCTCCTCTCGCGTGAACTTCCCGGTCTCATCGTACTCTCGGTACCACGCGATGTGTAAAACCTCCCCTTTCAGCGGTACAAACGGTCTCGAACGCGTCTCCGCGCTCAGCGCGCGCCGCTGCCCGAGGCCCCTATCCGTCGTCGGCGTCAATTTCTTCTCCATCGCCGGCGTCTCCTCCTCCTCCGTCTCGTCCTCCGTCTCGTCCATCGACGCACTCGACGACGATACCGCCTCACCATCGCGACTCACCGCGTTCATCGCGTTTTCACTCGCCTCTTCCTCCGCCGCCGCGCTCGCGCTCGCGCGCGCGCCGTCGCCGCGCCGCCGTCGTCGTCCCGCGTCGTCCTCTTCCATCGCTCCCCGCGTCGCGCGGCCGTCCATCGAGAGACGACCGATGGCGACGCGCGCGACGCACCAATCCCGTCCCATCCTCGTCGTCGTCGTCGTCGTCGTCGTCGTCGTCGTCGTCGTCTCTCGACGACGCCGACATTCACCGCCCCGCCTCTCCATCCTTTCCCACGCCTTCCCACGCGCGCCTCCGTCGCGTCTCCCCACCGCGACGCGCGTCATCGTCGCCGACGTCATCGCCGCCGCCATCGATCGAGTCGTCGTCCGCGCGCGCCGTCCCCGCGCGCGTCGCGCGCTCGCGAGCGCGTCGACCGAGGCGCGCGCGCGGGCCCGTGCCGAGGGACTCTTTCCACCGTTCACGACTCATAACGCTCATAGTAGAACGCCCTCGGACGCCATCAAATGTGAAACCGCGAAAGGATAGCGCGGGCCGGGCCGGGCGCGACGCCGCAGTCGTCGCTCGCGCGCGCGATGACGACGCCGAGCGCGCGCGAGGGCGCCGGCGCGTTCCGATGTCGTTCGCGTCGTCGTCTCGGGCGTCGTCGTCTCGCGTCGCGCGCGCGCGCGACGTCCGGAGACGGGGACGGGGACGCGTCGACCGCGCGCGGGGACGCGCGCGAGCCGACGGAACGCGACGAGGAGGAGGCGGGGGAGGAGGCGACCGCGCGCGATGCACCGTCGTCGTCGCGTCCTCGTCGTCGGTACGTGAATCCACACGCCAAGAGAGAGATCATGCGCATGAACGACGGCTCGGAGCGAGAGATCCTCGTCGACGGACGGTTCGCGTGCGCCAAGTGCGCGCGAGGGAGTTCGTGTTACGTCGTGCATAAAGCGACGAGCGCGGTGGCGAAGATGCGAACGAAGCGAAGATATAACGATGGACGAAAGGGGAGGCGTGGGAGAGGGAAACATGGGCGGGAGAGGAGTCGCGCGAGGGACGGCGCGGATCCGCTGGGCGCGGCGACGGCGTTGGTGAGGGATGGACATCGACCGACGAGAAAGACGTTTACGGCGGTGATTGCGACGTTAGGGGCGATGGGAAGGGCGAAAGAGGCGTTGGAGGTCGTGCCCATGGTGGAGGAGTACGGAGAGGAGGCGGATGTGGCGGTGTGGAACGCGTGCGCGCACGCGTTTTGCGCGAGCGGCGATCCCGCGGGCGCGGAGAAAATCGCGGATAGAATGGCGAGTGAGGACGGCGTCGGGGTGAACGGGGCGACGCATCCGGAGATTATTTATACGTACGCCAAGAGAGGGGAGTTGAATAGAGTTTATAGATTGATTCGTCGCATGAATAGCGCGCACGGGGTGATTCCGGACGAACGCGCGTACAACGCCTTTTTACGGGGATTGTGCGAGACGGACGCCCTCGAGGATGCCGAGGAGGTGTTGCGACGATGGAACAACGAAAAGTTTGATTTGGAGCGTCAGAGTGATCGAGGCGGTCAGGTGTCGAAACCATCCGCGGCGTCGTACGGGTTAGTCATCGACGGATGGGCGCGGCGAGGAAACATGCTCGCCGCGCGCAAGCTGTTGCAGCAAATGCAGTGGGAGCGCATCGTGCCCTCTCTGCCGCTGTTCAACATGCTCATAGACGGGTACCTGAAACAAGGAAACATGGGCGCCGCGGAGAACATGTTCCGCGAGCTCGTGTCGGGCGGAACGTGGGACATGGAGTCGCTCGGAATCAAGCCCGACACGGTGACGTACACGCTCTTCCTCGATCATTGGGCCGACGAGGGCGAAGTGGACGCGTGCGAGCGCATCTTCAAAAAGATGGAGCGCGAAAACGTGAAACCTGACGTGACGTCGTTCGGAACGCTGGTCAAGGCGTACGCGCGCGCGCGCGATCCGGACGGCGCGGAGGCGGTGCTCGATAGACTGGACGACGCGCGCGTCGAACCGTCGGTGGCCATCTACAGCGCCGTCGTCGCGGCGCACTGCACAGTCGGCGACATGTCTCGCGCGCGAGACGTTCTCGATCGCATGGTGGATGTGGGTTTACGACCGAACGAGCGCACGTTCGCACACTTTGCGTGGGGTTACGGCCAATTGGAGGACATCAACGGCATCGTCGAGGTGGCGAGGTTGATGCTCGCCAACGGTCTCAAGCTCAAGGGTGCGAATCGTAACGGCATCGTTCGCGCGTGCGAGGAGTGCGGGATGAACATGAGCGCGATTCGAATACTCTTGGACCGAATCAGCCCCGAAGTATCCGCGCGAAAAGGTGTGTGGACGCGAGACAACGGCGCGAAATCGGACGCGGCGGCGGACCGAGGCGCGGCGGCGAAGACTCGCGACGACGTCAACGTCGACGACGCTCGCGACGATGACGACGACGACGACGACGCCATCGTCACCAAAGAAATCCACCTCCCCCGACCGACTGTAGAGACCACCGCATCCGAGGACGGTCCTCGCGAGGTGCGCGCGCGCGCCTCGAGATTCGGCGTCTCGGCGCGCCGCGCGCCGCCGCCTCGACCGCGACGACTCATCCTCGGCCGACGTCCCATCGCGACGTCCCTCGCGCCCCTTCGCGCGTCCCGCGCGACCGCCCTTTAGTACCCCTTCGCATTAAATCACGCACGCACTCGCATTCACGCGCGCGATCGACGCGCCTTCCCTCCCTCCCTCTTCGTCCCGGCGCGCGGCGAAAAAGTGCACGTCATGATGATGATTCGCGCCGCCGTCCCCAGTGTTCGCCGCGCGTCCGCGCGCCGCGCCCGCTCGCGAAGAAAACGCGCGCGCGGTCTCCACCGACATGTCCGCCCTTCGCGTGCTCGCCGGCGATGAGATCGGATACGTGCGCGCGCTCCAAACGAACCCAGCCGCCGCCGACGACGAGGCTGAAGATTTACGGCTCGTCGGCAAGTTCGGCGCGCTCGATCGACGTCGAGCGACGGTGAAGATTCGTGCGGTGTGTGAACTGGACGAACCGGACGCGGGAAAGTGGACGCGCGCGGTATGCGCGCGACGAGGGGGCGTGGTGGAGATTTTGGACGCGCGGAGCGGGACGGCGGCGGCGGCGGCGGCGACGGCGAACGGGGACGTCGTCGACGCGCACGCGTGGACGAGGTCGGAGGGACGTGGTGGTGGAGACGGGCGCGGTGCGTCGTACGACGTCGTCGTCGTTCGAGCGACGGGTGATGTGGACGTGTGTGGACTCGGCGTCGGCGCGGAGGAGTGGGAGACGCGCGCGACGTTCAAGGCGATGGAAAACGCGACGAGCTCCGATCTGGACGCGCGTTTCGGGCGTCTGGTGATCGGTGGTAAAGGTCAAGGGTGCGACGTGATGGTGTACGAGGCGGAGACGGGAAAGAGGCTGTACAAGGCGAAACCACCGCCGCCGAATTGGCTGGGATACAGAGCGCCGCCGTGGGTGAGCGCGACGTGCTTCGCGTCCACGAGCGAGTGCGTGCGTTTCTTCGTCGGCACGGGTGAGCATAGATTTAGACATTACGACACGCGTGAGGCTAAGCGCGCGGTGTTGGATTTGGACGTCGGTAAAACCGTCATCACGAGCGTCGCGAGCTCTTTGGATGGCTCAGAGGCGTACGTCGCCAACGCGCGCGGAGCGTTTGAAATTATCGATCTTCGCGCGGGAAAATCGCGAGGAAAGTTCAGGGGAAACTCTGGAAGTATTCGCCAGATTTCCGTGCACCCGAACGGCGCGCACGTCGCGTGCGCGGGATTGGATCAGTACGTGCGCGTGTACGACGTCAAGACGCGTAAATGCGTCGCGAGCGCGTACGCCAAACAACCCCTCACCTCCATCGTTTTCGACGCGCACACGCCCGAATTTGAGGCTCAAAACGTCAAGAAATCAAAGAAATCAAAGAAACGCGTCGACGAGGACTTGGTCGTCGACTACGACGTCTCGGCTAAAAAGAAGAAGAAGAAGAAGAGCGCCGAACGTCTCGCCGCCGAGGAGGAGAACGCCTTCGCCAAGAAGAAGAAGAAGAAGAAGAAGAAGAAGAGCTACGACGACGACGAGTAGAAGACGCATTCTTCACCCCGGCGTCGTGTCAATACACAACATCACTACGGATAGCCATTACGATTACTATTAGTGCACGACGCGCGCGCCGGTCCCGCCGAACGCCCCTCTCTTTGAAAACCTCATCGCCAACGACTCCTCCCCTCCGCCCCCGCGCGAACCACCGTCCGCCCACGCGTTCGCGTTCGCCGTCTGTCGTCCCTGCAGAGCCCACAGCACGCACGCGAGGATGGCCAACACCACCAACTTCCACAGCTTGTTGCGCAACCGCTGCTTCATCATCGGCATCCCGCGCACGCGCACCTCCTCCCCGCGCAACAAATCTCGCACGCGCGGGTTCAGCACTTCCTCGGGGTCCACCACGCGCGCCGGCGCCGCCGACGTCGACGCACCGGCGCCGTCACGACGCGACATGCATGAAATTCGAGCGTGCCGTCGCGTCAGACTTTGCCGCGAACGTCCAATGTTCGCGCGCGTCTGTCGCGGTCTCTCGCGCGCGGTCGCGCGCGCGACGCCGATCGAGTCCACGGAGACGCGCGCGCGCGCGTCCGCGTCCGCCCTCGCCGCGTCGCGCGCGACGCTCGCCGCGCGCGCGACCGACGACGCGCGCGGTCGGTTACCCGCGCGCGCGTACGGGTCGAGCTCGCGCTCGACGACGGTGAAAAAACCGTCGAAAGGGGCGGGGGCGACGTCCGCGCGCGCGGTGGAGATCACCATCGTCGATGACGGCGCGTCGCGGGAGGTGGATCGCGGACTCACGCCCGCGGGGGCGGTGGAACTCCTGGACCGACACATCGTCGGGCAGAGAGACGCCAAGCGGGCGTGCGCCGTCGCGCTGCGAAATCGATGGCGAAGGCATAAGATCGCGAAACCGATGAGCGAAGAGATCGTGCCGAAGAATATATTGATGATCGGACCGACGGGATGCGGGAAGACGGAGATCGCGCGACGATTGGCGAAAATTACGGATTCGCCGTTCGTCAAGGTGGAGGCGACCAAGTTTACCGAGGTTGGATTTCACGGACGGGACGTGGATCAAATCATACGCGATTTAGTGGATAACGGGATCGCGCTGACGAAACAAAAGATGCGAGCGAAATTTGAAAAGTACGTGTCCGAGATCATCGAGAACAAAATTTTAGATTTCATCTGCGGCGAAGGGGCCAACGACGAGACGAGGGAGGCGTTTAGGTCGCTGTACAGAGACGGGACGCTGGACGATCGCACGATCGAGGTGGAGCTTCCGGACGCGGGCGGACAAAACATGAAAATCGATCCGAGCGGTGGTCCGATTCCGATTCACGAGCTCGTCATCAAGGTTGACAAGTTGTTTGGGAATCGAAAGAGCACGTCCAAGAAGAAGATGACGGTGGCCGAGTGTAAACCGTTAATCGAAGAGATGGAGTTTGATAATCTGTTATCCGCCGAGGCGATCGCGAAAGAAGCGATCACGTCGGTGGAAAACGATGGGATCGTTTTCATCGATGAGATTGACAAGATCGTGTCGTCGAGCGATTATCGGCACGGGGCGGACGCGAGCTCGGAGGGAGTCCAACGCGACTTGTTGCCAATCATCGAGGGTTCGGTGGTGAGCACCAAACACGGTAACGTGAACACGGACCACATCTTGTTCATCGCGTCCGGTGCGTTTCACAGCGCCAAACCGAGCGATATGCTCGCGGAGCTTCAGGGCAGACTTCCCATTCGCGTGGAGCTCAAAGGCTTAACGGAGCGCGACTTGTACAGAATTTTAACCGAGCCCGAGATGAACATGATCGAACAACAGCGAGCGCTCATGAAGACGGAGGGCATTGATTTAGTTTTTACGAAAGAAGCGGTGGAATACATCGCGAACATCGCCGCCAAGGTGAACAAGACGGTCGACAACATTGGCGCGAGACGCCTGCACACCGTCCTCGAGCGCATCGTCGAGGAGCTCTCCTTCTCCGCGCCCGAGAGGTATTCGAAATTCGTCGCGGACGGCGGTTCGGGCCAACTCGAGGTCAAGGTGGACGTCGAAGACATCGACAAGGCGATCGGGTCGATGCTCAAGCAGGAAGACTTGAGCAGGTTTGTACTTTAGAGTTTTTCTTACTTTTACCAACGATTTTAAACATTTCTCGCGGCGCGCGCTCACGTCACCATCGGCGCCTCCGTGTTCGTCTCGATGCCCGTCTTCGTTTCCACGGTTTCGTTCGGCGCCTCCATCGCTCCTCGTCCCTCGTCGTCGTCGTTCGCGGTTGTCGTCGACGTCGGCGGCGGGACGGGTTCCTTCTCCTTCTGCGTCGGCCGCACGTACGAGGCGCTGTACGCTCGCCCGCGTCGCGACAGCATGCCATACAGACGTTCGTAATACGTTTCGAACTCCTCCCGTTCCGATTGCGCGTACTTTTCGATCGCCCTCACGCCCTGCCCGCCCATCACGTCGTACATTCGCGCGCACCCCCAGCACAAAAATGTGCTCGTACACCCGGCGTTCTTCCCCTTGTTGATGAAGACATCGAACCGTTCGGGCGGTTGACACCGCTCGTGATACATGAATTCACAGTGAAAGCACTCGTGCATGATGCCGACGTCGCGCTTATCCACGATGCACGAATAAATCCCGCCGCCGCAGCTTCGACACGCGCCGCGCGTGACATCCTCGGGATGCGCGCGTTCGTACTCCCAAAAATACAACTCGTACGCCGTCAACAAACGATTCCCACAGTCCGTCATCGTGTGATTCTCGTAATAATTATGCATATTTTGAAACACAAACGTCCCTCGCACGCGTTCCTTCGCGCTCTCGCGCGAGACGAATCCGCCCACCGCGCACACCTGTCGATAAAAGTGCAACGGATCGAACGGCGCCCCCGTTCGCGAAAACACTCTGTCCAACGCCGCCCACGCCTTTTCCCAATCTCTCCCTCTCCTCTCGTGAAACATCATGAAATCATACATGAAATCCTCCAACGAACACTTCGCCAGCGCCGGTCGTCGCCACGTCGTCGACGCGCTCGCCGGTCGCGTTCCACGACTCACCACCGGTCGCCGCGTCTCCTCGACGGCGTTCGCTCGACGCGCGTCGTCCTCAACATCCTCAACGTCCGCGCGCGCCATCGTTCGAGCCTCACCATCGTCCTCGCGCGCGTCACCGACGTGTTTTTCATCGTCGTCACCTTTTTGAAAAATCATCCCCGTCTTCGCGTCATCTTCCCTCGTCGCCGTCTCCGTCGCCGTCGCCGTCGGCGCGTCCTCGCGATCGCGCGACGTCTCGACCGCGTCGCGCGCGCGTGCGTCCTCCATTCGACCCCCCTCTTCCGCGCGTCGCCGTGTGGCTTCAGACACCGACGCGACGTTCGACCGATGTTCAACACGCTCGGGAACCTCTTCGCGAGCGGACCGAGGTTGAAATACGATCTCGAGGGTTCGTTCGGGGACGTCGCCTCGTTCGGCGCGTGGACGCACGCGCGCGGGAGGTGTCAGGTGCGTTCGTCGGCGGGAGAAGATTGATCGATGATGTCATCCGTTCGCGCGATGCGCGACGCGCGGAAGAGCGCGGAAGAGGATGGACGCGCCGATGGACGCGGGAAGAAGGTTTTGATCGTCCCTCGGGGACGCGCGACGAAGCGAGCGCGATGAGAAGGGAGACTGACCTCGGGACGGCGACGACGCGCGCGATCGCAGGAAACCGGGGACGCGGTGTCGGTGTTTACGTTTCGAGGCGACGCGCAGCGAGATCGGGCGAGGATCGAGATCGCGAAGAATGGTGTGAAACGATTGAAGACGATACGGCACCCGAACGTGCTGTTGATGAAGGAGACGGTGGAGATTGAGAGCGGGAACGAGATTACTATTCACGTGGTGACGGAGGCGACGACGCCGTTGGAGGCGCATTTGCGAGAGGCGCCGCCGGGAACGGAGGCGAAGAGGGACGATTATTACGCGTTGGGATTGCGAGAGATCGCGACGGCGGTGTCGTTTTTGAATAATGATTGTAAACTCGTACACGGCGGGGTGAGTCTAGCGGCGGTGGTGGTGACGGAGAGGTTGGATTGGAAGTTGCACGGGTTTGATTTGTGCAGCGAGTTGGAGTCCATCGGACACGGCGTCAACGGGGACGCTAAGCTGATCAGAGGGGCGTTCTTGGTGCCGGATCAGTACAAACCGGAGGAGTACAGGCGCGGGGATTGGGTGAGCATTCCGGAGGGGCCGCCGTGGGCCATCGACGCGTGGGGGTTGGGATGTTTGATTCAAGAGGTGTACAGCGGTGGACGACTTCGCGGAACGGATCAGCTTCGAGAGATTGATCACATTCCCAAGTCTCTGTTGAAGGATTACCAGCGTCTTCTCGGTTCGCAACCGACGAGACGGTACAATCCGAAAAAGCTCGTCGAGAACGCGGCGCTGTTTTCGAATAAACTCGTGGAGACAATCACGTTCATCAACAACCTGGCGCTCAAGGATTCCATCGAAAAGGAACGCTTCTTTGGGCACTTGCCGCGCGTCTTGGAGCAACTCGACCAAGCGCCGGTTCAGAAGAAGATTTTACCCATGCTCTGCGACGTCTTGTCCTTCAACCAAGCGCCGCACCACGCCGTGTTGCCCATGCTCATCGCGGCCGAGGGCATTTCGCGAGAAAAGTATCAACAGATCGTCATCCCCACCGTCATGAAGCTTTACGAGAGCCAAGACAAGGTGTTCCGTCTGGATTTATTGGAACACTTGAGCAAGTACGCGGAGTACGTGCCGGACGAGAAGATGGACGAGCCGCTCTACGAACGCATGAGCACCGGTTTCACGCACGCGGATTCCAACGTGCGCGAGATGACGCTCAAAGGCGTGCTGACGCTCGTGCCGAGACTCTCCGAACGCGTCATCACCGCGTCGTTGTTGAGACACCTCAGCACACTGCAAATCGACGCGGATCCGGCGATTCGCGCCAACACCACCATTTGTCTCGGAAACATCGCGCAACACTTGAATCAAGCCACGGCGAAGCGCGTGTTGCTGAACGCGTTCACGAGATCATTGAAAGATGCGTTTCCTCCCGCGCGCATGGCGGGTCTCATGGCGCTCGAACACACGACGCAATACTACGAACCGACGGAGGTGAGTCAGCGTTTACTCCCGGCGGTGGCGCCGTTGTTGACGGACATCGAAAAGGATGTGCGCGAGCGCGCGTTCGCCGTGTTGGAACTGTACGTCGATAGTTTAAAGAGACACTCGAGCGCGCTCGAGCGCGGACCCGAGGCGGCGGCGGCGCACGTCGAGGCGGAGCAAAAGAAGGGACACGCAAACGCCGCGAAGCGCGCCGCCAACATGCTCTCGTGGGCGGTGAACATGGCGGCGAATAAAATAGGCGGGCCCGAGGAAGAACACGCGCCGGTGGATCTTCAAAACGAAGCGTTGATGGCGAAATCGTTCAGCTCGGCGGCACCTCCCCCCAAGTTGTACGGCGAGAGTCCTCGCACGTCGACGCAAAACACACCGGCGACGTCCCTCGGTCCTTCGCCGGCGAAAGCGATGACGGGTGCGTACGATTCGAGCCGTCGCACGATCGAAGCCGCGGCGGTAAAGGTGAGCAATTTGTCCATGGAGGAGGACGACTTGGACGACGGATGGGGCGACTTGGACGTCGTCGATCCCGCAGAGGAGGCGGCGCGCGCGCGATTGAATTCACGCGCCGGTTCGATGACGTCGCACGCGTCATCCATTCCGAAATCTACCAGTCACGCGAGCGACGGATGGGGCGGCGACGACGACGACGACGTCTTCGAGGACATGAGCGCGCCGGCTCCGAAGCCCGCGGCGAGACCTCCGACACAAATGTCGAGAACGTTGAGCGGTTCGCGTGCGCCGGGCGCGGGTGGCCACGTCGGTATCGGCGGCGTGCGTCGCCCACCGTCGTCGGGCTCACTCAGCGGCGCCGCGCGAGCGCCCGCGGGCGCGAAACCGGCGCCCATGAAGCTCGGCGGGGCGAAGAAACCGCCGTCCAAGAACGATATCGATTTAGAGGCGATGCTCAACGGCTAGACGTCGAGCGACGATTAGCGCGCGATACTGCGATACTAGCATGTTGCATGTACAATATACTCTACAGCGAACGCATCACCGTTCTCTTTTCGTTATTTTATTCGCGAAATCTCAGCGTCCCATTTCGAGCAGCGCGCCGTACATGCTCAAGTCGGCGTCGACGGCGCGCCTGAAAGTTTCGGCGATGACGCCCTTCTCCGCGCGATCGATGTCGCGCTTGATCCAATCACCGCCCTCGCCCATCGAGTTCCCACCGGCGCTCACCTGAGAATACAGATAAATATCCTCCGTTTTATTCGCCAACAGACGCGCGCGCGCGATTTCCCACGACACGACGTACGGATTGGCTTGCGGTCGCGACGTGCGCACGGCGTCGAGCGCCGCTTCCAAATCAAACTGTTTCACAAAGGTGAGATACCCGACCACCGTGAGCGACGCACGGTTGATCCCCGCGGTGCAGTGCACGTACGTACGCTTCCCCATCGCTTGAAACGCCGCCAGCTTACGCACCGCCTCGGGTAACATCTTCGCTTGATCCAACCTGTCAAAGTCCCGCACGCTCACCTGCACGATCATCACCCCTCTCTCGATGGCTCTTCGTCGCACCGTCTGCCAATCGATCTCCATCGCCTCGTGACACAGCGAACACTGCAAACACACGATCGCCTCCACCCCCGCCTCGTCCACCAATCGATCGACGTCCGCCGGGCTTCGCGGACACGAACCGATGAGCACGCGCGCGCGCGCCGCGTCCGCGTCGCTCGGTTCTCGAATCAACCCATCCCCGTCGTCCAGCGTCACGTAATCCCAATTCAGCGTCCACGACCACGATCCGGGCGCGGGTGGGTCACCACCGCGCGGCGGACGGCGTTCGAGAACGCCCGCCGCCTTTGATTCCTCGGCGCGCTTCTCGTACCCGCTCGCCTCATCCTTCATGGCGTCGGCGGTGTCACCGCTCGCGCGCGCGCGCGTCGACCGACGCGCGCGAGAGAAGGATGACGCGCGAGAGACGCGTTCGCGGCGCGCGTCGGTCGGTCGCGCGGGCATCACCGACGCTCGACGCGTCATCGTCATGATTATGATTTTTAATGCGTTGTGATGAAGTCCTCTCTCGTCCTCCGACGCGCGCGACGCTCGACGATCGCGCGCGCGGTCGCGCCGGTCTCTCTCTCTCTCTCTCTCTCTCGCGCGCGATGTCCTTCGCACCGTCGTCGCTCCCGCGCGCGGTCGTGTGTCGAGTCGACACCACACATTCATCCGACGAACACGATGCATCGATGACGCATCGGCACACGTCGTCGCGCGTCGGCCTCGCGCGCGCGGACTCGACGCGCGCGAGTCCCGGGCGGAGAGCGTCTCGTCGTCATGGCGTCCGCGCCGAGACGCGAGGAGGCGCTGATTCACCGCGCGAGACGTGAGAATCGAGACACCGCGCACGCCTTGGCGCAGCTCTGGCGCGAACGCACCGAACGTCTCACGCGGGATCTCGAACGGGCGAGGGAGACGTACGAAGAGATCAAGACGGAGTTGTTTCGCGCGCGGGAGTGCGCGCGAGCGGAATCGGCGCGAAGGGTGGAGTGCGAGGAGGCGTTGGAGGGGTCGAGACGAGAGACGCGTTTGAAATCGAAAGAGGCGGCGACGGCGGAGACGAACGCGAGGGCGATGCGAGAGGCGGTGGAGGGGCTCGAGGGTGAGGTGGAGGCGCTGAGGAGTGAGAATCGAACGCTTCGTGCGCGGCTGGTGGAGAGGGAGGAGGCGATGGAGGTGGCGCGGGCGGGGGCGAGGGAGGCGGCGGAGGGAGAGCGGCGACGGAGAGAGACGGCGGAACGACGAAGGGAAAAGAGTGAGAAGCAGATGAAATCCGTGCGAGACGCGGCGGAGGCGAAGTCTCGAGAGATGATGCGAGAGTTGGAGCGTGAGCGTGGGGTTCGCGCGCGATTAGAGGAGGAGAGAACGGAGTTTGAGGCGGATCGGAGACGGTTTCGAGATTTCGACGCGCAGCTCGCGGCGGAGCGAGTCAAGGTGGTGGAGGCGCACAGCGCGGGGAAATTAGCGGCGGACGCGCTCAAGGAACAGTTGAAAAAGGCAGAAAACGAGGCGCTCGCGTTGAGAAGGATGATGGAGGCGAGGTCGACGGAGATGGCGAACGCCGTGCGGTCGCTCAACGAGGAGTTGGCGGTGCAGCACGACATCGTCGAGCGAGGGATGAGCGCGCGCGTGGACGCGTTGCGAGACACGTACGACGACGAGGCGAATCGCATACGCGAGCGCGCGAACGTGAGCATCGATGCGGCGAGAAAGTCCGTCACGGAGGCGAACGAACGGGTGTCAAGAATGGAGGAGACGTGCGCTCGTGCCGAAGCGATTTCTCGCGACGCGCTTGCGAAACTGAAAAACGCCACGCAGGCGACGGTCGAGGCAGAGGAACGGTGCGAGCGATTGCGCGCGAACATGCACGCCATGGGTGACATCAACGCCAAGCTCACCAGACGAATCATAGACGGTGAGCCGTTCGTGTTGGACGACGAGCTCGAGGAGAGCGCGAAGATGCGACGCGAACCCGTCGACGATTTCGTCGTCAAAACGCCCTCTCCGATGAGCGAAAATCCCCGAAAGACGGCGCGTAAAGACGAACCGGTGCGATACGACGCGCGAGACGTGCAACATGTGCACAAAGAACTCGAGGACGAGCTCGCCATGCTTCGCGTGGAGCACGACGCCATCGTGCGAGAGATTGGAGATTCCTCAACCTCGGAGGGCGAAATGTTGACGCGAGCGCTCGAAGACGCGCAGACGAGGTTGGAAGCCAAGGCGCGACAAGTCAAAATGCTCAACTCCACGAGTCGACACGCGACGTGACGACCGAACGAAATGTGACATACGCTTGTAGAGATGAACTGTACCACGATGTAGCGACATGTAACCAAATGGACGATATCACAAAAGTCAAGTCTAACAGGGCTATGTATGAGAACCTAGGATGAAACAGAACGCGACCGCTTATTCGTCGAGCAAATAGTAGCAGTTGTTCGCCTTTTGTTCGCTGTCGAGCTGCGACTGGTACTTGTTGATGCGCGGGCGGTAGTTGGTCGGATCGCGACGGAACGTAATCTCGAGCGCCTTCAAGAAGGAATTCATGCCAGTCAACAGAGACTGCGGCGCGTGCGCCGTCGCCTCGATCGCGGGCGTACCGGAGTACACGACAACCTTGTCCGCGAGATACGTCGCCATGATGAAATCGTGCTCCACGATGAACGCCACCTTTTTGGCGTGCAAGATGAAACGCTTGATAACCTTGGACGCCCACACGCGTTGCTCCGAATCCAAATACGCCGAAGGTTCATCAATCAGGTAAATGTCAGCGGGAGTACCCATGCACATCGCTAACGCTACGCGTTGCAATTCACCACCGGACAAGTTTTGAACGGCTTGGTCCATCAACGGGTCGATGTTCATCGGCTTCATGACGTCAGAGACGAATTGCGGGTGCATATACGCTTCGCGAATCTTCTTGTGAAGCAATTCACGCACGGTACCGGGGAACTTTGGCGCAATCTTTTGTGGCTTGTACGACACGTTAAACTCTGGAAGTTCAACGTTTTCATCGTCGGGTTGAATCAAACCGGCGATGAGACGAATAAACGTCGTCTTACCCGTACCGTTCTCACCGAGCAACACCACGATTTCGCTGTCGGTGAACTCACCAGCCTCGACGTTGAGCGTGAAATCGCCCTGCGTCTTCACCAAGGCTGGATACTCGTATCTGGAGTACGCGTTATCGCCACCCTCGACCCCTTCTTGGGCGGCAACCTTGAATGTGAGCGCTTCGTCGCGGAAACGCAAGTTCTCCGTCGGCACGAAACCCGCGAGGAAAATGTTGATTCCTTCGCGGACCGAGAAAGGCATGGTGACCACACCGTACGCACCGGGCTTACCGTAGAGGCAGCAAATGAAATCGGACAAGTAATCGAGCACGGAAAGATCGTGTTCGACGACGATGACGTACGTGTTATCCTTCAACATCGAGCGAATCACGCGCGATGCCTTGAGACGTTGCTTGACGTCCAAGTACGAAGACGGCTCGTCAAACATGTACATATCAGCCTGTTGACACGCGATGATCGCGGTGGCGAAACGCTGAAGCTCACCACCGGAGAGCTGCGCGACTTGGCGCTGCATGACGTTGTCCAAATCGAGTTGTTCGATGAGGAAATCCAAGTTGTCCAACTCGTTTCGGTCATCCAAGCACTGTTGCACCTCACCCTTCACAGCCTTCGGAATATTATCGACGTACTGCGGCTTGATCAAAGCCTTGATATCATCCTCCAAAATCTTCGTCAAGTAGTTTTGAAGCTCTGATCCCCGGAAGTGCGCGAGAATATCCGTCCATTCCGGCGGCTTGGCAAAGTTTCCGAGATTCGGTTTCAACTTACCCGCCAAAATCTTCAGCGCCGTCGACTTCCCGATCCCATTCGTGCCCACCAAACCCAACACCTGTCCCGCGCGCGGCGTCGGCAATCTGTGCAGCTTGAACGTATTCGGCCCGTATCGATGCGTCGTCTCCTTTTCCAAATCCTTCGGCAGGTTGATGATCGTCAACGCATCGAACGGACACTTCTTCACGCAGATCCCGCAACCGATGCACAGCTCCTCCGACAAAAACGCAATCTTATCCTTCGGCGACACCTCGATGCACAGCTTCCCCACCTTGACGACCGGGCACGATCGCTTACACTCTTGCTTACACTTTTTCGGTCGGCATCGTTCAGCGTTGACGATGGCGATGCGATCGAGCTTATCCGCCGTGTCCTCGTCCTTGGACTTCTTCCCCATGGCGCTCGTTCGACGGACGCGCGCGCGCGACCGGGATCGACCGACGACCGCGACGGAGCGCGCGGGAGTGCCGATCGAGGACGATTGCCCTAGAGGGGCAAAGGGAGGGTTTTGGGGGACCGGGCGCGCGATATCGATATTACGCGCTCGAGAGCATGATGAGGAGCTCGTCGTCGCGAATGGCGCCCGTACAATCGACGGCGACGTCGAACGGGGTTTTCGCGAAGGCGTCTCTGGCGGCTGGGTCGGCGCCGCGGCGAATTAAGGTTTTCGCGAAGGCGTCTCTGCCGGCGCCGGCGGCGAGGTGGAGCGCGGTGCGGCGAGAGTTGGATGCGAGATCGAGAGCGTTGACGTCGACGCCGTGGTGGACCAAGGCCTCGAGGATGGCGGTGTCGGCGTCGCCGCAGTCGCAGGCGGCGGCGAGGACGGCGTAGTGGTCTTTGATTTGACATCCGCCGAGGAGGACGTCCATGACGGCGCGGAAATCGCCGCGGCGGACGGCGGATAAGAGTTCGGATTCCGTCGACGGCGGACCGCGGCGACAGAAGGCTCTGGCGACATATTTATCGAGAATGTACGCTTTTCTCGTCTCCAAGCTCGCGGTCGGGTCGGGTTTTTTCTGGGACACGAGATCGCGCTCGTGTTCCCAACGCGCGTTGGCTTCTGCGTTACCCCAGAGCTTGAAGAATGCAAACACGCTCGGTTCCCACGCGCGAACGTCCAACGTGGCGCTTCGAACCTGGCTGACGTGGACGCCCAACTGACGATGCACGCCGCTGCACTGAATGCAAAGCATGACGCCGAGATTCAAGCTCGCCCAATCGGGTTCGGGACTGCCACAGTCGGCGCACGCGCCGTTCCCTGGAATCGAGGGAAGAATCGTCATGGGCGCAGGCACGTCGTGCGTGGATATCGACGACACGGATGATAACGTTCGCGTGTGTCGGTTTCCGTACTTTTTGGTCCGTTCTTCGTGTTCGGCCACTATTTTGTCGTTGACGCCGCCCAACAGACTCGCGATGGCTGTTGTGATCGCCTCGATCCACTTTGTCTGATCGGTCGCGCTCTCCGCACGCAAGAAGTACGTCTTCTCCGGCGAGACGACGCGAAACGCGAATCGTATGTCGGACCCATCGTCCAAATCCGGTTTGATCGTCGCCGTAAGCAAAGAGACGGTCTCTTTCGCCTCGGCTTCCGTCGCTCGTCCGCCGCCGAATAATCCGCTCAGCGCCCTTCGATGCTTGGTCGGTTGCGACTTGACGTACGTCAGGTTACCTCGCGAATCCAACACGAAGAATCGACGCTTCCAATCGTGTAACTTCCCGCTCGAGCGTTTCAATAGATATCCTTGCATGAGCGTCTCGTCGTCGTTGGAGCTCGACGCCATTTGTGCCGTCATCTCTCGCGAACGCGAACTCGACATCGCGAGCGCATCCGTCGTCGATTTTGGCGCGTCATCGCGTCTCGACAATAATTTAGACATCTCCTCTGTCAACGCCAACTCCACTCCGGCGTTTTCAACTTCCAGATGCGCGCACTCGTCTCTGAGCAACTCCAGTCTTGGCTTCATCATCGACAATATTTCAACTCCCCGCCGGAAGAAATCCAATTCTGCATCGTAATACTCGATCGCCACCTTTTTGGCCCGCGTCTCTCGACCAACCCGTTCGCGCTGCAACGCCATCATCAGATCGCACCTCGCCGACTCGAAAATCTGCCGCCTCTCGTCCAATTCCTCGTCCGACTTTGCCGAGTCGCCTCGCATGTTTAACTGTCGCTGCCGCGTGGAGTCGTACTCCTTCTTCGCCGCGTCCAACGCCCGTCTCGCGCCCCTGATGGCGAGTAAATCCTTTTCTGCATCCTTACGCACGCGCTCGTTCGCCATGGTGTCCCTGATCCACCCCGCGAACCGCTCGCGTTCGCGCGCCAACGCCTCGGCGCCGTCGCCGCAATTCGCCGACGAACTCGCCTCGCTCACCGGCGCGTCCAAACACGCGCTCAACGCCCGCTCTCGCGTCGCGCACGTCGACATGGCGACACCCAGATTCTCCGCGCTCGTCGCCAGCGCGCTAAACGTCGCCGACGCCCGCTCGGCGTCGCGTTCGAGCGCCAGCAGTTTCATCTTCAACTGCGGCGAATGTTCGAGTTCGAGCGCCTTCTCCGGGAACAGCACCATCTCGGGCGCCGTCATGTCGCCGCGATCGCGTTCCCGCGCGCGATCGCGTCGTTCGCGGCGCCGCGTCCTCGCGCGCGCGTCGTCTCTCGTCGACGATGTTCGCGCCTTTGAATGACGGTCGACCTCGAGCGCCGCCAGTCTTCGGCGCGGCGCCGTCGCGCGCGCGAGTCTCTACGCGCGCGCGCGAGTCGACGAAAGCGCGACGCGTGATGACGTCGACGTCGACGTCCGGTCACGGCGCGCGAGAGCCCGGCGACGATACCGTGAACGGCGTCTTGTCGTCGCTCGCGGCGGCGCTCTCGAGAGACGCCGAGACGCGCTCGAGCGGCGAGCGCGCGCTCGAGCGCGCGCTCAGGGGTAAAAACGCGTTAAAATCGTTGCTCGAGATCGGTTCGTCCGCGACGGCGGACGAGAGCGTGCGCACGCTCGCGTACGTGACGGTGAAACGACGATGCGGGCCGAGAGCGTTTTCGGCGAACCTGTCGGCGAGCGAGCGGACGGCGGCGAAGGGCATGCTCCTGGACGAAGCGATGCGGGCGCCGAGCAAGGCGATGCGAAACGCGGTGTTAGACGTGATCGCGCGCGTGGCCAAATGGACGGTGCCGACGAGCGGGTGGCCGGAGCTGTTGGAATTTTTGGGACAGTGCGCGAGCTCGCCCGAGCCGTCGCATCGCGCGTTGGCGTTCAAGTTGTTTGAGAGTCTGACGGAGACCATCGTGAACGCGCTGAATCATCACTACAACACGTTGGGTGAGTTGTTTAAGGGTGGTCTCGTGGATGGAATCGCGGAGGTGCGCGTGAGCGCGCTTCGAGCGGTGGGCGCGCTCGTGGCGAACACGACGGGTGAACCGGAACAAATGACGGTGATAAAGGCGTTGGTGCCGCACGTCCTCGAGGCGGCGAAGACGGCGGTTCGAGACGGTGACGACGATTCCGCGGGGATCGTCTTCGAGGTTTTGGATGAACTCACGGAGAGTCGCACGAACGCGCTGAGCGGTCAGGTCCCGGAGGTGGTGTCGTTTTGCATTCAGGTGGCGACGGCGGACCGAGAGTTGAGCATGGAGGTTCGACGCCGAGCTCTGGACGTGTTATCATTCATGGCGCGTCACAAACCAAAATCATTGATTAAGTCCAAACTCATCGAACCGATGTTGACGGTGCTCTGTCCGCTGTGCGGCGAGCCAAAGGAGGCTGAGCTCGCGGGCGAGGAGGAGCTCGACGACGAGGAGGAGTTGCAGATTCAAACCGTCGCGAGTCAGCTCATCGATATTTTAGCGCTCAAGGTGCCGTCCAAGTACATTTTACCGACCATCCTCTCGTTCGCGTCGACGAACATCAACAACGAGTCGAACGAGCGCATGCGTCACGCCGCCGTTGCCGTGCTCGGCGTCGTCACGGAGGGGTGCGCAGAGGGCATCCGCGCGCACGGAAAAACCATCGTGCCGAGCGTCGTCGGTCGTCTCAGCGACCCGAACGCGCCCGTGAGAGGCGCCGCGGCGTTCACGCTCGGACAATTCGCCGAACACCTCGGTCTGACGCTCGAAGACCCGGACATTCACAAGCAAGTGTTGCCGAGTTTGTTTCAAGCGCTTCCGGGCGAGCAGGTGAAGAGCGTTCAAGAACGCATGATGTACGCCATGGACGCGTGGTTGGAAGATTTCCACGACGAAGAGGGCATATACATCAAACCACTCCTCGACATCGTGTTCCTCGCGCTCGATAACGGCGCCAAGCGTCACGTTCGCGAGATGTTGCTCTCCGCGCTCGCGTCGGCGACTGCGTCGAGCGGAAGCAAGGTGCACCCATACCTGAGCGAACTCTTGCCTCGCCTCGATCGTTGCTTGGCGTTGACGGACGATGACGAGTTGAACGTGCGCGCGCGCGCGCTTGAGGTGCTCGGCATGCTCATTTCCGCGGACGGCGGGAAGGAAGCCATGGGTCCGCACGTCGACAGCGCCATGAAGGCGGGTCTGGCGGGATTCGAGCTCGATTTCGCCGAGTTGCGCGAGTTCGCGCACGGTTTGTTCGGCGAAGTCGCCGAGGCGCTCAAGGAGGACTTCGAACCGTACCTATCGGTGTGCGTCGCGAAGGCGTTCGAATCCATAGAATTAGACGACGGAATTATGTTTGATAGCGAGGACGAGGCGGATCGCGCCGAGTTGGATTCGGACGACCAGGACGAAGACGAGGGCGGCGTGACGAAACAGCCGGCGGGGTACTCCATACGTTCGGGCGTCATGGACGAGAAAGCGTCGGCGTGCAAAGCGCTCAACTGTTACGCGTCGCACTGTCCGAAAGCGTTCGGTCAGTACATCACCAAAGCGTCTGAACTTCTCGGCGGCATGACGGATTACATGCACGAAATGGTTCGAGTGCAGGCGCACTTGGCACTCGCGCAGACCGCCATCGCCGCGGTGACGCTCAATCCCGCGGGAGCTAAAGATCTCGTAAACGAGTCTCTTTCGGCGACGATTCGGTGCGCGCTCGACGACGACGATCGCGATTCGGTCGCCGCGTCGGTCGAGGCGGCGGCGCTCCTCATCAAAATTCTCAAAGATCATCCCGTCATCGATGTGTCTCAACATCTCAACGATCTCACCGCGACGAGCTTAGAGATATTAGAGGGCAAAACCGTGTGTCAGCTCGACGACGACGACAGCGAGGCGGGCGACGAAGAGGACGAAGAGGACGAAGATCCCGACGTCGAGGCGGGTTTGATCGTCATCGAAGCCATCGCCGAACTCTTACCCGCGCTCGCCTTGTACATGGGCGCGGCGTTCGCGACGCACTTCGTGCCGCATTTCAACGCCCTCATGAAACGAACGGGCGAAGATCACACCGAAACGGAGCGTTCACTCTGTTACGCGACGCTCGTGGAGGTGGTTCGCGCCGTCGGTCCATCGGCGGCGGGATGCGCGCCCGTCGCTCTTCCGAGATGTTTACGAGACGTCAAGAGCTCCGATGTCGGTCTTCGCAGAAACAGCGTGTACTGCGCGGGCATCCTCGTGTATTTCGGAGGCGCACAGGCGGCCGAATTCCACAGCGCCGTCGCCGAGTCCATCGCGCCGCTGACGCGCGCCGACGTCGAATCCGACGGAGGCGTGCGCGACAACGCCGTGGGCGCCCTCGCACGCTTACTCCAAGTCGTCGACGGCTCCGCGCGCGAGAGCGCGAGCGCGTTACTGGACGTCGTGCTCGACGCCTTGCCTCTTCGAAACGACCTCGAAGAAGGCGCGGATGTCTACCATTGGCTCGCGTCCACCGTCGGCGAAAATCCGACGTCGCTCGACGCCGGCGTCGTATCGCGCGTCGTTCGCGCGTTCTCGGTCGTCATCACGGAAGAACTCGCCACGGTCGACACGTTGCGCATCGTCGGCGTCGCGTTGTCGCGAGGCGCGGATACAGACGAGCGCGTTCGCGCGGCGTTGGCTGAATTATCGCCCGACGCGCAGGCGCGAGTCCGCGAATCCGGCGCCTAAACATACATTACACACGTTTCGTTACACGAGACGCACACTAGCTAGAAATGTCTTCATCGTTTCGACTTGCGACCAGCCTTGCCCTTCTTTTTCATCTTTTTCCCCGACGCTTTGGGCGCGCGTCCGCCGCCGCCCGAACGCAACATCGCCTTTGTATCCACCAGCTTGTCGTGATTCACCATGTCTCGCTTATTCACCCGCATCACGCCGTCGCTGTACGTCGACCCCCACGCTAAACCTCGATCACGATCCCCCGCGCTCGCCTTTTTCGCCTTTTTCTCGAGCTTATACCCCGCGTGAAACGCCTCGACGCGCGCCGCCTCGACGCGCTTTTCGTTCGCCTTGGCCAATCCGATCCCGATCGTGGGCGGAATCCGCGGCCCCTTTTTCGGTTTCATCCCGAGCTCGACCAAACGTTTATTCTCCAACGCCGCCCGATCCCATTTGTTCAGTCCGCACACGCCGAACGCTCGCACCTCCTCGCGAAGCGCGCGCAACCGCTCCGTCGCGCCGTCGCCGCCGTCCGCGTCTTCCCCACCCTCTCGCGACGCCGGCGCGGAATCTTCCACGAAAACGCGTCCCGCGTCCGCGCTCATGAACGCCCGTCTCGCCCTCTTCGCGTCGATTCTCTTCACCCCGCGCGTCGTCGCGTCGTCGTCGTCGCCTTTCGCCCCCGACCTCTGGGCCCGCGCCGCCGCCGCCGCCGCCGTGGTCACGCGTTTCCCGTCGAACACCATCGTCGTCGGCCCTCGCGCGGGTCTCTCGCCCGTCGACGACGACGGTCCTTTTCCATCGCGCGCCTCGGTCGCGTCTCCACCGCTCGTCGTCGTCTCGTCGTCGTCCCGCGCGCGCGCGCGCGTCGTCTCGGCCCGCGCGGCGTCGCGACTCTTCCCGTCGCCATCGCGCGTCGTCTCGCGCGTCTCCCGGCGCTCGACGTCCTCGGCGTCGTCAAACATGGCCATGAATTTTTCCCCGGTTCGTCGAAGCGCGTCTCGCCGGCGCGCGCGCGTCGCGTCGTCGCCCATCGTCGCCGCGCGCGTCGTCGCGATGTGACGACGGTTGTCGCGAATTTCAAATTCCGCACACGCGCGCGCGTCTCGCGTCTCGCGCGATGAACGACTACGAGCGCGCGCGCGCGGAAAAGATTGCTGAAAATAAGGCTCGCATGAAGGCGTTGGGCTTGGTCGACGCGCGGGACGCCATCGCGCGCGGGGCGCGGGAAGATGCGGCTCGGAAGAGACAGCGCCGAGTGATGATGACGACGACGACGACGAGCGCACCGACGACGACGACGCACCCTCGTCGCGCGAGTCGTCGACAACAGGGCGAGGCGCCCGAACAGTTCGATCCCGCGAACCCGTCGTCGGCGAGAGACTTGTTCGAACCCGCGTACGCCGAGGAGCTGTACGACGACGCGCACGTCGAGGCTCTGGGCGCGCGCGAGCGGGAATGGACGCTCTTCGTCGACGGATACGACGAGAGAGGTCGACGAATCTACGATCCGATCAACGGTCAGTGTTGTCACCAGTGTCGACAAAAGACGAAAGGTTTGCGCACGGCGTGCGCTGGGTGTGGCATGATGCGCGGCGTGTATTGCGGCGATTGTCTCTACATGCGACACGGGGAAAACATCGAGGAGGCGACGGCGAAAGGGGACGCGTGGCGGTGTCCGAGCTGTCGAGACATCTGTAACTGTTCGTTTTGTCGAACGAAGAAGGGATATCCGCCGACCGGGTCGATGTACAGGCGAGCGTTGGCGATGGGGTACGACAGCGTGGCGCACTATTTGGTGCTGACGAATCAGAGAGACGAGGCGAAGCGCGCGGCGGCGGAACGCGCGGCGGCGGTCAAGGCGAAGGCGTTCGCGGAGAAGATGGCGGCGGAGGAGGCGGAAAATACGGAGGAGGACGCCAAGGAGAACGTCAAGCCGCATTGGCTTCAGGGACCGAAAGTGTACGCGAATGAATGAATGCGACTCGACCCGCTGTACGCGTAGTGTAGTACAATTCACGAATATTATTATTGGCAAAAACGCTCGTCGACGACGAGACTTTAGACAAAACTATGCGAAATGTGAGACGACGGCGCGAGCGCGGTGGGGGTGATCACCAGAGCAAGTGCGCGCTGCACGCGAAGGTCGTCTCGCGATTCCCGCGGTCGTCGGTGGACACGACGACGCCCGGCACGAGCGTCGCGCCCGGCTCTCCGCCGTCGCCGCCGAGTCGAAGGAATCCCTCCGCCTGGATCCCGCCTCGGTTCGCGGGTTTCCCGGCGACAAATCCCCACCCCGCGTTCTTCAAGACTCCGCCACCCTTGGTCGGCGGCACGGTGGCGGCGACGCCCCACTCGGTGAAGTCTTCTCGCGAATTCGGTTGAGACGCCGCGACTTGCCCCCACGCGTTCGCGACGATCGCTCGCGTCGTCTTCGGCAGCGTCTTCGCGAGCGTCAACGCCGCGCCGACGATGGTCTCACCGCTCTGACACCTCGACGCGTTCAGCGCGCAGTTGACGTGCCTCGAAGACGACGAGCTCTTAAAACTCGCCTGCGCGAGCACCTTGCCCATGTTATCCTCCGGTTGTCGATTCCCCGTGAGCACGCCGGCGTGAAGCGCGAACGAGTCCTTAAACTCGATCGACACCGCCCCCAGACTGTCCGCGTTACACCTCTCGATCACGTTCGACCCGAGCGCGCCGAAACCCGTCAACCGGTGCGTCCGCCGCGCGCCTCCGCCCACGCCCCCCGGCGCCGCGTCCACGCCCTCCGCCCCCACCGGCACCACGTGCGCTCGCACCCGCGTCCCGTTCGCCTCTCGAATCGTCCTCGAATACTTCAACTTATCCAACGTCACCACTCGACTCTCGTGTTCATCCTCCGAGCTCAGGTACTCGGACCGCGCGCTCGAGCACCTCGCCGCGAGCGTCGCCCCGTCCCCGAACGTCGTCGTCGTCTCCATCACCCCTCGCGTCCCGCTCGTTCGCGCGTCCGAGGTCAACGCGTCCCGCTTCGCCCTCTCGTCCCCGCTCGCGACGCCGCACGTCACCTCGAACGTCGTCGTCGTCGTCGCCCCGCGTCCATCGCCGCCGGTCGTCTCCGACACGTGCGCCTCGACGCTCGCCAGTCGTTTCGAGAGCTCGTGCGCGCGCTCGGCGTGCTCGCGCGTCAATCGACGAAGACGCCGCACGTCCTCGGCGACGCCGTCGACGTCCACGGCGTCCGCGCGCGTCATGGATGGATTGGAAATTCGCGCGCGAATGAATGACGGCGGGCGTCACAAAACGTCCGCCATGTCGACGCGACCGCGCTCGAGCGTCCCTCGCGCGTCGTCGCGCTCGCGGGTGAGACGCGCGCGGTGGTCGTCGTCCTCGTCGCGACGCGCGAACGTCGCGAACGCGGCGAACGTGGCGCGAGGAGAACGAGGTATCTTTAATGAGACCGCGGGTGATGATGCATCCGTCTCGGTCGATGGGACGACGCGTCGCGCGTCCCTCCTCGCCCTGACGCTCGCGATGACGACGCCGGCGTCGGTCGGCGTCGCGCGCGCGTCCCCGTTCGACGATCTCGCGTCGGCGAAGAGACGCACGAATGCGAAATTTCTCGCGGGACCGGTGGCGACGGCGCGCGCGCGTTTGGCGGCGTTGCGGCGAGACCTCGTCGTGAACGGTGGTCTCGACGTCGATGACGCTCGAGAGGCGCTGACCAAGGCGACGCTGGATTGTGCGACGCCCAGGGACTCGTTAAAGGCGTACTCGAACGCTCGGGACGTGTGCACGCTGTCCATTGTGACGCGTTCGGTCACCAAGGGACCGGCGGCGCGAAACGCCGACGATAGTCAAGAGTCGATGGCTGTGTACGACGCGCTCGAACGGACGAAGGATGCCTTCGGAGTGGTGGAGGCGGCGGTTGAGAATTCGTTCGTTCAACAGAGCGGTGCGGAGGAGAAGGAAAAGCTCGACGCCGCGTTCGTCGACGCCGACGCCGCGCTGTACGATTTCGCGCGCGCGCTCGCCGCGTGTTTCCGATTCGACGATCGGTCCCTCGACGCCCTTCGCGAGGACGTCCCCGGCGCCTTCGTCGAACCGGAGCGATGATCGACGCAATGCGCCCATCGCGCGTTCGCGTTCGTTCCAGACACTACTAGTAGTAATTAATACCGTTATTCATCCATTCGCGCGTCTCGGCGACGCGTTCCCTCGCCGCGCTTTTCATTCATGCATTCATGCATCACTCGCTGACGCGCCGTCGCGCGCCCTCGCGCGCGCGTCCATCGCGCGCGCGAGAAAACCCCTCGCCTCCATGCCCGAACTCACCGTCGTCCCGTCGTGGGACGGTAAAGGCGTCACCTGGCGTCCAATCTTTGACGACGACTCGGACACTTACGTCACGTACACGCACTGCGTCGAATACGCGAAATCCGGGCGCGGGAAGTGCGGGAGGTGCGGTGAAAAGATCGCCAAGGATACCGTGCGCGTCGGTGAACCTCTCAAGTATCGAGGTGGGGATTACGGATGGATATCAAAGTGGATGCACCCCGAGTGTTATCGCGTCGAGGGCGTCACGCGGGACGAACTCGCGGCGGCGATACACGGGACGGACGCGTTGAGAGAGGGTGATCGAGAGGTGTTACTCGCGACGTTGACGAGTCCGGAGAAACCGGCGATCGAAGCCACGGCGTTGGACGTGACGAGCGAGGAATTTTTGTGTCGACCGGTGATTGAACCGATGGAGGCGCCGCGCGCGTTGACGCGACCGCTGTTGGGATTTCAGCGAGAGGGACTTCGATGGATGGTTGAGAATGAGTCCACGGACGCGAGGGGTGGGATATTGGCGGATGAGATGGGAATGGGGAAGACGATACAGTGCATCGCGTTGTTGTTGGCGAGGAAAGAGGCGTGGATGCGAGAGCGGAGTGAAATCGGGGAGATGGTGACGGAGAGCGATAGACCGCCGCCGACGCTCGTCGTGGTGCCGACGTCGGCGCTCGTGCAGTGGGAACAAGAGATCAACGCGTGCGTTGAGGAAGGGTCTCTGCGCGTTTTCGTGTATTACGCCGATCGCGTCAACGTGCGGGAGGAGGATTTTAAAGGTATTGATGTGGTGTTGACGACGTATCCCGTCGTCGAAGCCGAGTGGCGGAAAATAATCAATCGACACTTGGTGGCGTGTCGATGGTGCGGGAAAAAGTATCTGCCTCGATCGATGGTGACGCACTTGAAGTATTTTTGCGGACCCGACGCCGTGCGCACGGAAAAACTCGCGCGACGGGAGGTGACTCGCGACGTGGCGAACGAAAAGGCCATGCGCACGCTGCGCATCAAGGAGGGAAGCGCCAAGGATGTGAAAAAGTCGATTCCGACGCCGGCGAATTTTTACAAGGAACTCATGGCCAAGGCGGGACGAGAGGTGCTGAGCATGTATGAAGGCGCGCACAAGGCGAGAGAACGCGCGGCGGCGGGATTGGCGCCGGGAGGGGACGTCGTGGTCGTCAAGGAGGAAATTAAGGAGGAAACGCGCGACGACGAAATCGGCGAGGCGGACGAGCTTATGAAGGCGTTGATTTCACAACTGCCCGTGCCGCCCACGCGCGCGGAGACGTTGGACGTGGTCAAGGAAGAGATGGCTGTGAATGAACTGAACGAGTCGGATTTAGCGGCGGCGGCGGCGTCGGGCGTGATGAGCGCCGTGAACAAGGTGAAGAAGAAGCGCAAATCGACGCCGCGCAGATCCAAAGCCAACGATAAGAAGAAGAAGAGTTTACGAGAAGCGAGCGACGACGAAGCCGACGGGAGCGATTACGTACCGAATAGCGAGGAAGATGACGACGACGACGACGCCATAGTTTTAGACGAGAGCGATGAGGATGAAAAACCACCACCGAAGAAGATCAAGCTCAAGATTACGATGAAGGCGAAAAAGCCCGACGAGTCCGCGCGAGCCGTAGGCGCAGACGCAGACGCGAGCGCGGACGATCAGGCGACGCAACCGTCCCAGGGTGGATCAAAAAGCGATAAACTTGGCGAAGACGACGTCGATTTGTCGGATTCACTCCTTCATCGCACCCAGTGGCACAGAATCGTTCTCGACGAAGCGCACAAAATCAAAGCGCGAACGAGTAACACCGCCAAGTGCATCTACGCGCTCAAATCCACGTACAAGTGGTGTTTGACCGGCACTCCTCTGCAGAATCGCATCGGTGATCTCTACAGTCTCGTTCGATTCTTACGAATGGATCCGTACGCGTATTACTTTTGCTCGACGAAAAACTGCGATTGCAAAACGCTCTCTTGGAACTTTGGTCCCGAGGCGCGATTTTGCGCCGAGTGCGGTTGTGGCGCGCCGAGGCATTACTCACACTTTAATCGCACCGTGTTAAACCCGATCAACCGATACGGATACATCGGCGACGGTAAAAAGGCCATGTTGACCCTTCGGAACGACATCTTACTGCCGATGCAACTTCGACGCACCAAGGCGGAGCGCGCCAACGACGTGAAATTGCCGGAACTGAAAATCATCATTCAAGAGAACGAATTCAACGAGGTGGAACAAGATTTTTACGAATCGCTGTACATGCTTACGCGCGCCAAGTTTGACGGTTTCGTGAAAAAGGGCAGCGTGTTGCACAACTACGCGCACATTTTCGAGCTCCTCGCGCGTCTTCGACAGGCGTGCGATCACCCGTACTTGGTGATTCACTCGAAGAGCGCGAACGTGCAGAGAGACGCGCCGGACGCGCCCAAAGTGGAATCTCCCGCCATCGCGGACACGGTGAAGCACTACTGCGGCATGTGCCAAGACGAAATCGAGGAGGAAGACGCCGCGTTGGCGAGTTGCAAACACATCTTTCACCGCGAGTGCATCATGCAGTACGCCTCTTGCGCTCCCGCCGACGGGAAAAAAGTGACTTGTCCCGTGTGTCGAACCGCGCTGACGATTGACTTTTCGCCTGAGAGTTTGGAAAACGCCAAGAGTGCCACGAATCGGTTCGCCAAAGACCCGCTTCCGGATAAATCAATCTTGAACAAGCTTGATCTCACCCAGTACACGTCGAGCACCAAGGTGGAGACGCTCGTCAACGCGTTGCGAGACATGAGAAACCAAGAGAATGGACATCTCAACAAAGCGATTGTGTTTTCACAATACACCGCCATGATTGAAATCGTCGAATGGCGTTTGAAAAAGGCGAAATTCACCATCAGCAAGCTCCTCGGTTCCATGCCCGTGACGCAACGCGCGGCGAATTTGCAAGCGTTTCGAGAGGATCCCAACGTCAGCGTCATCTTGATGAGTCTCAAGTCTGGCGGCGAAGGCTTAAACTTGCAAGCGGCAAACTACGTCTTCGTGCTCGAGCCTTGGTGGAATCCAGCCGTGGAGATGCAAGCCGTCATGCGCGCGCATCGCATCGGGCAAACTCGACCGGTGACGGCGGTTCGATTTTCAACGCGCGGGACCATCGAGGAACGCATGATGGAATTGCAAGAAAAGAAACAACTCGTCTTCGAAGGATGCATGGATGGAAATCAAGCCGCGCTCTCGCAATTGACGGCGGAGGATTTACAGTTTTTGTTTAAAAGATAAACGCGCGTGTACAGTACAGTGGTTGTAGGTCGAATGTTTTCCTTGTTTGTTGATTTTTGCGCTGCTGCTGCCTTCACCTTCGCGTTGGGCTTTTGTTCGTTCTTCGAAGCCACCAGAGCCACGAAGCCACAACGACACAGAGCCATGAAGCCACAAAGTTGCCATACCCTTTCTTCTGGACGTTCTCGTTTCCTCTGTGGCGCGTCGCGGCGTCCACCACAGCCTGGAGCGGAGCACCGTGCCGCTCGGCGAGGCGTCTGTTCTCGGCGTTGTCAATGCACATGTGTACAAGCGCCCAGCACCCGGACCGGTGGACTGTCCCGTTTTCCCCGTGGCGTTTCATGGCGTCCACCACGGCCTGGATCGCACCGTACCGCCCGGCGAGGCGCGCGTTCTCGGCGTTGCCATAGCACATGTTGTTAAGCGCCCAGCACCCGGAATACTGGACGTCCTCGCTTCCTCCGTGACGCTTCATGGCGTGCACCACGGCCTCGATCGCACCGCTTCGTCCGGCGAGGCGCGCGTTCTCGTCGTTGCCAAGGCACATGCGTACAAGCGCGCACCCCTTCTCCTGGAGTTTCTCGTTTCCTCCGTGACGCTTCATGGCGTGCACCACGGCCTCGATCGCACCGCACCGCCCGGCGAGGCGTCCGTTCTCGTCGCCATA
>MDTE01115641.1_pt1 | contig 40475 bp, 23 predicted proteins | sample 811231 | NCBI WGS metagenome assembly MDTE01 (sample SAMN05326651, study PRJNA326480) | marine metagenome | isolation source: seawater | place: Indian Ocean: Red Sea | collected 2010
GGAGTGGCTTTGGCGTTGGGCCACGGGGCTCCGCGTTTGACCCAGCTGGTCAGGATGGCCCGTTCGGTTGTCGGGAGTTTCCGCTTCGGTGGCATTTTCAGTTCTTCGTTGTGACGAATCGCTGTCACCAGCAGGCTCTGGTCGGGCTTGCCGGGGACAAGTGCCGGTCCTCGCAGGCCACCGGTCAGGAGACCGCCGAGGGACTCCATGCTCAGTTGTCCCTCGGGCTCGTCACCGGAATGGCACTCCAGGCAGTGAGTGACCATCAGCGGGCGGACCTTCTTCTCGAAGAACTCGAGATCCTTCGGCGTGGGGGCTGCCGCCTGTGCTTTGGAGTGCGTCGGCAGCGCAACAAAAGCTGCGACGAGAAAAATGCAGAACGTGATCAGGGGGCGTGGCATTGGGGGGATATTATAACAGGTCTGCAAGGGGCTCAACGGGGACTGGCTGGCCGTTCTTGGTTGCGGCGTTGCGGACCGGTGGTCCGACGGCTGGCAGCGCAAAGGCTCATCTGGCACAGTGGTCTCACGATGTCCGATGAACACGCCGAATTGCCCGCTGCGGTCCCGGATGAGTCGGGTGCGGTGATCTATCCCGAACTGCCTGAACGGATGAGGGGCCGTGGACCCGGCCGCCTGTTCCGAATGATGGGGCCCGGGCTGATCATCGCCTCGGTGACCATCGGCAGCGGTGAGCTTGTGATCGCCTCACGGGGCGGCGCGATTTTTTCTTACGCCATGATGTGGTGTTTCTTTTACGGCGGGGCCTTCAAGGCGGTTCAGGTTTATACGGCCAGCCGTCATTTCACGTTGACCGGTGAGCATCCGCTGGAGAGCTGGAGGCAGCTGCCGGGGCCGCCGATGTGGTTTCCACTGCTGGTCGTGTTGCCTGCAGTGGGACTGATGCCAATTGCGTTTTCGGCGATCCCGGAGACTCTGGCCGGATACATCCATCGCCTGTCGGGCTTGTCGACGTCGGGTGATGACGTAGGGCCGTGGGGCTGGTTCGAGTTCTGTTCCAATGGCTGGGCAACCCTGGTGCTGGTCGTCTGCCTGCTGCTGGCTGTGGCGTCCAACTACGACATTGTCGAAAAGGCTTCGATTGTCGTCCTGGGCGTGCTGGTTGGGCTGGTGGTGATCGCGGTGGTCGTGCTGGGGCCGGATCTCCGCGAGGCCATTGTCGGGCTGGTGATTCCGCGAGTGGGGGACTACCCGGAGTGGGTGAATGAGACCCCCGATTTGAAGGAGCGGTTTGCCGGTCGCAGCCCGTGGCTGGAAGTGTCGTTGTACCTGACCGCGGTCGGCGGGGGTGCTTATGACTACATCGGGTACATCGGGATGTCTCGAGAGAAAGGCTGGGGCCTGGCCGGACGTGGGGCGGTGTCGCGAGAGGAACTGGCGAGCGGCATCCGGGATGACAACACGATGGAACGGGCCAGGGCCTGGAGCCGTGTCCCCCTTGTCGACGCGGTCGGGTCGTTTGCGTGTGTCATCCTGGTCACGCTGCTGTTTGCGATGCTCGGCGCGATGGTGTTGCATTCCAAGCACGCGATCCCGGTGGACAAGGAACTGCTGATTCACCAGGAGGACTTCCTGACCGCTTTGCATCCGCAATTGAAGTGGGTTTTCCGTGGTGGGGTGTTCCTGGCGTTCATTGGCACGCTGTACGGTGCCTTCGAGGTCTACCGTCACACCTGCCGTGAAGCTGGTGCGGTGTTAGCCCCCACGACAACCGGCCGGCTGTCGGATCGAGGGATGAAGATGCTGGTGATAGGCTACTGCACGCTGGGCGGCATGACACTGACGTGGTTGCCTCAGTCTGTGGCCGGCGACATCATTGGGCGGCTGACGTTGGGGAGCTTGGTCAGCGGGGCGGCCACCTGTGGTCTTTGGTGTTTCGCCATGCTCTGGGTGGATCATTTTCGGATGCCGGACGCGTTGCGGATGAGCCGGCGGCTGAAGATCGTGACTGTCGTTGCGGGAGTCTCGATGACCGCCTTGGGAGCGACGAGCATCTACAAGTACTTCGTGCCGTGAGATCGAACCGGGAGAGTTGTTCCGATGAAGATTGTTGATTTCGAGATCCACCGTTGTCGTATTCCGCTGGATCGCCCCATCGGCGATTCGCAGGTGATCTTCACCGAGCACTTCATGACGGTACTCGAATTGAAGACCGACGACGGACAAACCGGCGTCGGTTTCGAGTTGCAGCAGGGAATGCCCATTCCCGCCTTGTCCCAACTCGAGGCCCAGTACCGGTACAACGGCTGGTCAGCCGTCGAGGGACAGTCGCCGCTTGGGATGGCGATGCGGATCGGGCGTCCGCGAGGTGGGAACGTCGGCGCGACCGCGTTGGGCCTGGCGACCGAAACAGCGATGTGGGACCTGGCGGCCAAGCAGGCCGAATTGCCCTTGTACCGGCTGTTTGGTGGTACCAATCCGCGGGTTCGGGCCTACGGCAGTACGCTCGATTTTCATCTCGATGAGACCGAGTTTCGGTCGTGGATGGGGCATTTCACGGAGATGGGCATGCGGGGCATCAAGATTAAGGTCGGGCACCCGGACATCGAATGGGATCTCAGCCGCCTGTCGATGGTGCATGACGTGCTGGGTGAAGATGTCGACGTGATGATTGACGCAAACGAGGCCTGGTCGCCGAAGGAGGCGATTGAGCGAATGAAACGGTACGACGACGCGGGGTTCGAAATTTTCTGGATCGAAGACCCAATCACTCGTGAGGACTATCCCGGCTACGCGATGCTGGCGGCCGAGATTGGTACTGCGAGGATCAACACCGGCGAATACCTGGGCTTCCACGGGAAACGTCGATTGTTGGAGAGCGGAGGTGTGGATGTGTTGAATATCCACGGCCAGTTCCAGGCTTCGCGGGCCGCGGCGTACCTTGCCGGGGACTACGGGGTGCCGGTCTCGCTGGGGAACACGTTGCTGGAGTTGGGGGTCCACCTGGCGGCGAGCCTGCCGGAATGCCTGTACCTGGAGTTCAGCGACCTGGCCTGGAACCGCCTGGCCGCCGATCCGGTGAAGTTTGAGGACGGGCATGCGATCGCACCGGATCGGCCCGGTCACGGCGTCACGCTCGATCGGGACGCCCTTGCGGAATATTCCGAACCGGCTTGACCTCTCCCCTACTGGTCTGCCTCGTCGAGCAGTTTCTCGTACTCGGCTACCAGAGGCCGGTAGGCGAAATTGGCCAGCGTGGCGATCAGCCCGCGGTCGCTCTGGCCCTGGGCAACGTCAGCCAGGCTGGTGATGGCCCCGTTGAGTTGGTCCATCGCAGTTTCCATCTGTTCGATCGCCGTGTCCAGATCCTTGGCCTTGCGAGCGGTCGCGGCGGCCTTCAGCGCCTTGACCGCTGCCAGGTACGCCACGTTGAATTCACTTCGCTTGGCGTAATAGAACAGCAGTTGTTTTCCGCCGTTTCGGTGAATCGGAGCTCCCTGGACGCGGTACAACTCGATCATCCACTGCGTGTAGTGGTCGTTGACGTCGGTGAACCACTTCGGGGTCTCGCCGGGGTTGTTGTGTTTCAGGAACATGCCCGGCACGGGGAACCCGAAGCCGATGGCGTTCTTGTCGAGGGTGTGGGTGGCATCCTCAAGATGGTTCCATCCGATCAGAAGTCTCTCGCTGCCGGCGCGGTTTCCGAGGATTCCCTCCCAGAGATCATGGTGAGCCGACACCCGAGTGGTCTTCGGTTCCCACGAGGCGCGTGAGAGGTAGTGGACCGTCGAGTCGAGTTCGCCGGGGACCCAGTATCGAGTCGAAAATCCGTCCCAGCCCAGCTTGCGGATCTCCTGGACCAGGGTGTCGATGTGCTGAGTGGTGGACTGTGCCAGGACGCCGACGTTGTCGTCGGCCAGTGTCATGATCAGGCTGGCCTTGACCTTTTTGGCGGGCAGTTGTGCCAGGAGTTCCTTGCTCTCGGTGATTCGCCTCGCCGTGTAGTCAACGAAGTTCAGCGTGGCGGCTCCGTTGGGCAGTACGCGGTCCAGGATCGGGAACAGGGCCGGGTCGGGTTGCCGGATGACCAGTTCCGCCTTCGATCCGTCTGGCCGTCTCAGCAGTTTGCCGTCGTCGAACAGTCGGCAGAAAAATGCCATGCCGACGACATTGCCCCGGATGGAGGCCTCCCCGCGGTCACCCTTGGCGATCAGTTTGCGGTTTCGTGCCGAGGCGACGAGTTTTTCGAGCGTCGTGTCACCGAGACTTCGGCGTCGATTGAGTTCCGACCATGCGGTCTCGGCATGAGCATTCCACTCGGGAAACTCGGGGACGGAGACATACAGGGCGTCGAGTCCGGGGTAGGTCTTCAGGAACGCGCGGATGCGTGTGGAGATCAGCCGGCCCAGGATCGGGTCGTCCGGTTTGTGATTGGGCCCGGGGCCGATGGTGAGGCTCTTGAGCTGGTGTACCTTGGCCGAGCCGGGCAAGGCGGCAGCGAACTCCTTCGGGAATTCGAGTACGGAGGTCGAGAGCCCGACCGTCATGCCCAGCGAGTGTGAGACATCGATCACGCCGGTCATCAATTTCTTTCCCGCGGCCACTTTCTGCCTGTAGGTGGTCAGGCCCACGAAGTCGGGGTTCTCGAAGATCTTGGCGCCTTTGAATACGGCGCGGCCGGGGGTGTCTCCGTCGACTTTCAGCACGTCGCCGAACCAGTGCAACGCCGTTTGCCGCTGAACGCCGCGGAACTTGTAATCGACGAATGGTTGCCAGGCGTAGACGCTGATCAGGATGCGGTTGAACTTCATCTTGGCCAACTGCCTGATGAACGCCCTGTGCTCGGCCAGGCCCCACGATTCCGGGCCGATCGCAAAGTCGTTGATGGTTCGCCACATCCGGGATCTCAGCTCGGGTTCTTCAACGATGTTGAATTCCGGGAACTGGAATGGCCGGGTCGGCGGAAAAAAGTCTTGGCGGAAGGTGTAGCGGACGCCGAGACGGTGTCCGAGTTCGCAGACGGCCCAGAAGGTGGCGGCGGGGCTTCCACCACCGACGACCAGGGTTCGTGCGCCGCTGGGGGTTTTGAGGCTCCGGATCACCAGACCCTGGTCTGTGATCTTTGGCCAGGTCTTGCCGATGGCATTGGCAACAGCTGGGTTGGTGGTGGGGCTGCCGACGAGGACGGCGACGCCGGTGTCGGGAGCTTTGTCCCGGACGATGCCGGCTGTGACACCGAAAACCTTTTTCCATTGCGAGGTGAGTTCGCCGGCTGCATCGAGTTCCAGCGACGGGGCTTTGCTGCCAACGACAACCGACACGGTTGGGGCGGCGGCGAGGCTGGTGGGCAGAAACAGCAGCGAGACTGCGAGGGCGTGACGGATCATGGTGTCGACTCCTGCCGCGGTCCGGATGTCGGCCGAGGGACGAGGGAAAAGGGGCCAGGCGGTCGGGACTACTTCCGGTTTTTCTGCTCAGCTGATTTGTTGGCAAAGCAGTACAGGGTGTTGATGGTCCGGACATAGATCCGGTTTTCAGCGATTGCCGGGGTGGCGACACAACTCTCGCCGATGTCGTTCTTGGCCAGGAATTTCAGTTTCGATCCCTGCTGCAGGACGACGATGAAGCCGTTTTCGCCGGTGACATAGATCTTGCCGTCACCGTAAACGGGGGATGCGTAGTAGTGGCCCAGGTTGCGAATGCGGCGACGTGGCCACTGCGTCTTGCCGTCGGCGGCCGAGAATGCGGCCGAGATGCCACCTTCCTTGACGACGAACACCTGGTCGTTGACGACCAGCGGGGAAGCGATGTTGGAGGGGGCCTTGGTGTCCAGGTTCCATTCCATGTGTGTTTTGGTCACGTCACCGGTGCCGCCGCCGCGGATCATCTGGATGATGTTCCCGCCGCCGACGCGGTTGGTCTTCGCCTGAAACGCGTCGTCGATTTCGTCGCCCACCAGGAACCCGTCCTTGTTGGCGTCGCCCTTGTCGAACTTCTTCCAGAAAGCCTTGCCCAGCTCGGTTTTGTCGAGCTTCTTGTCCTGGTTGGTGTCCCGCCATTGCAGCAGGGCAAATTTCAGGGTGCGAGCGGTGTCACCGTAGCTCTGGACCGAGACGTAGATCTTGTCGCCGACGACCGCCGGGGTGGTCATAATGGTCCGTAGAAGCGAGTTGCAGTTCCAGCGAACCTTGCCCGTCTCGGGGTTGTAGCCCTTCAGTTTGCCACTGCCCGCCATCACGATGTCGGTCTGTTTGCCAGAGGTGACGACCACGGGAACGGAGTAGCCACCGAGCATTTCCGGTCGCTTGGTCAGCCATTTCTGTTTGCCGGAATACTTGTCCAACGCCACCAGGTAACTGTCCAGGTCGTCGTCCAGGCAGAAGAACAGCTTGTCCTCGTGCAGGATCGGGGAATTGGCCGCCCCCCAGCCGAGCAGGTAAAACGGCATCGGGGTCTTGTGGGTCCAGAGATGTTTGCCGTTGCCGGCATCCAGGCACAGCAGGCCGATGGTGCTGAAGTGCACGTAGACGCGCTCTCCGTCGGAACAGGGGGTGCAGGATGCGTGTTGGTTGGGCCATGTGATTTCGGGGAGCTTGCCGGCCGGAAACGAGGTTTTCCAGAGGTCTTTGCCGGTCAACGCATCAAAGGCGGAGACAACAAACTGCTCCTGACCCTTCTTGCCGGTGACAGCCGTCTCGATACAGCGGCCTCCGGAGATGATCGGACAGGCAATGCCTGTGCCCAGGGTCTTCTTCCAGACGACATTCTCCGTGGTGGAGAAGTTGACTGGCAGGTTCTTGCTGTCCGCCGAGACTCCCGTGGCGTTGGGGCCACGAAACTGATCCCAGTCGGCTGCTCGGGATGGCAGCGACAGCGTGATCAGGCCGGCGATGGTCAGCAGCAATGTCAGTGAGTGGCGATGCATGACGTCGGTGTCCTTTTGGGCCGAGGGCCGGAGCGATGCTCGGGAGGCAGGTGGTCCCGCGTGGGAACGAACATACCGCAGCCCAATCTCCCAGTTCAACCGGCTCGGGGCCGTTGAGGGATAGTCGGCCTGCCCTGGCTGATACGGTTTTTTCTCTTTCAGTCGTGACAGAATCTTTCCGAAAGACATATAATGATCGCGTGCAGAAACGTGGACAGACAGGACTCCGGATTGTGATGGCGATCCATCGTGACGGCAAGCGGCTTGGAGGCGCGGTTGCGGCCGTGTTGTCTCTGGCACTGTCGGCGGTGTTGATGGTCCCGGGTTGGGTTTGGGCCGACTGCTGTTGCCTGAAGGAATCAACAGCCCAGGCCGAACTGCCGGATAAACCGTCCTGTTGTCAGAAGTCGAAAGCTCCTACGCCTGAGACGCCGCAGCAATCGCAGTGGCAGAACGAATGCGGTTGCGATGCTCGTGTTGCCGATTGGCAAGCGACGCTGCCGGTTCGGACGGTCATTCCCGACCTGTCCGGTGCCGTTGTTGATGCATTCAAACGGAATGCATCGGGGTCTGCGGTGTGCGAACGCCAACTGGTGACCTGGGCTCAGGAGAATCCTCCGCCCGGCACAGATCGAGTGTTGTTGTGCCGTTGGCTGGCCTGAGTTGAAGCCGCCGGCAGTTGCGGTTCTCCCTCCCGTTCGTGTTTTTCACGATGGGTCCCAGGGCGGAGAACGAGGCGACTGCGGGGGCGGTGGGAACGAAAAACCCGCAACTTCTCGCCGGGAATCCTGCCGTTCTTCGACCAGGCTGATGATTTGCCAGGGACCACTTTGACTTGAATAGTTTGAACGACCATTTTCCTGAAAGTGTGAGGACTGTGAAGATGACCCGTAGAATACTGCTTGCTGCATCGCTGTGCGTGGCTGTTCTGATGACCGTGTCGGTCACTGACGCTGCGAAGGAAAAGAACCCTCTGAAGGGCGTCAAGTGTTTCCTGAAGAAGACCAAGGACGGAAAGGCGATTCCCGTCAAGAAGGCCTGCGCTGTGGACTACAAGGGCGCGAAGGTCTACTTCTGCTGCGGCGGATGCAAGAACAAGTTCGCGACGGACGCCAAATGTCGTGAAGCCAACGCCCACAAGGCCAACCACCAGTTGGCCGCCACGGGCCAGGCCACGCTCAAGAAGTGCGTGTTCAGTGGTGGAAAATTGAACCCGGCGACCAAGATCAAGGTCAACGGCGTCACGATCTGCTTCTGCTGCAACATGTGCAAGGGCAAGGTCCTGAAAGCCAAGGACAAAGTTGCGTTGGCATTCAGTGACAAGGCCTTCGCCAAGGGCTACGTGGTAGCCAAGAAGAAGTGAGGCCGTCGCTCAGGCGACGATGATGCGGATTCGACGGGGCACTCCTCTTGGTGGGGAGTGCCCCGTTTCTTGTTTGTTGGTGCCGGGCGGCACTGTTCGTCGCCGTCGCTACCGCCGTCGGTCCGGCTACTGTCGCTGTCCCGGGACGACCGTGATCGTCCGCTTCCGTTCGTCGATGCGGGTCACCTTGCCGAACTTGATGCCGTCGACGAGCGTCTGGATCGACTGACTCGTGCTCAGGATGACCGTGGTGGCGTCGTTGCTTGAGGTCACGTCCGGAACCTCATCTGACTTTGCCAGGATCCGCAGGGTGGCGATATGGTCCCGGCGAGCCTTCTCGTCGATCGCGCCTTGCAGCACGACCGTGATCGAGGTCGCGACGTTGGAATCCCGCGGCTCGTCTGACGGAGTGGAGGCGGCGACCAGCAATGGGATTACGGCCAATTGCGCATCGGCCAGGGCTTTGTTGAACGCTTCGGGCGACTCGGCTTTTTCGAGCGAGGCTGCAGACGTGTCGAGGGCATCCAGGACGGCTAGCCACTTCTTTCGTGACGCGTCGGTTCCGGCTGCGGGCATCGCTGCGACGGAATCGTTTCCCAGTCGCAATGTCTCCTCCAGTGCTGCGGACAGGTCTGAAGGGAACCACTGGCCGTCGATCACGATGAATTGGCTGGGGGGGACGGGGGCTCCGTCCTCGGCTGGCTGAACCTCGCCAATATGCAAATGGGCCTGGTCGCTGGTGCGATCGACCACGGTGATCTTCGAATCGGCGAGTTGCCCCAGCGGGTCGCCCTGCTCGTTCGAAGAGATTGCCAGGAGTTGCTTGAGGAACTGGGTGCCGGTTCCGGCAGAAAAAGTTTTGCCGTCGAATGTTGCCAGCGTTTTCACGTCTTTCAGTTCACTGGTCAAAAGCGTGTCGAACAGTTCCAGCAGGGCAAGCCAGTTCTCGTCGAGCTGTTTCTGATCGAGTTCTCGCAATGGCAGCCCCGGGTTGTTGATCAACAGCCCCTTTTTTGTCCGGGCGATGTCGACCAGCCGTTTCAGTGATACGAATGTTCGATTCCAGATCTTCGCGTCCATTTTGTCGGCAAAGTTCCTGACCAACGCGTTGATGTCTTTCTGGTGACGGGACGGAAGGAAGGCCCAGATCGCAGCGGCCTGTCCGTCCTGGACGCCCTGGAGAACCCGGCGTACGGCCAGTGACGGATCTTCTGCGACCGGAATGTCTTTGACATCACCAGCCTCGCTGGTGGCCGGCTGTCCGTCGGCCGCATCGACTCGGGGGCCGTTGTCGATCTTCGAATCGCCGGGAACATTCGTGTTGCCTCCACAGCCGACGACGAGGCCGAAAATTCCCGCAGCAAACAACGCCAACGCCAATCCGCACTGTCTCATCCTTCGTCCTCACGGCTGCCTTACTCGATCTCACGGCCTTGGTCCCAAGGCTCGTGTTCGATGCGTCGCTATCCTAACCGTAATCGTCGACCCGAAAACCCGTTTCCGACCAAGAATACCGTTTGGGGACGGTTTCGCCTGCTTGAAACGGGCACGTCTGTCGTCTAAGGTTGCGATTTGCTCCGTTAATACTGTTCGTAGAACATAATCGGAATTTCTTATACGTTCGGCTTGCTCGACGGATTGATTGCACCATGCACTTACGCAACGTCGAGTTGTTTTGCGAGGTGGCTTCGCGAAGCAGTTTTTCGAAGGCGGCCGAGGCTCACCAGGTTTCGCAGTCTGCAGCGAGTCAGGCTGTTCAGACGCTAGAAGACCGACTGGGGACGGTGTTGATAGACCGTTCACAGCGCCCGTTGTCGCTGACGATGGCCGGACAGATCTATTACGACGGTTGTCGTCACCTGCTGGAGACATTCCGTCAGGTCGAGGAGCAGGTGTTTGCGATCAATGATCGCGTGACGGGTCGCCTGCGTGTCGCGGCGATTTATTCGGTCGGATTGATCGAGATGGCCGAGTCGGTAACGGAGTATCGCGACACATACCCGGAAGTCTCGCTTTCGGTGGATTACCTGCATCCGGACGCGGTGTCCCAGCGAATCCTGGATGGAGACGCTGATCTGGGCATCGTGTCGTTTCCCCGTGCCGCGGGCGAATTCACGGTCGTGCCATGGCTGGAACAGAAGATGGTGATCGTGTTGCCACCGGGCCATCCCCAGGCTCCCTGCAATGGTTCAGATGGCTGCCGTTCACCGGAGGTACTTGCCGGCGAGCCGTTTGTCGGATTTTGCAGTGACCTGCGGATCCGTCGACAGATCGATCGTTGGCTGAAGACTGCGGGGGTTTCGGTTGACGTGGTACATGAGTTCGACAATTGCGAGCACATCAAGCGGGCCGTCGAGGCGGGGTCGGGTGTGGCGATCCTTCCCGAACCAACGCTACGAAGCGAGGTGGCCCGGGGATCCTTGGTCACTCTCGACCCCGGCACCGCTGACTGGAAACGCCCGCTGGGATTCATTCATCGCCGCAATCGTCAACTGACGACCGCGGCGCAGCGATTCATTGAGAAACTGGAAGAGACAACCGATGGCCAATAGACGCCAGGACAGACAGTCGCCACGGTCGATTGACCGACCGGTCACCCCGAGTGGCCAGGCAGCGATATTCCGTAACGGCCGGCCCGAAAAGTACGGTTTGTACGATCCAGCCAACGAACATGACAGTTGTGGAGTTGGTTTTGTCGCACACATCAAGGGCGAGCGGTCGCGGCAGATTGTCGACGACTCGTTGCACATGCTCGACCACATGACTCACCGGGGGGCGTGTGGTTGCGAAGCCAACACCGGCGACGGGGCGGGTATTCTGACCGCCCTGCCCTACGAATTTCTCGAGAAAGTGGCCGTGAGCGACCTGGGGACGAGTTTGCCCGAGCCCGGGTTGTACGGTGTCGGCGTGGTGTTCTTGCCCCGAGACGCGGCCGAGCGAGAGACCTGTAAACAGGCCGTCAATCGGGTGATCCAGGAGGAGGGCCAGTCACTGCTGGGGTGGCGTGACGTACCGGTCGACCCCGACGGCGCAGACATCGGTCCGTCAGCTCGGGCCGCCGAGCCGGTCGCCGAGATGCTTTTCGTCGGCGCGGCAGACGGAGTGGATCGTGAGGACCTGGAGCGGAAGCTGTTCGTGATCCGTAAACGGGCCAGCCACGAATTGCGTGGCAGCGATCTCCGGGAGGCGCTGCTGTTCTACATCTGCTCGCTCTCGACCAAGGTGCTGATCTACAAGGGAATGCTCACTTCCCAGCAGGTTCCCCTTTACTTTGATGACCTGCGCGACCCCGACTACACCAGCCACCTGGCAATGGTCCACTCGCGGTTCTCGACGAATACCTTTCCCAGCTGGGATCGTGCTCAGCCGAATCGGTTTATGAGCCACAACGGCGAGATCAACACGTTGCGAGGGAATGCCAACTGGATGCACGCTCGCCAGGGAGTCCTTCAGAGCGACCTGTTTGGCGAAGATCTGACGCGGCTGTTCCCGGTCATCGAGCCGGAGTGCTCGGATTCGGGGAATTTCGACAACGCCCTGGAGTTCCTGTATCACGCCGGGCGGAGTTTGCCCGAGGCGGTGATGATGATGATTCCCGAAGCGTGGCAGAATCACCATTCGATGTCCGAGGCGAAACGGGCGTTCTACGAATATCACTCGGCGTTGCAGGAGCCGTGGGACGGGCCCGCCTCGATTTCCTTCACCGACGGGCACTACATCGGTGCTGTGCTGGATCGCAATGGGCTTCGGCCCAGCCGCTACTATGTCACTCACGACGACCGGGTGATCATGGCCAGCGAAGTGGGCGTGCTGGAGGTGGATCCGGCCAATGTCCGTCAGAAGGGGCGGTTGCAGCCGGGGAAGATGTTCCTGGTCGATTTCGAGCAGGGGCGAATCATCGCCGATGAGGAACTCAAGGATGACGTGGCTGGTCGGCGGCCTTATTCCCGCTGGCTCGAAAACAAACGGGTGCAGCTTTCTGATCTGCCTCCGGCCGACACCCCCGAGGGCTACTCCTCTGAAGAACTCGTCAGCCGGATGAGGTCCTTCGGCTACACGACCGAGACGTTGCAGTTCATGCTGCTTCCGCTTCTCGATCAGCAGAAGGATCCGATCGGTTCGATGGGCAACGACGCCGCCCTGGCGTGTCTGTCGGACCATCCGAGAATGCTCTACGACTATTTCAAGCAGTTGTTCGCTCAGGTGACCAATCCCGCGATCGATTCGATTCGCGAAGACGTGATCATGTCGTTGGAATGTTTCATTGGTCCGGAAGGTAACTTGCTGGAGACCAGTGAGAGCCAGGGTCACCGGTTGGTGGTGTCGCATCCGATCCTGACCAACGAGGAACTGGCATCGCTCCGTTCACTGGATTATGACGGTTGGACCACGCGGACAGTCGACATCACGTTTGATCGCAGCGAGGGGGCCGAGGGATTGCAGCCCGCGTTGGAGCGGATCTGTGGTGAAGTCGAGGCAGCCATTGACGCCGGTGACAGTTTCGTCGTCCTCAGTGATCGCCGCTCCGATGGCGATCGCGTCCCGATCAGCTCGTTGCTGGCCTGCGGTGCTGTGCATCACCACCTGGTCCGAAATGAACTGCGAACCCGGATCGGCCTCGTGCTGGAGAGCGGCGAGGCCCGAGAAGTGCACCATCACTGTCTGCTGGTGGGCTACGGGGCCGATGCAATCAACCCGTACATGGCCTTCGAAGCGATTTCTCAGGCCCGCCGCGACGGCCTGCTGGACGAATCGTGGACCGAGGAGAAGATCGTCTCTGTCTACCGCAAGGGCGTGGCCAAGGGCATGCTCAAGGTGATGGGCAAAATGGGGATCTCGACGTTGCAGAGTTACAAGGGGGCGCAGATCTTCGAAGCGGTGGGGCTTGACGATGAGATAGTCTCGCGTTGTTTCGTCGGCACGGCCAGCCGCATCAAGGGCGTGGGATTCGATGTGGTGGCCGATGAATCGCTGCGTCGTCACGAACTGGGGTATCCCACCCGTGATGGGGCTTCGGATTCGCCGGGAGCGTTGCCCAACTCCGGCCTGTACCATTGGCGGCGCGCTGGCGAAAACCATGCCTGGAACCCGTACACGATCTCCGAGATCCAGGAGGCCGCACGGTCCGGTGACAGGACGGCCTACGATCGCTTCTCGAAACTGGTCAACGAGCAGACGACACGCGAGTGCCACCTGAGAGGGTTGCTGACGTTTTCCGAGCGGGAGAGCGTTCCCTTGGAGGAGGTCGAGCCTGCCAGCGAAATCGTCAAGCGGTTCTGCACTGGTGCGATGAGCTACGGGTCCATCTCGATCGAATCGCACGAGGCGTTGGCGATCGCGATGAATCGGATAGGAGGCAAGAGCAATACTGGCGAGGGCGGAGAGGACTATCGGAGATTCGAGCCGCTGGAGAACGGCGATTCGAAACGGTCGGCGATCAAGCAGGTGGCATCGGGGCGGTTTGGCGTCACGGCCTGGTACCTGACCAACGCCGATGAGTTGCAGATCAAGATTGCCCAGGGGGCCAAGCCCGGAGAAGGAGGCGAGTTGCCCGGCTCCAAGGTCAACAAGGTGATCGCAGCCACCAGGCATTCGACTCCCGGGGTCGGGCTGATCAGCCCTCCGCCCCACCACGACATTTACTCGATCGAAGACCTGGCCCAGCTCATCTACGATCTGAAGAACTCAAATCCGTCGGCGCGGATCAGCGTGAAGCTGGTCTCCGAGGTCGGTGTCGGTACGATTGCCGCCGGCGTGGCCAAGGGGCACGCAGACAACATCCTGATTTCCGGTTCGGAAGGGGGGACCGGGGCCAGTCCCCTGACGAGCATCAAGCACGCGGGACTGCCGTGGGAATTGGGGATCGCCGAGACACACCAGACGCTGGTGATGAACGATCTTCGCAGCCGTGTGCGTCTCCAGACCGATGGCCAGCTCAAGACCGGCCGGGACGTGGTGATTGCCACACTGCTGGGCGCCGAGGAATTTGGTTTCGCCACCGCACCGTTGATCACCCTTGGGTGCATCATGATGAGGAAGTGCCACCTGAACACCTGTCCGGTGGGCATTGCCACTCAGGATCCCGAGCTGAGGAAAAAGTTCAACGGCAAGCCCGAGCACGTGGTCAACTACCTGTTCATGGTTGCTGAGGAGGCCCGGGAGATCATGGCGTCTTTGGGGTTCCGCACGATCAACGAGATGGTCGGTCGGGTTGACGTGTTGTCGGTCAACGACGCGATTGATCACTGGAAGGCACAGGGGATCGACCTGTCACTGGTGCTCACCCCCGCCGTCAAGCCCCACGAGGCCGTTGAGGTCTACTGCACGCGTGACCAGGATCACGAATTGTCCGAGGTGCTCGATCGCCGATTGATTGCCGAGTGTCACGACGCGATCGAGTCGGGTGAGTCAGTGCGATTGGAACTGCCGATCGTCAATACCGATCGCACCACGGGAACGATGCTCAGTCACGAGGTTTCCAAGAAGTGGGGAGTTGCGGGGTTGCCTGACGACACGATCCACCTGACGTTGAGTGGTTCGGCCGGCCAGAGTTTCGGGGCTTGGCTGGCTGCGGGGATCACCATGGAACTCCTTGGTGATGCCAACGATTACATCGGGAAGGGGCTGTCCGGCGGCCGGATCATCGTGACGCCTCCGGGGTCGAGCACGTTCGTGCCCCAGGAAAACATCATCATTGGCAACGTGGCACTTTACGGCGCGGTCAAGGGGGAGGCCTATTTCCGTGGAATTGCCGCTGAACGGTTCTGTGTCAGAAACTCGGGAGCTGAAGCGGTCGTCGAGGGAGTGGGCGATCACGGGTGCGAGTACATGACCGGAGGCCGCGCGGTGATCCTCGGCCCGACTGGTCGCAATTTTGCTGCCGGAATGTCGGGTGGAGTGGCTTACGTCTACGACCCACGTGGTGAGTTTCTGCCCTGCTGCAACCTGGAGATGGTGGAGTTGGAACGGGTCGTCGACGACGTGGATGAGATGGAGTTGAGGGAATTGATCACAAAACACCAGCGATACACCGGCTCAAGTGTCGCCGAGACCATTCTCAGCGATTGGGTGACCGAGGTCAGCCATTTCCACAAGGTGATGCCAGTGGACTACAAGCGAGCCTTGGCCGACATGGCCCAGGAGGCGGCCGAAGAACAGGCGGTCGAATCGCATTGATCGCACAGGGATGACCAGCCAGGACCGGAAAACGGCTCCCCGGACGAGGCGAGCCAACGCGATGACACAAGGCGGACGATGATGGGAAAACCGACAGGTTTCATGGAGTACACCCGGGAAGCGGCTCCATACCGTGATCCGGCAGCGCGGCTGGGGGACTGGAATGAGTTCGTACAGTTGCCCGTCGTGGAGGATCTCGCCCGGCAGGGTGCCCGTTGCATGGACTGCGGCGTTCCCTTCTGTCACACCGGCGGGCTGATGGCCAACATGGCTTCGGGGTGTCCCATCAACAATTTGATCCCGGAGTGGAACGACCTGGTCTACAACGACCGTTGGCGGGATGCTCTGGACCGGCTGCACGAAACCAACAACTTCCCCGAGTTCACCGGCAGGGTCTGTCCTGCCCCGTGCGAAGGGGCCTGCGTCTTGGGGATTACCGATCCTCCGGTGACTATCAAGAACATCGAACAGGCGATCGTCGATCGTGGATTTGATGAAGGGTGGGTGGAACCCAGTCCTCCAGGTGAGCGGACCGGCAAGACGATCGCAGTGGTCGGGTCGGGCCCGGCCGGGCTGGCTTGTGCCGATCAGCTCAACCGGGCCGGCCACAGCGTGACGGTGTTCGAGCGTCATGACCGCATCGGCGGTCTGTTGATGTACGGCATTCCGAACATGAAGCTCGAGAAGACGGTCGTGCAACGACGGGTGGACCTGCTGGAAGCCGAGGGCGTTGCGTTTCGGGTCAATACCGAGATCGGCATTGACGTCTCCGCGGACGACCTGCGGAACGATCACGACGCGATCGTGTTGTGCGTCGGTGCCACGCGGCCACGAGATCTTCCGGTTCCTGGTCGCGACCTGCCAGGGGTACACTTTGCCATGGAGTTCCTGCACGGCAACACGCGCAGTCTGCTCGATTCGGAGCACGCCGACGGAAACTACATCGATGCTCGAGGCAAAAATGTGATTGTCATCGGTGGCGGAGACACTGGCACTGACTGTATCGGCACTGCGATGCGACTAGGCTGCAAGAGCCTGGTCAATTTCGAGATCGTGCCCCGCCCGCCGGACGAACGGGCCGAGAACAATCCGTGGCCACAATGGCCGAGAGTCTTTCGGGTGGATTACGGTCACGCCGAGGCTGCCGCGGCCTTCGGTGATGACCCCCGCGAGTTCTGCATTGAGACACTCGAATTCACCGGCGACGCAGAAACGGGCCTGACGGGATTGAAGACCATTGAAGTCGACTGGAGCCGTCCGCAGGAGAACGGGCCCCCGTTCAGTCGCATCGAGGGGACCGAGCGAGAATGGGAGGCCGACCTGGCCTTTCTGGCAATGGGCTTCCTGGGGCCGGAACAACTGATTGGCGATCAGTTGGGAGTCGAGACCGACGCGAGATCGAACTTCCAGGCCGAGTACGGGCAGTTCACGACATCGCTCGAGGGTGTGTTTTCGGCCGGGGACTGCCGCCGCGGACAGAGCCTGGTCGTCTGGGCGATCAACGAGGGGCGTGGAGCCGCCCGCGAGTGCGACCGGTACCTGATGGGCGAGTCGCGGTTGCCGTAGTCGACGTGGGGGGCGTTTCGGCTACTCGATCCCGACTTCCGTGGGGGCCAGGACCTCGCGGCTCACGTCCTGGACGAAGTCCGTCACCTCCCCAGGAGCTTTGCTTGCCGACGGATCTGCGGCTCCGACGTTCACCCCCACGCCCGGGTTGCGGATCAGCCAGGGAAGCATTGCGAGGGTGGCGCGGGCGTAGGTGCGGTAAACCGGCAGTTCGCTTTGGGGGTTGGCGTCGACATAATCATCCATCAACTCGCCGAGGGAGGTGTGGGCCACCCGTGGGTGTCGGTGATGGGGGCCGTGGACGAAGATGTCGAAGTTCAGGAACGACGTGATGCGAGTCAGCCAGTTGCTGCCCCGGACTGTCCGGGTGCCCAACAACGGGTCGAAACTGGCCATTCCCAGGTGCTCGGTGAATTTCCGCATCGTCTGCAAAAATCCGGCTAAGGTCAGCGGGATCCACCAGACCTGAAGGAAATCCAGCCACGTGTGTGACAGGGTCAGGTACACGGCCAAGCCCGACCAGCAGATTGCCGAGGCCAGATATTCACGGCGGATCAGCCGTCGGGATGATTCCGAGAGAGGCGAGTTCTTGCTCCAGAAGATCCGCCCGTAGATGATCATCGCTCCACAGAACCCGAACAGCAGGTCGAACATCGCGAACGCTCGACGAAAACCTCGGCTCCGGTTTGGGTCGCTGTAGGGCCACAGTTCCCAGTCGGTCGGCCGATTCAGGTAAGCGTGGTGCGTGATGTGTGTTTCGCGGTAGACGGTGTAGGGGATGAAGACCACCGTTCCAATGATGCGGCCCAGGTGCTTGTTGAAGTTGTTGTGAACACTGAGTGTCTGATGGACGGTCTCGTGATAAGCACTGGTCCAGCAGAAAATGAAGTAGCTGACCGCCAGCGTGTAGGTCGCCAGCCACCAGGTGGGGGTCACCAGGGGATCGGCCGACAGCCAGGCGGGATAACCGACCTCGTCGGATCGCCAGACGATTTCCAAGATCACCAGGACAAACAAGCCGAGTCGAACCGCATTCAGGTTCCACTTGGTCGTCTTGGTCGCCAGAGCCTGCGACTCTTCGGGTGTGAAGACAGTATCAGTCGACACCACAGGAACTCCGGATTGGTAAACGGAATGGCCGTGTCCCTGGCGCATTCGAAGTCGGCGGACCCTGCCGACTTCCCCAGAGCCTCCAAGTTAACGACGTGGCTGGTTCGCGGTCAACTGCCACAGGTTGTTCGAGCGACTGGAATTGGACCAAGGGTCGGTTCCTGACGATTGTGTCAATGGAATCGACAGGTGAAGGCGGACGTTGGTAGGCTGGCAAGAGAACCGGGGGGGCGATCGGCTGAAATCCGGGAGCGAAATTCATGTCGTCACGGCAGCTGACTCGTCGAGGAATGCTGGGGTTGGCCGGCGGCTTGGGCCCCCTGTCTTTGGCCGATTGCCTTCGGTCTCGGGCTTCGGGTCACTCGACTGTGGCCGGGGCTCGCAGTGTGATCTTGGTGTGGCTGGCCGGAGGTCCGTCGCATCTTGAGACGTTTGACCCCAAGCCGAACGCGCCTGGTGGGGCCGGCGGGCCACTCGGAACCGTGGCGACAACGATTCCAGGAGTGGCATTCTGTGAGACACTCCCGAATTTGGCAGTGCAGTCCGACCGCCTGGCGGTGATCCGGACGGTGCATCATCGCCAGGGCGCTCACGAACCGGGGCAGGCGTACATGATCAGTGGCAATCGGTTTCGTCCGGGACACAACTTTCCCAGCGTGGGGGCAGTGGTGGGACGCCAGCGTCGGCGTCGATCCGATCGAAACGGATTGCCGACTTACGTGGCGTTGCCAGATGAAGGAGTGAGAGGTGGAGGTCACCTGGGAGCCGCCTGGAATCCTCTGTCAGTCTCGTCGGATCCGAGTCGGCCGGGATTTCGAGTGGCCGATCTGTTTCCGCCTCGGACGATCGCCGCCGATCGTTTGGCGCGACGACGAGCGCTGTCGGCCGCAGTGCGGACTCGCTTTTCGGCGCAGCGTCCGAGTCCAGAGGGTGATGCGGTGGCTCGTTACACCGATCAAGCGTGGGACATCGTCAATTCGCCGCGGGCGCGGGCGGCATTCGACCTGGAACTCGAGTCGGCAAGGATGCGAGAGCGTTACGGTCGGGCGGTAATGGGGCAGAGACTTTTGCTCGCCCGTCGGCTGATCGAGGCAGATGTGCCGTTTGTGACCGTCAGTGCGTACGAGTGGGATGATCACCGCAACCTGGTGCCCCGGCTGAGAGAAAAGCTCCCGGACGTGGACCGTGGTCTGGCCACCCTGGTTGAAGACCTTGATCTTCGTGGCCTGTTGGAGACGACGATGGTTGTGGTGGCCGGCGAATTCGGGCGAACGCCAGCGTTCAATGAGAACGCGGGACGAGATCACTGGGCCAACGCGTTCTCTGTGGTGGTGGCCGGCGGAGGGGTCGCTGGGGGGCGGGTGATCGGAAAAACAGATCGGCGAGCCGCCGAGCCGGTAACCCGCCCGGTGACACCCGAGGATCTCCACTTCACCATCTATCACCAGTTGGGGATCGATGCCGGCCGGTTTTTGCCGTCCGTCAGTGGTCGTGACATTCCGATCCTGCGTGACGGCCAGCTGATAGAGGAACTGTTGTCATGAGCCTCCGCCTGCTGTCATCAGCGGTTCTCTCTGTGCTGGTCGTGTCTGTGGCCGTTGGGGAAACGATGGGCGGGCGGGGGCCGTTGATCAACACGGTCGACCCACCCGCACTGATCATCGGCAAGCAGACGACGATTCAACTGGTGGGCCGAAATCTGGATCGGGCCACTCACCTGCTGCTGCCCTTTGCGGCAAAGGTCCGCCGCAGTTCCGGCAGTGTCGAGTCGACACAGTTCGTTGTGACTGTGCCCGAGTCAGTGGACTCGGGAGTCTACCCGGTGCGTGTCTACGGGCCGAGTGGGCTGTCGAATCTGAGGTTGATCTGTGTGGGGCGAGACCAGGTGATTCAAACGCGTGCAGCCGGGAACGGCCGCTATCGCGGGGGCCGGATCGATCTTGCCAGTGCCTTGGCGGTGGAGTGGCCGTGCCGTTTGGCCGGTGGTCGGCTGAGCCAGGACATCGATTTGTTTCGATTCAGTGTGCGGGCCGGCCAGCGACTGGTGTTCAGTACGCAGACACGGCAACTGGGACTGACACCGGACCCGGTGATCCGTTTGCGAGATGCTCGGGGGCGTACGCTGGCACTGGCACATGACACTCCGACTCTCCGAAAGGACGAACGCCTCGACTACACATTCCAGCAGGCCGGCGAGTATTTCGTGGAACTTCAGTCCTTTGGCGTTGCCGGGTGGACGAATCATTATGTGTTGAAGATCGGGCCACACGAATATGCGAGGACGGTTTATCCACTGGGAGGCCGGCGTGGTGAAGTGGTTGACGTGGCGGTCGTCGGGCGAGATGGGCGGGTGGCGTCACGCAAAGTCCGTGTGCCCTCTGACACTGCCAGAGATCGCTGGCGGCTTCCATTGCCGGATCATCCCGGGTCACTGTCCTGGGCGATGGCCTCCGGGTCACTTCCCGAGCGACACGAGAAGCGGATGCGGGGTGATGGGGCTGTTGAGATACCCGTGACGGACTGGCCGGTGACGATCAATGGCCGAATCGAGGAGGTCGGGGAGGAAGACCGGTTCCGCCTGGCGGTTCAGCCCGGGCAGGTCATTCGGGCGCAGGTGGCTGCGTGGTACCTGGGGAGCGCACTGGACGGCCTGTTGATGGCGTGGGATCCGGCGAGTGAAACCCTGTTGGCGACCGGCGACGACCTGAGATACCGGGCCAACGTGGATCCCGGCTTGGAGTTCACGGTGCCGCCGGGGGTCACCAGTGTCGTCCTGTCTTTGCGCGACACGCTGGGGCGTGGTGGGATCACGTTTCCCTACAGGTTGACGATTGAACCCGGAGGACCGGATTTCTTTCTGTGGTTGGGCCGACGGCAGAATCCGTTCGAAAATTCCGGCTGGGAACGGATGGACTCCAACGACACGGTGACGGTTCCCCGGGGTGGACAGGTGTCGGTGAGGATCACGGCCAGGAGGAACGTCAAGGGGCGGAAACCAGACGATGGGTATTACAAGGGGCCCGTGCGAGGGTTCGATGGAAACATCCGGCTTGTGGCGTCGGGGTTGCCCGTTGGTGTGACCGCTGAGTCCGACGGAATCGCTTCGGGCGAGACTGCCGGGGAGATTACGTTTCGGGCGACAGAAGGGGCTGTGATGTTGTCCCCGTTTGAGGTTGCCGTCTTTGGCGAAGCCACCCGCCGGGACGGAACACGGCTCCGGCGTGTGGCCGAACGAATGCTGTTTCTCAGTGATCCCCAGATGGCGCACATGCCATGGCAGTGGAGATCTCAGAAACTGGTTGGGGTGGTTGTTCCGCGGGAGGACCGCCGATGATACGGGTCTTGTGCTTGGTGTGTGCTCTGGCATGTCCGGTTGTCGCCGTTGAGCCGACTGGTGCGATCAGTTTCACCAATGACGTGATGGCCGTCCTGGGCAAGGCGGGCTGCAACTCCGGGGCCTGTCACGGTCACAACTCGGGCAAGGCCGGGTTCAAGCTCAGCCTGCGGGGTTACGATCTTCGAGCCGACTTTGCCGCGTTGGCCGATGCAGATTCGGGGCGTGTCGACCGGAAGGATCCGGCAGACAGCCTGATCTTGCAGATGCCGACGGCTCAGCTGGAGCACGGGGGGGGGAAGCGGTTCGAAGTCGGTTCGGAGTCTTATCGGGTCCTGTTGGAATGGATTCGGCAGGGGGCGAAATCCGATGTCGGAACCGCAACGAAACTCAGGCGGATCGACGTCCATCCGTCGGTATTTGAACATGTACAGATTCCGCAGTCGGAGACTCTGAAGGTCACCGCGCATTTCGAGGATGGGCGGCAACGCGATGTCACGCGATTGGCGATATACGAAGTGTCGACCGAGGGGGTGGTTGAGGTTGATCAGGCAGGGAGAGTGGTGTCCCGCCGGACCGGCGAGACGGCCGTGCTGGTGCGGTTTCTGAACAAGAAAACCCTCTCGAAAGGGCTCGTTGTCCGACGGAAGAACGGCTTTGCCTGGGCTGCGCCGCCGCAGCACAACTTCATTGACCGGTTTGTGGACGACAAGCTGAAAAAGATCCAGGTCCTTCCCTCAGCCGTGTGTACCGACGCCGAATTTCTGCGACGGGCCAGCCTGGACATTTGTGGGGTGCCGCCGGATCCCGACGAGGTGGTGGCCTTCTTGTCGGACGCGTCGGCAGACCGTCGCACACGAAAGATCGACGAGCTCTTGTCGAGAGAGGATTACGGCGATGCGTGGGCGATGAGGTGGCTGGAGCTTTCCGGGACGAACGAGTCCGGGGACTCTGCTCGATTCAAGGGGATCTGGACTCTCTCGTTGTGGCTTCGCAGAGCGATCAACACCAACCTGCCGTATGACCGGTTGGTGCGACAACTCGTGGCGGGCAAAGGCAGCTCAATCCACAATCCGGCCATCACGTTTACAGTCAATCAACTCAAGCGGGTGGAAACCGTCCCTCAGCTGTTCCTGGGGATCAGGCTGCAATGTGCGGAGTGCCATGACCATCCTTTTGATGTCTGGACCCAGTCGAATTACCGATCAATGGCCGATTTCTTTGGCCACCTGGGCAGCAAGGAAGGGCCGATTGATGCCTACGGCCGGGAGATTCGTCGCTTCGTGAAGCCCGAGTCGAGGGTGCCGTGGAAGGCCGGGGAACGGGTCGAACTGACTCACCTGGATGGCAGTCGCGTAAGAGTGCCGGTGGCGAGCGATCGCCGCGACGCCCTTGTTGACTGGATGTTTGGCCCGGGGCGGCGGCTGACGGCGCGGGCGATCGTCAATCGCGTCTGGGGTCGGATGCTGGGCCGAGGGATCGTGCACCCGGTTGACGACATGCGTTTCAGTAATCCGCCGATCAACGAGCCGTTGTTGTCAGCCCTGGCCGACGACCTGGTTGTTCATCGCTGGGATCTGAAACACCTGGTGCGAACGATTGCGAGATCGCGAACGTATCAACAGAGTTCGATTCCCAACAAATCAAATCGCAATGAGCATGAGAATTTTTCTCATGCGGCCCTGAGGCGACTCTCGGCCGAACAACTGGCCGATTCGGTCAGCCGTGCCACGGGTGTCGACGAACCGTACCGCGTCGGGCCGCCGGGGCTTCGGGCCGTACATGTTCCCTATGTGGCGGCCGGTTCGAGGCTGTTGCGGCTGTTCGGGCGACCGACCGAACGGGCATCGGCCTGTGAGTGCGTTCGCAGCCCCGATTCCACTTTGCCCCAGGTTATGCATTTGCTCAACGGCGAAGCACTCTGGAAGAAGATCAGGGCGGCCGGGGGCACCGTGGAACGCCTGTCAGGAAAACACACCGAGGCTGGCGATCTGGTCGCGGCCCTTTACCTGGCCGTTCTCTCTCGACCACCTTCAGGTGACGAATCCGGAACAGGCGTCCGCTACCTGGCGGCTTCAAAGAGCCGTCGCGAGGGGGCTGAAGATTTGGCCTGGGCCTTGCTGAACAGTCCGGAATTCCTGTTCAACCACTAGGGACCCGGGCCGCGTCGGCTGAGATCAGACGTCGATTTCGGTCAGGCGTTGCTTGCTGTCGCCGATCGATTCGACTTCCGCGTCCAGTCGGTCGAGCATGGAAAGGAACAGGTCGTTGAGCGGCCGTTCCTCCTTGGCGACCACGCACCGCCCTGTCTGCATGGTGCGCCCGCCGCGACCGGCGACAACGATCGGGAGATCATGGTGCGTGTGCGCATTGCCGTCGCCCAGCCCGCTGCCGTACATGATCATGCAATTGTCAAGCAGAGTGCCGTCACCTTCCTTGATCCCCTGGAGCTTGTGCAGGAACCGTGCAAACTGTTCGACGTGCCACTTGTCGATCCTCTTGAGCTGGTCGATCTTTGGCTGTTCTTTGCGGTGGTGTGAGAGGCTGTGCCAGCCGGCGTTGACATCGACCATGGGGTAGGTGCGATTGCTGCCAGCATTGCCCAGCATGTAGGTCGACACGCGGGTGGTGTCGGTCTGGAAGGCCAGGGCCAGCAGGTCGTACATCAGGTTGACGTGCTTGGTCAGGTCCCGCGGGGTGTTGCCGGGCACCTTGACGTCCTTGGGGCGACGTTGCTGGGCATCCTGTTCGGCCCGGGCGATTCGCTGTTCGATTTCCCGAACACTGGTGAAGTACTCGTCGAGCTTGGCCTTGTCATTGCTGCCGAGAGTTTTTTGTAGTCGCTTGGCGTCGGCGGCGACCAGGTCGAGAATGCTCTTGCGAATACGATTTCGTCGCTTGCGGACCTGTGCGTCTTCTTCGGATCCGAACAACCGGCCGAAGACCGCTCGGGGATTGATCTCTTTGGCTACCGGTGTCGTGGCAGTCTTCCAGGCGACGTTGGACGAGTAAGCACAGCTGTAGCCGGAATCGCAGTTGCCGGCATTGCGGCCACGTTCGATTCCGATCTCAAGTGACGGCAGACGGGTCCGTTTGCCGATCTGCTGGGCGGCCACCTGGTCGACCGAGACCCCCACCTTGATGTTGGCGCCGGATGTCTTGACCGGATGTGCGCCGGTGAGGTAACTGGCGGCACATCGGGCATGGTCGCCGGGGCCATCGCCCTTGGCACGGCCGTTGTCCTGTGCCAGTCCGGTGAAGATGTTCAACTCACTTCGGAAGGGCTCCAGCGGCTTGAGCGTTTCGCTGAACTGATAATCCGTCCCTTCGCCGGTCGGCTTCCACGAGGGCATGATGGCCCCGTTGGGGAAGAACACGAATGCGGCACGGACCGGCGGGGTGGCGGCTGCGGCGGCTTGGGCGGTTTGCATGCCGTCAAGCAGGGGCAGGCCCATCGTGGCGCCCAGGCCCTGCAGGAACGTTCGCCGGGGAATCGTCTTGAAACCACTCATGGCTTGACTCCTTCTTCTCGCCGCATTCGGAACGGCTCACTTTGCACAACCGCAATCACCATCGCCTGGAAACGAAACGCGTCTTCCCGGCAGGCTGCCACGATTCTATCAATAGCACAGCGGTCGTTGAACTCCAGTCCTCGACCAAGGGAATAGACCAGCATCTTCCTTGATAAGGATCGGCAGAAACGGTCTTGCCGCTTCGTGAGGATCCGGATCAACTCGATCGGACTGGAAAATGACTCGTCACCGGGCAATGTTCCGGACGAGTCAATCTTGTGCTTGCCGTCTGTGTCCCGCCATCGTCCGATAGCGTCAAAATTCTCGAATCCGAATCCCAGGGCATCCATTTGGCGGTGGCAGATGGCGCAGGTGGCTTTTTTGCGGTGAATCTCCAACTGCTTCCTCAACGGGGCATCGGGCGCGGCCTTGCTGGCCTGTTCCAGGTCGGGGACGTCGGGCGGGGGCGGAGGTGGGGGACTGTCGAGGATGTTGTCCATGATCCACTTGCCCCGCTTCACGGGTGAGGTGCGGTCAGGGTTGGAGGTCAATGTCAGGATGCTGGCCTGGGTCAGCACGCCGGCGCGGCGGTCGTCGGCCAGGTCAATCCGTCGCATCTGTTTTCCCTGGATGCCGGGAATCCCGTACAACTTGGCCAGCGGGGCGTTGACGAAGGTGAAGCGGCCGTCGAGAAACCGGGTGATCGGCAGGTTTTTGTTCATGACTTCAGCAAAGAAGAGGCTGGTCTCCTGTTGCATCGCCTGGCGAAGCTCATCAGTGAAGTCGGGGAACTTCTTCGGATCCGGGGTCAGTTCGTCCAGGATCCTGAGGTTCAACCATTGGCCTGCGAAGTTGTCGACCAGCGATCGGGATCGCGGATCGGCCAGCATGCGGCGAGTCTGTGCGGCGAGCACATCCGGTCGGTGCAGTCGGTTCTGCTCGGCGAGACGAAACAGTTCGTCGTCCGGCAGGCTGCTCCACAGGAAGTAGCTCAAGCGGGAGGCAAGTTCGAAATCGGTCAGGGTCTTGTTGCCGTTGCTGTCTTTGTCGGGTTGGCCGTGTTCGACCCGGAACAGGAAGTGCGGTGAGACGAGGATCGCCTGCAGTCCGATTTGCATCGCCGCTTCAAAGGCTTCGCCGCCTGCGGTCGCCTTGGCGACAAAATCGGCTACCGGATCAACGTCGTCGCTGGTTACCGGTCTGCGAAACGCCCGCCGCATCAATGGGGTCAGGTTGGCTCGTGCGGCTTCTGTCGCAGTGCGGTCCTTGCCGGGACGGAAACGGATCAAGTTGCGGTGCGAACGGGGCAGGTCCTCGGGTTTGACCTCCAGGGGACCCACCACTTCCATGGCATGTACATAGGCGTTGCGGTCGCCTTTGAGCTTGGGGTCGGGGTCGTTGGGCTTGTAGTAGTCATTGAAGAAGGCCACCCGGATCCGACGGCGTCCCCGCATCATCTTCAGCTTGTGTTCGTGGTTCTGGCGGTCGCCGCGATTCTTGCTCTTGATGTCGATCGTCTTGACCCCCTTGCCGTCGACAGACAGTTTCAGCCGGGCGGGATCGGGCCCGGCTTGGTCGGCCGAGGCGTTGATGCGGAAGACGTATTCGCCATCGGATGGGAATTCGATCACGATCCCGACATGGCCGCGTGAAAAGATGCCGAAGCTGCTTCCCTGTGCGTTGACACCGAGATTCTTGTTGAACTGGCCGCCAGTGAACTTGCGATTGCGGGATGTGAAGGGGTCGACGGGGACAATCGCTTTGGAGGCGACCTGTTCGGCCGCATCGAGATATTTCTCGACCAGCAGCGGCGACACACTCAGCACGTCGCCGATGTTGTCAAAGCCCTCCCCGACGTCGTCACTGGGGAAGTTCTTTGCGGGTTGGAAGTCGACGCCGAGCAGGTCCCGGATTGTGTTGTTGTACTCGGCCCGGTTGAGTCGGCGGATGGTGACGCGGCCGGGGTCGCGTACGAGATCGCAATCGATGTCAAAGAGGGTTCTGTCCAGGTACCTGACAACCGACTCTCGGGATTTGGCGTCGGGTTGCTTGTCGTGATCAGGCGGTGGCATGGCGCCGAGTTCGAGGTACTGCATCGCCTTGGCCCAGGTCTTGCGGTCGGCCTGGACGTCAGCCGTTGACTGGTATTTGTCGAAACGCAGTCCACCGTTGTCGGTGTCTGGGCCGTGGCACTTGTTGCAGTAGGTGGCCAGAAACGGGGTGACTGTCTTTTCGAAGGGGTCGGGTGGTTTGGGGGCCGGGGCCGACGGTTCGGGGGCAGGCCGCCGTTCGTCCTCTTCCTCTCCGGTTTCCGAGGCTGCCAAAAGTGACGGAGGCTCGCTTGCAGGAGGTGCGGCCGAGTAGACCCAGGCGGCCAGCAGGGCCAGGACGCCTGTTCCACCGGCGGCCAGCATCTGCCCCGGCCAACTGGAACGCTGGACCCGGTTGCGGCGGGACAAACGAGGTGACACGGGCGGGAATCCCTGTGGGGCGGCAGAAGCGGTGAGCCAACTGGCGACTCACCGGCAGGAAACACGATTATAGTCAGTCGGAGGCACTACGGGACAGACCGTGTGGAGTCGGGGTCCTGGCTCTGGTCGTTGCTGTCGGAGCCGCTTTGACGCCATGCCCGAACCGCATCCTTGAAGTCGGGGTGGCCGGGCCAGCCCATCGACAAGCCCAGGCAAATCGATGTGGACACGGTGACGGCGGCCAGTCCGTTGACCAGTCCGTGTCCGAGTACCTCGGCCAGGCCGAGCCCGGCACATCCCGCCAGCAGGCTGAAGGCCATGGATCGGGCCACGCTGGCCAGCACCTGTGCCTGGTCGTGGATTCCGATCGTGCGACGGACTGTCCACCAGGCGACCCCCAACAGCAGCCAGGCGGTTGCCGATGTCGAGATCGCCAGCCCCACCTCTTGCAGCGGGTTGATCAGCAGGAGGTTGAGGATCAGGTTGGGGGCGAAAAGGCCCAGCAGCCCGATCACGGCCAGGTGATTCCAGCGGCCCAGGACCAGCATCGCCTGGACCAGGGCGAGGCCTGCCAGTTCGGGGAACAGGCCCCAGGCGTAACCGCCCAGTGTCAGCCCCAGCCGGTGGCATGCCGCCGGGTCAAGGGTCCCGATGGACAACGCCGGGATCAGGCTGTGGCCTGCGACCAACGCAACCGCGGATACCGGCAACAGCAAGGCCGCGGAGAACCGCAGCAGGCGGCTGCAGCTGTGTTTCAGGCCGTCGCGGTCACCAGCAGCGGCCTGTCCAGAGAACCGGGGCAAGAGCACCCAGAGAATCGAGGCGACCAGCGTGCCCGACAGGAAGTCCTTGCCCAGGGCACTCCAGTAAAGGACGCTGAGGCGACCTTCGGGCAACCAACTGGCCATGGCTCGGTCGATCATGACGTTGAGTTGGCCGATCGCGTCCATCCACAGGAACGGCAAGACCACCGCGACGAAGAATCTGCTGCCCCGGAACAGGTGGGCGCCGGGTGCGAGGAAGTTGTGTCCACTGCGGTGCGCCATCAGGACAAGGACCGCCGCCTGGATCGTCGTGCCGGCCAAAAGGCTCCAGGCCAACAGGGCCGCGCCGTCGCTGGTGCCCCGCGACAACACCGCCAAAACGATCGCTCCGGTGGGCAGCACGTGGGTCCACTGCGGGCGAGCGAAACTGTGACGGGCATTGAGTACCGCGGTCAACGCCGAGACGGCGGCCGTTGGCAGGATCAGCCAGGCCGCTGGAGTTGTGAGTCGGGCGAGTGGTTCTGCCAACTCCCGGTGCCGTTCAGTGGTCAGCAGTAACGGCCATGCTGCGGGAAGTAGCCACCAGGCAAGTGCTGCCAGTACGGTCGAAAACACGAGCACCTGCAGCAAGTACCGGTTGGTGAAGGTTGCCAGTTCGCCGGCAAGTTCCTGGCGAGGAGCTTCGACAATGTACCCGCGACGAACGGCGCCCAGGTAAAATGCCAGGGCCAGGGCCGGGACCAGCAGTGCCAGGGCGTAGGCATCGATCTGGTCACCGGCTCCGAATCGTCCGGCGATCAGCAGTTCCTTGCCCAGCGAGGCGAACCGGCACAGTGCGAGAACACCTGCCAGCAACAGGCCGGTTCGGGCGACGCTGCGTTGAGCGGGCATCCTGTTTCCTCGCCTCACAACGCCTCAACATCGACTCGGCCAGATGTTACAGTAAACCGCTGAGGATGTCGTTAGATGGTTGGGACGCGGTTCCCCGCAATTCTGGCGACCGAATCGTCCATCCGAACAATAAGCGGTGATGCCCATGAAGTCTGTCGTCTTCCCCTTTTCGCTGTCTCGTCTGCTGATCGCCACCGCTGTCGCGGTAGCCTGGGTTGCCGTCATCCCGCTGGGGGCCTTTGACGCCGTCGCCCAGGACAAGGACAAAGCCAGGAAGGACGAAAAGAAAGAGGAGAAGAAGGCCGAGGAGGAAAAGGGCCTGCCTGCCGGGCACTCAAACCACGGCGAAGCCTTCAACGAAGGGCCTCGCCAAAAGGCCTACTTGATGGGGGGGACCGGCAACGTGACGTTTCCGGCCACTTGTTCGAAGCCGATCGTGCAGAAGTTTATCAACCAGGGCTTGGGGCAGTTGCACGGATTCTGGTTCTTTGAGGCCGAGCGGTCTTTTCGGCAGGCGGCGGCGATCGATCCCGAGTGTGCCATTGCCTACTGGGGGATGGCGATGGCCAACATCAACAACGACAAGCGGGCCAAGGGTTTTATCGCGCTGGCCGTCAAGCGTAAGGACAAGGTGACCGAACGCGAGCGGATGTACATCGAAGCGGTGGACGCCTACGTCAAGGCCGGGTCCAAGAAGAACAAGGTTCGAAGCCGCGCGTACGCCAAGGCGCTGGAGAGGATCTCGTACAAGTACCCGGAAGACATCGAGTCGAAAGCGCTGTTGGGCCTGCAGTTGTGGGGCAATCGCCGCAGAGGGCTGCCACTGGACAGTTACCTGGCGGTCAACGCGCTGCTGGAACAGGTGTTGGCCAAGAATCCGATGCACCCCTGCCACCACTTTCGTATCCACTTGTGGGACTACGAGAAGCCGGACAAGGCGCTGAATTCCGCCGCCCGCTGTGGACAGGCCTCCCCGGGAATCGCCCACATGTGGCACATGCCCGGGCACATTTATTCGAGATTGAAACGGTACGAGGATGCCTGCTTTCAACAGGAAGCCTCGGCCAGGGTCGACCACGCCCACATGATGCGAGATCGCGTGTTGCCAGACCAGATCCACAACTTCGCTCACAACAACGAATGGCTCTGTCGCAACCTGCTCTACGTGGGACGGGCCAGCGAAGCGGTCAGCTTGGCCAAGAACATGCTCGAACTGCCCCGGCACCCGAAATACAACACGATGAAGAAAGCCGGCAGTACGCGTTACGGACGCATGAGGCTGTTCCAGGCGCTCAACACCTACGAGATGTGGGACGAGATGATCTCCCTGGCCGGGACCTCTTACCTCGAGCCAACCGACGACTTCAACGAACAGGTCAAACGTGAGCGGCATCTCGGTCGCGCCTATTTTCGTTCGGGTAAGACCAAGAAGGGGAAGGAACTGCTCGCGTCTCTCGAGAAGCGGTTGTCCGATCAACGGGCGCAGCAGGAGAAGGCCGGCGCTGCAGCCAGAGCGAAGCTGACGGGCGGGGCGGCCAAGGACGGCAAGAAAAAGGAAGCCGGAAAGCCAGGTGATAAGAAGGCGAAGGCGGCCGATAAGGGCGGTGCCAAGAAGGAGGGTGACAAGAAGAAGGCGGCCGATAAGGGCGGTGCAAAGAAAGAAAGTGACAAGAAGAAGCCGGTCGATAAGGACAGTGCCAAGAAAGAGGGTGACAAGAAGAAGGCTGGCAAGGCCGCTGACAAACCGTCCAAGAAGACATCACCCAAAAAGAAGCCGAACGAGAAGGCCGTCAAAAAAGCCGTCGACGCGGCTCGTAAGCCGTTTGCTGCAAAGATCGGTACGCTCACAAAAGCCGTCCAGGAGATGCAGGCTCACGTGGCCTTGTCCGAGGGCTCCAAGGAAAAGGCCAAGGAGGCGCTGGGGCTGTTCAAGAAGGCGGGTGGAATGGATGCGGCGTTCCTGGCATTTGTCCAGTTGGCTTCGGGTGACGAGGACGGGGCTGAGAAGGCACTCCGCAGCCACGCCAAGCGACGTGTGAACGAGGTTCAGCCACAGGCACGGCTGGTTGAATTGCTCTGGGAACGCGGCCGCAAGAAAAAGGCGGTCGAGGAACTCCAGGCTCTCCGCAAGCTGTCCGGCTCGCTCGATCTTACCGCTCCGATTTTCCGTCGCCTGGCACCGGTCGCGAAGAAAGCCGATTTGCCGGAAAACTGGCGATTGGCGAAGGCCGCACGTGATGACATCGGCAAACGTCCAAAGCTGGGCGACCTGGGGCCGTTCCGCTGGAAGCCCCTGTCGGCACCCGAGTGGAGTCTGCCGACCGATGGCGGACGGAAAGTGGCCTTGAAGGATTACCGAGGCAAACCCGTGCTGGTGATTTTCTACCTGGGGTACGGTTGCCTGCACTGTGTTGAGCAACTGCAGGCCTTTGCTCCCAAGACCGACGATTTCCGCAAGGCTGGCATTGAAGTGGTCGCGATCAGTTCCGACAGCCAGGAGGACCTGGCCAAGTCGATCGAGAAATACGGGAAGGATGGCGGGTTCCCGTTTCCGCTTGCTGCGGATCCGAAACTCGAGGTTTTCAAGAAGTACCGGTGTTTCGATGACTTCGAGAAACTGACGATGCACGGCACGTTTCTGATTGATGGCGACGGGATGGTGCGGTGGCAGGACATCAGTTACGAGCCATTCATGAACCCGGACTTCGTACTCAAGGAAGCCAGGCGGCTGCTCAACCAAACGCCGGTTCGGGAAGTGGCCGGTCGGACGGATCGTTAGCGCCAAGTCGCTCTAGCCGAGTCTTGAAGGACTGCTAGAATGCCGGCGGAGGGCATTGTGTTGGTCGTCGTGCCGCCGCTGCGCGTTGCGCCGTGCCGTTTTTGTCGCCTGAGAATGGATTGGGAGCGACCGGTTGCCACCGGCGGATTGACACGATGGTCAGGTGTTGTCGAGCGGGATTGTTGGGACTGTTGGTGAACGGAATGATGATGGCCGAACCCGCATCTGCGATTGAACCGGACAATCCCCGGGATTCAGAGAAGACGGCGGCGGCCTCCAGGAAAGTCAACGTTCCGGCTCCGACATTCGGCGGAACCCAGTTTTGGGGCGACGTGAGGTTCTTTCGGGGCTGGCGGATCCAGCAGAACATTTTTACCGGTCACCACCGGCTGATCGATCGTATGGGTATCCGGTGGGCGTGGGGGGCTCGCGAGGCGTGCGAAGAACATCTCGACGGGGTGATCCGGACAAAGAAGTTGAAGCCGATGAACGGGACGGCCGTGGTCCTTTTGCACGGTGCGATCCGTTCCTCGAAGTCGATGAAGAAAATGGGCCGCGCGTTGGCCGACGACGGGTATACGGTGGTCCCGTTTGACTATCCCAGTTCGAAGGCCGGGATTGAAATGTCGGCGGATTACCTGCAGCAGGTCATCGAGAGTCTCGATGGGATCACCCGGATTCACTTCGTCACCCACAGCATGGGCGGGCTGGTGGTTCGCTCGTGGTCTGGCCGGTATCGCGACAAGCGAGCCGGGCGGCTGGTGATGCTGGGCGTGCCCAATTATGGGGCGAGGATGGCCGATCACCTGAAGGGTAACCTGTTGTTTCGGCTGATCTACGGTCACGCCGGGCAACAACTGCGAAGCGACCCCGAAGGGTTCATCTCGAGTCTGCCGGTCCCGAAGTTCGAGTTTGGCGTGATCGCCGGCCAGGCTGGAACGCCGCGTGGATTCAATCCACTGGTTCCCGGAGACGATGACGGTACGGTCTCGGTTGAGAGCACCCGCCTGTCAGGTGCGACCGATTTTGCGACCGTTCGTGCGGGGCACTCGTTCCTGATGTTCAATTCGCAGGTGATCGAGTGGACCAGCCGTTATCTGAAGCACGGACACTTCCGAAAGGACGGCAGTCGTCAGCCGATCTCCCCGAAACCGAAACCCAAGGGCGGCGATTCGAGGCCCTGAGGGCCGCTTGGCCTACTTGCCGGTTTTCTTCGGCGATGAGTCCTCGCCCTTTTTCTCGGGTTTGTGGTCGGCTTTCTCGTCGTGCTTGTGCTCGCCCTTCTCGTCATGATCGTGGTCATGATCATGATGGTCATGAGCGACGACGACGGGATAGGTCTTCTCGCCGATTGGAAGGTCAATCTGCCCCGATGTGGATTCGCTGTCGTGGAATTTGTCGAACAGAGCCTTGTCGGATGAGACGAACCGTGAGCATTTGCCGTCGCCATCGTTCTCCTGGGGTTTGGCCGTGAACTTGTGGGTTTCCGCGTCCTTGCCGATGCCGACGGCCAAGACGATCTCTTCAGCGTCGATCGGTACCGCTTTCTCGGCTTCGCCGTCGAGAACATAGACTGTGATGGTCTTGGCCTTTTCGTCCCAGGCGATTTCTGCGTGGTACTGGTGGTCTCCCAGTGCGACCAGCGTTCCACCGTGCGGCGCCTTGTGCTCTTCGTCGTGATGGTGATGGTGGTGGTCATGCGCCCCCGGGTCGGCTGGCTTGATGTGGGCGTCGTCGAATTCCTGGAGGTTGTCGCCGCCGCCACATCCAATGCCACCAGTCAGTAGGCCGGCGATGGCAAGAAGCACCAGGCTGGCGTCAATTGCTTTGAGTGTCTTCGGTGTCGCCATGTCTGGCCTCGTCGTTAGTAGTCGTGTGATCGGTTTCGCCGCTGACGGTGTTTGATCAGTTCGTGGGGTTGTCGGCGGCTCTGTCGCTGTCTGAGAGTGGAGGAGTATTGCGAGCAGGGGCTTCTTCCTGAAGGTAGGTCCTGCCACGGTAGCTCATCGCCACGCCGACGAACAGTACCGCGGCCACGGCCATCGCCCCGGTGAAGAACCAGTAGTAGTCGGCACCCTGTAGCGTGGAGTTCCCATCGGCGTCCCTCGTGTACCGGTTGACCAGAGCCGTGAGGAGATTTCCGGCCGAGACGCTCAACAGGTACAACGCCATGACGAACGACTTCATCTTCCGCGGAGATTGGGTGTAGCTGAATTCCAGGCAGGTGATCGAGATCATCACCTCTGCGGCGGTGATCAGCATGTAGGCCACGAACTGCCAGGAGATGTGAGGGGTCTGCCCGGCATCGATCCACTCCTGGATTGTCGACGAGACCGTGTAGGCGATCGCAGCGACGAATAGCCCGATGCTCACCTTTCTGAGGGGAGTCAGTGTGAAGATGCGATTGATCGTCGGGTAGATCACGTAGTTGAACAGCGGCACGAAGACCAGGATCAGCACCGGGTTGACGAGTCCGACCTGGGAGGGAAGGATGTCGATACCACCGAGGTTCCGATCCATGCTCGTGGCCTGTGCAACCCACTTCGACCCGCCCTGGTCGAACAGCGACCAGAAGACGGCGACAAAGAGATAAATCGGAAGCAGTCGTAGGATGGCCCGCCGTCCCGTGGGATCGAAAGTCTCTCGCAAGAATTCCCGGCCACCGGCCGGGATGTGGACGAATCGGTGGCGCCCCAGCCAGAAGACAAACGTGGCGAGCCCCATCAGCAGGCCGGGGACACCGAAGGCCCATCCCGGGCCGTAGTGTTTCAGCAACAAGGGGGTGGCGAACTGCGAGGCAGCAGCTCCGAGGTTGATCGATACGTAGAACCAGCCAAAGACTTTCGAGAGGAGGTGTTGGTTGGACTGGCCGAACTGGTCACCAACGTGTGCCGAGACGCACGGCTTGATGCCACCACTGCCCACGGCAATCAGAAACAGCCCGGCGATCAGGAACGTGCGAGGTTCAAACGTCACCCCGAGGAGTGATTCGGGCATGTCCATCAGGGCGAGGCTGAGGTGGCCGACGCAGTAGACCGTCGACAGCAACAGGATGGTCCGGTACTTGCCCAGGAAGATGTCAGATGCCAGGGCCCCGAGGACGGGGAAGAAGTAGGCCGAGGCGACGAACAAGGCTTGCCACTCGGTGGCCTGCGACTCGTTGAGAAAGTCGGCGGCTCCGGTTGAGGAGAAGAGGTGGCCGGTCATGAAGACGAACAGGATGGACTTCATGCCGTAGAAGCTGAAGCGTTCGGCTGCCTCGTTCCCGACGATGAACGGGATTCCCGACGGCATCCGCTCGGAAGGTGTCGGAGCAGTCAGGTATTTCGGCGTGTCGGGCTGTTCGGATGCCACGTCACTTGGCCTTTCGCGGCTTCATGCCGAGGTTCTTGATCAGGAAGGCCCATTTGTCGGCAACTTCCTCGATGATCTTGGCCGTGGGTTTGCCCGCCCCGTGTCCGGCACGGGTCTCGATGCGAATCAATACCGGGGTGCGCCCCGTGTGGCAGTGCTGCAACTGTGCGGCAAACTTGAAGCTGTGGCCGGGAACAACCCGGTCGTCGGTGTCGGCTGTGGTCACCAGCGTGGCGGGGTACTTGGTGCCCGGCTTGAGGTTGTGGTAGGGCGAGTAGGACAGCAGGGCCTGGAACTCCTTGGGGGACTCGGCACTGCCATAGTCGTCGACCCAGTAACGGCCGGCTGTGAACTTGTGGAACCGCAGCATGTCCATCACCCCGACGGCCGGCAGGCAGGCTCCGAACAAATCGGGACGCTGTGTCATGACGGCTCCGACAAGTAGCCCGCCGTTGCTGCCTCCCATCACGGCCAGCTTGTCGCTGGTCGTGAATTTCTCGGCAATCAGGTACTCGGCTGCGGCGATGAAGTCGTCAAAGACATTCTGCTTGTTCAGCTTGGTTCCGCCGCGGTGCCATTTCTCGCCGTATTCCCCTCCCCCGCGGAGATTGGGCATCGCAAAGACTCCCCCCATCTCCATCCATTGCAGCCGGCTGATCGAGAACCTGGGGGTGAGCGAGATGTTGAAGCCGCCGTATCCGTACAGCAGTGTGGGCCGCTTGCCGTCGAGCTTGGTGTCCTTGTGATGCGCGATGAACATCGGCACCTTGGTTCCGTCCTTGCTCGAGTAGAACACCTGCTTGACGACGTAATCGTCGGGTTGGAACTTGACCTTCGCCTGTCGCCAGAGCGTGCTTTGGCCGGTCACCATGTCGTAGCGGAAGATGCTCGGGGGTGTCGCGAAACTGGCGAACGAATAGAAGGTCTCGGTGTCTGACTGGCGGCCGCCAAACCCGCTGGCGGTGCCGATGCCCGGAAACTCGGCCTCGCGGACGAACTGGCCGTCCATCGAGTGAATGCGGATCTGCGTGCGGGCGTCCTTGAGGTAGTGGGCGACAAACAGGTTGCCGACCAGCCCCACTCCGGTCAGGGTTTCATCTCGCTGAGCGATCAGCACCCGATGGTGTTTGGGTTCGGGATGGCGGATGTCGACGGCCACCAACTGTCGACGCGGTGCCTTGAGATCCGTCTTGAAGAAGAAGACAGGTCCGTCATTTCCAACGAACGAATACTCGTGGTCAAAGCTCGTCACCAGGTCGATGGGCATCCCGTAGGGTTCGGCCAGGTCCTTGTAGAGGACCCGGTACTTGTCGTCGGTCCCCTTCCAGACGGTCAGTACCAGGTACCGTCCGTCCTCTGTCACCTCGGCGCTGAAGCCCCAGTCGGGGTGGTCCGGCCGTTTGTAGACCAGCACGTCGTCGCTCTGTGGCGTGCCCACACGATGGTAATAGACCTTCTGGTTGAGGTTGAGGTCCTGGAACTTGGCTCCTTCGGCAGGTTCGTCGAACCGGCTGTAGAAAAAGCCGCGGTTGTCGTTGGTCCAGGAGATGCTGCTGAACTTGATCCACTTGAGTTCGTCGTCGAGCTTGCGGCGTGAATCGACGTCCATCACGTGCCAGGTCCGCCAGTCGGACCCGGCCTCGGCCACTCCGTAGGCCATGTAGCGTCCGTCGTCACTGAACGAGGTGCCGGCCAGCGCCACCGTGCCGTCCTTGGACCAGGTGTTCGGGTCGATCAAAACCTTGGGTTTGCCGTCGAGCGAGTCGAGGCTGTGCAGCACCGATTGGTTCTGAAGTCCGTTGTTCTTGTAGAAGTAGTACCGCCCTCCTCTTTTGAAGGGGGTGCCGAACTTCTCGTAGTTCCACAATTCCTCGATCCGCTTGCGGACAGTTTCGCGTTGGGGCAGCTTCTCGAGATATCCGAAAGTGACCTGGTTTTGCGCCTCGACCCAGCCGGCAACATCCTTGGACTTTCGTACGTCGTCCTCGAGCCACCGGTACGGATCGGGGACCTTGGTGCCGTGGTGCGTGTCGACGTGATCGGTGCGCCGCGTCTTGACGTAGTCGATGTCGGCGGCGGGCAGCGTGGTGGTCATGGTCAACAGTCCGGCGAGCAGGAACAGGCGTCTCATGAGAGGTCTCCGGGCAGAGGGCCCCCGGGTTGTGCGGGTGGTTGCCGGGTGGGCGAGATGGTATTTAACCGGACAGATTGGCCGTTGGAAAGTCCCGGGCGATGTGTGTCGAGAAGGCGTGGAGAAAGGTGATGGCGATTTCGGCTCGGACTTGCTGGCTGTTCGTGTTGGGGCTGGGGTGTCTGCCGTTGGACGCCCTGGGAGGCGATCCGGATTCTCGCCAGGCGAAACGGCTCGAGACAACCAAGCAACTCAACCTGTTGATCGACAACGAGTGGGACTGGCGTCTGCGGGAGCAGCCGACTTTCGCTGCCTACCTGGGAGATCGGCGTCACAACAGTCGATGGCCGGATGTCTCGCTGAAGGCGATCAACCGACGGCACGGTCATCGTCGGGCGGTTCTCAAACAGCTCGCAGCGATCGACCGCAACATGCTCGCTCCCGGCGACCGGCTCAACTACGACCTGTTCCGCCGGCAGTACGCCGTGTCGGTCGAGAGCCACGCCCATCGCTGGTTCCTTGTGCCGTTGACCGCTCGTGACGGAATCCAGGATGCGAGTTCGACGGCCGACGTGATCCGTTTTGAACAGGTCGAGGATTATCGCCAGTGGTTGGCGCGGCTGCGAAGTTTTCGGGAATACATGGATCAGACGATAGCCCTGATGCAGGTCGGGCTCAAAGAACGCCGGGTCCACGACCGCGAAGTGATGGTGCGGGTGCCGGCGCAGATTGCTCGGCAGATCGTAGACGATCCTCGCAAGAGCCTCTTCTACAAGCCGTTCCGCAGTTTTCCCGAGTCCGTGTCTTTATCCGATCGCGAAAAACTGCAGGGTGAGGCGGTCCAGGCGATCTCCGAAGTCGTTGTCCCCGCCTACCGACACTTTCTGAAATTCTTCAACGACAGTTACCTGCCGGGTTGCTTCCCGCGAGCCGGTGTTTGGCAGATGCCACGTGGAAAGGAGTTCTACGCATTTCGCTGCCGAAGATTCACGACGACCGATCTGACACCCTCGCAGATACACGACATCGGGAAGCGGGAAGTGAAACGCATTCGGGGTGAGATGGAGAAAGTGATCCGCCAGGCGAAATTCGACGGCAGCTTCCGCGAGTTTCTCGATTTCATGCGGACCGACCCACGCTTTTACTACAAGAACGCCGAGGACCTGTTGGCAGCTTATCGTGAGGTGACCAAGCGAATCGATCCGCACCTGGTCCGATTGTTCCGTCGACTGCCCCGGATCCCCTATGGTGTCGAGGCAATCCCGATGCACCTGGCGCCGGATACCACAACGGCCTATTACCGTCCCCCGTCGGCTGACGGCCTGAGGGCGGGGACGTATTTCGTCAACCTGTACCGTCCCGAGGTGCGACCGAAGTACGAAATCGAGGCGCTGAGCCTTCACGAGGCCGTGCCCGGACACCACCTTCAGATTTCTCTGGCCATGGAGCTCGAGAACATTCCTCCTTTTCGTCGTTTTGGGGGCTACACGGCCTTCATCGAAGGATGGGGATTGTACAGCGAGAGCCTTGGCGAAGAGTTGGGGCTGTACAAGGACCCGTATTCGAAGTTCGGCCAGTTGACCTACGAGATGTGGCGTGCGGTGCGATTGGTGGTCGACACCGGGATGCACTACGACGGATGGACACGGAAACAGGCGATCGCATTTTTTGCCGAGAACACTGCCAAGACGTTGTTTGACATCGAGAACGAAATCGATCGCTACATCGCGTGGCCCGGCCAGGCGCTGGCCTACAAGATCGGCGAATTGAAGATCCAGGAGTTGCGGCGACTGTCCGAGAAGACACTCGGTGACAAGTTCGACGTCCGCGAGTTCCACGAAGTGGTGTTGTCTCGTGGCGCGGTGACACTGGATTTGCTGGAGGAACAGGTTCGGGAGTGGTTGCGAGATCAGGAACCCTGATCATCGAGTCGGTCGGCCAGCCATTCGGCCGTCGACAATGCCCGCACCCCGGTCAGGTGCTCGACCTGGTGGCGGCAACTGAACCCGGGCGCGACGACAGGTCCGCGGTGGTCGCGGACTGCGGGGGCCAGCACCCGCTCGCCGATTGCCAGGGACACCCCGAGGTGTTCGGGTTCGTACCCAAATGAGCCGGCCATTCCACAGCAACCGCTGTCGAGGTCTTTGCTGCATCCTCCACCGCGGCGGATGGCTTCGAGGGCCGGTCCGGTACCGGCCAGGGCTTTCTGGTGGCAATGGCCATGGTGCAGCACGGTCTCGTCGTTTGTGGGTGGCTCAGAGGGTTCCGGAAGAACGTCTGCCGCCCATTGTTCGAAGGTTCGGCAGGAGCGGGCCACCTCGGTGGCTGATTCCCGGGTCGACGGGGAGACCAGGTGGGGCAGGTCATCGATCACCGCGGACCAGCATCCCGGCTCGAGGAACACGATCGGGCGATGAGCCTGGACCAACGGGGAGAGAGCCTTGACCAGGGATTCGGCCTGGAGCCGGGCTTCATCGAGAAATCCACGGGAGATCAGCGGGCGGCCACAACATACCGGGGGTGCGATGCCGGCCGAGAGTCCCTGGGATTGGGCCACCCGGATGGCGGCCAGCACATGGTGTGGTTCGCAGTGGAGCGAGAACGTGTCGGGGAAAAATGTCACATCGGCCGTGAGCGGGTCGGCCAGTGTCAGCGACTGGCACTCGGTCAGCAGCGACCGGTGGGCCACTTGTGGCGGTTGCCTCTCGGGGGCGATGCCGGCCAACCATCGGCCGAGACGGGTTTGGCTGGCCAGGTTGAACAGGCGGGGCCACTTCGAGGCCAGTTCGAGCGTTCGGCGGATATTGGCGAATTGATGATCGTGCCGGGGCCGCGGGGTGTTGCGATGGAACTGATAAAGGTACTCGGATTTCATACGGGCCATGTCGACCCCGGTCGGGCATTCGGACTTGCATGCCTTGCACTCCAGGCACAGGTCCAGGGCCGGTTTCAACGACGGATGGCTCAGACCTTCGGGCCCCAGTTGACCGTTGATGGCCATCCTCAGTGCGTTGGCGCGACCACGGGTGGAGTCCGCCTCGTTACGAGTGGCCATGTACGACGGGCACATCGTCCCGACCAGGTTCTTGCGGCAGGCACCCACCCCGCTGCATTGCTCGGCGGCGCGGGCGATTCCGCC
>MDTE01008327.1_pt1 | contig 40454 bp, 40 predicted proteins | sample 811231 | NCBI WGS metagenome assembly MDTE01 (sample SAMN05326651, study PRJNA326480) | marine metagenome | isolation source: seawater | place: Indian Ocean: Red Sea | collected 2010
CTGTTAATTGTGGATAATTTTCATTTCTTTTATCAAATCCAATAGCTTTATACATGCCTTGAATAGATAAAAATTTTAATGACTTAGCACCAATGTATTCACAGATTTCGTCATTATTTTTGTTCGCTGCCAACAACTCTTTTTTTGTTGGTGTATCAACTCCATAAAAATCTGGGTATCTAATCTCAGGACAAGCAATTCTAACATGAACTTCTTTTGCACCCGCATCATATAACATCTTAACAATTTTAAGTGATGTCGTCCCCCTGACTAAAGAGTCATCTATTAAAATAATCTTTTTATTTTTAATTGTTGTTTGATTAGCGTTAAGTTTCAACTTTACACCTAAACTTCTTATTTTTTGACTCGGTTCAATAAATGTTCTTCCAACATAATGATTTCTGATCAATCCATGTTCAAAATTTATTCCAGAATGTTGAGCAAACCCTAAAGCTGCAGCATTTCCAGAGTCTGGAACTGGAACAATAATATCTGCATTAAATTCATTTTCTTTAGCAAGCTCTTTTCCTAAATTTTTTCTATGTTCATATGCGGTCTTTCCATTAAGAATACTATCTGGTCTTGCAAAATAAATATATTCAAATACGCAAGGACGAATTTTTTTTGGAGGAAAAGGCTTAATACTTTTTAAATTTTCATTTTCTATTAAAACTATTTCTCCATTTTCAACTTCTCTTATAAATTTTGCTCCGATGATATCAAGTGCGCAAGTTTCAGAAGCAAGCACATAACTATTTTTGAGTTTTCCTATGATTAAAGGTCTTATTCCAAAAGGGTCTCTAACTCCAATTAATGATTTTTGAGTTAACATTACAAGTGCATAACCACCCTGTATCTGAAAAATAGCATCTACCACCTTGTCAATTGTTTTATTTCTTTTAGATTTAGCTATCAATTGAACAATAGTTTCTGTATCTGAAGTTGTATAAAATATAGCTCCATCTTCAACTAATTTGGTTCTTAAGTAGATTGAGTTTGTTAAATTTCCATTATGAGCTACCCCAATTCCTCCTGCATTTGTATCAGCAAAAAAAGGTTGTATATTTCTTAAAGTATTACTTCCTGTTGTACTATATCTATTATGACCAATAGCATAATTACCTTTAAGATTTTTTAAAACTTTTTCTTTGTTAAAATTATCTCCCACAAGGCCGAATCTTTTTTCTGAGTAATATTTATTTCCATCGAATGTAACAATACCACATCCTTCTTGACCTCTATGTTGTAATGCGTGTAATCCTAAAGCAGTTAGGGCAGACGCATCTTCAATATTGCTTATTCCAAATACACCACATTCCTCTTTCAATTTTGGATTAAAGATCTTCAATTTTTTCTTTTGATTTTTTATATGTTTTTTCATCAGGAAATTCTTTTAATAAATAATTACTACCTTTTTCCAAGTATGGAAAGATGTATGATTTATCCACATTTATTGCCCATTTATTGTAATTATACACTATATGGATACCAGAGAAGAGACAAACCGAAATAATATAAGCTCTAATAAATCCAAAAAAGAATCCAAATATTGTATCTAAACTTCCTATGCCAGTGTACCTGACGGCTTTGCTGATACCTTTATTTATCATTAAGACTAGAAAAAGAATTATTATAAAAATAGTAACTCCCAAACCTATATCCAAAACGTACTCATTATCTATTATATCTTCTAAATAAGGTTTTAATTTAGGAAAAATAATCAAAGTTAGAATGTAAGCTAGTAACCACTTTGCAATTGATAAAATACTTAATACAAAGCCTTTTTTGTAACACTTGATTAGGGATAAAATAGTGATCGTTAAATATATAAGGTCAACAATTGAAATAGCTTGATAAAAGTCGATTAATATTTCAATCATTAACTATTCCCCAAAAGGTTTTACAACCAGAAGCAATGAAGGAAGAAGAGTTAAAACAGAAATCATGGCAAGCAACATGGCAAGCCCAGTAAATATTCCAAATAAGATGGTAGGTATAAAATTAGATAGTACGAGTATTGAAAATCCAAATACGATTGTAATTGAAGTGTTTAAAATTGCTAAACCAACTGTTGAATGGCAAGTATTTAAAGTCTTTTTGTAATTTTTAGAAATTTTAAACTCTTCTTTAAAACGGTAAATATAATGAATACTATTATCAACCGCTATACCAATAGTGATTGCAGCAATAGTAATAGTCATCATATCAAGAGGTATTCCAAGCATACCAATTATTCCCAATATAAAAAACGCAGCTATAAAGTTTGGTACAATTCCAATTAAAGACAATTTTATATTTCTAAACAATATAAAGAACATTATAAAAATCCCTATCATTACCAGTCCTAATGTTAGTATTTGAGACTTAAATAAACTCTGTAATAAGTTATTAAATAAAATCAATACACCGGCTAATTTAAAACGGTTTTTTTCTATTCCAAGTTCATTTTCTAAATCATAATTAATTTTTTTAATTAAATCATTTCTTCTTAAATTTTCTTGAGAGTCAATTATTCTAAGGCTAATTCGTGCCTCATTATCTTCTATCGATATATACGGATCAATTATTTCTGTTTTAATATTCTGGGGAATTTTAGTATATAAAACGCCCATTTCCAAAGTACCTAGAGATTTATTATTATTTAGCTGAGTAGCAACTTCTATAATTGAGGAAAAAGACAAAACTTTTCCAATTTGAGGTAGACTATCTAAATAATTATGTACATTAGAGATTGTGTCAATCTTATCTTTTGTGAACCAATATTTTTCATCATCTTGTGAATTTTCATTATCCCAATCTTCAAATTCATCGTCTATTTCAGTCTCATCTTTTTTAGTCTCAGGAAATTTTAGTATTACTTCCAAAGGAGTAGTTCCGCCAAGTTTCTCATCAATTAATTTCATTCCTTTGTAAATTTCAGTTTTTTTGCTAAAGTAATTAATAAAACTATTCTCGACCTCCAATTTATTTATTCCAAAAATACTTAACATTATAATTATAATAGTAATAATGAATATTGGTATTTGATAATTAATAGACAATCCTCCAAGCAATTTTGTTATATTCAAACCTTTATCCTCTTGAACTGAAATATTGTTTGATGGAGCGAAATTAAGTAGAGTAGGTAAAAGTGTAAACGTAATAATAAAAGAAGTTATTAATCCTAACGTCATCATCCAACCAAAATCTATAATTGGTTTAATTTCGCTAAAAATAAGAGATACAAAAGCAATTATTGTTGTCAATACGGTATAAAGTATTGGCCAAAACATTTTACGAGTAGTAGAAAATAATATTTCCGTATTACTTTTTGATGGATAATGTTTTCGTAATTGTAAAAATCTTGTGCTCATGTGTATATTCATTGCCATTGTCAAAATAAGCATTAATGCAATAAAGTTTGATGAAATGACAGTTACTTTCCATCCAAGTAATCCCAATAATCCAATCATTATGACAACAGAAAAAAAACAACTACTAATAGGAACAATAATCCAGATTAATTTTTTAAAAACAAACCAAAGAGTAGCAACAATAAATAATAAAACGCCTAACCCAAATACAATTATATCACTTTTTATAAAACTCATCATATCGTTTGCGATCATCGGAATACCACCAAGATAAATTTTACCTATATCCTCATAACTTTGGATCACATTTCTTATCTCCAAAATATTTTCATGATTTTGTTTTTTTATTAGGTCTCTATATCTTTCTTTCTCATCTTTTGATTTATTATTTATATCTTCTAATTTGGGATTTTCTTTTAAATTTACGATAATTCCACTTGTATTTCCATCTTCACTAATTACAAAATTTCTAAATACAGGACTACTTAATATTTCTTTAAAACCTCTTTCCCTATCTACATTTTCGTCTTTAAGAGTTTTAAAATTATTTAGTCTTTCTTGGAGAGGAGCATCGGAGTTATTTAACAGAGGTATGTCCAAGAGTGTGATAACACTATGTACCCAATCTAAACTTTGAATTTTGTATTTGAGACTTAATAAATTGTTTATTGAGTTGTCAGTTACCATACCTTCATTAGGAGTATAAGTTAGAACTAAAAACTCTTTTGATCCATATCTGTTTGTAATTTCTCTTAAATACTCTAAATCAGGATCACCCTCTATCAACAATGTTTCTGAAGAAGCATCTAATCTAAAATCTTTAGAATAATAACCAAAACTTAATAGTATAATTAATAATAATACAAAAATTGATTTTGGATTTTTAAGAACTAAATTATGATACAATTGAGTAGGCATTCACTCTTATATATATTAGAATTTAATTATTTTGAGTATCCTTAAATTTAGTAAATCTTTCCTCGAATTCTAGAGTTATTTTACCAATAGGACCATGTCTTTGCTTTCCAATTATAATTTCTGCTAAATGGGCAACTTCATTCATTTTTGCTTGCCATTCAGCGTGTTCTACAGTTGCTTCCCTAGGTTCTTTTCTTTGCAAATAGTATCCCTCTCTATAAACAAACATAACTACATCAGCATCTTGCTCAATAGATCCAGATTCTCTTAAATCAGACAGTTGTGGTTTATGATCATCTCTTTGTTCAACTTGTCTAGATAACTGAGATAATGCTAAAACTGGCACGCCGAGTTCTTTCGCAATAGCTTTAAGACCTTGTGTGATTTGAGAAATTTCTTGTACTCTTCCATCTTTATTATTTGTTGTTCCTTTCATTAATTGAATGTAATCAACTACAATCATATCGAGACCGTATAATCTCTTAATTCTTCTGGCTCTGTTACTCATTGCAGCAATACTTAATGCAGGAGTTTCATCAATAAATAAGGGAAGTTCGGCAATATTTTTTGATGTCTCTAAAAATTGGTCAAACTGTTCATCTGATATTCTTCCTCGTCTTATATCATTGGATCCAATTCTTGATTGCTCAGATAAAATTCTTGTTGATAGTTGCTCTGAAGACATCTCTAATGAAAAAAATGCAATAGATGATTTTTTACCAGAGTCTTGTATATGTTTTGCAGCATTGAAAGATATATTTGTAGCCAAAGATGTTTTACCCATAGAGGGACGACCAGCAATAATTATCAAATCTGACTGATGTAATCCACCAAGTTTGTCATCTAGATCTCTCAGACCGGTTGGAACCCCTACAATCCCGCCTTCATTTTTATATGCAGCTGATGCCATTTCAATGGTTTGTTTCATTGCATCATCAAATTTAATTAAGGAAGAACTAAATGAACCTTTTTCAGCTAAATCAAATAATAATCTTTCAGAATTTTCAATTATATTTTGTCCGCTTTTATCTAGATCATTCTCTTTTGCACTATCAATGGTTTGTTCTGAAATTTTAATTAATTCACGTCTAACAAACATATCATAAATAATTTTTGAATATTCTATTGCTTGTCTAATTGATGTAGAAAATTTTGTTATCTTGATTAAATATTCTGGGACATTTAAATCATCTTTTTCATTTTCAAAATAGTTTTTAAGAGTTATTGGATTTGCAAGCATACCTTTATAAATTAAATTTTCTATTGCACTGAATATTTTTTGGTGCATTGGATCATAAAAATTTGAATTAGATATAATTGTGCTTATATCGTCAAAGATTTCATTACTCACTAAAATGGATCCAATCACTGATTGTTCGGCTTCTATATTGTTTGGTAATTCTTTAAATTGGTCTTTAATAATACTTAAATTATTTTCCATAACTAAAATTAGTATAAAAATTTAATTAAGAAAATTTAAAAAAAGTCTTGTGGATGAAATTGTATAATTACTGAATTGTTTCAGCTGATTGAACTTCTATAATAATCTCTGCATCAACTTCAGAGTGTAGTGAAATTTTTACTTTAAATTTTCCTAGTGACTTTATTTCTTGAACGGGTTGTATCATCGATGGCTTTATATCAGTTTTATTTTTTTCTTGAATTAATTTAGATATTTCAGTTGGTTTTACTGATCCATATAATTCATTATTTTCTGTGCTAAGTTTTTGAACTGTAAATTTTTTATTATTTATTTGCTCATAAATTTTTTGTGCTTCTGCTTTTTTAGCATTATCTTTCTTCGCGAGTTCAGATTTTATTTTCTCTACTTCTTTAATATTATCTTTTGAAGCATACAAAGCTTTTTTATTTGCAATTAAAAAATTTCTTGCAAAGCCTCTTTTTACTTCAATAACTTCACCTATTGAACCAATTTTTTTTACGTTTTCTAATAAGATAACTTTCATTTTATAGTAAAGCTAAATTTCGTGCTCTTTTTATAGACAATGACAATTCTCTTTGTTTTTTTTGACATACATTTGTAATTCTGGATGGTAAAATTTTTCCATTTTCTGACATATATTTTTTTAATAACTTGACATTCTTATAGTCAATTTTTGGCGCTCCTTTTACAGATAATGGACAACTTTTTTTGAATCTATATTTATTTGGTTGAAAAATACTTAGTTTTGCAAAATTACTCTGTTTATTTTTTTTGTTTCCACCTTGTCTTTTGGGCATATTTAATTATCTAGCCTTTCTTTCTTTTCTGATTTTTCTATATCATCTTTTTTTGAAAAATAATTTGTGTTTAAATCAAAACTTTTAACTTTAACACTTAAATATCTTAATAATTTTTTATCAATTGCCTCATTTTTCTCTAATTCAGCTATTACTTTTCCCTCAGCTTTGATCTTAAAATGAATATAAGTTCCTTTTTTATTCTTTTTAATTAAGTATGATAGATTTAATAGACCCCAACTTTCAGTTTTAACTACTTCGCCATCATTTTTCTCTATAATTTTGGAGTACTTTTCAGTTAATTGTTTCAACTCACTTGGAGAGGTATCTTGTCTGGCTATAATGGTATGCTCGTATAAATTCATTTAAATTCTTTAATAAAACGAGAGGATATACTATTATAACCATTTAATTACAACACTAAAATGAACAACAAATAAATATTTTTCTTTATGTTTTCAGTAATTTTTCCAGGTCAAGGCTCGCAAGTAATTGGAATGGGAAAAAACTTTTATGATAAATTTGACCTTGTAAAAAAACTTTTTAAAGAAGCCGATGATGTTCTTGAAATTCCACTCTCAAGAATTATTTCAGAGGGCCCAAAAGAAGAACTAGATTTGACCTCAAATACTCAGCCGGCAATTTTTTTGATAAGTTACTGTATTTTTCAAGTCGTTAAAAAAGAATTTGATATTAATTTAAACAAAGCAAAATATTTCGCGGGACACTCATTGGGAGAGTATTCCGCTATAGCTTGTGCTGGTTATCTGGATTTTAGAGATACTATTAAAATTTTAAAAATTAGAGGAGAAGCAATGCAAAATTCTGTTCCAACTGGTGAAGGAGGAATGTTGGCTGTATTAGGAACAAGCATTGAAGATATAGAAAAAATTATAGAAGAAAACAAAAATGAAATTTTCGTAGAAATAGCTAATGATAATTCTGTTGGTCAAATTGTATTGAGTGGAAATAATAATGATTTAGAAAAACTTAGTATAATATTGAAGAATAAGAGAATTAAGAATGTCAAACTACCCGTAAGCGCACCTTTTCATTGTAGCCTGATGAATAAAGCTACAGATATTATGAAAGAAGAACTCTCAAAACTTCAATTTAAAAAAGGAAGCAATGTCTTAATTTCGAATATTACAGCAGATGAAATTTTTAATGCAGAGGAGCTCAAAAATCTATTAATTAAACAAATTGAGAATCGAGTGCGCTGGAGAGAAAGTGTGAATAATATGATTAAAAGAGAAGTAAATAAATTTATTGAAATTGGACCTGGAAAAGTTTTGTCAGGTTTAGTAAAAAGAATTAACAACAAAGTAATGATTAGCTCAATAAATACTGAGGAGGATATTAAAAAAATTACAATATGAAAGATTTAGAAAATAATAAAATTATAGTAACAGGAGCCTCAGGGGGTATAGGCAATTCTATTATTAAAAGATTAAATGATACAGGTGCTATGATATTAGCTTCTGGAACTAGAATAGAAAAATTAAAAGAACTTAAAGATAAATTTAATAATTTGAAATATTTAAAGTTTGACATTTCACAAGTTGATAAAATTGAGGAATTTATTGAAAATGCTTCTAATGAACTTGGAGGTTTAGATTGTATTATTAATAATGCCGGTATTACTCAAGATAACCTTGCTATAAGAATGGGTATTGATGAGTGGAAAAAGGTAATTGATATTAATTTAACTTCAACATTTTTGATGTCTAAATTTGCAATTAAAAAGATGCTCAAAAATAAAAGAGGAAAAATTATCAATATTACCTCTGTTGTTGGACACACAGGTAATCTAGGACAGACAAATTATACTGCATCTAAAGCTGGAATCATTGCAATGTCTAAAAGCTTAGCAATTGAATATGCTAAAAAAAATATTAATATAAACTGTATATCTCCTGGATTTATCAAAACTGCTATGACTGATAAAATTGAGGATAAATTTAAAGAGATAATTATATCAAAAATACCCTCAGCTAGATTAGGTGAGCCAGAAGATATTGCTAACGCTGTTCTTTTTTTAGCCTCAAATCAATCTGATTACATTAATGGTGAAACTTTACATGTTAATGGGGGCTTGTATATGGCTTGACAATCTAAGTAATTAAACTAATAACGATTTTATAACAAAAAGGATCAATATGTCAGAAGATGTTTCAAGCAAAGTAAAAAAAATAGTTGCAGATCACTTAGGAATTGATGAAGCAAAGGTAACTGAGGAGTCTAGTTTTATAGATGATCTAGGTGCGGATAGTTTAGACACAGTAGAACTAGTAATGGCCTTTGAAGAAGAGTTTGGTTCAGAAATTTCAGATAGTGAAGCTGAAAAAATTTTAACAGTAGGTGATGCTGTTAAATTTATTGAAGGCAAAGCAAACTAATAAATTTAATGCCCTCAGAAAATGATGGGATAATGGTTATTCTATCCTCTCCCTCTGGAGCTGGTAAAACAACTTTAGTAAAACTTCTATCACAACAAGATAATTTCGAGATCTCAATATCCCACACAACACGAGAACCTCGTCCAAACGAAACTCCTAATAAAGATTATTTCTTTGTAAGTATAGATGAATTTAATAGACTAATAAAAAACCAAGAATTCTTAGAATACGCAAGAGTCTTTAAAAATTATTATGGTACCTCAAGAACACCTGTCATTGATAAATTAAACAAAGGTAAAAATGTACTATTCGATATTGATTGGCAAGGAGCTGATCAAATTAAAAATAAAGATTTATATTATAAATTAATTTCTTTTTTTATATTGCCACCTAGTAAAGAAATATTATTTGAAAGATTATCTAACAGGGATATGAAGGATAAACTGATTGTAGAAGAAAGAATGAAACAATTTGAAAGGGATGTCCTTCATTGGATCAATTATGATTTTGTTGTGATCAACGATGATTTAGAGTCTTGCTATAAAAAAATTCTTAATCTTATTAAAGCTAAAGTTAATGATGGATCAAAAGATTATGATCAAGACTATATTAGAAATCATGTAGAAAAATTAATTTCTTAATTTCTCATACTCTTTTGCAAGTTTTAGATAGGTTTCCAAACTTAAATTTTGAGGTCTTAAATTTAATTTTATACCAAGTTTTTCAAAAATTCTATTATTCCTGTTAAATAATTGATAATAAGGTTTTTTTATCATTTTTCTTCGATGCATAAAAAAAATTCTAGAAATTTTTTCTAAATTTTTAGAATTATTAATCTTAAAAAAATTTTTTTTTGGAGTGAAAAGTAAAATACTACTATCAACCTTTGGTTTTGGAGAAAAACTTGAAGGGCTCACATCGCAAATTTTTTTGATATCTAGTTTCCAATTAGATATAATTGACAATCTTCCATAATTTGGGGTATTAGGTTTAGCAGTAATTCTTTCAGCAACTTCCCTTTGGAACATAAGAATTAAATTATCAAACCATAAATCTTTATCATTAATATTTAGAACCCACTTACATAAAATTTCTGTTGATATGTTATAGGGAAGGTTTCCGAAGACAGTTAATTTTTCTTTAGATATTAAATTTTCGTTAATTTTTAAAATATCCTCATTGATAACTTTGATTTTAGAACCAAAATTTTTATTTAATCCATTAATTAACCTAAAGTCTTTTTCAATTACAATCATTTTTTTTGGATCTTTTTTTAAAATTTTTGAAGTCATATTTCCAGTCCCTGGACCGACTTCTAAAATGTTTTTATTTTTTATTTCTGTTATATTTATTATTATATTAATAATATTTTCGTCAGTTAAAAAATTTTGTCCAAGACTTTTTTTTGCTCTAATCACTTGTTATCTAAAAAATCTAATGCATTTATTAGGCTCTGTGGGTTAGACTTATTTTGACCAAACATTTTTTGATTTGGTCCATGATCTGGAGAAACTCGTAAAAAAGGTAACCCCATAGTTATATTAATAGCGTCATATTCAAATAATGTTTTAAAGGGACCTAAAACTTGATCATGATACATGCCCAAAATTACATCAAACTTTTTTCTGTTTTCAGTTAAAAAAATTGTATCTGCAGGGTATGGACCACTTACTTTTACACCTTCATTAAATTTTTTTTTTATTACAGGTCTTAATATTTTATCATCCTCGTTGTATTTTAAAGTGGTTTCACAATGAGGATTCATACCAGTGACTGCAATTTTTGGTTTAATATTAAAGTTTTTTCTAAAAAATTTATCAATTATATCCAGCTTTTCAGCAACTAATTTTTTATTTATTTTTTTTGCAACTAATTTTATTGGCAAATGTGTAGTTAGCGGACAAACAGATAATTTTTTATTATATATTAACATACCTATTTTTTTGTTATTAAATTTTGTTGATATGTATTCAGTAACACCTGGATATTTTTTATTTAAAAATGTTTTTTTATTTATAGGTCCATTTATTAATTTATTAGTGACTCTATCTCTAATAATTTTAAAGGCATGATTAAATGATTTTTCAATATAATTATGAACAATTTTTTTGTTATGTTTCTTAAATGATAAAAAACCTAATTTTACATCAATTAAATTTATTGAATTATTATTTAAATTCAAATTTTTTAATTCTTGATTGTTTAAAATTCTTAAAGATTTTTTGAATTTAAATTTTTTCATTTGTTTATTTAATAATTCTTTACTACAAATTAATACAAGAGGACTTTGATATTCTTTTTTTTTAAGTGATTTAAATAATATTTCAAAAAAAATACTTTTTGGATCTCCAGCAATTAGAATTATTGGCTTATTTCTCATTTATTGAATAATTTATTTTAGACTTATCAAAATATATTTTAGAAAATTTGTTTAGTTGGTTATTTGACTCAACTTGGATCAATTTTTCTATTTCTTTTTTTTTGTCAATTTTAATTTCGTTAAATCTTATTTTTTCAACTTTGATAATCAAAAAATTATTATTTAATTTCATAACTCTTGTATACTCTCCTTCTTTTAATGATCTTAAATTTTCTAAAATCGGTTTTGCAAGACTGTTTTCATTAATCCATCCTAATTTTCCTCCTAATTTTGAACTATCCGAAATACTATAAATATTTGCTGTATTATTAAAACCAATTTCATTTATGCTCAATTGAATTTCATTAATCAATTCATTCACACTTATATTTTTTTTTTTCGTAAAAGAGATCTCTGAAAGCAAATACTCAGTCTGTTTATCATTATCTAATTTATTTACCTTTTTTATAATTTCTTCTTTGTCTATTTTTACTAAATCTTTATATCTTGTATAAATTAATTCGTTCCAAAATAACTCGACATTAATTTTTTTCTTAATCTCATCAAGTGTGAAAGTATTTTTTTCTTTCAAAAAATTTTTGAATTCATTTTCATTATCAAAGTTAAGCTTTGAATAAAGATTTTTCAAATATTGATCTGTATATAAATTTTTGTTTTTAGTATTAACAAATTTTTCAATTTCTTTTTTTTTAATTATTTCGTTAATTAAAGAATTTTTTGCCAGTTCTAAAATTTTTTTATTTTCTAGCTGAGATAAATTCGGATTTAGAATTTTAAGATAATCACTTTCTTTTTTAACATCAAAGTTAGTAATTATATCGCCATCCACGGTAGCTATAATCTTTATATTTGCTTCTGATATTTCTTGATAAAATGAAATTAGAAAAATAAAAATTATTTTTATTATATTTTTAGTCATCAATTTTTCAGGTCGGGGCTTCTAGTTTCACCAAAAGGTATTATTGTTAATTTAAAAAATATACTTTCGCTAGGTTTTAGCTCTCTATCACTATAATAGTCTTTATTGTATTCTATAGAAGTTGTTAAGCAATCATTTTTATATTGATACATAAAATTATAATATTCAGTTAAATCAGTTGTCTTATTTTTTCTTGTTGAGAAAGATAAACTATTAGATTCATCAATATAAAATGATGTTTCATTTGTTAGATAAGAATTTTTATCAGAAGTGTTATTTTCATTTAAATAATCAAATTTAGTAACTAAGTTATTTACTTTTAATTCAGTAATAAAATTCTCATAGCTAACATCCTTAAGATTATTTTTTAATGAATTGTTATATTTTGCAGTAAAAAATTCAGTTGGATTGTATATAATCTCACTAAAAAAATTTGAAGTTTTCTCACCTATCTGATTAGAATTGGATAAATTGTCATTTTCTTCCAATCGTAAATTATTAGCAAGTTTGAGACCTAAAATTTCATATGATTTTTCTTTATTAAATAAGGAATAATCGCTTCCATATGTTATTGAAAATCCACCCTCTGTTGTTGTGTCAGTTAGTCTATTAATTGAGTAAATATTATTTAAATCAATTCTAGTCTCATTATCTCTATTATCTTTAGTATGTGGAGGTGCTAATTTTAAAGAAATTTTGGGCTTTAAAATTCTTTGATGAATATCATTTTCTTTAATTAACGGAAAAAATGAATTGAATTGAAAAATACTAGATAGGTATAGATTCTCGTGATTTTTGTAAGATGAATTTTTATTAAATGAATTAGAATTTTTAATCAAAAACTCATATTCATTGTAAAAACCGTTAGGAGTTATCCTTGGATAAGACTTAAAAATTAGATCGTTTATATTTTTTCTTTCATAAATGTTTGTATCATAATTTCTTACTAAAGCCTGAGATTTAAAAGTGAATTCACCATTTAATTGAGTCTTATTTTCAATTTTTTTTGTCAAATCTATTCTCGGTAATATATATTCATATCTATCATGATCATTCTTATCTAGATCCTCATAAACGTTTGCGTTAAAACTAATTGAAATATCATCAGAATATAAATCTAAACCTAAAGAATTTTCTAAAAAATTATCATCATTAATGAGAACACTTTCAAGTTTGTCTGTCTTTAAATATGTATCATTAGATGTTTGTTGAATTTTCAAGTTGATTTCATTATCTTCAAAATTATCAAGATTGAATTTTTTGTTGTAATTATAAAAAAAATGATCTTTTGAAGTTTTACCTTTTTCTGTAAAATAACTAAAATCTGCTATATGATTACTATTTAAATTAACATGCCTATATTCTGTTTGGAGTAAAATTTTATCATCAGCATAAAATCTAGGAGAAAATGTAGCATCTCTATTTTCTGCAATTGCAAAAAAATAAGGAATATTTAAATAATTATCAGAGTTGTTGGAACTTTTTATGGTAGGAATAAGAAAACCGGATTGTCTTTTCACTGTTGGATCTGGATGAAAAAATTTTGGAAAGTAAAAAACTGGAATATCATAAATTTTTAAAAAAGCATTATCATAATTAATAATTTTTTTATTTTTATCATGTTGTATTTTTTCAGCAGACATTTCCCAAGGTGGACAACCATCTCGTCTTTTACAGGTTGTAAAAACACCCTTAGTAAATTCTGTAATATTTTCATTATCACTTACACTGTTCGCTTTTAGTCTTGGTTCATTATTATTATTAAAAGATGAATTATTAAAATCTACATTTATATCTTTTCCAAATAACTTTCCGGAATTTGTATTTATATAAGCAAGCTTTGTCCTCACAGTATTCTTATCTTTATCTTTGAAAATAAGATTGTTTACTTTTAATAAATTTTTATCTATTTCAAATTTAAAAGAATCAACTGTATAGGTATTTTTTAAATTATCCCTCAGTACAGTTTTTGTTTCAGATTTGATCAGATCATTTGATTGACTATATAAAATTTTTTCTGTTTCTATAGTAAAATTTTTATCTATAAGTTTAATCCTTATATTTCCATCTGCTTTGATCAAGGAGTTTTTTTGATCAAAAATTGCATTTTCAAACTTTATCATTAAATTTTTTGATCTCTTGAAAGCTTTTCCATTTCCATTAGTTTTTAGCAAATCTAAATCTTTAAAATATTGAAATTTATCAGCATTTATTTCTATGTCTTTATCTGAAGAAATTGCCTTACCTTTACCTGCTAAGATTTGATTTTTTTCTTTGAGAATTTCTATGTTTTTAGTTTCAAATACAAATGTTTCTGCAAACGCTGTATTACAAAGAATAATTAAATTTATAATTAAAAAAACAATTTTATTTATCATTAATATTTACTAAGCCTATACTTGATATAAGTGATATAATCATTAATGGAAAAAAAATTGACAAATATACCGGAAGTTTACCGTTAGTTCCCATAGAACTAAATATGAAAATTAAATAGTAAATTAAAACAGACATCAGAATACCAATAACAACATGAAATAGCTGAGACTTATTTTTTGAGAAATTAAACATAATTATTGCAGATAAAATTGTTAAAATTCCATATAATAATGGCATAGTAAATAGCTTTAATAAATAAATATCTATTTCGTCAGAAGAATAACCTAGTTTATCAAATTCTTTTTTTTGATTGAATAATTCAACTAAATTTAGTGTTGATATATTAGAAAAAAGATTATTAATTTTTTCCTCATTAAAATTTGTAGATAAAGCTATAGTTCCATTTATGGTATTAGAGATATTATTATTTGTAATTTTAGGCTGATATATTATCCATTCGTTTTCTTTTATATCTATTTTTTTAGATTGAATTGTTCTTATTAATTCATAATCTTTGTTAAACTCATTTATTATTGACTCTGTTAAAAAGTTTCCTTTAATATATTTTGACTTAATAATGAATTTTTTTTCATTTATTTCATCTTTAATCCAAAGACCACTATCTGTGACCATTGCTAAATACTTATTATCATTAGATAAATCATTTTTTATATTAGAATATTGAAATTTTAATATCGATGAAAAATTATAGAAAATTAGAACATTAAAAATTCCTATCGAAATAGACAAAAAGAATAATATCTTTATTACTTTTAAATTATTAAGTCCATTTTTTTTTAGTAAATTTAATTCATCATTTTTAAAAAGGTCATAGAATAAAAATTGTGTAGTTAATAAAAAGATAAATGGAAAAATTTCAAAAAGAGTAATTGGAGCATTCAATAAAGTTAAAAAGTATGGATATAAAAAATTTATTTCATAATCTTTAAAAAAAGAAAGTTCTTCTAAAAGACTTAAAATTATTGTTAAAGAAAAAAAGATTGTACTTATGTATAAAAATTTTGTAAGAAAACTATTTATTAAATATTTTTGATATATTTTAAACATAACGTGTCACCCTATAAAAAACTAAATAAAATATTATAAACATAGCAATTGGAAAAGTTAGACAAAGTGTAGTTAAGTATTTAGAGGTACCTATATATCTTACAGATGCTTCTGAGATCACTATTAGTATAAAAGTCATTATAAAAATTATGAAATTATATTTTTTATAATTTATTTTGTTTTTTGAATTTATTATTAAGAAACAACAAATAAGAGTTATTATTGGTAAGAAGATTGGTTTATATATTCTCTTAAATAACTCTCTCTTAACCTCTGGAAGTATTTTTTCACAATTATATGTATTCAAATTTACTATTCTACTTTCTGGAATTATATTAAAACAGTTGAGTAGGGTTATTGTGTTAATTTCTTGAATTTTTGGAACTGTTATTGTTCTTGCGCTTAAATCATCCAAATTGAAATCAATTTGATCAAATTCAAAAATATTGATATTATTTTTTTCATTATTTATAACTCTGCCGTTTGAAAGTATAAATTTTTTTATAACTTCATTATTAATTAAAATTCCTTCTTTTGCATAAATCATTTTTGAACTTTTATTTCTTAAGTCTTCTATAAAAATATTGTTATAAGAACCATCCTCATTTTCTTTATCAATAAAGATTGTCATATTCTTAACTATATTTATGAATTTTCCCTCTTTGATCAAAGATGTAAAAAAATCTATATTTGAATTTTTTAAATATTCTCTGGCTTTAAATTGTGATATTGGAGAAACATAGCTACTTAGAGCTATTTGAAAAATCATTAAATATATTGAAAAAATTATTAATTTATTTAAAAATTCAATTTTACTAATTCCATTAGTCCAAAATATATTAAGTTCATTTCTACGCTCATAATTAATAATAATATAAAAAAGAGAAATAAAAAAAATAAAAGGTAATATTCTGTTAATTATTTTTGGAAAGTTGAGCAAAGTATAAGAAAAGTAAACTTTTAATCCATGACCATCCTCAGTGACAAAATCAAAGTAATTTACAGCTTGTAAAGTCCATACAATTAGGCTCATTATCAACAATGACGTTAAAAAAAAGTTAACTGTGTCCAAATAAAGCTTTTTAAATATGAATTTTTTCATTGAAATCAAATTTTAAATTTATATATACCATTCAACACGTATAGAGTGTATTAAAATTTATGACTGTTAAAATTAATTATAAAACTACAAATACTAAAAAAAACACAAATAATATCGTCTTATTTGTTGACGAAAATTTTAATTTAAATGGTATCAAAAAATATATCTCAAATTCTGAATATACTTATATAGCTGACATATTGAAATCGAGTGATTTAAAAAAGGATCTATTAAAATTTATAATAAATTCAAAAAAAACAATCTTTTTAGTATCTATTAAAAAAAACCTTAAAGCATCTGAGTTTGAAGGTTTAGGTGCAAAATTCCATGCATATATGAGCAATGATAAAAAAAATCATTATTCTCTATATGCAGATTCTATCAATATTAAAACTAATAATTTTGTAGGGCATTTTTTACACGGTTTAAAACTAAAATCTTATGAATTTAATATTTATAAATCAAAAAAGAAAAAAAATTTTATCAGTATTGACGTTTTAGGTACTAAAAATAAAATATCAATTAAAGATCAGCTTAGATTCAAAGCTCTTGAAGAAGGAACTTTTTATACTAGAGATTTAGTATCTGAACCAGGAAATATTTTACATCCAGATGAATATGCTAAAAGGTTATTATCTCTCAGAAAGAATGGGTTGAAAGTAAATGTGTATAATGAAAAAGAATTAAAAAAATTAGGTATGAATGCTTTGCTTGGTGTTGGTCAGGGGAGTATAAGAGGATCTTATCTAGTTACAATTGAGTGGAAGGGCTTAAAAAATAATTCTAGACCATTAGCGTTTATTGGAAAAGGAGTTTGTTTCGATACAGGTGGTTACTCACTGAAACCTGCCAAATTTATGGAGGATATGACTTATGATATGGCTGGCTCAGCTGCAGTGGTTGGACTAATGAAAAATTTAGCAATAAGAAAAGCAAAAATAAATGCTATAGGAGTCGTTGGCTTAGTAGAAAACATGGTAAGTGGAAATGCTCAAAGACCTGGGGATATAGTAAAATCTTATAGTGGTAAAACTATAGAAATTTTAAATACAGATGCAGAGGGTAGATTAGTCTTAGCGGATGCTATTACTTTCACAGAAAAAAAATTTAAGCCAAAGATTATGATTGACTTAGCAACTCTAACTGGTGCTATTATTGTTTCATTAGGCTCCGAGTATGCAGGACTTTTTTCTAATAATGATAATTTATCCAAACAACTATTAGATGTTGGAGAAAAAGTAGAAGAAAAGTTGTGGAGAATGCCTTTACATAAAAACTTTGATAAACTTATTAATTCAAAAAATGCAGATATGCAAAATATAAACTATGTTGGTGGTGCCGGCTCAACCACAGCTGCTCAATTTTTACAAAGGTTTGTTTTAAATAACACTCCTTGGGCACATTTAGATATTGCAGGTATGGCTTTCTCAAAATATGGAGGAGCACTTAATTCTGGAGGTGCAACAGGCTTTGGAGTAAGGTTATTAAATCAATTGATAGAAGATCACTATGAGTAATAGAGAACAAACACTTTCAATTATTAAGCCTGATGCCGTAGAAAGAAATCTTGAAAATGAAATAAAAGAAATGTTCAAAAATAACAATTTTTCTATTATCAAAGAAAAAAAGATTCAGATAGAAAAATCAGAGGCAGAAAGATTTTATAAAGTTCATGAAACAAAACCATTTTATAATGATTTATGTTCCTATCTATCTTCTGGACCAATAGTGGTAATGGTTCTAGAGAAAGAAAATGCAATACTAGCAAACAGAAAACTTATGGGAGCAACTAATCCAAAAGAGGCAGAAGAGGGCACTATTAGAAAAAGATATGGTATTTCAATAGATAAAAATTCTGTTCATGGATCTGATAGTGTTGAAAACGCTAAAATTGAAATAGAATTTTTTTTTTAAAGATTAGATAAAGCTAAGTCTAAAGCTTTGGGAAACAAAATATGTTCTTGTTTTAAAACTCTCTTAGCTAACTTTTTTTCAGTATCATTTTTGAAAATTTTAACTTTTTTTTGTAATATAATTTTACCAGAGTCTAATTTAGTATTTACATAATGAACTGTACAACCTGAATATTTTTCATTATTCTCGAGCGCTCTTTTATGAGTGTTTAAACCTTTGTATTTTGGGAGTAAAGATGGGTGAATATTAATTATTTTACCATTATATATTTTAATAAAATATTTTGGTAAAATTTTCATAAATCCTGCAAGACAAATAAAATCAATATGATTTTTTTTTAATGTGGATACTATTTCCCTGTCAAATTTTTTATTTTTTAAAAATTTAATAATTTTTTTCTTAATTCTAAATTTTCTTGCAAAATTTAAACCTTTAGCTTTTGGATTATTTGAAATGACTAAATTTATTTTAAATTTTGAATTTTTTTTTAACGAATATTTAATCAAATTATTTAAATTACTACCATTACCAGATATAAAAACTGCAAGATTAAACTTTTTACGTCCAATTAATTTTTTCATTTAATATTAATTTTTTATTATTTTTGGTAATTCTGCCAATTACATATGGTTCAAATTTTTTATCAAAATGTCTATTAATTTTACTCAAATTTTTAGGATTAATAATTAAACAAAATCCAACTCCACAATTAAATGTTTTTAACATTTCTTTATCTGAGATATTATTTTGTTTTAACCACTGAAAAATTTTTAAAGTTTTAATTTTATTTAAATCAATATCTGCACAGAATTCATCAGGAATAATTCGCTTAATATTATCAGATAATCCTCCACCAGTTATATTTGCACATCCATTTATGAGATTTTTTTTGTGTAAACTTAAAATTTCATCTACATAAATTTTTGTAGGTTTTATTAGTTCTCTTTTTAAAAATTTATTTTTTTTAATATCTATTTTTTTTATTTCTAAAATTTTTCGAACCAAAGAATATCCATTAGAATGAATACCGTTTGATGGAACTGCTAAAATTAAATCATTCTTTTTAATTTTTTTTTTATTTAAAATTTTTCTTTGTTCAACTAAACCGACTGCAAATCCAGCGATATCAAACTTCCCTTTCTCATAAGTACCAGGCATTTCAGCAGTTTCACCACCAACTAATTCACATTTGGATATCTTGCAACCTTTGACTATTCCTTTTAAAATTGTTTGAAGTTTTTTTTGGTCAAACTTATTAATTGAAATATAATCAAGAAATAAAATTGGTTTAGCACCTTGCACAATCAAATCATTTACACTCATTGCAACTAAATCTATTCCAATAGTGTCAAACTTATTTAATAAATTAGCTATTTCAATTTTAGTTCCAACCCCATCAGTGCATGCTACAATTTTTGGATTTTTTAAGTTTCGAGGTATGTCAGAAACTGCTCCAAAACCACCAATTTTGGATAACTTTTTATTGCCTCTTTTTTTTGATGATATTTTTGTAATGAAATTAACAAATTTATCAGCAGCTTCAATATTGACGCCACTTTTTTTATAGGTAAAGAGTTTTTTATTCATTACTATACAAAATAAAATTTACTATGAATTATATTAAACTTTTATACATATTTTTCATTGTCTTATCTCTAAATATATTTTTTTTTTCCACAACAAATTTAAAAGCTAAAGCTTTTCTGATAGAGGATGTAGAAGTTTCACAAATTTTAGAAAATGATTTTAATAAAGACTTTCTTATTAATAAGGGCTTTGAAAAAGCATTTTATGAATTAATAGAAACATTATTGAAATCGTCAGATCAGAAAAAGATTCAAAATATCAAATCAAATGAAATAAAAAGTATGATTCAATCATTCTCAATAAAAGAGGAAAAATTTATTAATAAAGTTTATCATCTCAGTTTAGGGGTAACATTTGATAAAAAAAAAGTTTTTAATTATTTAGAAAAAAAAAATATTTTTCCTACTCAAATTATACAAGAGACTTTTTTATTTTTACCTATAATTATCAATCAAGGTGGAGAAGATTTGGCTGTTTTCTCAGATAATCGTGTTTATGAAAGATGGAATAATTTTAATAAAAAAACTTATTTAATTAAATATTTGCTTCCAACAGAAGATTTAGAGGATATGAATTTGATTAAGAGTAAATCCATTAATATCGAAAATTATGATTTTGATCAAATTATAACGAAATATTTTATGAAACATTCCATCATTGCTTTAATTTTTAAAAATAACAATGAAATAAAAGTACTTTCAAAAATAGATATTAAGGATAAAAAAATTATTAAAAATAATACATTCAAAAATTTTGATTTTGAAAATATTAATGAGATAAAAGTTTTTATTGAGCAATTAAAAATTATTTATGATGATTTATGGAAAGAATATAATCAAATAAATACTTCAATAAAGCTACCTTTGTTCATTAAAGTAAGTAATAAAGATACCATGGTTTCTCTTAGGTTTGAAAATGTTTTAAATAGCGTGGATTTAATTAGCAGTTATACAATTAACAAATTTGATAAAGATTTTATTTATTATGAAATAATATTTAATAGTACTCCAACAAATTTTTTAAATTTAATGAGTAACAAAAATTATAATTTTGATACACAGAAAAAAATTTGGATTCTTAAATGAGAGACTTAAATCAATTAATTATAAAATTTGATTACCAGCAAAATTTTAAAGATGATGATTTTTATGTTTCAAGTAGTAATGGGCATATATTCTCTTTGTTGAATCGATGGCCAGATTGGGAAAAAAATTTTTTGAACATAAGTGGAGAAAAGTTTTCAGGAAAAACTCATCTTATAAATATCTTTTTAAAAAAATTTAATGGAATTAAAATCGACTCAAAAAAATTTAGTAATGATGATTTAAAAAAAATAAAACCTTATCAAAACATAATTCTAGAAGATTTGGATAATAACATTGATGAAAAATTAATTTATAGTTTATTAAATATTATAGACTTAGAAAATAAGTATATTATAATTACTTCAAAGGTTCCTATTGTTAATATTAAATTCACATTAAATGATTTAATTTCTAGAACTAAAAATTTCTTATTATTCGATATTCATAAACCTGATGATGATTTAATGTTTGCATTAATACTGAAAAATTTGTCTGATCGTCAAATTACAGTTGATAAAAAACTTATAAATTTCATAATTAAAAGAATTGAGAGATCGTATGACAAAATATTTGATTTCATATATAAAGTTGACGAGTTAAGTTTAAAAAAGAAAAAACCAATTAATTTTAAGATTATAAGTGAGGTATTAGGAGAATAATTGAATATATTTAGAAGTCATAATTGTAATCAATTAAGAAAAGAGTCGGTAGGAACAAATGTTCTTTTATCTGGCTGGATCAATAAAAAAAGAGATCATGGAAATCTTTTATTTATAGATCTTAGAGATAATTACGGAGTAACTCAGTGTATAATTGATAAAGAAAATTCAAATTTTAAAGAATTAGAAAAAACACAGCTTGAGACAGTGATTAGGATTGAGGGCAAAGTTGTTAACAGGTCAGAAGAAACTATTAATAAAGAAATTCAGACGGGTGAAATAGAAGTTGCAATTAAAAATTTTAGAATACTTGGTAAATGTAAAGAACTTCCTCTACCAGTTTTTAGTGATCAAGAGTATTCAGAGGAAATAAGATTAAAATACAGATTTCTAGACTTAAGAAGAAAAAAAATTCATGAAAATATTATTTTGAGGTCTAAAGTAATTTCTTACATAAGAAATGAAATGAATAAACAAGGCTTTTTAGAATTTCAAACACCAATTTTAACATCTTCAAGTCCTGAAGGTGCTAGAGATTTTTTAGTACCTAGTCGATTAAATCCAGGTAAATTTTATGCTTTGCCTCAAGCACCTCAACAATTTAAGCAACTTATTATGGTTTCAGGGTTCGATAAATATTTTCAGATTGCACCTTGTTTTAGAGACGAAGACGCAAGAGCTGACAGAAGTCCAGGTGAGTTCTATCAATTAGATTTAGAAATGTCTTTTGTTCAACAAGATGATGTATTTGAAGTAGTTGAAAAATTATTAGTAAATACTTTTAAGGAATTTTCTGACAAACAATTACTTTCAGAAAAATTCCCAAGAATAACTTATAGAGATGCAAAATTAAAATATGGGTCAGACAAACCAGATTTAAGAAATCCTTTAATTATTAATGATATTACTGAAATTTTTTCTAGAGAAGATGTATCTTTTGAAATTTTTAAAAAACTTGTAAAATCAGGTTCACTGGTTAGATGTATTGTAACAAAAAATACCAGGGAAAAGCCAAGAAGTTTTTTTGACAATATTGATAAATGGGCTAAAGACCAAGGTGCTTCAGGTCTAGCTTACTTTACTTTTGAAAAAGATAAAGAAATCACGGGAAAAGGACCGATTGGTAAGTTTTTTTCTCAAGAAGCTTTACAAGAGATAATGAAAATAACTGGTGCAGAAGTAGGAGATAGCATTTTTCTAGCTTGTGCGAAACAAAATGAGCTTGAAAAGATTACATCATTAGCCAGAGATAAAATAGCAAAAGATTTAGATTTAGTAGATAAAAATATATTTGCTTTTTGTTGGATTATTGACTACCCAATGTTTGAAATAGACGAAGTCACAAATAAGATAAAGTTCAGTCATAATCCTTTCTCGATGCCACAAGGTGAAATTGAAAAAATTGATTTTAACAAACCTTTAGATATCTTAGCATATCAATATGATATTGTCTGTAATGGTATAGAGTTATCCTCTGGTGCAATAAGAAATCACATACCAGAACTAATGTATAAACTTTTTTCAATAGCAGGTTATACAAAAACAGATGTAGATCAAAAATTTAGTGGAATGATAAATGCGCTTAGCTATGGCGCTCCGCCCCATGGTGGTATAGCTCCGGGGATAGATAGAATTGTTATGCTTCTTGCAAATGAAAAAAATATTAGAGAAGTAACAATGTTTCCAATGAATCAAAATGCTCAAGATTTAATGATGAACGCACCTTCAGAAGTAAGCGATAAACAGCTTAAAGAACTTAATATTTTTTTAAAAAATAAAAAATAATTATTTTTTACCTTTTAGGCTTATTTTAATATCTGAGAGATCTACAAGGTTTTTTTTATAATTATTTCTCACAAATCCTTTACTAGTAATATCCTTTACTATTTTAAGTAATTGATTCTGATCATCTGACTCTTGTTCCTCAGAACTGTTTGATTCCGAAACACCGATAGCAGGTGTATGAGCTAAATCCTCACGATTTTGATATGATATAGCTAATTCTCTAAAAATATAATCTAGAATTGATGTTGCACTTAAAATTCTATCATTGCCATTAACTTTTCCAGATGGTTCAAATTTAGTACCTACATAAGCACTGATATACTCATCTAAAGGTACGCCATATTGTAGACCAAGAGACACAGCAATCGCAAAGTTGTTCATTAAAGCTTTTACTAATTCACCTTCTTTACTTGTATCAATAAAAATTTCTCCAATCTTGCCATCCTCATATTCACCTGTATGAAGATATACTTTGTGATCTCCTATAGTAGCTTTTTGAATATAACCTTTTCTTCTGTCAGGCATCCCAAATCTTTTACCTGATCTTTCTGATATATTTAAAACCTGATTAAAAGTTTGATCAATATTTTTACTCTTTTTTTCCGTTTGCTGAGTTATTAAATCAATTTTTTTATTATTATCTTTTTTAATATTTGAATCTAAATTTTTTGTTTTTCTATTGTCAAGTTTGACATCTAAAACCTCAAATTTTCCGTCATCTCTTTTTTCAAGATTTTTAAGCTCCACCTCATTAATTTCATCTAGATAATGATTTACTTTGAAAGTGCACGTATAATAAGTTTCTACTAAATATTTTGCCATTTTACCCCTATTTTAATTTTTATTTTGAATAATGAATCATTTAATTTATATACTACTCCTAATTTTAGTCTAATTTAATTTATACAATTTGAAATTGAATAAAAAAATATTTGTATGTTGACACTTTTAAAAAAAATTTTCACTTGGTGGAATCAAGACACTGTAGGCACAAGATTAAAAACTATTTTTTTTGGAAAATTAGTTGGAACAGACTCTTTTGGAAATAAATATTATGAAGATAAAAAAGGAAAAAGATGGGTAATTTACTCAGATGAGATTGATGCAAGTAAAATACCTGTGGAGTGGTATTCTTGGATGCATTTCACACCAAATAGAATTGAAAAAAATCATGATTTGGAAAAATATGAGTGGCAAAAACCTCATCGTCCAAATATTACTGGAACAAAAAAGGCTTATTATCCAAATAAAGAAACAGATAATGCTACTAACAAAAAGTACAAAACTTGGAAATCTGAAAAAAATATTAATTAAAACAATAGTTTTATTATTAACTTTAACTATTTTTAATGCTAACTCAGAAAAAGAATCAATAAATAATAGAACAGACATAAAAATTTTAGACAAAATTAGCTCAAAGAATGAATTGGTTAAATTGATAAATGGAGAAGAGTTAGTATACAAAGATTTAGCTATAAAGAGCATGAAATGCTCAAATTCAGAGTTCGATGATGATCCTGAAATAAAGGCTTACATCCAAGTAAGAGATTTAACCTTAAATGATAATGATAAGGTATTTGTCTTTAATGGCTGGATGTTTTCATCAAGCCCATCTATAGCACCATTTGATCATCCAGTTTATGATGTTTGGTTAGTAGATTGTTATTAAATAATTTTATCTTTATCTAACCAACCAACATTGTATTCAGAATTAATAAACTTTTTATGATTCAAAAGTTTCTTATGAAGAGGAATAGTAGTCGTAACACCTTCGATTACGAATTCATCTAAAGATCTATTCATTCTTTGAATTGCTTCTTGTCTATTTCTACCATGACAAATTAGCTTACAAATCATACTATCATAGAACGGTGTTACTTTATATCCTTGAAAAATTGAACCATCTACTCTCGTTCTAAATCCAGAAGGCTGGTGACACATTGTTATTGTTCCAGGTGAAGGTTGAAAATTTTTACTAGCATCCTCAGCATTGATTCTACATTCTATAGCATGACCTCTTGGAACTATATCACTTTGTTTTAAGGCTGTTTCTTTTGAGAAAGCAATCCAAATTTGTTCTTTAATTATATCAATGCCAGTAACCATTTCAGTGACAGGATGTTCAACTTGGACTCTAGTATTCATTTCAAGAAAATAAAATTTTCCATCTTCATAAATAAACTCTACGGTCCCAGCTCCTTCATAACCAATTTTACTGACCATTTTTACAGTCTTTTCAAATAAATCTTTTCTTATTTCATCATTTAAAACGGGACTAGGTGTTTCCTCAATCAGTTTTTGATGTCTTCTTTGAACTGAACAGTCTCTTTCATGAAGATGAACAACCCTATTTTTACCTGCTAAAATTTGAACTTCTATATGCCTTGGATTTTGAAAAAATTTTTCAATATAAACTTCATCATTACCAAAATATTTTTTTGCCTCAGATTTTGCAGTCGAAAATAATGTTTCAAATTCTTCTTCTTTGTGAACAATTTTCATACCTTTTCCACCACCACCACCTGCAGCTTTAATTAAAATAGGGAATCCAATTTTATTACATAATTTTTTTGCTTGAGCTATATCTGTTACTCCTCCTTCAGATCCTTCAATCACCGGTAAACCATTTTCTTTTGCAATTTTTTTGGCTTGAATCTTATCCCCCATCATTTCAATTAATTTTGAAGACGCTCCAATAAATTTAATATTATTTTCTTCTAAAACTCGAGCAAAGTTTGAATTTTCTGATAAAAATCCATATCCAGGATGAACCGCTTCTGAATTTGTGATTTCTATTGCTGACATTAATGCTGGAATATTTAGGTAACTATTTATAGGTTGATGAGATCCTATACATACGCTTTCATCAGCCATTCTTACATGCATACTATCTTTGTCAACATCTGAGTGAACTGCCACTGTAGAAATTCCCCACTCCTTACATGCTCTAATAATTCTAACTGCTATTTCCCCACGGTTCGCGATTAAGATTTTTTTGAACATTATTCCAGTATTATAATGGTTTGTCCAAATTCAACAGCTTGACCATCATCAACACATACTTTCTTAACAACTCCATCACTAGTAGATGGTACATGATTCATTGTTTTCATTGCTTCAACAATCATTACTGTATCTCCTTTTTTTATCTTTTTTCCAATTTCTACAAACTTTTTAGCACCAGGTTCAGGGGCGTGATAAGCCGTGCCTATTATGGGTGAAGTAATTTCTATCCCTGTTGATATATTATTTACATTTGAGTTGATTTCTTTTTCAATTATATTACCTTTTGTAATAGGAGTAGCCTGATTTTGAATTGAAATATTATTTTTAGAAACTTTAATCTTTGTATCTTTTTCAGTAAATTCTATTTCAGTCAAATTAAACTCATCTAAATATTCACTGAGTTGTTTTATTAATTGTTTATCAATTTTCATTTTCTATCATTTTATTAATTGAAATTATGGCCAAAATATATCCTTCAAGGCCTAAACCAAATATTCCACCTGTAACCACATTACTAATTAGGGATTTATGTCTAAATTCCTCTCTTTTGTAAATATTTGAAATATGTAGTTCGATTTTAGGTTTTTTAAAAACTTCAAGCGCATCTCTAATTGCAACTGAAGTATGTGTAAAGCCAGCAGCATTAATTATTATTCCATCAAAATTTTTTCTCGCTTCTTGGATTTTAGTTACTATTTCGCCCTCAATATTGGACTGAAAGAATTCACCTTCCATAGATAATTCCTTAATTTTGTCTGTGCAAATTTTTCTTAAATTTTCAAATGATTTAGAACCATATTGTGATTGTTCTCTCTCTCCTAATAGATTAATATTGGGACCGTTAATAATAATTATTTTATTATTCATTCAGCTCTTATATACGATGAGAAATATAAAAAAAATAAAAATTAAGATAAATGGGAAAATTAAGACTGTTAATAATCAATTAAAATTACATGAATTGATAAACAAATTAAAAATTCCCACAAATAAAGTAGCAATAGAATTAAATAAAGTAATAATAAATAAAAAAAAAATTAATAAGATAAAATTAAAAAATAATGATGTTATTGAAATAGTCCATTTTATTGGAGGCGGATAATTGAAAAAAGATAGTTTTATAGTTGCAAAAAAAAAATTTAACTCAAGATTAATAGTTGGCACTGGCAAATATAAGAATATGGCTGAATGTGCAAAAGCTATAAAAATTTCCGGAGCAAGTATAGTTACAGTTGCAGTAAGAAGAGTAAATATATCAGATAAAAGTAAACCAGTATTAATGGACTACATTGATCCAAAAAAAATAACATATTTACCAAATACCGCGGGTTGTTTTACTTCAGATGATGCTTTGAGAACTTTAAGACTTGCTAGAGAAATAGGTGGTTGGAAATTGGTTAAACTAGAGGTTCTTGGTGATAAAAAAAATCTTTTTCCAGACATGATTGAGACTTTAAAATCAACAGAAGTTTTATCAAATGAAGGTTTTAGTGTTATGGTTTATTGCAATGATGATCCGTTAATGGCAAAAAGATTGGAGAATGTTGGAGCATCTGCAATCATGCCTTTGGCTGCACCTATAGGCTCAGGTCTTGGTATTCTCAACAAAACAAATATAAGAATTATTAGAAATCAAACTAAATTACCGTTAATTATAGATGCGGGATTAGGTCAGGCTTCAGACGCAACTATTGCAATGGAGTTAGGATGTGATGGTGTATTGGTTAATACTGCAATCGCTAAAGCAAAAAAACCGTTTACAATGGCTTTAGCATTTAAAAATGCAGTCATTGCAGGTAGGCAATCTTATCTTTCAGGAAGAATTAGTAAAAACTTGATGGGAAACCCATCTTCACCTACTAAAGGAATTATTTAGTTTTTTTATAAAATTTTTTTTTATAAATTTTCTTTTTTGTAAATTTTTTTACTTTAATATTAGAATTTTTATTTTCCATTTTTTGTTGTTCGAGGTTCTTAAGTTTTTCATGATGTTCGATTAATTCAATAGTTTTTTTTGACTTATTTTGAATATTAATTGTATACTCAGGGATTATTAAAGTGTTATCTGTAATAATATCTATTGTCATTTTATTTTTTTTTTTCAAAATATGTTAAATCTTTTACAAAATTTTCTTTTAAAAAATCAGAAATTTTTTCACAAACTCTTAATTCAACAAATTTTGCTTTATTTAAAACTGATTTTAATTCAACTAGCTTAAGTAATTTTTGAGCAAAGGACTCATCGGTTAATTCTACTTTCCATTTTACGGCACTTTCTCTTAATCTTTGTCTTGACATTTCAAGTAATCCAAAATTACTTATTCTACCGATTTGTATTCTAGCTCTATCAGTTCTACATTTTTCTTTTAAACGTCTTTCTACCAATCTTCTATTACCGTAACTAAGCATATCTATAAAATCGATAATTATTAGACCAGAGAGATCTCTAATTTTGATTTGTCTGGCGATTTCCTCTGCTGCTTCAAGATTTGTATCAAGTGCTGTACTTTCAACATTTTTTTGTTTAATTGAACTACCAGAATTTATATCAATAGATACTAATGCCTCTGTAGGATTAATAACTAAATACCCGCCTGAACTAAGTTTAATCTCGGAGTCAAATATTTGGTTTAATTTTTGCTCAATTTCCTCTTTAATAAAAAGAGGAACTTTTCCTCTATACTTTTTTATTTTTTTGACGTGTGATGGTATTATCATTTTCATAAAATTTTGCGCTTTTTTATAACCTTCGTTTCCTTCTACAAAAATATTTTTTGTATTTTCGTCATACATGTCTCTTAAAGTTCTTTTAATTATTTCACTTTCTTGATGAATTAAAGACGGAGCAATAGAATTAATTGCATTATCTTTAATTTGATTCCAAGTATTTTTTAAGGTTTCGAGGTCTTGATTTATTTCATTTTTTGTTTTGTTACTTCCAGCAGTTCTGACTATTAAACCCATTTCTTTAGGAATTTTAATTTCATTTAAAATTGTTCTAATTTTTTTTCTCTCAGCTGGATTAAATATCTTTCTAGAGATACCACCCCCTTTGGGAGTATTAGGCATTAAAACAATATATTTACCTGCTATTGATATAAAAGTGCTAAGAGCTGCTCCTTTTTGACCTCTTTCATCTTTTACGACTTGAACAAGTATTACTTGGTTTGGTTTTATAACTTCTTGGATTTTATATCGTTTAAATTTAAATCTTGTTTCAGGTTTTCTATTTTTTTCTTCTTTTAGATTTTCAACATTACTATTTTCTGTAGTTTTATTTTCTGTTTCATTATAATTCTCTTTATTTTCTAATAAAAGTTCCTCTGTATTTTCATTTTTTCTTATTTCTAAAGGATCGTCTATTTCTAATTTTCCTTCTGCTAAATCTTTTTCTTCCTTTGCTTCAACTTCCCTAGATAATTCCTCTCTTGCTTTTTCTTCCTCTTGCTTAATTTTTTCTAAATCATTTTGAGGAATTTGATAGTAATCAGATTGAATGTCGTTGAATGATAAAAAACCATGTCTTTCTCTTCCAAAATCTATAAAAGCAGCTTGTAATGAAGGCTCAATTCTACTGACTTTTCCCAAGTAGATGTTATTTTTTATTAAGTTACTTCTTAAACTTTCGTATTCGTAATCTTCAATGTTATTATCTGATTTAAGTACAACTCTAGTTTCATTAGGATGCGTAGCATCAATGTATAAATTTTTTTCCATGTTATTTTATTAAATTGACTCATTAAAATTATGTTTTAATTAAAATTTTGTTTATTATTATTGCCTTATCTTTAACAAATTCCTCTATATAATGGAATTAAAATGACAAATTTGCTCAAAAAAATATCCTTAATTTTTGTTAGTTTTTTATTACTCGTATCTGTTGCAATTTTGATAGTTTTATGGACTTTTTCTAGCAGCCTTCCAGACTATAAATTCCTTAAAAATTACAAACCACCCGTATCTAGCAAAATGTATTCTGGTAATGGCGATACAGTTGCGGAATTTTCAAAAGAAAAAAGAATATTCGTACCATATAGCGCAATACCAAAAAACGTTATTAATTCTTTCTTATCTGCAGAGGATAAAAATTTTTTTTCACACCCAGGAGTTGATGCAAAAGGTGTATTGAGGGCGATAATTAAAAATATTCAAAATCTAATGGCTTCTAAAAGATTGGAGGGAGCTTCTACAATAACTCAACAAGTTGCAAAAAACTTCTTATTAACTAATGAAGTAAGTATTAATCGAAAAATAAAAGAGGCAATATTAGCATTTAGAATAGAGAGAGCATTGTCAAAAGAAAGAATTTTAGAATTGTATTTAAATCAAATTTATTTAGGAAGTGGTGCTTATGGAGTTGCAGCAGCGAGTTTGGAGTATTTTGATAAATCTATTAAAGAGGTTAATTATAATGAGGCTGCATTATTAGCTGCATTGCCTAAAGCACCAAGTAGATATAATCCATATAAAAATGAGGAGTTAGCTAAATTTAGACGAGACCTAGTTTTAAAAAACTTATTCGAAAATAATTTTATAGACGAAATAAATTATATCGAATTTAAAAATAAACCAATTATTTTAAAAAAAACTAAAAAAGTTTATTTAGAGGACTCTCAGTACTATATCGAAGAGGTAAGAAAAAATATCATTGATAAATTAACATACAAAAAAGTATATAACCAAGGATATAATATAAATACTCCAATAAATTTAGATTTACAAAAAATTGCAACTCAATCTTTAAGAAATGGCTTAATAGCTTATGATAGAAGAAAAGGATGGAGAGGGCCTATTACCAATATTAATTATTCGGAAAATTGGTCACAAAAAATTGATAAAAAATATTTTTTAGAAAAGTCAATTAGTTGGGATATAGCAATAGTTAAAAAAATAGATCAATTTATTTCAATTATAGAAACTAGTAACAATATTAGGGGTAAAATTAAGTATAAAGATATTTCATGGACAAAAAAAGAATTTGAAGATTTATTACAAGTTGGTGACGTAATATATGTAAAAAAAATTGATAAAAATTTTTACAGTCTGCAACAGCTTCCCCAAATTAATGGTGGAATAGTTGCAATGGATCCATATACCGGAAGAGTACTTGCCCTAAGTGGAGGTTTCAGTTTTAAGAACAGTGAGTTTAATAGGGTTTCTCAAGCTTTAAGGCAACCTGGCTCTGCTTTTAAACCATTCGTGTATGCGTTGGCTTTAGAAAATCAATATACTCCATCATCATTAGTTTTGGATGCACCATTAGTTTTAGATCAAGGAATAGACTTGAAGAAATGGAAACCAGAAAATTATGGAAAAAAATTTTATGGACCTTCAACACTTCGAGTTGGTTTAGAAAAATCTAGAAATCTAATGACTGTAAGAATAGCTCAAAATCTTGGGATTGAGAAAGTGGCAAATTTTTCAAAAAAAATGAATATTTACCAAAATCCTGAGGAATTACTCTCAATATCATTAGGTTCAGCTGAAACAACATTATTAAATTTAACTTCTGCTTATTGTTCTTTTGTAAATGGTGGAAAATTAATAAGTCCAATTATAATAGATCGAATTCAAGATGGAGAGGGAAACACCATAATAAATAATGAGAATAGAAAGTGTTTAGACTGTGATAAAATTTCATTTACAGGTAAAGAATTTCCAAAAATAGGTGATAATTATGATCAAGTAATCACTCCACAAACCGCATATCAACTAACATCTATTTTACAAGGGGTTGTAGAAAGAGGTACTGCAAAAAAATTAAAAAAATTAGGTCTTAATATTGCAGGTAAAACTGGCACAACAAATGAAAATACCGATGCATGGTTTATAGGTTTTACTTCAAATTTAGTAGTAGGTGTATATGTGGGTATGGATAATCCAAAACCTTTAGGAAAATTTGAGACTGGCTCTAAAGCCGCACTACCTATTTTTGAAGAGTTTGTTAAAAATGCTGTAACAAAATCTGAAGCTAAACCATTTAAAGTATCGGACGGTATAACCCTAATGATTGTTGATTCGACTACAGGTGAAAAAGCTAAATTTAGCTCTAAAAATACAATCATTGAGTCCTATAAAAGTGTAAATGTTTTGAATGGAAAAGTACTGTACTCAAATAATAATAGATTAGATATGAATAATATATTAAAGTTTTATTAATGAACGATAATTTTATAAACTTAAAAAAAGAAATAGAAAAAATTAACCAAAGAGTTAAGGAGTATCTTTGAAAAAAATAATATTTATTCAAAATTAGAAAAACATAACAATTTAATACTACAGTCTGATTTCTGGCAAAATAAATATAGATCACAAAAAATAATTAAAGAAAAAAAATTATTTGAGGAGCTAATTAATTCAAATAACCAGTTAAAATTGAAGCTAAAGGATTTAGATGATTTATATACATTAGCTTTAGAGGAAAATAATAATGATATTCTAAAAGATGTAAATTTAAGTATTAAAGAATTAAGAAATTTAGCAAAAAAAAATGAGATAAATTGTTTTTTATCTAATGAAGTGGATCCATTAAACGCTTATTTAGAAATTCATGCTGGAGCTGGTGGAACTGAAAGCCAAGATTGGGCTGAAATGCTAAGAAGAATGTATCTAAAATGGTCTGATAATAAAGATTTTAAATATTCTATAGTAAGCGAGCATAAAGGAGATGAAGCAGGAATTAAGTCAACAACTATAAAAATTGAGGGCAATTATGTTTTTGGCTGGTTAAAAAAAGAGTCAGGAATTCACAGATTAGTAAGAATCTCTCCATTTGACTCTGGAGCCAGAAGACATACAAGTTTTGCGAGTGTGTGGGTTTTTCCTGTAGTTGATGAAGATATTAATATAGATATTTTAGAAAAAGATCTAAGGGTTGATACTTATCGATCCAGTGGTGCTGGCGGACAACATGTAAATACCACTGACAGTGCTGTTCGTATAACTCATATTCCATCAAAAATAGTCGTACAATGCCAAAATGAAAGATCTCAACATAAAAATAAAGAAACATGCATGAATATGCTTAAAGCAAGACTATATGATTTTGAATTAAAAAAAAAAGAGGAACAAAACCAAAATTCTCAAGCATCCAAATCAGAAATCGGGTGGGGCCATCAAATAAGATCATATGTTTTGCAGCCTTATAGATTAGTCAAAGATAATAGAACTAATCATGAAAGTTCTAATCCTGATAAAGTTTTAGCTGGAGAGATAGATGAATTTTTAGAAAAATCTTTATATCAAATATAATGAAAAAAATAATTTATAAAATAATAATTACATTTATAACTTTATTAATACTAACGGTTGTTTATTTGAGCACTATTGGCATCCAAACAAATAAATTTAATTCAAAAATTATTAATCAAATTAAACAAATAGAGCCAAATATTGATTTAACACTGCAAGAGGTAAGTGCTAAGCTTGATTTTTTTAATTTTGGATTAAAAGTAGAAACTTTTGATTCTGATTTACTTTATCAAGATAAGATAATTAAAATATTAAATATTAGAACATATATATCCCTTAGATCAATCATAGATAAAAGTTTTGCTTTAACAGAAGTTAATTTGTCCACAAAATCTTTAAAAATAAGAGATTTATTTTCTTTTGTAAGGCTTATTAACAATAATCCAAAAATTTTCATTGCAGAACAATTTGTAAAAGATGGATCTATAACTTTAGATATTAAATTAGAGTTTGACAATTTTGGCAAAATTAAAAAAAATTATAAAATAAATGGCTTTGTAAAAAAAGGAAAAATTAATTTATTAAAAAAATACGATTTAAATAAAATAAATTTTATTTTTAGAGTTGATAATGAGAATATAGTATTTGATAATTTGGAATTATTTTTAAATAATAAAAAAATTTTTATTCCAAAACTAAAAGCAGATAATTTAAATAATGGATATATAATTTCAGGAGTTTTAAAAACACCAAATACAAATATTTCAAAAAATGATTTCGATGGAATAGTAAAAAATTATTTTAATAAATATGATATAAAAGAAATATCTTTAGGATCTAATAATAATTTCAAATTTAAGATAAATAAAAATTTTAAATTTGAAGATTTTGAATTAAAATCTGTTATAGATATATATGATCTTCAAATTAAAAATTCTTTTCAATTAAAAAATTTTTTTCCTCAAATAAATGAAGAAATAGTGTTAAAGAACCAGAAAATAAATTTAGAATTTAAAGACAATGATTTAATTCTAGAAGGAGCAGGAGAAATTCTTTTACAAAATAAATTAGATAAATTTGAATATAATGTTGTAAAAAAAAAGAGTAAAACTATTTTTGAGGGAAATTTAACAATAATAGACAATCCATTTGAATCTAAATTACTGAACTACAAAAAAAAAGAAAATTCTGAATTAAAATTAGCATTCAAATTTAGTCAGGGAAAAAATATAATTTTCGATAGAATATTATTAACAGAGGAAAAAAATAATATTTTAATTAAAGATTTATTAATATCTAAAAATTATGAGATTAAAGATGTTGGAGTTATCAAGATAGATTTTATTGATAAAGAAAATTTTAAAAATAAATTACAAATTAATAAAAAAAAAAATGATTATAAAGTAATTGGTAATAGTTTTAATATAAACAATATAGTCGAGGAGTTACTAAGCTCAAAAACTAGTAAAAAACTTAAGTTTTTTGATAAAAAATTAAGGTTTTCATTTGATATAAAAAAAATTTTTTTAGATCAAGACTACATTACAAAAAATCTTGAGGGTTTTATTATTATGAAAAATAATGAAATTTCTGAGCTTGATTTAGTATCAAATTTCACAAATCAAAAAAAAATAAAATTTACCATAAAAACAAATGATGATGAAAAAATTACTACATTGTTTTCTGATAATGCAAAACCAATGGTAAATCGTTACAAATTTATAAAAGGTTTCGATGAAGGTTCTCTTGATTTTTATTCAGTAAATAAAAAAGGAAAAACTAAATCTACAATTAAAATTTATGATTTTAAATTAAAAGAATTACCAATTTTAACAAAAATTTTAACACTTGCTTCGTTACAGGGCATAGCAGATTTATTGTCTGGTGAAGGTATTAGATTTAGTGAGTTTGAAATGAATTTTACTAATAAGAAAGATTTAATAACAATTGATGAAATTTATGCTATTGGTCCAGCTATTTCTGTAATGTTAGAAGGTTATATAGAAAAAGATAAATTAATTAGCTTAAGAGGAACATTAGTTCCAGCAACTACAATTAACAAGACTATAGGATCTATACCTTTATTAGGTAATATTTTAGTTGGAAAAAAAACAGGAGAAGGAGTTTTTGGTGTAAGCTTTAAAATAAAAGGTCCACCTAAAAATTTAGAGACTTCCGTAAATCCAATTAAAACACTGACTCCAAGATTTATTACAAGAACATTAGAAAAAATTAAAAAGCCTAATTGATCAATTTTATGATTACGTGATTTTTTTTTCCATGAGATAATTTCATTAAATCTAAATTTTTAAAATTGATTAGATTTACAAAAAAATTATCACTTTCTATTGCCTTATCATCAATTTTGATACCTTTGTCTTTTATAGCTCTTCTAACTTCACTTTTAGATTTTAATAATTTTGATTTAATTACTAAATCTAAAATGCTAATTCCTTTTTTTGCATCATCCTTTTTTACTTTAATAGTTGGAAGTTGATCATAATTTTCTAATTTTCTTTCTACAAATATTGAAACCGAAGTTTTATAAGCTTTTGAAGTCTCGTTTTCACCGTGAAGCATTTTCGTAGCTTCTTTAGCTAGAATAACTTTTAAATCATTTATATTATTTTTTTTTATTCTATCAATTTCTGAAATTTCTAAATCTGTAAACATTTTTAAAAACTTAATCACATCCCTATCATCTGTATTTCTCCAAAATTGAAAATAATCATAAGGTGACAAGAGTTTCTTATCTAACCAAACTGCACCTTTTTCAGTTTTACCCATTTTTGTTCCAGACGCCAGTGTAATCAGTGGAGTTGTAAGTCCGTATACTTGTTTATTTGAATGTCTTTTGATGAGTTCAACACCATTAATTATATTTCCCCATTGGTCAGAACCTCCGATCTGAAGCATACAATTTTTATTTTTATTAAGCTCCAAAAAATCATAAGCTTGTAAAATCATATAATTAAATTCCATATAACTAAGTGATTGTTCTCTTTCTAGTCTTAGTTTTACACTTTCAAAACTTAACATCTTATTGATTGTAAAATGTTTTCCAATATCTCTAAGAAATTTTATATAATTTAATTTTCCAAGCCATTTATAATTATTAACAAAAATTGGTTTTAATTTAGGATTATTGGTTTTTAAAAAAATCTTTATAATTTTTTCAATATTTTTTATATTACTTTCAATTTGTTTTTCTGATAAAATTTTCCTTGTCTCCTCTTTACCCGAGGGATCACCAATTCTGGTAGTTCCACCACCAAGCAAAACTATTGGTCTATGCCCATGTTTTTGAAGAAGTTTTAAGCACATAATTTGCATTAGGCTTCCAACATGCAAACTTGAAGCAGTACTATCAAATCCAATATATGCTTGGATTTTTTTATTGTTCAGCAAGTTTGATAATTCATCTTCATTAGTACATTGATAAAAATAACCTCTATCCTTAAATTCATTTAAAAATTTATTCATAAGCGTATAGTTCCACAATATACAAGTTTTATTAAAAAAAAAAAATAATATGAAAAAAAAGATGTTTAATTCTCTCGGTTTAATGAGCGGAACTTCAATGGATGGAGTGGATTTATCAGTAATTAAATCTGATGGATACAGTAAAATTGAGTATTTATATGATAAATACTACGAATTTGATGATAATTTATTTAGTCAACTAATTGAACTTAGAAACTGTGTTAATTCAACCAAAGACTTATCACAGTATTTAGAAAAAATAAAAAATGTAGAGAAAACATTCACATTATTCAATAGCTCAATTGTTAAGGATATAATTAATACAACAAATATTAAATTAGATTTAATAGGTTTTCATGGACAAACTATTTTGCATTTACCGGATGAAAAAATTTCAAAACAAATAGGAGATGGACATCTTTTATCTCAATTAACTAAATGTTTAGTTGTAAATAATTTCAGGCAAAATGACTTAATGAATGGAGGCCAGGGAGCACCGTTAGTCCCAATATTTCATGACTTGATATCACAAAAATTAATATATGATTTTAATTTAGAATATCCAATGAACATTATAAACATTGGTGGTATAACGAATGTAACTCAAATTATTAAAAAAGACGATTTAAACCATAATATTTTTGCATACGATATAGCTCCAGGAAATTGTTTAATTGATCAATGGCTAAGAAAAAAAAGTGATAAAAAAATTGATGAAAATGGCGAGTTAGCTAAGTTAGGAAAAGTTGATAAATTAATCTTTAATCAGGCAATAGAAAATTTTGAAATTAAATCAATAAAGGGATCTTTAGATATAAAAAATTTTGATATTTCATTTGTAAAAGGTTTATCCTTAGAAGATGGATGTGCAACATTAACAAAATTTACGGCTTTTTTAATATCAGAGGGTTTAAAAACTGTAGATAAAGAAAATAAATTTAAAACTAAAAATAATATTGTATGTGGAGGTGGTAGGAAAAATCAAAGTTTAATTAAAGACATAAATAAATTTTTAGGTGAAAAAGAAATTTTTTTGAACAATATTGATAATTATAAACTGAATGGAGACTTTATTGAGTCACAAGCCTTTGCATATATTGCAATCAGGTCTTTTTTAGATCTACCAATTTCTTTTCCAAATACAACTAGATGTAAAAAACCAACTAAAGGTGGTAGTTTAATTAAAAATTTTTAATTTAATAAAGAGCTGTCTCTTTTTTTATATATTTATCTAAACTTTTAATTAATGAATTTTCACTTTTTGAAAAAAAATGATTTGCCTCAGGTATAGATTGAAATTCTACTTTTATACCTTTTTGCGCACTCAATCTTTTATCTAATTCTGAAATGTAATTTAAGGGTACCAACTCATCCTTTTTACCATATACCATTAGCCCAGATGTTGGACATGGAGATAAAAATGAAAAATCATATACATTAGGTTGTGGTGATACAGCTATAAATCTATTTATCTCAGGTCTTCTCATTAATAATTGCATTGCAATTAATGAACCAAAAGAAAAGCCTGATACCCAGCACTGAGAGTTATCAAAGTTTTCTCTTTCTAACCAATCTAGAGCAGCTGCTGCATCAGCCAATTCTCCTTGTCCATTATCAAATTCTCCATCACTTTTTCCTACACCTCTGAAATTAACTCTACAAACTGAAAAATCATTTTCCATAAAAGTTCTAAAAATTTCAACAACCACCTTATTATTCATTGTTCCCCCATATTGAGGATGCGGTTGTAATACTAATGCTATAGGAGAGGTGCTTTTTTTACTTTTAAAATATTTTGCTTCTAGTCTTCCAGCGGGACCAGGAATGAATATTTCTAAAATTTTATTATCCATAATTGATATTGATAATTATTCTCAAAAAAAAAATACGTTTATCACATGTACGTGACAAAATGTTAGTGTTTTTTTTTCTAAGATACTTGACTATTTTAGTCGGGTTTATATATACCCCAATAAAATATAGGTTTTATGAAACTAACATCTAAAGGCAGATATGCGGTAATGGCTTTGGTGGATCTGGCGAGATTTAATAATTTAAATCCAGTATCTCTTAGAGACATATCACTTAGACAAGGTATTTCTCTTGATTACTTAGAGCAGATTTTTTCTAAACTTAGAAAAAAAGAGATTGTTCAAAGTGTAAGAGGAAATCAAGGTGGCTATGTTTTAAACAAAAAAGCTAAAGAGATAAAACTTACTAATATTTTTGATGCGGTTGATGAAAAAGTTAAAACTGTTCAATGCAAAAAAGAGTCTAAAAAGGGCTGCAATGGTAAATCTACAAAATGTTTGACGCATAATTTATGGGATGAACTTGAAAATCATATAAATGATTTTTTTGAAAAAAAGAGCTTAGAAGATCTTATTCAAGATAACATTGAGAGAAGAATTTAAAATGGATACAAGAGAAAAAGATATAGAAAAGTTAAAAGACTATAAGTACGGTTTTACTACCGATATAGAAAATATCAAAGCACCAAAAGGCTTAAACGAAGATGTTATTAAATTTATTTCTAATATTAAAAAAGAACCACAATGGATGTTAGACTTTAGATTAAAGGCTTATGATCGATTAAAACTTTTAAAAGAACCTAATTGGCAAAAACCAAAATATCCAAAAATAGATTATCAAGATTTATATTATTATTCAGCACCAAAAAGCATGAAGGATAAACCCAAAAGTTTAGATGAGCTTGACCCTAAACTTTTAGAGACATATAAAAAACTTGGAATTCCGTTACAAGAACAAGCAAGATTAAATGGAATTGCTGTAGATGCTGTGTTCGACTCTGTTTCAGTTGCAACTACTTTTAAAGGTGAGTTGACTAAACATGGAATAATTTTTTGTTCAATGTCAGAGGCAATTCAAAAACATCCTGATCTAGTAAAAAAATATTTAGGCACAGTAATACCAGTTACTGATCATTTCTTTGCCACACTAAACTCTGCTGTTTTTACAGACGGA
>MDTE01172357.1_pt1 | contig 40452 bp, 43 predicted proteins | sample 811231 | NCBI WGS metagenome assembly MDTE01 (sample SAMN05326651, study PRJNA326480) | marine metagenome | isolation source: seawater | place: Indian Ocean: Red Sea | collected 2010
AAAGGGGACGCTGACTGTACGTTCTATTGGGCGATTTTGTCAAGAAAATCGGCGGCTTTGTGGCTTTTGTGGATAACTTTTTTTATTTTTTTTCTGTGGATAATTATTGCGATTGGCCTTATACTAGGGCCATTATTGGTGTGGCGCTTTTTATTCTATTGATTTTGGGGGGGTTGCTTTGGTGCCGACTGCTTCGCTGTGGGGGTTATGTCTTAGAAGGCTGGAGAATGAGCTTCCTCCTCGACAGTTCAACACTTGGATAAGGCCGCTTCAGGCCACCACCAACAAGGATCACCTAACCCTCTTTGCACCAAACAGATTTGTTAGAGACCGGATCGAAAAAGATTACCTTAAAACGATTAATCGCCTTGCTGGTTCCCTCTCGCCAAACAGCGTGGTCGTCTCTGTTGACATTGGCGGGGCGAGCCCTCCAGCATCAACAAAAGAGAAGGCTGGCGCTAGTGACCCCCTTTCCCGTTTTGAGGGTAGGCTAAATCCTGCTTTTACCTTTGACTCACACGTTGAAGGGAAATCAAATCAGCTGGCTAGGGCCGCTGCCAAGCAGGTCGGAGAAAATCCAGGCCAGGCCTACAACCCTTTATTTTTGTATGGTGGGGTTGGCCTTGGCAAAACCCACTTGATGCAAGCTGCGGGCAACTTGATACGCGCACAGCAGCGTGAAGCAGCCGTGGTTTATGTGCACTCCGAGCGATTCGTGGCCGACATGGTTAAGGCGCTGCAACACAATGCGATAAACGACTTTAAGCGGTACTATCGGTCCCTAGACGCACTCCTCATCGACGATATACAGTTCTTTGCTGGGAAAAGCCACTCACAAGAAGAGTTCTTTCACACCTTTAACGCTCTTCTAGATGGCCAAAGGCAGGTTGTTATTACGAGCGACCGGTTCCCAAGGGAAATAACGGGCGTTCAGGAAAGGCTAATTTCTCGGTTTGGCAGCGGCCTTACTGTTCCCATCGACCCCCCCGAACTTGAAACCCGTGTGGCTATCCTTAATAACAAAGCCGAGCAAAAAGGGGTGCTGTTGCCGGAGGAGGTGGCGTTTTTTGTCGCTCGTCAAATTCGCTCTAATGTTAGAGAGCTTGAGGGGGCCTTGCATCGGGTTGTTGCTAGCTCAGGATTCACCGGCCGGCCTATTGACCTCGCTTTAACTCGCGAGGCGCTGCGTGATTTGCTTGTTTTTCAAGAGCGGCAAATTACCATCCAAAACATTCAAAAGCTTGTGGCTGAGTACTACAAGATTAGGGTTTCCGACCTTCATTCTCGCCAAAGAACACGTCGGATTGTTAGGCCCAGGCAAATTGCGATGGCTTTAGCTAAAGAGATGACGACCATGAGCCTTCCGGAAATAGGTGATGCTTTTGGCGGCCGGGACCACACCACAGTTATCCATGCGCAGCGTAAGGTGGAGGAGCTAATTCAGCATGATAGTAAAATCAAGGAAGACTATGTAAATTTACAGCGTCTTTTGGGTGGATGATTTGTGGATAAAATGCCACTATTAGAATTTATAATGAGCCTTAGCGGGTTGCTAATGCTTTGCGAGTCGCAAGCCAACAGTTTATACACAGGCTGCGTGTGAGCTAAAACCATGATATTTATGCAAAAAAATGCTTGTATTTAATTATCCACCACCCTAATTAACACTATATTTCCTTAAATAAAATGAAATTTGAACTACAACGTGATGAAGCGCTTCCACTCCTAACTCTAGTGACAAGCGTTGTCGAACGAAGACAAACACTACCAATTTTGTCAAACGTGCGTCTCGAGTTAAACGGCGGACAACTCGTAATGACAGGCACTGATCTCGAGGTTGAAGTAGAGATGGGTGTGGCAGCCAAAGGTGACTCAAGCGGCGCCACGACCGTGAGCGCCAGAAAATTTCTTGATATCTGTAGGGCGTTGCCAGAAGGCGCAACATTAAAGATTGATCAAAGCGAAGACCGACTAAAAATTCGATCTGGAAGAAGCAGGTTTAGCCTGCAAACCTTGCCCGCCGAGGATTTTCCCCGGCTTGATGAGGGCAGTCATTGGGAGGAGAGGATCAAAATCAGTCAAGGGTCCCTAAAGGCGCTACTAGAAAAAACTTCCTTTTCAATGGCGCAGCAAGATGTGCGGTATTTCCTTAACGGGGTGCTTCTGGAAATAGATCAGTCAACCCTTGTAGCTGTTGCGACCGACGGCCACAGGCTTGCCCGTAGCGCCACCAACTTAACATCGGGCGTAGAGGACACCAAGCAAGCGATAGTGCCAAGGAAGGCGGTCCAGGAGCTCACAAGGTTCCTCGAAGACGCCGACACTAGCGTAACAATGGAAATGAACCCAAACCAGCTTCGCTTTAACCGACCGGGCGCGACACTCATAACAAAAGTTATAGATGGCAAATTTCCGGACTACCGCACCGTCATGGGCCAAAATCTAACCCAACGGCTGTTGGCCAACAGAACCGACCTCTACGAGGTCTTAGCCAGGACAGCGGTACTAACAAATGAAAAATATCGGGGCGTCAGATTAGAGCTAGATAAAGGGTCAGCCAGGGTTGTCGCCCACAACCCTGATCAAGAGGAGGCGTCCGATGAGGTAGCAGTGGATTATGATGGCGACAGTGTCCAGATAGGCTTCAACGTTTCCTACATCATGGATGCGCTTAGAGCTCTAACAGAAGAAAGGGTCGAGGTGCTCCTGGCAGACGGCAACAGCGGTTGCCTGTTGCAAACACCGGAAGACGAGAGCACCCAATACCTAATCATGCCTATGAGGTTATAGCGGTTGCAGAAAGTGGGCAAAGGTTTCACGTGAAACATCCCCATAACACGTGTTTCACGTGAAACATGCAAGGAAAGAGAGTCAGGCAGACGGCAAAAAAGCCCCAAGAAATGCTATAATCCCGGCAAGAAATGTATTGAAATAATGAAAGCAACGTACGATGAAAGCAGTATTAAGGTTCTTAAGGGGCTTGAGGCGGTCCGCAAGCGTCCCGGAATGTATATCGGTGACACCGACGACGGGACGGGACTTCATCGAATGGTTTTCGAGACCGTCGATAACTCCATCGACGAGGCGCTGGCCGGCCACTGTTCAGAAATAACAGTAACTATTCACGCAGACGAGTCGGTTAGTGTTGAGGATGACGGGAGGGGTATACCAACCGGCATTCTTAAAGAGGAGGGGTGCTCCGCAGCTGAAGTGATAATGACTCAACTGCATGCGGGCGGCAAGTTTGATCAAAACTCTTACAAGGTGTCAGGCGGACTTCATGGTGTAGGAATTTCGGTCGTTAACGCGCTATCCTCATCTCTAAGGCTAACAATTTATCGCAACGGATTGGTTTATAGACAGCACTACAGGCGTGGCACAGCCGAATCAGAGCTAAAAGAGGTAGGCAAGACAGAATGTACCGGAACAGAGATTCATTTTCGGCCGGACCCAGCAGTCTTTACAGATGTGGTGCTTCACCACGACATACTTGCGCGGAGGCTTAGAGAGCTATCTTTTCTGAACTCGGGCGTGCGCAATCGTCTGGTAGATGAGCGAACCGGGGCAGAGGATGTTTTTGAATATAAGGGCGGCATAAGTGCTTTTGTTGACCACCTTAACCTAAAGAAAAACCCCCTACACGCAAAGGTTTTTCACACTGTAGCCGAACGCGACGGTATAACAGTTGAGCTGGCGTTGCAGTGGAACGATGGTTATCAAGAGGCTGTGTTTTGCTATACCAATAACATCCCTCAAAAGGATGGAGGGACACATCTAGAAGGCTTAAGATCGAGCATCACGCGAACGATAGGCCGATATGTTGAGAGCTCAGGCATTAGCAAAAAAGCAAAGGTTGACCTCAAGGGTGATGATTGTAGGGAAGGGCTAACGGCTGTGTTGTCGGTAAAGATGGCCGACCCAAAATTTTCCTCCCAAACGAAGGAAAAGCTAGTGTCCTCTAGCGCGAGGAAGCCCGTCGAATCACTACTAAATGAACATTTAAATGACTTTTTACACGAGAACCCGGCCGAAGCAAAAAGCATAGTAAATAAAATAGTCGAGGCAGCGAGAGCTCGCGAAGCGGCTCGCAAGGCAAGAGATCTAACTCGAAGAAAGAATGCTCTTGAAGTCGGCGGCCTCCCAGGAAAGTTGGCGGATTGTCAGGAAACTGACCCAAGCAAATGTGAGATTTATTTGGTAGAGGGGGATTCGGCCGGCGGGTCTGCGAAGCAGGCAAGAGACCGACGATACCAGGCCATATTACCACTAAAGGGAAAAATACTAAATGTTGAAAAAGCCCGTTTTGATAAGATGTTATCATCTGATCAGGTTGGCACTCTCATTACGGCACTGGGGACAGGGATTGGCCCTGAAGGGTTCGATGTTTCTAAATTACGGTACCACCGAATCATTATCATGACTGACGCCGATGTCGATGGGTCCCATATTCGAACCTTACTACTAACTTTTTTTTATCGGCATATGCCAGCTTTACTGGATCGTGGTTACATCTATTTTGCGGAACCCCCGCTTTATAAGTTAACTAGTCGGAAAACGTTTGTATACATAAAAGATGACGAGGAGCTCCAACAACACTTGCTAGAATCCGCAATGGATGGGGCTGTGGTTAACACCTCTTCTGGCGGTCAATTATCAGGAGGCGCGCTTAAAGCGCTTGCAAAAGAATATTTGGCGGTGAGTATCGCTATCGAGCGCCTCAGCAGGCGTTATGAGGCAGCTGTTTTGTGGGCGTTGGCTGAGATAGCGGGCGACAACAAGGGGGCCAACTCCGAAAGCATTGCCAGCAGCCTACAAGAAGCGCTAAACCCACCATCTGCTCTAAACAGCACCACCTACAATGTCGAACTCAGCGAAGAGGGCCAACAGGGGTCTATCATCGTAGAGAGTGAAAAGCATGGACAGTACACGAATACCATTCTCGACAAACGTTTCTTTGATTCGAGCGAGTACATGGCAATCATTTCACTCGGACGCGATATGCAACAACTAGTTGGGAGAGCTCCAACCGTAGAGCGGCAAAGCCGAAAAACAGAAGTCCGCGATTTCGCCGAGGCCCTCGCTTGGCTACTAGCGGAAGCCCGAAGAGGGGTTAGTGTTCAGAGATACAAGGGGCTTGGAGAGATGGATGCAGAACAGTTGTGGGAGACAACAATGGATGCAGAACAACGACGACTGTCGCGTGTTACGATAGAGGACGCTGTTAGTGCGGACGAGATAGTAACAATTCTAATGGGAGATGAAGTCGAAGACCGTAGACTGTTTATAGAGAAAAATGCCTTCTCAGTAACTAATCTTGATATTTAGTATTTATATTTAATTTGAATAACTTAATGCAAGGTTCTTGGGGCAGACAACACAAATTGAGGTATGGTTGCATTAAATTCATGCCCATCCTCTGCAACCATTTGATAGGTTCCATGCATCGTGCCAACAGGGGTTTCAATCACTGCCCCACTCTGATAACGAAAACCTTCGCCGGGTTTTAGCACGGGTTGCTCACCCACTACACCCTCACCTCGGACTTCTTCTACCTGGCTATCGGAGTCTGTAATGATCCAGTGCCGAGAAAGCAGCTGCGCAGAAACAGAACCACGGTTAACCAGGGTGATAGTGTAAGCAAACACAAATCGGTCTTCCTCAGGCTCGGAATGCTCAGCAACGTATGTCGTTTCGACGGATACATCAATGTTGTACTGATCGGTTACCTCAGTCACTGGTTCGGCTCCTCCAAGGCGCTTTTCGGGTCGTCAATATTTAGGGTTACAGCGAGCTTGTTATCAAGAACCTGATTAGACCACGTTGGGGCTTTAAGTAGCAACCAGTGAAACACCAGCTGCGAAAGCCCTCACTAGTTACCAAAAAGCAAGCTCTTAGTTAAATCGTCAAGCTCTTCATTGGGCGGGCTACCATCTTGCACATCCAGTTGGCGTTTTTGAAAATAGGTTTCCCGCACGAACACATACGGGTCAAGTTGTATTTCCAGGAAAGGGTCAGCGGCCAATAATTGTGCTCTCAGGTCGACCGCATGTAGCGTTCGAAAACCGGCATGAAGCAAGCCGTACCGACCCTCGCCCAAATACGGCTCATCGCCAATAAGTAAAAGTGGGTCAGATAACATTAGGGCTGGAAGCTTCCCAACAGCATCGCGCAAATTGCTGGGACCAAAAATAGGTAGAACGAGATATGGTCCATCAGGGATACCCCACCGGGCTAATGTTTGGCCATAATCTTCTTTATGGTGTGCCAGGCCCAAGGAGGAGGCAATGTCAAACAAACCAAAAACGCCAAGAGTGGTGTTTATGGAAAAGCGAGCCGAATCGTTTACTGCTTGTTTGCCCTTGCCTTGCAGGACATCGTTTAAAACTGTCGTTGGTTCAGCTAGATTTCTGAAAAAGTTGCTTATCGCAGTTCGCAGTGGTTGGGGCAGGTGGACTAAATATATTTGAGCCGTTGGTTTGAAAAGGATTTTATCTACCTGATTGTTGAATCCATGAATGGCCCTGTTTGTCTTTTCGAGGGGGTCGACGTTAACATTTTGTTCAATGCTAGCAGCATGTTTTCCTCCACAACCAACCAAGGCCAGGCAGATACAAACCGCTACACCCCCCGCAAGAAAGCGGAGATTAGCAGGGATAGTTTTAATGGCGCCTATTTGATAAGACATGTTATTTAGTTGGTGCCAAGTCCAAACCTCAAAGAAGCTTCAGTTACGCACTGAGCAAGAATATAGTCAATTTAATCAATAACTTATAATAGCATTCTTTTGCTAGCCGCACACGCTCGGCCCCCGCAAGCGTGGGATTAAGGCTGCCTAGAGGGTCGAAGACTGTTGACGGCGTAGTTTTAGTAAAGCCAGCTATTGACTTTGCTTACGTCATCAGCCTGAAGGTCTCCCACGAGCGCCTCCAGCTGCAGAAGCTCAAGAACATAGTCGTATCTTTCTTTCAAGTAATTGCGCTGAGCACTAAACAGGTCACGCTGACCATCGAGAACTTCGATATTTGTATTAAGCCCCGCTTCATAGCCCTCCTCTTTGGCTCTGAGCGCTCCCTGGCTTGCTCGCACAGCTTCATCAAGCGCTTCTATGCGACGAAGCCGACTGCTGATTGCCAGAAAAGCGCGACGGGTTTCAGTTTGCGTGACGAGCCGACTAGACTCATATTCTCGAGTCGCGGCAGCGAGTGTTAGCGACGCCTGCTTTATTTCCGAGCGGGTAAGGCCGCCTCGCAAAAGCGGAACAGAGAGGCGAACAGAAAAAGTAGTTCGAGTCGTGTCTGTTTTTTCTGCGTCAGTAAGGGAGCTGCCGAAGCTTGTGGTAACGGTTGGGAGTCGCGCGGCACGCTTCTTTTGCTCGTCGAGCCTGATTACGGCGAGTTGGTGTTTTTCCGCAATAAGCTTGTTGTTATTTCTTAGGGCAGCATCGATCCAGACCGACGGCTCATTGGGGTCCGGAGATACCAGCCGCGCGTTGTCGCTGATTCCTCGGAGAACCCCGGCATCGCGACCTATAAGCAGCAATAAGTTTTGCTTGGCATCATCAAGCAGTTTTGCTGCTTCAATACCGTCGGCGACAGCGCTTTCGTATCGGGCTTCGGCATCAAACAAGTCAGTTCGAGTGCCGAGCCCGGCGTTTAGCCTTTCCATAGCTAATTCTAGTTGTCGGCCGATAGCCTTCTGGTTCTTTTCTGAGAGCTCTAGGTTATCTGTCATGGCCAGCACCCCGAAGTAAGCCTTAGCGGTACGAAGGACTAATTCTTGCTCCGCGTGTCGATAATCGGCTCTCGCGGCCGCGATACGGAGCCTCGCTTGCTCGACAGCTATAGCGCTAGGCCGGTTGTAAAGGGTCTGGCTCAAAGATATAGAGGTTTGCAGGGTGTCGGAATGCTCGAAATCATCATCGTAAGACCTGCTTAAGCTGCTATCAAAGGTAAGCTGAGGTCGCAAAGCAGCCCGCGCCTGGGGTAGGGCCTGCTTGGCGGAGTCCCGGCGAGTGCTTTGGGCAGCGAAGATAGGGTCATGGTCGCGAGCAAGTAAATAGACCGACCATAGGTCCATTTTTATCTGCGCCGATTGATCGTTACTTTTTTTGATGGATGCCACTTCCCCCCTTTTGTCTTCTGGCTCCTCCGCAGTTGAGTCATTATTGCTCGGCTTTTCAAGAGGGGCGTCTTCGTCGGGCCCAGAAACCGCTTGTGACGGACTTTTTACTGGGATAGACAATATCTGTCCAACGTAAATCAATCCGTCTTCGCCGATTCGGTTAGCCGAGATTAAACTGGCGCAGGAGACAGAGAACGCCTCAGCAATTTCACATACCGTATCACCAGGCTGTACAACGTGGGTGGTGTCAGCCCGAACTGTCGATACAAACATCAAGCAGGCCAACGCAACCACAAGAGAGTTTCTGTGCTCTATAACAAACATTTTTCTTTAGGCTCCTGATCTAAAATATAAATTCCTTGTTTGGGCCGGCATTAGCGAGCGGCTGCAACATCGTTTCAAAGAGAGACGTTTCTACCCAGCCCCCCTCTTCCCGCGAAAATAAGACAGCCTCCATAATGGGCGGCCTGCCAATTATTGCAACCAAGCGCCCACCGACCGACAGCATGTTTTGGTAAGAGTGGGGCAAGGCCGGGACAGAGCCTGTTAGAACAATAATGTCCCAGGCGTCAGAAGACTGCCAGCCATGGGCTCCATCTCGTTTTGTTAGGCTCACATTGTTAATGTTCTCCGCTGATAATCGCTGCTTAGCTGCGCTAATGAAGTCAGCGTAAATGTCAATGCTTGTTACGTGTTTTGAGCAAGATGCGAGCAGTGCCGTAAGATAGCCGCTGCCAGTTCCAACCTCAAGAACACGGCTTTCGCTGTCCGGCCTAAGGGCTTGCAAGATCCGGGCCTCTATCTTAGGTTGCCACATTGTTTCGCCACGACCAATAGGGAGATTTAGATCAGCAAAAGCAAGCAAGCGCTGTGATTCCGACACGAACTTTTCCCTCGGCACTTTACGCATCAGGTCGAGCACCGCCGAATCTGTTACGTCCCACGGCCGGATTTGTTGCTCAATCATATTGAAGCGGGCCGTTTCAAAATCCATCTCTGTGATACCAAGCCTATAGAACTATGAACCCCCAGTTTAGCACGCAACGATAGCGGCTCGGCTAGGCTTAGGAAATGTTTTAGCTATAGTGCCGCCCCAAGCATGGCCAAGCTGGAGCTGAAAGGCGATTCCTAATATATGGCCACAGGCAAATTAGAGCCCCGACATTGACCGCTTTCAGGGCCTATCCTATACTGTCCAACCGTTAGTGCAGCGTGCGAGCCCAGGACTGATGTTTGCTAGCGCTGGTTTTTCATCGCGCTAGGCGTCACAATACCCATCCTATTTTAGAGCGCGGGCATACAAGGTTTAATGCTTAGACGGGTTTTAATTGCCCAGGTGGGGATTTTGGTTCTGGTTTTGCCAGGCATCTTTGTCTGGTCACCAGAAGAGGTACGGCCAGTCCTTCTAGGCGCTGGTGTTAGTTTAGTTGGCAACGCGTACTCTGCTTGGAGGGTCTTTTCTCGCCCCCTAAGGCAAGATGGAGGCGTTGAGCTTAGCTCGCTGCACCGAGCTGAGATCGGCAAGCTAGCAATCGTAGCCGCACTATGCGGGGTAGTTTTTGCTGTTCCCGGCGACGTTAGTATCGCGGGGTTTTTGTTGGGGTTGTGCAGTGGGATGTTTGCAGCGACGGCGGCGGCGGTAACAAAGAAGTTACAGGCGCCGAAAGATCAAGAAATACACAATTAGGTTTGGGCAAAATGGCTAGCGGCGCGACACTAGGGTCATCGACTGACTATATCAAACACCATTTACAGAATCTGACCTTCGGCCAGCACTCTGATGGGTCTTGGGGCTTTGCGCATGGCGCGCAAGAAGCCAAAGAGATGGGCTTCTGGGCGATCCATGTTGACACCATGTTCTGGTCGGTGCTGCTGGGTGTGGTGTTCTTGTGCCTATTCCGAAGGGCTGCCGTCCGCGCAAGTGCCGGTGTTCCAGGCGGCTTCCTAAACTTTGTGGAGATGATAATAGAGTTCATCGACAACAATGTCCGCAGCTCGTTTTCGCACAAGAATGACATGGTTGCCCCGCTCGCTCTTACCCTGTTTGTTTGGATATTACTCATGAACACTATGGATTTGGTCCCGGTCGACTGGATTCCGATGCTCGCACAGCTGATGGGAATCGAATATATGAAGGTAGTGCCAACAACGGACCCCAACGCTACCACGGGAATGGCCTTAGGCGTTTTCGGTCTTACATTGTTCTACAGCATCAAGATCAAGGGCCCCTTAGGGTTTGCTTCTGAGCTCACTATGCAGCCATTTCAAGCAAAGAACCCAGCGCTAAAGATTCTATTTATACCAATGAATTTCTTTCTAGAGGTTGTAAGTCTAATTTCTAAGCCAATATCGCTATCGCTCCGGCTATTCGGTAATCTTTTTGCGGGCGAGATGATCTTTATTCTTATTGCGCTCTTGTTTTCTGGCGGCCTGGTTTTTGCAGTAGCCGGCGGCGTATTACAGTGGGCATGGGCCGTGTTCCACATTTTGATTGTTTTGTTGCAGGCGTTTATCTTCATGACGCTGACAATTGTCTATCTAGAAATGGCGCATAGCGACCACTGAGAGAGATCGCAAACGCCAAAGTTTTAAGTGACGTCTTTGAAATAGGAGAATGTTATGGAAATGGGAGATGCATTGTTGTATGTCGCTGGAGCTGCACTGCTTGGCTTGGCCGGTGTTGGTGTGGGGGTAGGTGTAGGGGTTCTGGGGGCCCGTTTTTTAGAGGGGATAGCCCGACAGCCAGAATTACTACCAATGCTGAGAACTCAGTTTTTTATAGTTATGGGGCTAGTAGACGCGATCCCCATCATTGGCGTGGCCATCGCCCTCTACATCATTTTCGCAGTTGGTGGCTAACAGCATTTTGGGAAGGTAAGGAACGATGAACATCAACGCAACACTGATCGGACAGACGATCGCCTTCGCTGTTTTTGTATGGTTCTGTATGAAGTTTATTTGGCCTCCCATCGTCGGGGCTCTTAATGAGAGGAAGACGCAAATTGCCGATGGTTTGGCAGCTGCTGAGGAGGGCAGGCGAGACAAGGCCAAGGCAGAAGGCGATGTTGCCGAAATGCTAAATGAGGCCAAAGACCAGGCGCAAGAGATAATTCGAAGGGCTGAGCGCAGAGAAACAGAGATGGTAGAGGAGGCCAAGGCCAACGCTCGAACCGAAGGAGAGAGGATACTTTTAGCAGCGCGCGGCGAGATCGATAAAGAGATGAATCTCGCTCGCGAAGAATTGCGCAAGGATGTGGCGCAATTAGCTGTTGCGGGTGCCAGCCAGATTTTGAGCAGAGAGGTGGATTCTAGCGCCCATTCAAGATTGTTGGATGAACTTGCGAAAGAGCTCTAGTGGGCCAATTCAATAGCAGAAACAATGTCAGAAAATAACAACATAGCAAGGCCATACGCGCAGGCGATATTTGAAATTGCGGAATCTAGCGGCAACTTCAGCGCTTGGTCTGAAGCGTTGGGTGTAATGGCAATGGTGGCTGTAAATCAGGACATGGCATCATTGCTGATAAACCCGCGAGTTTCACGCAAGGATATTGGGGGGGTGTTCATTGAAGTCTGCGGCGATCAAATTGATGACCTTGGCCAAAATCTGTTGCGCCTCTTGTCGCAGAACCGTCGCCTTCATATCTTGCCTGAGATTGCACAGCGATATGAGTTGTTGCGTGCAGAGGCTGAGAGGAGCGTACGAGCAGAGCTTGAGTCGGCATTGCCTGTTTCAGAAGAGGAGCAGCAACAAATTGCCAAAGCGCTCAAAGCGCGCCTGGGAAGGGATGTAGACCTTGTGTGCAAGATCAATGAAAAACTTATTGGAGGAGCAGTGATTCGGGCGGGCGATCTCGTGATCGATGGCTCAGTAAGAGCCCGCCTCGAAAATCTCGCGACCGCTGTAGGCGCATAGTTCTCCATGAACATAGCAGCAACAAAGAGGATTGAGATATGTCTATGCAGTTAAAGCCGTCTGAAATCAGTGAGCTGATCAAGGAGCGTATAAAAGATTTCGACGCGAGCACTGAGGCTCGTACGGAAGGCACAGTAGTTAGTTTAACCGATGGTATTTCCCGTATTCACGGTCTTGCTGATGCGATGCAGGGCGAAATGCTGGAGTTTCCTGGAGACACCTTTGGTTTGGCGCTTAACCTAGAGCAAGACTCAGTTGGTGCCGTAGTGCTTGGGGACTATGAGCATATAGTTGAAGGCGACACAGTAAAATGCACCGGCAGAATTCTGGAGGTCCCCGTAGGCGATGGGCTGCTTGGTCGCGTTGTCGATTCTTTGGGCAACCCTATTGACGGAAAAGGAGCGGTTAAAACGGAAAGCACGTCTCCCATTGAAAAGGTGGCTCCTGGCGTAATCAGTCGGCAGTCTGTATCGGAGCCCGTACAAACCGGTCTTAAAGCTATCGACTCAATGGTACCAATAGGCCGAGGCCAGCGGGAGTTAATAATAGGGGATCGCCAAACCGGAAAGACAGCGGTTGCGATCGACACGATTATTAATCAAAAAGGCACGGGCATTAAGTGCATTTACGTTGCCATTGGACAAAAAGCATCTTCTGTGGCGAATGTTGTCGCCAAGCTTGAAGAGCACGGCGCAATGGAGCACACGATCGTTGTCGCTGCTTCCGCGTCTGAGTCGGCAGCGATGCAGTACATCGCTCCATATTCTGGCTGTAGCATGGGAGAATATTTCCGGGATAAAGGGGAAGACGCTCTAATTATTTACGACGACCTTACGAAACAGGCATGGGCATATCGCCAGGTTAGCCTTTTGTTGCGTCGCCCGCCTGGAAGGGAGGCCTACCCAGGAGACGTGTTTTATCTACATTCGAGACTGCTGGAGCGCGCTGCTCGAATTAACGCGGATGAGGTCGAAAAGATTACGGGCGGAGCTGTAACCGGGAAAACGGGCTCTTTAACGGCGCTGCCAATAATTGAAACTCAGGCTGGCGATGTTTCCGCCTTCGTTCCCACCAACGTCATTTCAATTACCGATGGTCAAATATTCCTCGAGACTGATCTCTTTAACGCGGGAATAAGGCCGGCTATTAATGCGGGGCTGTCAGTTTCTCGGGTTGGTGGTGCAGCGCAAACTGGGCTTATCAAGAAACTTGGTGGGGGGATACGTTTGGCGCTTGCCCAATTTAGAGAGCTAGCGGCATTTTCCCAGTTCGCCTCAGATCTTGATGAGGCTACTCGCAAGCAGCTTGAAAGGGGAGAGCGCAGCACTGAAATGATGAAACAAAAACAATATGCTCCGATGTCTGTCGGTGCGATGGCTGTGAGCCTGTTCGCTACTAACGAGGGCTATTTGGATGATGTGGAGTCAAACAAGGTGGTTGATTTCGAGCAGGCGCTCCAGAGCCATATTAAAAGTCATAATAGCGCCCTACTGGACGAGCTCAACAGCAACCAGGCTTATGATGAAGCCGTTGCTGATAAGTTGCATGCAGCGCTGAAGGACTTTAAACAAAATGGCGCATGGTAAGTGCATGTTCAACAAAGAACTGATTAAGGAAAGTTAGCATATGGCAGGCGGCAAAGAGATTCGCACCAAGATCAGGAGCATTCAAAATACTCAGAAGATCACAAAGGCAATGGAAATGGTTGCTGCGAGCAAGATGCGTCGCGCCCAAGACCGTATGAGGCAAGCCCGGCCTTATGCTGAGAAGATGAGAGGTGTGGTCGCCCATCTTTCACAAGCAAGCCTCGAATACAAACACGCTTTCACAGAGGCGCGTGAAATAAGAAGGGTTGGATTTATTATTGTTTCAACTGATCGGGGACTATGCGGGGGCCTTAACATCAATCTGTTTCGCGAAACCGTTAATGCGCTATCTGAGTGGAACGATAAGAGCATCGAGATTGATGTCACAACATTTGGAAGCAAGGGGCTGTCTTTTTTTAAGCGCATTGGTACCAATATTGTTTCAGAGGCGACAAAACTTGGAGATGCTCCACAACTGACATCCCTTATTGGCGCGATAAAGATAATGCTAGACGCTTATGTTGAGGGGAGAATTGATCGTCTCTATATAGCGAACAATAGATTTGTATCAGCAATGTCCCAAACCCCCACTGTAGAGCAGCTTCTTCCAATTCACGCAGATGTTCCAGATGACAAGCTGAAAAACCATTGGGATTATCTTTATGAGCCAGATGCTCGTGAGGTGGTTGACGCCTTAATGACTCGTTACATCGAGTCACTCATATACCAAAGCGTAACAGAGAACATTGCTTGTGAGATGGCGGCTAGAATGGTGGCCATGAAATCAGCGTCGGATAATGCGGGCACCTTAATCGATGAACTACAGCTTGTATATAACAAAGCTAGACAGGCCGCTATCACCCAAGAGATAGCAGAAATTGTGGGAGGAGCAGCTGCGGTCTAGCCCCCAAATAAAAAAGCCAGATGAAGAGGAACTATAAGTTATGAGCACCGGAAACATTGTCGAGATCATTGGGGCGGTAGTTGATGTTGAGTTCCCCAGAGAGTCGGTACCCAAAGTGTACGAAGCGCTGACGGTAAGCGAGACTGGGCTAACGCTTGAGGTCCAGCAACAGCTCGGAGACGGCGTAGTCCGAACAATTGCAATGGGTTCCAGTGATGGTTTGAAGCGAGGAATAGAAGTGACCAATACTGGTGCCGCCATAACAGTGCCTGTAGGAGAAGCGGCGCTGGGTCGTATTCTTGATGTGTTAGGCCAGCCAGTTGATGAAGCGGGGCCAGTGGATTCTGAGCATCACTTACCCATCCACCGCAGTGCACCGAGCTATGCTGATCAAACGCCAACAGTTGAGATCTTGGAAACAGGCATTAAGGTTGTTGACTTAATTATGCCTATTGCCAAGGGCGGCAAGATTGGATTGTTTGGTGGAGCAGGAGTGGGCAAGACGGTTACCATTATGGAGCTTATAAATAACATTGCAAAAGAACATTCAGGATTATCTGTTTTTGCAGGCGTAGGCGAACGCACCCGCGAAGGAAATGATTTTTATCATGAAATGAAGGAAGCAGGGGTGCTTGACAAGGTGGCTATGGTGTTCGGTCAGATGAATGAGCCTCCTGGCAACCGTCTGCGCGTCGCGCTCACCGGGTTAACCATGGCCGAGCATTTTCGCGAAGAAGGGCGAGACGTTCTACTGTTTGTTGATAACATCTACCGGTATACGCTTGCCGGAACAGAAGTTTCCGCATTGTTAGGCCGGATGCCGTCAGCGGTTGGCTATCAGCCGACACTCGCTGCCGAGATGGGCATATTGCAGGAGCGCATTACTTCGACGAGAACGGGCTCTATCACCTCTTTCCAGGCTGTTTATGTACCAGCCGATGACTTGACGGACCCATCGCCAGCGACCACATTTGCGCATCTTGATGCGACACTGGTTTTGTCTCGACAAGTTGCTGAATTAGGCATTTATCCAGCTGTAGATCCTTTAGATTCGACCAGTCGGCAGCTCGATCCGCTTGTTGTTGGCCAGGAGCATTATGATACTGCGAGAGCTGTCCAAGGAACATTGCAGCGGTTTAAGGAGTTGCGCGATATTATTGCCATACTTGGAATGGACGAACTCTCTGAAGAGGACAAGCAAGTTGTTGGTCGCGCCCGAAAGATTCAGAGATTTTTGTCACAGCCATTTTTTGTAGCAGAGACCTTCACCGGATCGCCAGGTAAGTTTGTCTCTCTCAAGGACACTATTCGCGCGTTCCAGGGCATTGTTGATGGCGAATACGATGCATTACCGGAACAAGCATTTTATATGGTCGGCGGGATTGAAGAAGCCGTCGAAAAAGCAAAGACTGTTGCTTAATGGGTAGTTGAATAATCATGGCCGGAACAATACAGGTTGATATCGTTAGCGCAGAAGAGGAAATCTGGTCAGGTCAGGGAACCATGATTTTTGCTCCAGCGGAAATGGGGGAGATCGGCATTGCGCCGCAGCATGCGCCGTTACTTACCCGCTTGAAGGCTGGCGAGATTAGGGTGCAGCAGGAGTCTGGGGAAGAGCAGTTTTTCTATGTTTCAGGTGGCATGCTAGAGGTTCAGGGCCACCTCGTAACTGTTTTGTCAGATACGGCTCTGAGGGCAGATGATCTTGATGAAGCTGCAGCACTCGAAGCCCAGCGACGCGCAGAACAAGCGCTCTCGGACCAAACTAGCGACCTCGAGCTTGCTAAAGCTAAAGCTGAGCTGATTCAGGCCGCCGCTCAAATTCGGGCAATACAAAAACTGCGCGCCAAGGGAGGGCGTGCGTAGAGAGCCGCATGCCACTAATAATGGCTAGAGCGATTTTGCATCCATATAGGCCAGTTTAAGTTTGAGTTTGCTTAAAGAATAAATTATGCTCAGGCCCGCACTTAGATCTTAGGCAAAAGGCGCCCATAGCATAGCGTCTTACCTGGCTATTTACTCCATGAAAAGAACGGAAGTAATTGTTCTTGCCGCTGGCAAAGGCACCAGAATGCACTCGGATGCACCAAAAGTGCTACAAACACTGGGTGGCTTATCTCTAATTGACCACGTACTTGGTTCTGTTCGAGCATTACAACCCTCGAGGATTCACGTTGTTTATGGTTACGGCGGTGGAGCTGTGAAAGATGTTACTGAAGGAGATGATCTAAATTGGGTAGAGCAGACAGAACAGTTGGGCACAGGCCATGCTGTCAGTCAGGCGATACCATTTGTTGATCAAGATTCAGATGTTCTGGTGGTTTATGGCGATGTGCCGTTGGTGGGTGCTGATACAATGAACCGTTTGATCGGCGCCTCGAAATCAAGATGTCTCGCTCTCTTGACTGCGGTTTTGCCTGACCCCGTGGGTTATGGCCGGGTAGTTCGCTCAAGCGACGGGAACGTAGCCGAGATAGTTGAAGAAGTGGATGCTACTGATGAGCAAAAGACGATCTGTGAAATCAATGTAGGCTTTCTTTCCAGCCCCGCGAAGCTGCTGTCGGACTGGTTAAGACGGATTGATGATGTAAATTCGCAGCGCGAGCACTACTTGACAGATATTGTTGGGCTCGTAGTTGCTGACGGCGGATGTGTCGTTGCATGTCGGACGGCAGATGCTGTGGAAGCGGTTGGTGTCAATAGTGTCGCCGAGCTAGCTGATGCAGAGCGAGCTTTTCAGAATCGGCAGGCATATCTACTGATGGATAACGGATTAACCCTGAGGGACCCAAATCGATTTGATTTGAGAGGGTCGCTAACGTTCGGGCCAGGAGCCGCCATTGATGTGAACACCATAATCGAAGGCAGAGTGCAATTGGGCAGCAGAGTAACAATCGGCCCAAACTGCTATGTTAGAGATTGCACAATAGGCGATGATACGGTTGTTGAGGCAAATTGTGTGCTTGATGGAGCGACTATTGGGCTTAGCTGTATGATTGGGCCGTTTGCTCGATTGCGTCCGCAAACGGAACTGGGAGACGGTACAAGGGTTGGTAACTTCGTTGAAATCAAAAAGAGCCGAATAGGCAGCGGCACCAAAGCGAATCATTTGGCTTACCTAGGTGATGCAGAGGTTGGCAGCAATGTAAATATTGGGGCCGGTGTCATTACTTGTAATTACGATGGCACGTATAAACACAAGACTACGATAGAAAATGATGCGTTCATTGGTTCTGACACTCAACTTATCGCGCCTGTTACTATTGGTCGGGGAGCGACTATTGGTGCGGGATCAACAATAAGGCGAGACGCCCCCCCCGAAAAACTAACGCTAACTACCGAAGAGACAAAAACACTTGGCCGTTGGCGACCAAGCAAGAAATCTGAGACCGAATAACATAACTAGAGATATGTGTGGAATAGTAGGAGCCATTGCAAAAGATAACATTGCCACTTACCTTGTGGACGGGCTTCGTCGACTTGAATACAGGGGTTACGATTCAGCTGGCATAGCGGTTATAGAGGACAATGGCGGTTTAAAGCGGTCACGCGCCGTCGGGCGCGTTGAAGCGCTAGAAAAAATCTTAGTGGATCGGCCTCTACAAGGCAAGGTTGGTCTTGCGCATACACGCTGGGCGACACATGGTGGAGTGACAGAGCCCAACGCCCACCCCCATATTTGCCGAGACGCCTTGGCTTTGGTTTGCAATGGTATTGTGGAGAATCATAGCAGCCTTCGGCGGGCACAGCACGATGCTGGTTTACCATTTACTTCTGACACCGACACCGAGGTAGTAGTTCATCAAGTATATCTACATAAGGTAGCCGGCCTTGATCTAGCGGAAGCAGTACGCCACACCTTAGGAGAATTACGTGGAAGTTTTGCCTTTGCTGTTATGAATGTAGATGAGCCTGATAGATTGGTCGTAGCTCGCCAAGGACCGCCGCTGTTAATTGGCATTACTGATGAAGGGTTTTATGTGGCCTCAGATATCGCAGCATTGCTTCCTGTAACAAGAGAGTACATAGTGCTAGAAAATGGCGACGTTGCAGACTTGCGAAGGAGTAGTTTTACGATTACGAATCCTAACGGTCAGCTTGTGAAGCGTAAAACACTTCACAGTCGCCAAGCGGGCGACGCCGCAGAGCTGGGCGAATACCGGCATTACATGCAAAAAGAGATTCACGAACAACCCCGTGCTGTCGCCGATACACTTGAAGGGAGGATAAGCAGAGATCGCGTGCTAGAAGAGTCTTTCGGCCATCGCGCACAAGAACTCTTTAGCAAAACACAGGCCGTTCAAATAATGGCATGTGGAACTAGTTTTCACGCGGGGTTGGTTGCTAAACATTGGTTAGAATATGTAGGCATCCCCTGTAACGTGGAAATTGCAAGTGAGTACCGCTATCGCCGACATCCAATCCAGCCTGGAACCCTAGCCATTACGATTTCTCAATCAGGTGAAACTGCAGATACATTATCGGCACTTGAAGAGGCAAAACGACAAGGCGTTCTTGGTTCGCTCACGATTTGTAATGTTCCAGAATCTTCCCTTGTTCGGGAATCGGACCTGCAGTTTATGACCCACGCTGGCCCAGAAGTTGGGGTAGCCTCAACAAAAACGTTTACAACGGCCATGACTGGGCTGATGTTATTGGCGCTCATTCTAGCAAGGCGACACGGTTATGATGAAGGGTTTGAGTCACATGTGATCCGACAGTTGAGGGCGCTACCTTCTGCTCTCGAGGATGCGTTGGCGATGGAGCCAGAAATTGCGATAGTGTCACGCCATCTTGGCGATAAGCAACATGCATTGTTTTTAGGACGAGGCGCCCATTACCCTACAGCTCTAGAAGGCGCTCTCAAGCTAAAAGAAATTTCGTATGTGCACGCCGAAGCTTATCCGGCAGGTGAGCTTAAGCATGGTCCGTTGGCGTTGGTAGACGAAGATATGCCGGTCATTGTAGTTGCTCCAAACGACCTTCTGCTTGAAAAGCTAAAATCAAATATGGAAGAAGTAAGGGCCCGTGGTGGCAGGCTCTATGTTTTTTCCGACCCCGAAACAGAATTTGAACCTCAAGACGGTGTAGAAATTATACGCGTTACACAATCCGATAACTCAGCTAATCATGGACTAAATCGTGCGGTTGATAGTGCGATAGCTCCTATTTTGTATACTGTGCCACTGCAACTGCTGGCCTATCATGTTGCTCTTATTAAGGGTACCGACGTCGACAAGCCAAGGAATTTAGCGAAGTCTGTTACTGTGGAGTAGTTTGTCAGGGGGTAATCAACCCCTCTGAATACGAAGATTTTCCTGGCTTTTGCTCTATCTTTCTATGCTATTCATTGCTAGATCGCGGCCGAGTCGTAGCTTCAGCAGCTCCTACACGACCCCATCTCACGCTCAAAGTAGTAATATCGTCACTAGCGAGGCCGCCCGTCGAAACTATAAAAAGATGAAACAAGAATTGCAAAACAGAGCCCCGATTCTCATCACTACTGGAGAGCCCGCTGGCATTGGTCCGGACTTAGTTGTGCAATTGCTCCAGCAGCCCTGTGATGCTCCTTTAGCAATAGTTGGGGATGCAGAGCTTCTGCTAGAGCGCGCCAAGATGTTGGGAGTCAAGCTGGTTCGTACTGAGGAAGGACTAATGGGCAAAAAAGCGACGGCCATTTTGGAGCAGACTCCGCTACGTGTCCCAAGCGTGCCTGGGAAGCTTGACCAGAGAAACGTTGACTATGTAATGTCAACACTGAAGAAAGCAGTTGCCAGTTGTATGTCTGGTAAATCATCAGCGATGATTACAGGTCCTGTCCAAAAGAGTGTAATTCTTGAGGCGGGCTACGAGTTTTCCGGCCATACCGAATTCTTGGCGAAGCGAGCCGGGGTTAGTACACCAGTAATGATGCTCGTTAACGATACGCTTCGTGTCGCGCTTGCGACCGTTCACATGCCCCTGTCTGAAGTGGCTTTGGCGCTAACCGCTGATCGCTTAGAAAGAGTTCTATGTGTCGTAAATGAAGCCCTAATAAAGAGATTTAATATAAACAAACCTGTAATCGGAGTTTGTGGATTGAATCCTCATGCAGGGGAATCAGGCCATTTAGGCGAAGAAGAAACGGAGACGATGGCACCGGTTTTGCGGAAATTAAATGATTCTGGATTGGTTGTAGAAGGACCCCTCCCAGCTGACACAGTGTTTGCGCCTTCGGTAGCAGCTCGCTTTGACGCTATCGTTGCTATGTATCATGACCAAGGATTGCCCGTGATAAAGCGAAATGGTATTGGTTTTGCGACCAACATCACGCTAGGGCTGCCCTTTATTCGTACTTCTGTAGATCACGGAACGGCCCTGAGCATTGCCGGTACAGGCACAGCAGAAACCAGAGGCCTTATATCTGCACTAGGTGTGACACAGCAATTGATTGATGCCAAATAGCACACAACCCGCTCCGCACCCTAGAAAACGTTTTGGGCAGCATTTCCTTCGGGACAAAAATATAATTCGGAGAATAGTTGATAGCGTTATTTTAGAGCGTGGTCAAGCTCTGGTAGAAATTGGGCCTGGGCGGGGCGCTCTTACCAGTCTACTCGCCGAGAAATCCAGTCGCCTCCATGCCATAGAGGTCGACAGAGATCTTGCCTGTGCTCTCAGCGAACAACACAAAAATAGCGATCATGTAACAGTCCATGCGGCAGACGCCCTCAAATTTGACTACCGATCAATAGCCCAAGGCGAAAGACAAAAGATCGTCATTGTAGGAAACTTACCCTACAACATCTCCACTCCATTGTTTTTTGTTTTTAATGCAAATATTGATATTGTTGCGGAAATGGTCTTTATGGTGCAGCGGGAGATCGCTAGCAGGCTCACAGCCGCACCTTGTGACAAGAACTACGGTCGGCTAACGGTAACAGTCGGCCGGTGCTTTGAGGTACAACACTTGTTTGATGTAGGGCCAGCAGCCTTTTCGCCCGCACCTAAAGTCAAGTCGACCGTAATTCGTTTTGTACCCCGAACAATTCCGATCGGGTCCGAAGTTTCACCGCCTTTATTTGAAAAAGTAGTGCGGGACGTCTTTTCACAGCGTCGCAAGACATTGAGGAACGCCCTAAAAAATTACGAGGCAGAACCGATATTGGCAGAATTAGGCATAGACCCAATGATTCGGGGTGAGCGCTTGTCAATAGAGCAGTTTACTAAAATTGTTGCCAATATAGAGGCTAACTTGTCTAATTAAGCACCTTCATTTTCTCTTCAATCCAGTCTTCGGCCTCTTTGATTAGTGCGCGTGGTTTGCGATCAGTGGTGTTAATTGCAGGCCCAACCCAAACCTGTATAGTTCCAGGGCGTTTAAGAAACTGGCGTCGTCCCCAAAAGGAACCTGCATTATGAGCTACCGGAATAATTGGCACGTTGCAATTAATAGCCAACATCGCACCGCCTGGAGAATAGTGGCCACGTAGACCGGGAGCCATCCTCGTGCCTTCTGGGAAAATTACCACCCAACGGCCTTCTTGCAGCCTTTGCGTGCCTTGCTCAATAAGCTGGTCTAGAGCCCGGACTTTGGCACGACGGTTGATTGCAATGGGTCTGGTGGCCGCAAGACCCCATCCGAAAAACGGAATCCACAATACTTCTCTTTTTAGGGCCCAAGTTTGTGTGGGGAATATCAATTGAAAAGCTATAGTCTCCCAAGCTGATTGGTGTTTAGACAGTATTACCGCAGGACCGTCGCCCCAGTCGAGCTCGCCACGCACCTTATAGACAATTTTGCATGTAACGCGTAGCCAAAAGTTTATAAATAGGGCCCATAGGCTTATTACACGTGTGCACACCAAGGCTGGCAGTAATCCGCTGAAAATGGCTATCGGGCTAAATAAAATAGCTGATAAAACCATACCTACAAGAAAGACCGTTGAGCGAATCCAGAGCACCGACAGAACCCCCTTAAGAGTATTGGTAACCGTCGTACATCAACTAGACACCTTTAGATGAGTAACGACTATCCAAGAGCGCCGCAACAAAAGCTGCGAGGTCTTGATATATATGGTGCACGTCAAAAATTTCTTTACCATTATCTGCTGTGAAGTAGCGCTTAGTATTATCCCCATTACCGGTTTCAACTAGTATAGGTTGAGCACCAACGGCCTTAGCGGCATACATGTCACTAACTGAATCACCGACGAAAGGCACTCCAAAGAGAGATACGCCTAGCCGTTCGCCAATCTCAAGCAGCAACCCTGGCTTAGGCTTTCGACAATTACAGCAATCTTCGGGAGAGTGTGGGCATAGAAAAATCGCGTCTATACGACCACCCTTTTCTTGTACCTCAGATAGCATCTTATTATTGATTCTATTTAAGGTTTCCATATCGAGCAGCCCCCTACTAATACCCGATTGATTTGTTGCAACAACAACCCGAAAATCGGCGCGACAAAGTCGAGCTATTGCTTCAAGGCTGCCGGGGATAGGCACCCATTCTTCTGGTGTTTTGATATATTGGTCAGAATTAAGATTGATTACTCCATCTCTATCTAGTATTACAACATTGCTTGTTATTCTGAGCACGGAAGCTATTTATTCATTCGCCGGCTGTAGTTTCGATATGTCAGCTACTACGCCGAAGAGATTCGCGACTTGATTCAGAAGCGCCAACCGATTTGTACGCAATCTATCATCATCTACTAATACCATGACATCGGCAAAAAAAGAGTCGACAGGGCCTCGCAGATGAGCAATTTGTTTTAGAGCTCCGAGGTAATCACCACGACCAACTAGGGGGCTGACTACCGCAGAAATTTCTAGTAACGATTCCGCCAAGTATTTCTCAGCATCGTGTTCAAAAAGTGAGTTATCAATTTCTAATGGCGCCTGACCGCTTGCCCTGCGGAGAATATTACGAATTCTCTTATTAGTAGCTACTAGGCTTGCAGCAGCTTCTGTTTTTCGAAACCTAGAAATTGCTTTTATTCGGCGATCGAATGCTACAGGATTTGTTTCGCCAGTTTGTTTGACCGAGCTAATCTCATCACTAGAAAAGTTTGCATCAGAATAGTAAGCACGATATCTATCCATAATAAAGCGAATGACCCGATCTTTGTTTTGTTCACTAACAAAATGGTCTTGGCTCGCATAAGCTGAGACGGCAAGATCGACTAAATAAGCAAGATCAAGGCTTATTTTCTGCTCAACCAGGATACGAATGATACCGAGGGCTGCCCTCCTCAGGCCATAGGGATCCTTTTCACCCGTTGGTTCTTCGCCTGTAGAAAATATCCCCGTCAGAGTATCAACCCGATCAGCAATTGCTAGAATTTTTCCTGCTCTCGAGGAAGGTAGTTCGTCACCAGCGTGCCGCGGCAAGTAATGCTCTTTGATTGCAATAGCAACATTTTTCCGTTCGCTCTTTTGGAGAGCGTAGTGATAACCCATGATTCCCTGCAGCTCGGGGAATTCCCCAACCATTTGACTGGCTAAGTCGACTTTGCAAAGCTCCGCGGCGCGCAGGGCAAACTCTTTTTTCCATCCGAGCTTTTTAGCAATTAATCCAGCAATAAACCTAATACGACAACTCTTGTCGTGGATGCTACCAAGTGTTCCTTGAAACGTAATAGCTTGCAAGTTTTCTATCCAGCCCTCAATTGGTTGTTTACAGTCCTCTTCCCAGAAAAACTGAGCGTCAGCTAGACGTGCTCGTAGTACTCGTTCGTTGCCTGATCGTACTCGTTGCATACGCCGATTTTGAATATTGGTTACAGTAATGAATTTAGATAGAAGCGCGGAACTTTCGTCTACAATGTGAAAATATTTTTGATGATCACGCATCGAGGAAACGAGTACTTCAGATGGCATATCTAGAAAAGACGGCTCAAAAGTTCCTAATAAAGTCCGGGGCCATTCAACTAGACCGGTGACAGTATTTAGTAGATTTTCATCAATGATCGCTTTGCCGCCAGCCTTTCGACCCAAAGCTTCAATTTGTTTGCGAATTATCTTTTTTCGTTCGTTAAAGTCGACGACAACGCACCCATGTTCTTTGAGAGTCTTGGGATAGCTAATAGGGCTGGAAATACGAATTGGCTTATTGGCAAGAAATCTATGCCCATAGCTGTTCCGGCCCGATTGGATGCCAAAGAGCTTGCATGGCACAACCGATTTGCCATGGATAACAGTCAACCAATGAACAGGCCGAACGAATTCTGCTGAGCCGCTTCCCCAGCGCATATACTTTGGTACGGGAAGCCCCGAAAGCGCTAGCTCAATGCATTCTGGTATCAAATTCCTTGCTAGCCTACCTTTCTGGCGGGAGCGAAAAACGAGCCACGCCCCAGCATCAGTTTGCAAATGTTGAAGTTTATCAACCGTAACCCCGCAAGCCTTGGCGAAGCCAAGGGCTGCAGCGGTAGGATGATTATTAGCATCAAAGGACGCTGAAAGAGCTGGCCCACGCTTCTCCTGAATGTTGTCTGGTTGTTGGAGGGCGACTTGGGGGGCTAGTACAGACAGCCGCCTTGGTGTAGCGAACCACTCACAGGGATGCTCCGCTAGCTTATAGTTTGTCAAAGCCTCGCCTAATTGTGAGGCGAATGCTTGGGAAAGCTTGCGCAATGAGGCGGGTGGAAGTTCTTCGGTGCCAATTTCTACTAGCAAACTTGCTTTTGTTCGTGCGACAGGAGGTTTTCGGGCCATCTCTATGCCCCCGCCCGCCCACGTGGGAATCCCTTTTGCTCGCGACTCGCATAATAAGCCTGAGCTACACTTCGAGCTAGGGCACGAACGCGTCCAATATAGCGCGCTCTTTCAGTAACGCTGATAGCATGACGTGCATCTAGAAGATTAAATGTGTGAGAAGCCTTCAGAACTTGTTCATAGGCTGGCAATGGAAGAGCGTGCTCAATAAGTCTATTGGCGGTTACTTCAAACTCGTTAAATTGCCGAAATAGTTCGTCGACGTTTGCATGCTGAAAATTGTAAGCCGATTGTTCAACCTCGTTATCTCTATATAAATCTCCGTAACTATATTCTGAGTTCCAGCTAAGATCGAAAACATTGTCGACACTTTGCAAATAGAGAGCTATCCGCTCCAAGCCATAAGTGATTTCCCCCATAATAGGTTTACAGTCTATACCTCCCACCTGCTGAAAATAGGTAAATTGGGATATTTCCATACCATTTAACCAGATCTCCCATCCAAGCCCCCAAGCCCCCAGTGTTGGTGATTCCCAGTTGTCTTCAACAAATCGGATATCGTCAAGACGACCATCTATTCCGAGCGCCTCAAGCGACCCTAAATAGAGATCTTGAAAATCAGGTGGAGAGGGTTTTAGGACTACTTGGTACTGAAAGTAGTGCTGTAGCCGGTTAGGATTTTCTGCATAACGTCCGTCAGTTGGCCTACGAGACGGCTGTACATAGCATGCTTTAATTGGTTCTGGGCCAATAGCACCCAGAAAGGTGGCAGGATGAAAAGTTCCAGCGCCCACCTCCATATCATACGGCTGTAAGATCAAGCAGCCTTGATCAGCCCAGTATTGTTGCAGCCGAAGAATTACCCCTTGAAAGTGCAAGGCAAGGTTTTAAGTTAGGTCGATGACGGCATTGCATTATAACGGTTTAGCGTTCTTGCTAGAATGCTAACTTACTCAATATTAATATCCTTAGGGCCACATCGTCGATTTAAGAGCCATGAATACAGCAAATAAGCCAATTAGAGCAGTTGCTTTGCTTTCGGGGGGGTTGGATTCTATGCTTGCCGCAAGAATTGTAAAGGACCAAGGAATATATGTAGAAGGTCTAAATTTCTTTACCGGCTTTTGCGTGGAAGGGCACACTAATTCAATTCGAAATCATAGGCCGGCCAAGCGAAACAATGCTCTTTGGGTGGCTGAGCAACTTGATATCCGTCTTAACATTATCGACGTAATTGAGGAATACAAGGATGTCGTGATCAATCCAAAACATGGGTATGGAGCTAATTTGAATCCATGTCTTGACTGCAAGTCTTTCATGGTTGGCAAGGCGCGGCAATGGATGGAGGCAAATAGTTTTGACTTTATTGTCACCGGTGAGGTCCTCGGGCAAAGACCCATGTCTCAGCGTAGGGATACTTTTCCTATTGTTCAGCGTGAATCTGGAGCAAATGACTTATTACTTCGACCATTGTGCGCCAAGTTATTGCACCCGACTTTGCCTGAGCGAAAAGCATGGGTTGACCGCAAACAACTACACGATTTTTCTGGTAGGGGCCGACGACCCCAAATTGAACTAGCAAAAACGCTGAACATCAAGGATTATGCGCAACCGGCGGGTGGTTGTTGTTTTTTGACAGACCCTAACTACACTGCGAAGCTGAAAGACATGTGGTCGGCTCGACGGGAGAAAAGCTACGATTTGGATGATGTTATGCTGCTGAAGGTTGGTCGCCATCTGCGCCCTGCCCAGCACTACAAAATGATCATTGCTCGAGATTCCGGAGAAACCAACTACCTTCAAGGATACCGGCATAGATACGACCATCTTGTTATGATAAGTCATAGAGGCCCTATTACCTTGTTAGATGGCGATGTTACGAGCGACGATGTGTTTTTTGCTGCACGAATTGCTGCACGATTTGGACAGGGTCGTAAGGCACCAAGAGTTACTTTCATCTCGGTTAAGCCAGATGGCACAGAGCGACGGATCAGTGTCGCGCCTCTTAGTCCATCAGAGATTATGGATTCTTGGTATCTATGAGCTCATATCAATTAGATGCGCGTAATCTATTGTGTCCAATGCCAGTAATACGTACCCAAAATCGTGTTGCAGAACTAGAAGTTGGGGACGAGCTGGAGATACTCTGCACGGATCCGGGTGCCCTGACCGACATACCGACATGGTGCAGGATTGAGGGTCACGAAATACTCGAATTGGTCGAGAACGGTAACACGCTGACCATACGGCTTAGGGTTGCGCCCAAGAGAGTTTTCGACTAATATTGCACTAAGTTAGTGCATATGCACTATTTTTGTGCATAAAGTGGGGTTGATCCTGGACATGGTCCCGACCCGACCATGTTTATCCGAACTGTGAACTCTAGCACTACTAGCATCCAATTGGGCTTGTTCCAAAACCAAATAATGGGGGTACATCACCTATGTCAGCAGCAGACGTCCTGAAGCTAATTCAGGAGAAAAAAGCGCAATTTGTAGATTTTCGATTTACCGATAGCCGTGGGAAGGAACAACATGTTTCTGTGCCATCGGATGCCATCTCGGTGGAAACTTTCGAGGAAGGAAAAATGTTTGACGGCTCGTCAATCGCTGGATGGAAAGGAATTAATGAATCTGACATGATTCTCATGCCTGATTCATCCTCAGCAGTGATAGATCCATTTATGCAAGATCTCACATTGCAACTTCGTTGCGATGTAGTTGAGCCAGATACAATGCAGGGATACGATAGAGACCCGCGGTCAATTGCTAAGCGAGCAGAGGCGTATTTGAGATCAACCGGGATTGGCGACGCTGCTTACTTTGGCCCAGAGGCCGAATTTTTTGTTTTTGACTCTGTTAGATGGGCGAACGATATAAGTGGTGCGTCATATAAGATTGAATCTACTGAGGCTGCTTGGAGCTCTGATCGCGAGTATGAAGATGGCAATATGGGGCATAGGCCACGCATCAAGGGCGGCTACTTTCCGGTTCCTCCAGTAGATTCTTTGCAGGACGTCCGATCCGCAATGTGTTTAGCGATGGCAGATATGGATTTATCGGTAGAAGTACATCACCATGAAGTTGGGACTGCTGGGCAGGGTGAAATTGGTACGCGATTCGATACACTAGTGGCAAAGGCAGATCAACTACAAATATATAAATATTGTGTGCATAACGTGGCACACAACTACGGATTGACAGCTACATTTATGCCAAAGCCGCTGGTCGGTGATAATGGCAGTGGAATGCATGTCCATCAGTCGGTTTTTAAAGGTGACAACAATAAATTCGCTGGCGACGAATATGGTGGTTTATCGACCGAGGCTCTTTACTATATAGGTGGAATTTTTAAGCATGCTCGTTCCCTTAATGCTTTCACGAATGCGAGCACCAATAGTTACAAGCGCCTCGTGCCCGGATTTGAAGCGCCTGTTCTTTTGGCATATTCAGCGAGAAATCGTTCGGCCTCTTGTCGTATACCACATGTCTCAAATCCAAAAGGACGAAGGGTAGAGGTGCGTTTTCCAGACGCTACCGCCAATCCATATCTTGCGTTTACCGCTATGCTCATGGCTGGGTTAGATGGCATTCAGAATAAGATTAACCCAGGGGACCCGCTGGACAAAGATCTCTACGATTTGCCTCCTGAGGAGGAAACAGAGGTTGCCACGGTTTGCCATTCGCTGGACCAGGCACTAGAAGCTTTAGATAGCGATCGAGATTATCTTAAAGCTGGAGGGGTAATGACCGATGACATGATTGATGCATACATTGGTTTAAAGATGGAAGAGGTGCAAGCCATGAGGCTGGCAACCCATCCACTTGAATTTGATATGTATTACAGCTCTTGAGACGTAGATAATCGCTAGCCATGAGTAGCGCCAATTTTGCAGGATAACAATCTATGGCGTTCTCGGAAATTGAATCCAGGCTAGAGTACTACTCTGGATCGAGTCTTTTAAATTCACTGACAACAGCGGTGTTGTTGATTGATCAACAACGGCGAGTGCATTATCTGAACGGCGCGGCCGAGACGCTGTTATCGGTCAGCTCAAGTCGCGCTATTGGTCGATCAGCAGATGAGCTTCTCGGAATTGGAGCTTTATTGCAGGGCGCAATTTCTGCGGCCTCGGATGGCCATACGACAACGTTCCGATCGGTCGACATTTTCTCGTGTTCGGTTACATATAAGCATGGAGGTGGAGCAAGAGTTGATTGCACTGTCTCGCCGTTTGCCGTGGGCGCGACCGAGTCGTGGGCTTTGACCGAATTAGTCGTTACCGAACCGTCAGTGCAACCGGCTCCTGACATTGATTTGCATGAGAGCCATGCTGCTACTAGTGAAGTAATACAGACCCTCGCCCATGAGATTAAGAATCCGCTGGGAGGGTTGCGCGGCGCAGCTCAGCTTCTTCATAGAAACAATTCGGAAAATAACGAGCAGCTCAATTACATTGAAATCATCATCCGGGAAGCTGATAGATTAGCAGAGCTCGTCGATAGAATGACTGGTCCTTACAAGCAGGAGGTACGGGGCCTGTGTAATTTGCACGAGGTCCTCGAACATGTCCGACATTTGATTGAGGCTGAGTTTACAAACGCAATGTCAATTAAGCGTGATTATGATCCAAGCATTCCAATGATTATGATTCAAAGGGAGTATCTGATTCAGGCTTTGCTCAATATTGCTCGAAATGCCGCGCAGGCAATAGGCGGCATTGGAGATATTGTATTTCAAACCAGAATTAGGCGACAGGTAACCATTGGTCGACGCCGACACCGGCATGTTGTGGAAGTATCAATTTGTGATAAAGGGCCAGGTATAGCAGTGGAGTTACAGCAGAAGATGTTCTTGCCAATGATAACGGGTAAGACTGGAGGCACCGGACTAGGTCTAACAATAGCTAGAGATTTGATAGATCGACAAGGCGGTGCTATTGAGTTTGTTAGTTCTCCGGGGAATACTCGCTTTAGTATCTTTTTGCCAGCAGGACATGAGGCATGACCAATAAGAATCAAGTGTGGATCGTAGATGATGATGTTTCGATTCGCTGGGTTTTAGAGCGAGCGTTAGTTGATGCGGGATATATAGTACGTCAGTTTGGAAATGCCGATGAAGCTACCGAGATGTTGGGTTATGAGCGGCCTCACGTAGTTATTACGGATATCCGTATGCCTGGACGCACTGGTCTCGAGTTTCTAGATCTATTGGCATTACGTTTTCCCGAGATACCTGTTGTGCTAATGACCGCATATACTTCATTAGATCAGGCAGTAGCTGCATATCGCGGCGGCGCATTTGAGTATTTGGCCAAACCTTTCGATTTGGATGAAGCTATAGCATTAGTACGTCGTGCGCTTATCAAACGAACTGATTGGCAAGTAGCACTGCGCATTTCTGTGGATGAACATCTTGCCTCGAATGGTTCGGATTTGCTGCAGAGATTTGGCGGTGAATTTGAAAAAGTACTTCTTCAAGCCACCCTTGCATTTACTGGAGGCAGGAAACAGGAAGCAGCTCGCCGAATTGGATGGAGTAGAAATACGCTCGCCAGAAAGTTAAAGGAACACAAAATCGAATAAATCCCCTTTTAATAGGTAATAACTAAGCTACTCTAAAGCGTGACTGATATTATTTTTTTAGAAACATGATGACTGCTAAAAAGACGATAAAAGGTAATCTAACAACAGTCGATTGGCGGCCTGCCTCTGGCGTGTCCGTGCTTCCGGCGATACCACCACCAGAATACGAAGCGTCTGCTAAAGACATAGAACTTTTTAAGAGAGACGGAGTTGTATTGCAACCATCTGCATTTAAGAGTTGGGTTAACACACTTCAAATGGGCCTAGAAAAACATTTAGGCAATCCCCAAGATTATGCTTTTCCTTGTGAGAGTGTGGAAGAAGGTCAACCTGGTCGTTTCTTCGACAGTTATTGTAATTGGCATCGAATTCAAGAGTATCGTGATTATATTTTTCAGTCATGTGCTGCATCCATGGCTGGACAGTTTATGCGAGCGAACACCGCACAGTTGTTTCATGAACATGTTTTTTGTAAAGAGTCTGGAACGCAGATTCCAACACCTTGGCACCACGACTTACCATATTATTCCGTCGATGGTTTTCAAACTGTAAGCATTTATATTGCGCTAGACAAAATACCTGAGAAAACAGCGATTCGATTTATTAAAGGTTCGCACAAGTGGGGTAAGCTTTTCTCACCCCGACACTTTCTCGACGGCTCGAACTACAAACATAGCGACCCCACACTCCACCCAATCCCTGATGTTGAGGAAGAATTAGAGAAATATGAAATTTTAGTTTGGGAATTAGAACCAGGAGATGCTGTATTATTTGATTTTCGTACGTTACATGGAACGACTGGCGCAAAAAACTCTTCTAGAAGAAGAGCTTTCTCAACCCGTTGGTTGGGGGATGACATTACTTATCATGAGCGCGCCAGCGAGACGTCTCCACCCATCAGTTTAACTAATATACATTCCGGTGAGCGTTTACCAGAGGATTGTTTTCCTATCCTATGGCGACGCTTGACTGAATGAGCATCTAAAGCTGCTAGGATAAAACTAATTGTCCGGAATTTCGCCCGTCGGATTTCCCCAGCGATTGTCTTAGGTAAGTTTGCCAAGAATTTTAGTTGAGGGACAGGCTCGCCTAGAAATTTCATGACAATTTACTATTAATGATGTTTCTTAATAAACCAGAAATATGAGAAGAGTTGCGTAGTGTCGAATGGTGTTTTATGCAGTTCTTGTATGGTTTCTTGCAAATAGAAACCATCTCCTAGTTCTTTAGAGATTCGCACAGCGTCATATTGAACAGTAGCGAGTCCGCTGCATTTTTTTGGTCCGCCAACTGCGAAGGTGGCTAGAATGAAATGCCCACCCGGCAGTAAGCTTTGTTTTAAGTTTGATATATACGCGCTCCGATCTTCGCTGGTGGTCAGGAAATGAAAGGTAGCACGATCATGCCACAGGTGATACCGACGCCTAAACGAGTACTTGGTAATGTCTCCTTCATGCCATTCGATCTTAGCTGAGTCACTCGGACCAAGCCGTGCTTTTATTAGATCAAGAGCGTGGGCAGATATATCTAATACCGAAAGATCTTTGAAGCCTTCAGCCAGTAATTTATCAACAAAGACAGAGGCTCCACAGCCAATATCCAATATTGCAGCTTTTTGTGATATACCAGTTTTTGTGACTAGCGTTAGGGAATGGTCCGGCGAGTTCTGGTACCAACTTACTGAAGAAGGGGATTTTTCAAGATAGACTTGTTGCCAGTGGTTGTTTTTCTGATTAACGACTTGGCCTGGTTTCTTGCTCATAGTGTTTTATCTTATCTGATCTGTGAATTTCTGGCTAAATCATAACGCTATCACTGGCATCCACAACCAAACACATTTGGAAATAGCACCATATACGGTATAGCAGGAGTCAGAACTCCATTGAGTCGGTGCTTGATCGTCTTGAGCAAGATTATGTAGAGCGAGCGAGGGCGACTATTTTCATCCGACATCCACATCAGCAGCGATATAGTAAACTAGCCAATTAAACAGCTATTTATTAGTTATATGTCAAGCTAATTGACAAGTCTGATATGTGCGTCATCGGCCGCAAGAAAAATTATCCAAGACTACAATAGATAATTCCTATAAGATTCATTAGGAAAACATTCTTGTAACTTGTGCAAGACGCGAGCACTATAGGAATGCTTAAGAACGACTTGCTGTGGTTTTCGGACTTGGATTACTGGAAATCTTTTTCGATAACCGGCAATGAGATTAAAGGAGAACGAAAGGCTATGTCATCCCGTGACACTATTATGCGGCATCTTAATATTGTCGGTCAGCTGCAACCCTCGTTGCACCAGCCACAGCATGCCCCTTATCCGGACCTTGTAGATAACGCCCATTATCGAGCATATACCCGCGCCTCTCACGATGTTGGAGGTGAAGCGGACGTTCCTATTACTTGGGAAGAGAAGGAGGAAGAGATTTGGGAGCACAACACGTTTGTTACCTGTGAGGTATTAGCCTGGCGCGGTGTTTGGAACGCGGAAGAACGAAGACGGCGTCAGAACGTGGACCCCGGACAGACTATATATCTTGGCTTGCCGTATTACGGCAGGTGGCTTATGACAATAGCCCTGATTTTAGTAGACAAGCAACACGTTAAACTGACTGAGCTTATAGACAAGATAGAAGACGTTAAGCAGCGGGCTAAGGCTAATGGAGGCAAGGTTTATGAGTAAGAGTCATCATGTTGAAAAAGCAACTGGAATCGGCGATCCGCAATGCTTCAAAGGAGAGGCGGGCAAGCCGAAATTTGGCGTTGGTGACAAAGTTCGGATTCGGAACCTGCCGGATATTTTTTATACGCGATCTCAGATGTATCTGAGAGAAGCGGAAGCGACTGTGGTCAAATTGGTTTATGAAAGCCCTCCTGCAGAAGATGAGGCATGGGATAATACCGACAGCCCCGAGTGGTTTTACAGCGTACTTTTTAGACAAACGGATTTATGGCCAGATTATCCGCAAAAGTTTGCTGGTGATACACTGGAGACGGAGTTGTCGGAACGATGGCTCGAGCCACTTTGAGTGGATGAGTAGACTCAGAATATAAATAGAGGAACGAGGAGAATGTCAAAGTCAGATAAGCACGATCATAATGCTGCCCCAATGGTTGACGAAATTAGTGATTTCGAGGTGCTGGAGGTAGCCGTCCGAGAGCTCTGCATCGAGAAGGGTTTGTTTACCCAAGAAGACCATAATGAGTGGACGGAATACATGCACACCTTGGGCCCCCTTCCCGCAGGTCGCTTGGTAGCGAAGGCCTGGCTGGATCCAGAGTACAAACAACTTTGTATTGATGATCCAGTAAAGGCGAGTCTCGAGGTAGGTATAGATTGGATTAATAGTATGCCATCAAAATTTGGGACTCCGAGTGATTATTGTAATCCTAGAATCTTGGTGGATACTCCAACACTAAAACACGTGGTGGTATGCACGTTGTGCTCTTGTTATCCAAGGCCCATATTGGGACAGTCGCCCGAATGGTATCGGACTCCAAACTACCGACGCCGAATGGTCCGGTGGCCTCGCCAGGTTCTGTCTGAGTTTGGATTGCAGTTACCAGAGGACGTTGAGATAAGGGTTGCGGACTCCAATCAAAAAACGAGATATGTTGTAATGCCAATTCGACCCGATGGTACGGAAGGATGGACGGAGGACCAATTAACGGAAATCGTCACTCGGGACTGTTTGATCGGAGTAGCATTACCGCGGGCAGATCGCAAAGCGGACGACAAGCGGCCGATCCACAAGGCGGTTCATCCTTACGGTCATTAATCGCAAGCCCATCATTTTTTAATGCACTTAACTTATGCCTAAAAAAAACCTAAATAAACTCAGAGAGAAGATCCCTTTGTTGGAAGATATAGGTAAAGATGGGCGGGTGTGGTCTGATCTTTGTAAGCAGTATGGAGTGGAAAATCCCGATCCGCCTTGGCGAATTACCCTCGAGAGTACTTGCGAAGTGTTAAACGAGGGTGCCTGCGCCTTGCCAGTTCTTGAACGGCGTGATGAAGAAGACAAGCTGAGTGAGGAAATTTACAAGGATGTACCTTATCCGGAACGTCAGCTCTTAGCATTGGCACATTCGATGATTAAAAAAGGTTTTTTCCGTGAGGAAGAGCTGGGCGTTCAAATGGAGAAGGTATATAAGCGTCTTAGCGCTGGCACCTAATATAGCTAGACTAGGAAAAGAAGAAAAATCTAAATACTTGGTTCGTTATCACGATATAAATCAAGCCGGGACGCCGGCTACCCAAAAGAGGAGAGAGCGACATGAAGAAACACCGAAGTGATGACTTTGTTGCAGCAGCGGCCGCAAGTCGGGCTAAGGCGATAAAAGAAGATAGGATCGATGATGAGGATTTTGTTGCTGGTGCGCCTGTTGATGGCGACGGTTTGCCGCTTGAAGCAAAAAAATATGGAGATGGAATCAATGATCCAGACTTGACCTTGGACTTTGATCCGCTCTTCTCAAATGTTTTGGGCACCGGAGTCAGCAGGCGTGGTCTTCTTCAAGCCGGGGGTCTCGCGGCTTTTGGTGGCGCAGGAATGCTTAGTCGCGCAGCCTGGGCAAAAAAGAAGTTCGATCCGGTTATAAATATTTGTTACATCCCAATCACCGATGCCGCTGCCTTGCTGGTTGCGCATGAACTGGGATATTTCAAAGAAGAGGGAATCGACTCCGTGCGACCCACGCTTATTCGAGGGTGGTCACCGTTAGTTGAGGCTTTTCAGGCGCATAAGTTCAACCTTACGCATATGCTGATCCCAATCCCCATTTGGATGCGTTACAACAATGGCTATCCAGTGAAGATTACGGCTTGGGATCACAGTAATGGCTCAGCGATTGTTGTTAAGCCCGGCATGAATAGACCGGAGGACTTTGGGGGCAAGCAGTTTGCGGTTCCCTACTGGTATTCTATTCACAACATTGTTTCGCAGAAAATTATGAAAGACGCAGGCATCAAGCCAGTGATCCGGCCGCAGGATGCAGCTTTGGCTGCTGATGAGTGTAATTTCTTAGTTTTGGCTCCGCCAGATATGCCGCCTGCTCTGGCCGCGAATAAGATAGATGGCTATTGTGTTGCGGAACCATTTAATGCTCTAGGTGAAATTAAGGCTGGTGGCCGAGTAATGCGTTTCACCGGTGACGTTTGGAAGGGACATCCGTGCTGTGTCGTTGTTATGCATGAAGATGATGTAATGGATCCGGAGCACGCGGCATGGTCGCAAGGTGTCCATAATGCGATCATCCAAGCACAATTGCACCTTGGCGCGAACAGAAAAGAGATGGCTCAAATGTTGTCACGTGATGGACAGAAGTATTTACCATTTCCAGCTGAAGTTATTGAGCGGGCGATGATGTTTTATGATCCCGCATATTACGCTAACCCACTGGGCTCTAAGTATGATGCGATTAAGCATCTGGATTGGGGTCAGGATCGCATTAACTTTCAAGCTTGGCCATATCCATCTGCAACAGAGCTTGTTGTAAATGATCTTAAGAATACAGTTGTTACAGGCGATGCTACATTCCTGGACACGTTGACCCCAGAGCACGTCATTAAAGATCTAGTCAATTACGATTTTGTCAGAAATGCTCTTGAGGCTAACCCGTCATGGAGAAACGACCCGAGCGTGCCTTCTGAGGGCAACCCGTACGAGAGAACGGAGATTGTCAAGATTTGATTACTGGCCAGACGGGGGGTATTTGTCGAATCTCCCATCGATTGCCCCAAACATTTTGATGCTTTAATTATTGGAGGATGTAAATATGCAAAATCAAACTACGGTTGCTGTAAGCAAGCCACGTGCTGTTAGCACATCGAAAGGATTTCAGCTAGTGGCAGCACTATTATTAGGAACTATTATCCTATTTGGTGTGGGTTTTTCTGGCTCTTCAGCGATGCATAACGCGGCGCATGACACGCGTCACGCTGTGGCATTTCCTTGCCACTAAGTGGATTTTTACCAATAGCTATCAGCTCATAATTGTTGCTTACAACATCTGCGGTCTGTCTAAGAGGCCTTGCGGATCTGGCGCAACAGGTAAAAGAGGCTCCGTCAAGGAGCCTCTTTCGGCCTTAATAGTTACGAGTTATGGTGTTTGCGTTTTCTTAAGGACAAGGACTCCGGTGTTTGTTGTTGGTATAAGCAATCCCTCCCAGAGTTTCTCGCAGGTGTCATTCCATATCTGGCAAGGCGAGTTTTTTGGACGCTCCTTGGCGATGTGATTTAGGAGCTATGAACATTGTAGGGTTAAAGGAGTATTGGCGGTCTAATTCGCAGAAATTTCACTCAAGCAAGAGTTAATCTAATTATGCCTAAGATCAGCATAGTCTGTGTTTCTGGTAGTCACGAGAAGTTGCAAATGGCAGCTATGATTGCATCAGTAGCATCGGCAACCGGTAGCAAGGTGTCGGTATTCTTCTCAATGAACTCGATGGCGTATTTTGTTAAAGGCAAGGATGAATGCCCACCATCAGAGGGAGAGTTTGGTCCGCTTTTATCTCAACAAGGCGTGCCACCATTTAAGCAACTTTTCCAGCAGTCGGTAGAGTTTGGCGATGCAAAACTGTTGCCGTGTTCCATGGTGATGGATCTGTTGAAAATTTCAGAAGACGATTTGGAGCCAGGATTTGGTCCACCTACAGGGTTAGCTAGCTTCTTAAGTGAGGCAGAAGATGGGCAACTGATTACCTTATAATTAAACTACGGAATCAAGACAAGAGCGAGAAAGCGCAAATGAGTGAAACCACAGTAATTGATGCATGCAATACTTTTTGTCCTGGGCCACTGATGGAGTTAATTGGCTTTATGAAACGTGCGGACGTCGGTGACGAGCTTGAATTGCTCTCGACTGACCAAGGTTCCGCCACTGATGTACCAGCTTGGATAGCAAAAGTTGGCCATGAGATGATTAGCAGCGAGAAAGTTGGAGACATATGGCATTTAAAGGTTCGCAAAATGAAATAGTATTGCTAGACACTTGGTTGAACTAGACAGAGGAGAAAGCAGTGAGAATTTTAGTTGTTGGTGGTGGCATGGGCGGTACCATTGTTGCTAATAATGTAGCGCGCAGAATGTCTAAAGAGATTCGACAAGGCAAGGTAGAACTCACAATGCTTTCCGCTACTGACCAGCATTGGTATCAGCCAGGGCTTCTCTACGTTGCTTTCGGTAAGATGGCGCTAAATGACATTTGTCGAGACCAGTCAACCTTGTTGGAGCCAGGCATCAAGTTTTTCGTTGATCCAGTTGAGGAGTTCGAACTCAATGAGAATCGCGTCCGGACCAAGTCGGGAGTAGTGCACGATTTTGATTTATTGGTAATAGCCACTGGATGTGAAGCAATTTATGATGAGGTGCCTGGCCTTGAAAAAGCCTCCGAAACTCCTTATACCAAACATGGTGCTGTCAAAATGTTTAAACGTTTGCGCGAGTTTGAGGGTGGAAAAGTCGCCATAGTGGTTGGGGTTCCCCATAAGTGCCCAATTGCTCCAATTGAAATAACATTTATGTTGCATGAATTCTTTGAAAAACGTGGCATAAGAGATAAAGTGCAGTTGCAATATACCTATCCTATTGCTCGCATACACAATATAGAGAATATAGCAAAGTGGGCAGTGCCTGAATTCGAGCGCATGCAAATCGATTATGAAACCTTCTTCAATATCAAGGAGGTGGATATTGATAATAAGGTCGTCCATAGTGAGGAAGGCACCGAGAAAGAATACGATCTACTAGTTGCTGTTCCTCCACATCGTGGAATGCCTGTTATAGAAGAAAATGGGATGGGTGATGATGGGTGGATTCCAACTGATCGTTATAAACTCACAATGGATGGTCATGATAACGTTTTTGTTTTAGGCGACACAACAAATCTGCCAATCAGCAAAACTGGCTCGACGGCTCATTTCGAGAGTGAAGTCATAGGGGAGAACATCGCATCTATATTTCGCACAGGCTCGGCAACACGCGAATATGACGGTAAGGTATATTGTTTCATCGAAGCCGACCAGGATCGTGCAACCAATGCATGCTTTAACTATATAGACCCGCCTGAAATTAAAGCACCAACAAAATCCATGCATATGCTCAAGATGTCCTATAACCAATGGTATTGGTCCTCAGCGCGCGGCCTTCTTTGATTTTTGCCGAGTGCCGAAATGTCTAGCGAAGAAAAATCCGGAAATCAACCAGCAGATACTAGACTTGATGTGCCTGGCCAAGATCTAAGTAAGTTGATCGAACTTGCCACCGCTATATCTTCGGCGCAGGATGCGATGACGGATGATATCGTGACGAGACTCGCCTCTACTATAGGCGAAGGAATGATTCTCATGGATCGCTTGACTCGCAATGATGGACTGATGCATCTTCTTCGGGCATTAAATGATCCATTCGTTCAAGAAAGACTGGATGATTTTGCAACGGCCTTAACAGATATTTCTGCAGAGAACGCCACATCAACACAATCATCAGCACAAATTGGTGGGTATTTAGGATTAATGCGCGTGTTGCGTGACCGAGATGTTCAGGCGGCTATACTCTCTTTAGCTGATTTGTTAAAAAGGGCTAATACGATGAGGCAGGAAAAATCCAGTAGCTAATTCCCAAGAAGTTGTTGTCAGGTAGTGCCGACAGGTACTTAAAGGCCCCTTTCTTCTGCTATATGCAAAGTATTTATATATGCTGTAGAGCATTTTCAATGTATTTATTGAATTGTGCTGGCATCTAAAACAGTGTGATTTTATGTTGAGAGTGAGGAGGATATAACAATGGAATTTGGTGGTGATACAGGTTTATGGCAACGAAAAATTGCTGAGAGTAAGGAGGGCGTTGCACGTCGTCTAGTTACAATCGAAGCGCTTACACTTCTAACTGGCCAATCAATTCTGGATGTTGGGTGCGGAGGCGGTCATCTTGTAAAAGAAATTGGTTTAGCAGTTGGTGAGACTGGCAAGGTTGTTGGTGTGGATTCAAGTCCAGAGCAGTTAGAGTCTGCAACTCTTCTTTGCGAAGGTTTTCCTCAAATTGAATTGGTTAATGGCAGTGCCACAGATCTCTCGATTGGAAGTGGCAGCTTTGATAGCGTTGCATCGATCCAAGTACTGGACTATGTGCCTGATGTAGATACGGCAATCGGTGAAATGCGCCGAGTTCTTAGGCCAGGCGGCAAAGTTGCTCTTATATCAGTGCTTTGGGATCATTGGAGGTTCCATGGTGCTGATCCGATTCTTAACGAGCGAATATTTGAAGTGTGGCGGGATCATTGTAAACATCAGATGCTACCGCTCGAGATGCCAATGAAGCTTTCCAAGGTGGGTTTTCAGGGCATTGTGCAGAAGCCGATCGGATTCATAAATAGTCATATGCACTCAAATGCGTTCGCATATTTCGCATCTAAACTAGTCGCAGCATTTGCAGTGAGCAAAGGTATTGCGCAAGAAGATGCACTGCTATGGTTGCGGCAGCTCGCCGATGCAGATAAATCTGGCGATTTTGGCTTTGTTAGTATGCCTGTTCTCACATCCGCTGTGGCTAGCTAACAGAGCATGGGAATGTATTTCTATAAGAGTTATTTTGGGTAAATCTCATGTGTAATGATCAATCATTTATTATCAATTACA
>MDTE01058792.1_pt1 | contig 40435 bp, 50 predicted proteins | sample 811231 | NCBI WGS metagenome assembly MDTE01 (sample SAMN05326651, study PRJNA326480) | marine metagenome | isolation source: seawater | place: Indian Ocean: Red Sea | collected 2010
AATTTAGAGTCAGAGAGTTAACAGAAGATATAACTGTTGGTTTAGATATAAGAGTTGACACTTTCAAAGCTGGAGAGCATGTTGATATAACTGGTAAGACTCTTGGAAAAGGATTTCAAGGCGGAGTCAAAAGACATCACTTTAAAACTCAGGACGCTACACATGGTAATTCTATATCTCATAGAGCACTGGGTTCTACTGGCCAATGCCAGGATCCAGGCAGAGTATTCAAAGGTAAAAAAATGCCAGGACACCTTGGAAATGTAAATAGAACTATACAAAACCTTACCATTGTTAAAATTTTGTCTGAGGAAAATGTCATGCTCGTCAAAGGTTCTATTCCAGGACACAAAGGAAGTGTCGTTATAATTAAACCTACAGAAAAGAAATACACTGCTAAAGTGATTTATAACGATGGAGACGTTACTGAGGCTTCAGCAGCTACGAATGAAGTTGTTGAAACTAGTAAAACAGAATCAGAAAATACAGCTCCAGAGTCCAAGACTGAGACAGTAGAAGAATCAGTCTCATCAAAAGACGCAGCAGCCAAAGAGGACGGTAAAAATGAGTAAAGAGCTCGCAAAAATATTCACGAAAGAATTTAATGAGGCTTTAGTTCATCAAGTCACTACTGATTTCATGTCAAATCAACGAAGTGGCACTAAAGCTCAGAAAAATAGATCTGCTGTCAGTGGCGGAGGTGCTAAACCTAGACCACAAAAAGGCTCCGGTAGAGCTCGTGCTGGAACAACAAGAAGCCCAATATGGAGAACAGGTGGAGTTACTTTTGCAGCTCAACCAAAAGACTTTAATAAAAAAATTAATAAAAAAATGTATAAAGGGGCTTTGAATTGCATTTTTAACGAACTTCTGAAAAGAAAACGACTTCATCTAACTGACAAACTATCATTTGCTGACAAAAAAACAAAGTTAGGTAAGGCGTTATTAGATGAGCTTAAAATTGTTAATGCTCTATTTATAACATCAATCGAAAATGTAAATGCTTTTTTCTCTCTCAGGAATATAAAAAATATAACTGTTGTAGACTACAAAGAAATCAATCCTCATATTCTAATGAAGCATGAAAATGTAGTGATTGATTCTGGCGTACTAGAACATATTAAACAGGCTACAGAAGTATGAATACTGAAAGACTAGCAAATATCATAGTAAGTCCTCGTGTTTCTGAAAAGGCGACAACACGAGCAGATTTTGAAAATCAACATGTTTTCTCTGTTTTAAAGAGCGCGACAAAACCAGAAATCAAAAAAGCTGTAGAACTGATGTTTGATGTGAAAGTTAAAAGCGTGAGAGTTATGAATATGCAAGGAAAGCTCACACGCATCGGACGAACTTTTGGCAAGAGGAAAGACTGGAAGAAGGCCTATGTAAGCTTACATGAAGGGTTTGACATTAATTATGGCGAAGAAGAGGCATCCAAATGACAATAGTCAAATCAAAACCAACATCTCCGGGGAGACGCTTTAGAGTCAAGATATCTAATCCAGAGTTATATAAAGGTCAGCCGCATGAACCACTACTTGTAAAGTTGAATAAGACTGGCGGGCGAAACAACCAGGGTCGTATCACCACGAGACATATTGGCGGCGGACACAAAAAGCGATATAGGATAATTGATTTTAAAAGAAATAAAGATAATATTCCTGCCACTGTCGAGAGACTTGAATATGATCCAAACAGAAATGCGAATATAGCACTACTACTTTATGCTGATGGCGAGAGAAGATATATAATAGCTCCAAAAAACCTCAAATCTGGTGATCAGCTAATGTCAGGTGAAAAGTCGTCTATAAATATTGGAAACACGCTCCCATTGTTGAATATACCTGTGGGTACTCAAGTTCACTGCATTGAAATGAAACCTGGCAAAGGTGCTCAGATAGCAAGAAGCGCAGGCACCGTTGCACAAATAGTCGCACTTGAGGGCGACTATGCCACACTAAGATTAAAATCTGGAGAAACAAGAAAAATATATAAGACATGTAGAGCTACCATTGGTGAAGTTGGAAACAGTGAGTATAATCTTCAAAAACATGGTAAAGCTGGAGCTAAAAGATGGCTTGGAGTAAGACCAACCGTGAGAGGTGTTGCAATGAATCCAATTGACCATCCGCATGGTGGTGGTGAGGGTAAAACATCAGGCGGTCGTGATCCCGTTTCGCCATGGGGCACACCTACTAAAGGTTATAAGACCAGATCTAATAAGAGAACTGATAAATTGATTGTCAGACGAAGAACTAACAAAAACAGGAAATAAGAATGGCTAGATCGTTGAAAAAAGGACCATTTATAGATCATCACCTTCAAGCTAAAATTGATAAAGCTCTGAAAGATAACGATAAGAAACCTATAAAGACATGGTCTAGAAGATCAGTTATTTCACCAGATATGATTGGCTTAACTATAGCTGTTCATAATGGTAAGCAACATGTTCCCGTTTATGTAACCGAAAATATGATAGGGCATAAGCTCGGGGAATTCTCACCGACAAGAGTATTTAAAGGACACTCAGGTGATAGGAAAGCAAAAGGATAAATTATGAACACACAAGCAGTATTAAAATATCAAAAGATTTCTGCGCAAAAATGCAGACTTGTAGCGAACGAAGTGAGAGGTTTATCTGTAAATAAAGCCTTTGAGTTCCTTACATACAGCAACAAAAAGGCTTCTCAACTAATTCTTAAGGTCCTTGAATCGGCTGTGGCTAACGCTGAACACAACAACTCAAGCGATATAGATGAATTAATTGTAGAGAATGTACTAATAGATGAAGGTCCATACGGCAAAAGACATAGACCAAGAGCTAGGGGAAGAGTAAATCAGATTTTAAAGAGAACAAGTCATATAACAATAGTTGTAAGTGATAAAGAGGATAAATAATGGGACAGAAAGTACATCCAACAGGCTTCAGATTAGGTATTTCTACTGAATATTCGTCAAAATGGTACGCCGGCAGTAAAGATTATTCAAATTATCTGCTCGAGGATTACCAAATACGTGAATACCTTAAAAAAGAATTAGTAAATGCATCTGTTAGTAAAATTGTTATTGAAAGACCAACAAAAGAGGCTGTAATTAATATCTTCACCTCGCGACCTGGTATCGTAATTGGAAAAAAAGGCGAAGATATTGAGAAGTTTAGAAACAAAATTGCATCTATATTAAAAACAGATAAAGCTACAGTCAAAGTAAATGTCAAAGAGATTAAAAAACCTGAGCTAGATGCTCAACTTGTAGCTGAGGGTATAACCCAACAACTTGAAAGAAGAATTATGTACCGAAGAGCAATGAAAAGAGCTGTCACTAATACAATGCGTTTGGGAGCTTTAGGAATTAAAGTGAATGTTGCTGGCAGACTTAATGGTGCAGAGATCGCACGCAGTGAATGGTATAGAGAAGGAAGAGTACCACTACACACTTTGGATGCTGCTATTGATTATGGTTTTGCAGAGGCTTTAACAACCTATGGAATAATTGGTGTTAAAGTTTGGATATATTCTGAAGATGATATCCAAAAAGAAGATACTAAAAAAACTTCAGTGAAGAGTAAATAATGTTACAACCCAAAAAAACAAAATTTAGAAAACAGCAGAAAGGAAGACTCCGAGGTTTTGCAACATCTGGTGCTAAAGTTAGTTTCGGTGAATTTGGACTCAAAGCAACTTCGAGAGGAAGGGTTACTGCTAGACAAATCGAAGCAGCCAGAAGAGCGATGACACGATACATCAAGCGTGGAGGGAAAGTCTGGATAAGAATATTTCCAGATGTTCCTATTACAAAAAAACCAATCGAGGTGAGAATGGGGAAAGGTAAGGGTAACGTAGAATATTGGGTCTCTAAAGTACAACCTGGCAAAGTATTGTATGAAATGGAGGGTGTTCCCGAGGAGATTGCTAGAGAAGCATTTAGACTTGCAGCAGCAAAATTACCAGTACTAACAACTTTTGTTACAAGGACGGCATTATGATTAAGCTTGATGAATTAAGGAAAAAGAGTGTTGAAGAACTTCAAAAAACACTCGATGATCTTGCAAAAGAGAGATTCACTCTAAGGATTAAGAGAGGATCTGGGCTAAATCCGAAACCAAACTTATTTCGAGAGAATAAAATTACTATAGCCAGAGTAAAAACAATAATGAATGAGATCAAAAATGGAAAGTAAAAGGAAAATTATAACTGCAAAAGTTTTAAAAACAGCTATGAACAAATCAGCTGTTGTGAGCGTTGAGAGACTTGTAAAACATCCTGTAAATGGAAAGTATATCAAGAGGTCGACAAAGTATCATGTTCATGATGAGAACAATAAGTGTGTCGTTGGAGACCAAATTAAAATAAAGCAATGTCGACCAATTTCTAAAACAAAAACATGGATCTTGGCTGAGGATTAGAGGGTATTATGATACAGATGCAGACAATTCTTAAATCAGCAGACAACAGTGGTGCTAGAAGAGTTATGTGCATCAAAGTCTTAGGTGGTTCTCATAGAAGGTTTGCATCTGTAGGTGATGTTATAAAAGTTGCAATTAAAGACGCATTACCTAAAGCCAAAGTAAAAAAAGGTGAGGTATATAATGCTGTTATTGTTCGTACAAAAAAAGGTGTAAGAAGAGCAGATGGTTCACTAATTAGGTTTGACAGTAATGCTGTGGTTCTTCTCGATAACAAGTTAGAGCCTATTGGTACAAGAATATTCGGCCCCGTTACAAGAGAATTGAGAGATTTAACATTCATGAAAATAATATCACTAGCACCGGAGGTTTTGTAAATGAATAAGATTAAAAAAGGTGACTCTGTGATTGTTGTAGCAGGTAAAGATAAGGGTAAAAAAGGTGAGGTAATTAAATTGCTTACACACAATAAATGTCTAGTTTCAGCAATTAATATGGCTAAAAAACATACAAAACCAAATCCTAATGCCGGTATTGAAGGAGGTATTATAGAAAAAGAAATGCCTATTGAAATTTCTAATCTAATGATATTTAATCCAGTGACCAAGAAACAAGATAGGGTTGGTTTTAAAAAACTTGAGTCAGGTAAAAAAGTTCGAATATACAAGTCAAATAGAGAGGTTATTGATATTTAATGAATACTTACAAAGAATATTATCAAGAGAATGTAGTTCCGGCTTTGATGGAACGATTTAAGTTTAAATCAAACATGGAAGCTCCTCGATTGATAAAAATAACATTAAATATGGGACTTGGGTCTGCGGTAGCTGATAAAAAAATACTGGAGAAGGCTCAAGAAGAGTTAACGCTAATTGCAGGACAAAAAGCGGTACTTACATATGCAAAAAAATCAATCGCAAACTTTAAGCTAAGAGAGGGTATGCCAATTGGTTGCAAGGTCACATTAAGAGGTCAAATGATGTTTGACTTTTTTGAGAAACTTATAAAGATATCTTTGCCAAGAACAAGGGATTTTAGGGGATATAGTGACAAATCTTTTGACGGCAGAGGTAACTACACCATGGGAATAAAAGAGCATATCATATTCCCAGAAATTGATTTTGATAAGATAGATAAAATTAAGGGACTAGATATATGTATTACAACTAGCGCAAAAAATAATGAGGAGGCAATGGAGTTATTTAAACAATTTAACTTTCCATTTAAATAGTATGGCAAAATTATCAATGATTCAAAGAGAAAAAAAGAGAGAAAGACTAAACAGGAAATATCTCTCAAAAATCAAAAATATAAAAGACAAGTTAAAAGATAGCAAGATATCTGGAGAAGAAGCTGCTGATCTAAGACTTAGGTTGCAGAAGATACCCCTTAATGCATTATCAGTAAGAAAAAGGAATAGGTGTGCATTAACAGGAAGGCCTCGTGGCGTCTATAGAAAATTCACACTAGGGAGAACAAAGCTAAGAGAGATGGCAATGGCTGGTTTGATTCCTGGTTTAACGAAGGCAAGCTGGTGAAATTATGAGTATGAATGATACAATATCTGATTTACTTACAAGGATTAGAAACGGTCAAATGTCACATAAGAAATCTGTGACTGCACCTTACTCAAAAATGAAAGAGGCAATGTGTAAAGTTATGCAAGATGAGGGCTACATTAACGGTTACAGCATTGATGATAATAAAATCAGAAATATACAAGTCGACCTTAAATATTATGAAGGAAAACCAGTCATAGATTACATCAAACGAATTAGTCGACCAGGATTGAGGATATACAAATCATCTAGTGATATACCGCTTGTAAAGAATGGACTCGGTATATGTATAATATCAACTTCACAAGGTTTAATGACCGGCAAAGTTGCAAAAGAAAAAAACTGTGGAGGTGAGATAATCTGTTATATCTCATAAGATTATGTCTAAGATAGCAAACAAACCGCTAGAAATTTTGTCTGATGTAAAGTTTAACATCAAAGATAACAATATTTCTATCGAGGGCCCAAAAGGAAAGCTAGAGTTTGTTAAATCTGACGATATTATGATAGAACTTAAAGAAAACATAGTTAAAGTAAGTACAAAGTCTGAAACAACTGCGATGAGCGGAACAACACGCTCATTATTATCAAATATGTTAACAGGGGTATCAAAAGGCTGGGAAAAAAAGCTTACTCTTGTGGGAGTCGGCTATAGAGCTAAAGCTGATAAGACTAAACTTGAATTGGTTGTTGGTTATTCACATCCTGTCAACTTCGAAATACCTGATGGAATTACAATAGAAACGCCATCTCAAACTGAAATTGTTGTAACTGGTATCGATAAACAAAAAGTCGGTCAAGTTGCTGCTGATATAAGATCTGTCAGACCACCAGAGCCTTATAAAGGCAAAGGTATTAAGTATTCTGATGAGGAAATAGTCAAGAAAGAGGCTAAGAAAAAGTAATGAAATCATCAATAAAAAATAAAAACAGTCAAAGATTAAGAAGGGCTACAAAAACAAGATTGAAAATATCTGATTCTGGTAATCATAGAATAAGTGTTCACAGGTCTATACAACATTTATATCTACAGTTGATTTCACCTAAAGGAGATAGAGTTATCACTACTATATCTACAAACCAGAAAGACAATAAGTTGAAAACAAATAACATTGAGAGTGCAAAAGGTATAGGTGTGAGGATGGCTGACTATATTAAAAAAGCAAAGATAAGTAATGTAGCTTTTGACAGATCAGGGTACAAGTATCATGGTAGAGTTAAGGCGGTCGCAGAAGCCTTAAGAGAAAATGGAGTAAAAATATAATGGCAACAGAAGAGAGAAATTCAGATTATATAGAAAAATTAGTTGCAGTAAACCGTGTGGCAAAGGTTGTTAAAGGTGGAAGACAATTCGGCTTCACAGCACTCACTGTAGTTGGTGATGGACATGGAAGGGTAGGATACGGTTATGGAAAAGCTAAAGAAGTGCCTATTGCAATCCAAAAAGCTATGGAGAAGGCAAAAAAAAGCATGGTATCCGTTTCATTGAAAAAAGGCACACTCCACCATGCTATTACATATGAACATGGATCAGCTAAAGTTTATATGCAGCCAGCGGGAGAGGGTACAGGTGTTATCGCAGGAGGGGCAATGCGAGCAGTGTTTGAAGCCACTGGAATACATAACGTACTGGCAAAAAGTATAGGATCAACTAATCCAATTAATGTAGTTAAAGCAACTGTCAAAGGATTAGAATCAATGTATTATCCAGCACAGGTTGCTCTAAAAAGAGGAAAAAAAACTAGCGAGTTGTAATCAAGATTATGAGTAAAATTAAAGTGTCACAAAAATTGAGCCTTATTGGCAAGACAAAAAAACAGATTGCATGTGTTAAAGGTCTTGGCTTAAGAAGAATAAATGATTCCCGTATTGTTGAAGATACTCCAGAAAATTTAGGGATGATAAATACTGTAAGACATATGGTTGAAGTTGAACAATTAGGCGAACAGAAAAATGCTAAATGAAATAAGATTAAAAGAGGGTTCAAAACATTCTAAAAAAAGAGTTGGCAGAGGTATTGCATCTGGAACTGGAAAAACATGTGGCCGTGGACATAAAGGCCAAAAATCACGATCCGGTGGAAAAGTTCAAACTGGTTTCGAGGGTGGTCAAATGCCGCTACAGCGCAGACTGCCAAAAATAGGCTTTACATCAAAGAAGAATGTAAACACGGTTGAACTAAAATATGACTACCTTGATAAAATCAAAGAGAAAGATATTACACTCGAATTACTAAAAAAATATAAGCTGATAAATAATAAGACTAAAAAAGTTAAAGTTATCGGTCCAGTAACTATATCATCTAAGAAAAAATTAGTTGATATATATGCAACAAAATCAGTTATGGAGTTTATAAAATAATGTCTAGATCAGCATCAGGTATGTCATCTAATCTTGGCGGGCTAACTAAATCATCAGAACTACGACAAAGAATATTTTTCGTTATCTTTGCATTAATTGTTTTTAGACTAGGAAGCTTTATCACTTTACCAGGTATTGATCCTGCTGTTATGAGCTTTCTTTTCGAACAACAAAGAGGAAGTATTCTTGATATGTTCAACATGTTTTCTGGGGGATCACTATCGAGAATGTCCATATTTGCTCTTGGTGTAATGCCGTATATTTCAGCCTCTATCATAATACAAATGATGACACATATTTATGCTCCATTGATACAACTCAGAAAAGAAGGTGAAAGAGGAAGGAAAACAATCACTAAATACACAAGATATTTTACTTTAGTTCTTGCGCTACTTCAGTCAATGGGTGTAATGAATGCACTAATCAATCAAAATACATCCACAACCACATTGGTTCTTGATCCTGGAGTAGGATTCTTCATAACTGGAGTAGTTACTCTTGTAACAGGAACAATGTTCTTGATTTGGTTGGGTGAGCAAATCACAGAAAGAGGCGTAGGAAATGGAATATCAATCATAATATTCGCTGGGATTGTTGCTGGTTTACCATCAGCGATTGGTGGAACTATAGAGCTGGCAAGAAACGGTGAAATACAAAACTTCAGCGTAATACTCATATTCCTGCTCGCTATCGTTATTACAGCTTTTGTAGTTTACATCGAGCGTGGTCAGAGAAAAATCCCCATCAACTATGCAAGAAAGATGCAAGGTAGGAAAATGTACGCAGCACAAAGCAGCTTTCTTCCGCTTAAATTAAATATGGCTGGTGTAATACCACCAATATTTGCATCTGCTATAATTTTATTTCCTGCAACAATTGCTAGTTGGTCTGGATCAGGATCTCCTGACAGCATTGTTCAGAAAATTGCTATGACACTCTCGCCTGGACAACCACCATATATAATGCTTTATGCATTGGCTATAATTTTCTTTTGTTTCTTTTATACAGCATTAGTATTCAATCCAAGAGAAACAGCAGACAACTTAAAAAAATCAGGTGCTTTCATACCAGGTATTAGACCAGGCGATCAAACAGCAAAATATATTGATGGGATTACAACTAAACTTACAACTGTGGGCGCTATGTACATAACTGCAGTTTGCCTGCTCCCGGAATTTTTAATACTGTATTTTAACGTTCCATTTTACTTTGGGGGGACATCACTACTTATAGTTGTCGTAGTTGTGATGGACTTGATGGCTCAGGTTCAGTCTCATTTATTATCTCAACAGTATGAGGGAATGATGAAGAAAGCTAATTTACGGGGAATAGGCGGAGGAATACGATGAAAGTTAGAGCATCAGTTAAAAAACTATGTAGGAATTGCAGAATAATTCGAAGAAATCGTGTGATCAGAGTTATCTGTAAAGACCCACGGCACAAACAAAGACAAGGATAAGATATTAGTTGTATTAATGACAAATGAAATATAGAATTTACGCTCAGAGAATATAATGGCAAGAATAGCAGGCATAAACTTACCAAATAATAAGCACATATGGATAGCACTTACCTCCATATATGGAATTGGTAATACAAGAGCAAGGCATATATGTGACGAAATCGGTATTGAACCAACTATAAAAGTTAAAGATCTGCAAGAAAAAGATTTAGAGAGCATTAGACAGTTCATAGAAAACTATCAATTAGAGGGGGATCTTAGACGAGAGAACTCTATTAATATCAAACGTTTAATGGACGTAGGTTCTTACCGAGGGATTAGACACAGAAAAGGATTGCCTTTAAGAGGTCAGAAAACAAAAAATAACAGTAGAACTCGCAAGGGCCCTAGAAAATTATTGAAAGCTAAATGATATGGTAGAGAAATCTAAGAAGAAGAAGGTAAAAAAAGTTGTTAATGAGGGTGTTGCTCATATCAACGCCTCATTCAATAACACAATAGTAACAATTACAGATAAACAGGGTAATACACTCGCATGGGCGACTTCAGGTGGCTCAGGTTTCAGAGGATCTCGGAAAAGCACACCCTTTGCTGCGCAAATTGCAGCGGAAAAAGCGGGGCAAAAGGCAACAGCTTTTGGATTAAAGAGTCTAGAGGTTTTAGTAAAAGGTCCTGGGCCTGGAAGAGATTCAGCTGTGAGAGCACTCAATAATGCGGGCTATAAAATAACCAATATCAAAGACATAACGCCACTGCCTCATAATGGTTGCAGGCCACCAAAAAAGAGGAGGGTCTAATGGCTAAGTACACAGGGTCAAAATGTAAACTAATGAGGCGCGAGGGTACAGATTTGTATCTGAAATCGGGTTCAAGAGCTTTGGATACAAAATGTAATATTGATAGGAAACCTGGAATTGTAGGTGAGAGAAGAGAGAAGCTGTCTGACTACGCGATGCAACTTAGAGAGAAACAAAAAGTAAAAAGACTTTATGGTATATTAGAGAAACAATTTAGAAATTACTATAAAAAATCAGCTAGTAAAAAAGGCTCTACAGGTGAAAATTTGCTTACATTTCTTGAATCAAGACTAGATAATGTTGTCTATCGTTCAGGTTTTGGATCAACAAGAGCCGAGTCAAGACAACTAGTAAATCACAAGAATATTGAAGTTAATGGACAAATCATAAATATTCCGTCATATCAAGTTCAAGCAGCGGATAAAATATCAGTCCGGTCTAGATCTAGAAAGCAATCACGTATACAGTTTGCAATGTCAGTAGCAGAAACTCGAGCAGGTAGCGACTGGATAGATGTCGATGCTAAAAACCTTTCTGCAACCTATCTAAGAATTCCAGAGAGGGATGAGCTTCCTAAAGAAATAAATGAATCTTTAATCGTAGAATTATACTCAAAATAGCAGGTAAATTATGAACGCAACAACATTTCTTAAACCAAACTTAGTAGATATCGAGATGATATCAGATACTAAGTCAAAAATAACCATACAGCCACTTGAGAGAGGATTCGGCCACACGCTTGGTAACGCATTAAGAAGGGTTTTACTATCATCTATGCCTGGGAGCGCAGTTACAGAAGTCTCAATTGACAATATTCTCCATGAGTACAGCACTATAGATGGTGTTCAAGAAGATGTACTTGAAATAATTCTCAACATTAAGAAATTATCATTAGTTTTACATGAAAAAGATAAAATTGAGGTAGTCCTTCGTAAAAAAGGCAAGGGTCCTGTTTTAGCATCTGATATAGAAGAACATCCTAATCTAGAGATTAAGAATCCAGATTTTTGTCTGGCCAATATGACAAATGATAAAACAGAGTTAGTTTTAAATTTAACCATTTCACAAGGTAAGGGATACCAACCGGCAGTTAAAAGAAAATTTAATGAACTAGAGGATTTGGGTATCGGGAAAATGCAAGTTGATGCATCATTTACGCCAGTTGAAAAAGTTTCATACAGTGTTGATAACGCAAGGGTAAAACAAAAAGCTGACTTAGATAAGTTAATTATCGAGCTAGAAACGAACGGCACTATAGACCCTGAGGATGCGATAAGAACAGCTGGTAAAATTTTAAGGGAACAATTAGAGGTGTTTAGTCATCTTGAAGTCAAAGATGACACTCACGATGAAGTTGATGAAAATCATTTAGATCCTGTTTTACTGAGACCTGTAGATGATCTAGAACTGACAGTAAGATCCGCTAATTGCCTGAAGGCTGAAAACATTCATTACATTGGTGATTTGGTTCAGAGAAGTGAAAACGAGCTTTTGAAAACTCCTAATTTAGGGAAAAAATCTCTAACCGAAATCAAAGACGTTTTATCAACACATAGTTTATCACTTGGTCAAATTATTGAAGATTGGCCGCCAAAAAGTATTGAAAAAAGATAATGAGACATAAGAAATCAGGAAGACAATTAAATAGAAATTCTTCGCATAGAAAAGCTATGTTCAAGAATATGGCCATATCTTTGTTTGAGCATGAGCATATTGAAACATCTCTTGCCAAAGCGAAAGAACTTCGCAAAACAGCAGAACCACTCATAACGCTTGCCAAGAACGACACTTTAATGAGAAGAAGATTAGCGTACTCGAGGTTGGGAAATAAGAAGATTGTTAAAAAACTTTTTGAAGTACTCGGACCAAGGTTTAAGACCAGACCAGGGGGCTACCTGAGGATATTGAAGAAAGGTTATAAGTTAGGTGATGCATCACCTGTTGCATATGTTCTTTTATCTGAATGACGTTATAACTTTGATTTTAGATACTTCCCTGTATAAGAATTATTTATAGTAGCCAAATCCTCAGGCGTACCACACCCAATTACTTTTCCACCACCATTTCCGCCCTCAGGACCAAGATCAATAATCCAGTCAGCTGTTTTAATTACGTCTAGGTTATGTTCTATAATTATCAATGTGTTGCCTTTTTCTTTGAGTCTGTCTAATACTTTCAATAGATTTTTTACATCATAATTATGCAGTCCAGTTGTTGGTTCATCGAGAACATAGAGAGTATGACCTGTGTCTGGTCTGATCAATTCTTTTGCAAGTTTTATTCTTTGAGCCTCGCCTCCTGATAAAGTAATAGCGCTCTGACCCAATTTAATATATCCTAGACCAACATCTAGTAGGATAGATAGTTTCTTGAATATTTTTGGGTAATTTTTAAAAAATACTAGTGCTTCCTCAACTGTCATATCAAGAACTTCGCTAATATCCTTGCCGTTTAATTTAATCTCTAGAGTTTCGTTATTATATCTTCTGCCATCACACTTTTCACACTTAACATAAACATCAGATAGAAAATGCATCTCAACTTTTATCTGTCCTTGTCCATCGCAATGAGAACAAACACCATTGTTTTTACCTTTTACATTAAAACTAAATCTTCCTGGAGTATAACCTCTGGATTTTGATTCTGGTTTTTTAGCAAATTCATCTCTTATTAATGAAAATATTCCAGTATATGTTATTGGATTAGACCTGGGTGTTCTGCCAATCGGACTCTGATCGATATCAATAATTTTATCAACATACTCAATGCCATCAATCTTTTTGCAATCAACGAAACCTTCATTGTTCTCTAAAAGTTTGTTTACAATTGATGCGTACAATACATTGTTAATTAGAGATGATTTGCCAGACCCTGATACACCAGTCACACAAGTAAGTAGACCAACTGGTATTTCAACGTCTATTTCATTTAAGTTATTTGCATGAGCTCCAAAGATGTTGATCCATTTTTTATTTGGCTTCACTCGTTTATTTGGTATTTCAATTTTATTTTTTCCCGAGATAAAATCCGATGTATGAGATGATGCATTAGCGAGTTTGGAAGGTGATCCTGAGAAGACTACTTCCCCACCATTTACACCAGCGTTTGGTCCTATATCAACGATATAATCAGATGATAGAATAGTATCTTCGTCATGTTCAACTACAATTACTGTATTGCCTAAATCACGCAGACTTTTAAGCGTTTTAAGTAATCTATCATTATCTCTTTGGTGCAAACCAATCGAGGGCTCATCGAGAACATACATAACTCCAGTCAAGCCAGAGCCAATTTGACTAGCTAACCTAATCCTTTGTGATTCGCCACCTGACAATGTCTCGGCACTTCTTGATAATGTTAGATATTTCAGACCAACATTATTTAGAAACTTTAGTCTTGACGATATCTCTAAGACAATCTTTTCAGATATTTTCTTTTTCATACTATCCAACTTTAAATTATCAAAAAAATCAATTGCTTCTTCTACATTCATTTTTGTGACTTCACTAATAGATTTATTATCAATAAAAACATTCCTTGCAGTAATATTTAACCTGTCACCTTCACACTCTCTACAAATACTCTCAGTGAGAAATTTCTCATAATATCTCTTAACACTAAACCTAAAAGCATTATTGTAGTTGCGCTCAAAGATGTTACATATTCCTTCCCAAGTATTTATTTCTGTGGTGTTAGTGAACTTTTTTGTTTTTTTGTTTAGTTTAACAATTTTGAACTCAATATCTTCATCAGACCCATAAAAGAGCACATCTTTAAATTTCTTCGGAAGATTATAATATTTTTTTTCAATATCAACATCAAAGTGATTAGCCAAGGAAACAAGCATCGAGTGATATAGATAATTCTTTTTATCCCAACCAGCTATAGCTCCGTCATTTAAACTCAGCTCTGGATTTTCAATAATTTTGTTCTCATCAAAGAATTCATCTACACCTAATCCATCACATCTTTCACATGCACCTGTTGGTGAATTGAAAGAAAATAGTTTTGGTTCTAACTTTCCTACTGAATATCCACAATACGGACAAGCATATTTTGTTGATAATATTTGCTCGTCACCACTGTCAATGTCTGAAATATATATAATGCCATTTGATATTTCGGAACATGAATTTAATGACTCAATAATTCTTAGTTTATTAATTTCATTAACTTGAACCCTATCAATTATGATTTCTATATTATTTTTTTTCTTAGGATCAATAACATGTCCTAGCATGTGCTTGGAAATTTGTGCAATTTTATGCATCTCACCGTTGACTCTTATTCTGTTAAAGCCCTGTTGGGAAAAAGATTGTATTATTTTTAAGTGTTCACCTTTTTGCTCTCTCACGATAGGCGACATTATCAGAATAGTTTTATCTTTAGATAATTTTATAAGCTTTTCATACATTTCAGAACTAGACATAGCATCTAGGCCAACATTGTGGGTTGGACATTTAGGCTCTCCAATTCTTGCGTATAACAGTCTGAGATAATCATAAATTTCTGTTACTGTTCCAACCGTAGACCTCGGATTATGCGATGTTGATTTTTGCTCAATCGATATAGCAGGTGACAGCCCCTCAATTTTATCTACATCGGGCTTATCAACCATAGATAGAAATTGTCTAGCATAGGCAGATAGTGATTCAACATATCTTCTCTGACCTTCAGCAAAGATAGTATCAAATGCTAATGATGACTTCCCTGACCCTGATAGCCCCGTTATTGTAATTAAATTGTTTTTTGGGAGGCTCAAGTCAATATTTTTAAGATTATGTGTTCTCGCTCCTTTAATTATTATACGTTTGTCCATCGAACAATATTAACATTTTTTATTGTTTTAAGCTCTAGTGATTACATGTGATATAGTTGTTATTACTTGATTAGAATGTCGTATAGAAGTGCTTTGGAGAATTGTTATATGTTTCGATTCCTTATTCTCTGTAAGGTAATCTAAGATTTCACCCATCTATGTTTTCATACGAAGAAAAAAAATCTATTTCACTTATAACCATTCTTTACTTTTTTAGAATGTTGGGCGCATTTATGGTCTTCCCAGTGCTCTCTGTTTTTGCAGATTCATATTTTTTTTCGACCCCCTTCTTGATAGGAGTTACTCTAGGTATATACGGGTTGACAAATGCATTAATGCAAATTCCGTTTGGAGTTCTCTCGGATAAATATGGAAGGAAAAAAATCATATTAATTGGGTTATTAATTTTTTTCATAGGATCATTAATTTGCTCTGTGACAAATAATATTTATTATCTTTTACTAGGTAGAGCTCTGCAAGGTGCTGGAGCAATATCAGGTGTACTAATGGCATTATTATCAGACAAAACATCAGTAAAGAATAGAACATTATCAATGGCAATAGTAGGTGTGGCCATAGGAGCTGCATTTTTTAGTGCTTTTATAATTGGGCCGATTGTATCAAAATATTTCAATCTTTCAGGTCTGTTTATTTTAATTTCACTTCTAACAATGATTAGTGTAGCTGTTATGTTGACATTTGAGAATGACACTATGATTCCTAATAAACAATTTAAGTTTGATCTTACAGAGCTCATACTCGATAAAAAAATAAATCCATATTTCTTTGATATACTAATATTGCATACCGTTTTAACTTCAATATTTGTTGCAATACCAGTGATGATGATTGATGTTTATACTATGGTTGTTGATGATTTTCCACAATTCTACTCTTCTATATTTATCCTCTCATTGGTTATAACTCTGCCATTATTAGGTTTTGAAAGAAAAAGACCTTTTGCCGTAAGGTCTGCATCTATAATAATTCTCTCTTTTTCGTTAGTAATTCTGTACTTGTTTTTTAGTGACAACTTACTCATCTCAATCGCAGCTCTAATATGCTATATAGGTTCCTTCAGCGTTCTAGAGGCAAGTATTCCGTCAGCATTGTCAAAAAACACAAATCTGGATAATCGTGGATTAACAATGAGTCTATATACATCATTTCAGTTCTTTGGAACATTTTTAGGTGGTGTAATTGGTGGATATTTATATGATGTATATGGATTAAGTGGTATTTTCTTTTTTACTGCTGTAATATCTGTTGTGTGGATGATGAAATACATTATTACTAAAAATATAGGAGTAAGTGTTGTCAGTTAATAAAGTCATATTATTAGGTAGAGTAGGAAACAATCCGGAAGTGAAATTTATGCCAAGTGGAAATGCAGTTGTAAATCTGTCAATTGCTACAAATAGAAAGTTCAAAAATCAAGACTCAGGATCTTATGAAGATAAAACTGAATGGCATCGAGTAGTGTTTTTCAATAAACCCGCTGAGACAATAGGTCAGTATGTTAAAAAAGGTCAGCAGCTGTATGTAGAGGGCCGTATCCAAACACGAAAGTGGCAGGACAAAGACGGAATTGAAAAGTATTCTACGGATATAATTTCAGATAATTTTACATTCGTAGGAAGTAAGTCGGACTCAACAGAGAATTTTGCTCCGAAGAATTCAGAAAATAATGATTTTTCAAATCAAGACATCATTAAGGATGAAGACATACCTTTCTAGTAAATGACAAAAGACAAAAAGTACTTTATTAAAACACAAGGCTGTCAGATGAACGTTTATGACTCTGATAAAATTTCAGAATTATTAACATACCATTTTAACATGTCCCCTGCTCACGACCCAAATGATGCAGATATTTTGGTGCTAAACACATGTTCAATCAGGGAGAAAGCACAAGAAAAGGTATTTTCAGAGTTGGGTAGGTGGAGAAAAATTAAAGAAACCAGGCCAGGCACTCTAATCGCTGTGGGTGGGTGTGTTGCATCTCAAGAGGGCAAAAGTATCAGACAACGAGCTTCATACGTTGATATCATCTTTGGCCCCCAGACACTACATAGACTACCAAAAATGATAGATGAGGCTGTATCCAAAAATATAAAGCCTATTGATATCTCTTTCCCGCTCATAGAAAAGTTCGATTTCTTACCCCAATCTTCGTCATCCGAAGTTTCAGCATATGTTTCAATTATGGAGGGTTGTAGTAAGTACTGTACTTTCTGCGTTGTTCCTTACACAAGAGGTGAAGAAGTAAGTAGATCACTTGATGAAATAATACATGAGGTATCTAATTTAGTAAAAATTGGTGTAAAAGAAATTATATTATTGGGTCAGAATGTAAATGCATACAAGGGTATTAGAAATAAGGACAAGAAAAGTGTTTGTTTCTCCGAATTAATCAGATATATATCTAGAATTGAGGGGATTGAGAGAATAAGACATACTACCTCGCACCCGATAGATTTCACTGATGATTTAATTAAAGAATATAATAATAAGAAATTATGCAGCAATCTTCATTTGCCTGTACAGTCTGGTTCAGATTTTATTCTATCGAAGATGAAAAGGAAACACACTGTTTTAGAGTATAAGAATATGATAAAAAAAGTGAGGGAAGTAAGGCCGGATTTGAGCATTACTTCTGATTTTATTATTGGATATCCTGGTGAAACAGAGGAATATTTTCAGGAGACAATTGATTTAATCGAAAATATTCGTTTTGATGATGGTTATAGCTTTATTTACAGTAAACGACCGGGAACCCCAGCATCTTTTGAGTCCGATGATATATCCCTCAAAGAAAAAAAGGAGAGATTAAATAAAGTACAAAGTCTTATAACAGCTAATTCTGAGGAATATCTTTCAAATATGGTGGGAACAAACCAAGAAATCTTAGTAGAAGGTATATGTAAATCAAATGAGAATTTAATATATGGCAGGACTATGAATAATAAAATTGTAAATGTCAAAGCTAGTAAAAGCTTGATAGGGAAATGCATTACTGTGCATATAGAGAATTCTAATAGAACTTCCTTGAATGGTGTTCAATAAGATATGAAGTCAAATCACAACATCATAGATCAACATATCAAACTTGAGCCAGTGGACAACGAGAGGCTAATAAGACTGTGTGGCTTTTTAGATAAAAATATAAGACAGATTGAGACATTCTTTGAAGTCGAGATATCAAACCGTGGTAATTCATTTAAAATTTCTGGAGAAAATAATAGAGTTGCTGATACATCAAGCTTTATTGAAAAAATTTACTCACTCTCTGAAAATGAAGAGATTACGCCAAAACAACTTCATTTATATTTAAATAATTCTGCTGATTTTTTATCAAGTGACGATAAAACTCAGTCCTCAATAAAATTAAAAAAAATCATCATTAAACCTAAATCAAATAATCAGAAAATATTTATTGATACTATTAATATCAATACCATAACATTTGGTATTGGCGCAGCAGGGACGGGAAAAACGTTCTTGGCTGTAGCATGTGCTGTGGATGCTCTGGAAAAAGGATTAGTCAAGAAAATAGTATTAGTGAGACCTGCCATTGAAGCTGGAGAAAAACTTGGCTTTCTACCAGGTGACTTAGCTGAGAAAATTGACCCATATCTTCAGCCTTTATATGATTCATTGTATGAATGTCTGGGCTTAGAGAATGTCAATAAACTCCTAGAGAAAAAAGTCATCGAAATTGCACCCTTGGCATATATGCGAGGTAGAACACTTAACGATGCATTCATAATTCTTGATGAGGCACAAAATACAACAATCTCACAAATGCAAATGTTTTTAACACGAATTGGATATGGTTCAACTACCGTTGTTACAGGCGATGTAAGTCAAATTGATTTACCTAAAGATTCGCAATCAGGGCTCAAAGACTGTCTGGAATTTATATTAGATATAAAAGGAATAGATGCTGTTAAATTTGGACCTAAAGATGTCATGAGGCATAAGATTGTATCTTCAATTGTAAGTGAGTATGAAAAAAGAAAAAAAAATAAAAATTAATTATATCACGTATATTAATAAACATTATGTGCCAACAACTAATAACCTAAGAATGTGGATTAATATAAGTAAAATAAAAGACCTCTTAACCCAAGTTAACTTGATTTTTGTTGGGTCAAAAAGGATGAGGACTCTAAATAAGAAGTATTTGAAGAAAGATAAACCAACAAATGTCTTAACTTTTACTTATGAGAATATAGGATCAGTAGTAGGAGATATTGTATTGTGCCCAGAGATTATAAACCAAGAGGCTAAAGAATATGGTTTTTCATCAAATCTTCGGTGGGCACATATGATTGTTCACTCAATGTTGCATCTTCAAGGCTATGATCATCACACAAAAAATGAGCAAGTAAATATGGAGAGTATGGAAATAAAATTACTAACTAATATGAATTTTGAAAATCCTTATGTCAGAAATTAGAGACAATAATTGGCTTGATAAGATTAAAGAGTTATTAGGTGATACGCCAAAGGACAAAAAAGAGCTCATAACACTCCTTGATACTGCAACAAAAAATAACTTAATTAGTCAGGATAGCTATCAAATGATTCTTGGTGTATTCAGTGTATCAGATATACCAGTTCGAGAGATTATGATACCTCGCCCTCACATGATTACACTAGATGTAAATGAGGAGCTCAATGCTGTAGTTAACAAAGTAATAAAATCAGGCCATTCTCGCTTCCCAGTTATAAATAATAAACCTGATGAAATACTTGGTATCCTTCATGCTAAAGACCTTTTAAAAAACCAAATAAAAACATCTGATGAATTTGATTTGCATGATTTCATAAGACCAGCAAAGTTCATCCCAGAGAGTAAAAGACTCAATATACTTTTAAATGAATTTAAGGCAAGCAGGAATCATATCGCCATAGTAATTGACGAACATAGTAATATTTCAGGCTTAGTAACTCTTGAAGACCTTATAGAGGAAATCATCGGAGAAATAGACGACGAACATGACCCATCAAGTAAAGAACTTGTGATACAACAATCTAATGATAAATATATAATCGATGCACTTTTAACGCTCGATGATTTCAATAAAAAGTTTGATTCTGACCTCATAGATGAGGATGTCGAGACCATCGGAGGTTTTCTCATAAATAAGTTTGAAAAAGTACCAGAAAAGCAAGAATCTTTTGAAACCGGAAATTTCTTGTTCTCAGTGCTCTCCGCAGATTCAAAAAAAGTCAATCGTATTCAACTTATCATCAAAAAAAGTCATAAATAATTTGAAATTATTCATTATTTTTATTTCATCCATTTTATACGTTTTATCATTTTCACCATTTGATTATAAATTACTGATTTTCATATCCATGATATCCATGTTTTACGTATTAGATAATTCTCTGACTAGAAATAGAATAAAATACATATTTGCCTTTTCAATCTTGGTTCATTTAATTGGAGTTTCATGGATAAGCGAGTCTTTGATAACCTATGGATCTATAAATCATGTGATAAGTTATACTATTACATTTTTATTGATTACTATTATTAGTCTCCCGTACATAATCATTGGTATCTTCTACAAATCAATACTGGGAAATAATTTTGTTAATATCCTTTTTGTATCGTCACTATTTGTGATTGCAGAATACGTTAAATCACTTTTTTTTGGTGGATTTTCATGGTTATTACTTGGTCAGAGTCAGAATCAAACAGTATTTGATTTCATATATCCAATTTTTGGGAGCACTGCAGTTAGTTACATTATAGTTTTAATATCAGCTATAGTATATAAGTCTATAATTGATAAGACCAAGACATACAGCAGTGTTTCCCTGGTACTTCTATTATCCTATCTTGCTATGCCCTCTGGCACACCCTTTAATTATAATAATTCTCAGACTTTAAGTTATACAATTTATCAGCCTAATATCTATCCCAATGAGACTTATGATAAAAAAGAACAAGCAAGAATCATCAAAAAATATAATACAATCCTTGATAACAATAGATTTAGTAATATCATTATTTTCCCAGAGACAATTCTACCAATCCCTTTTAGAAAAAATAGCTTGTTGTATGACTCATTCCAATCATTAACTCATAAAGATAATGTCTTGATATCTGGTCTTTTTACAAGCAGCAAAAGTGATGTATACAATAGTATGGTTTCTTTCTCCGATACGATTCAAGTTTATAATAAAAGAAAATTAGTTCCTTTTGGTGAATATACACCCTGGTATGACTCACTTTTTGAGTTGTCTAAAGTTTTGAACATACCTCTCTCAAATATTAGTCATGGTGAAAGAAAACACAAAAATATTTCACTTGCAAATATAGATGTAATACCTATGATATGCTTTGAAAGTACGTCATCAAGTTTGATACAATCACAGTCTAATAATGAGGTGATCATTAATATAAGCAATGACGGATGGTTTGGACATACACTCGCTCCTTATCAACACCTTCAAATTACTCAAATTAGAGCTTTAGAATTCAATAGGTTCATTCTAAGGGGAACTAATACAGGCATAAGCGCCGTTATAGACAATCATGGTCATATTCTAGATTCTCTTGAGAACGATTCTGAGGGAATTCTTAAAGGAGAAATACCCATAAAACTCGATAGATCTTTGTATTCTCAATATGGTGATATTTGGATTTTGATGTTAATATTTTTGTCATTACTCGCTAATGTATTCAACAAAGCAGTAAGAAATTATGAATAAAGATTATTGTCCAAAAGATATTGAAAGTGCTGCTCAGGAGAGATGGTATAGTTCTTCAAAGTCAAGGAGTAAACTCTCAGATTCTAAAAATAAATACTATGTATTAAGTATGTTTCCATATCCTAGTGGAAAACTACATATTGGTCATGTGAGGAATTATACTATAGGAGATGTGATAACCAGATCAAATATGATGACTGGTAAAAATGTCTTTCAGCCGATGGGATGGGATGCATTTGGTCTTCCAGCGGAAAATGCAGCAATTCAGCATAAGGTCCATCCAGAGGAGTGGACAAAATCTAACATCTCACATATGAAATCTCAACTTAAAAATATTGGAGTACTGTATGACTGGGAAAATGAACTATCGACTGCAGACCCCGATTATTTTAGATGGGAACAATGGTTTTTTTTGAAATTACTAAAAAAGGGACTTGTATATAGAAAATTATCAGAGGTCAACTGGGATCCTGTTGATAAGACAGTGCTTGCAAATGAGCAGGTTATTGATGGGAGAGGTTGGAGATCTGGAGCGCTTGTCGAAAGAAAAAAAATACCCCAATGGTTTTTGAAAATTACAGACTATGCTGAAGAGCTTTTAAATGATATTGATAAGCTTGAGGACTGGCCTGAATCTGTCAAAACTATGCAAAGGAATTGGATTGGAAAATCCAAGGGATTGAATATAAATTTCAAATCAGATAATGATGAGAATCTTTTCACTGCTTTTACTACAAGACCAGATACATTATTTGGAGTGACGTATATTGCGATTAGCATTAACCACCAACTATCTAACAGTCTAGCAAAATCTCATATTCATATTAAAAATTTTATAACTAAGTATCAGCAGCTTAAAGTTTCTGAGGAAACATCTGCAAAAGTTGAAAAAGATGGAGTTTTTACCGGCGCCTATTGCTTACATCCAATCAGCCACAAAAAAATTCCTATATGGATTGCAAATTATGTTCTTGATAATTATGGCACAGGTGTTGTAATGGGCGTTCCAGCCCATGATGCTAGGGACTATGATTTTGCCAAAAAATTTCGAATTGAAATTATCGAGGTTATACATAATCCGGAAGAATCAACTCATTTGCCCTATCTTGCGAGCGGCATACTAAAAAATTCCTACGAATTTGATAATATGGATTCCGGAGAGGCGAAAAAAAAGATTTCTGAGTATTGTATAAAAAACAATATTGGCGAGGAAGCTACAACTTACAGGTTAAGAGATTGGGGAATATCTAGACAAAGATATTGGGGAAGCCCAATACCAGTATTTTATCTCGAAGATGGTTCAGTTCACCCCATACCTGAAAAAGACTTGCCTGTAAAATTACCATCGAATGTGAATCTTCAGGGAGAGGGCAATCCATTGGACCAAGATGACGATTGGAAATATATTACTTGTCCTTATACAGGTCAGAAAGCTACTAGAGAGACAGACACCTTTGATACTTTTTTTGAGTCGTCTTGGTATTTTCTAAGATTTTTGGACCCAAACAATCAACAGCAAATAATCAACCCCGAGCTTAAGTCTTGGTTACCTGTTGATCAGTATATCGGAGGTATAGAGCATGCAATACTTCATCTTCTTTACGCAAGATTTTTCTACAAACTTTTTAGAGATGAGGGTCTAGTTGACAATGATGAGCCTTTTAAATCTCTGTTATCACAGGGTATGGTTTTGAAAGACGGGTCGAAGATGTCAAAATCAAAGGGAAATACAGTTGATCCTGATGAAATAATTAATAAATATGGAGCTGATACTATAAGATTATTTATTCTATTTGCAGCACCACCTGATCAAAACTTAGAGTGGTCAGACTCTGCAATTGAAGGTGGATTTAAATTCTTGAAGAGATTATGGAAATTATCATATTTTATACAAAACGATTATAAAAATGACAAAGACAAAAGTAATAAGTTAATGATAAAGCATAATCAAACTATTGAAAAAGTTACAGTTGATGTATTCCAGAGAAAGTCTTTTAACACAGCTATTGCTGCCATTATGGAATTTTTTAATAACTTGTCAAAGTCAATTGATCAACAGGTTATCTCCACTAAAAATGCTAAGAAATGTATTAGTACTATTTCAAGACTATTGTATCCAATAACTCCACACATATGTTTTTCAATACTCTCAGAAAATAACGCCGAGGATGCGTCCAATCCAACCTGGCCACAAAAAATTGATGGGGTTGATAAAGATAAAGAAGTCGAAATAATTATACAAATTGATGGTAAACTTAGGAGCAAAGTTAATATTAAATCTGGATTTAATAAAGAAGACATTATGAAGATTGCAGTAAATGATGAAAAAATAAAAAAATATCTAGCAGATTGCGATATTGCAAAAGAAATTTATGTTCCTAATAAACTTATTAATTTTGTGACTAAATGAAATTTTCCATACAACTTTTTATAATAATTATCACCTCTTTATCTTTGTCATCTTGTGGCTATCAACTTAGAGGATCAGGCAACACGCAAGAGTTACAAAATGTCAAAATTATCTCGAATGATACGAGCCCAATTACACGTATACTCCAACAAAAGTTTGGCTCACTAAATAACAATGATGAAACTATGATTATTTCTGACCCAACAATTAAAATAATAAGTATCACTAGTAAAACACGTCAACTTTCGGTTAATTCGGCAGGGAGAGCCGATGAGTATGAAATCAAAAAATCTTTAAAGTACGAATTTCTTTTTCCTGATAGAGAAAAAATTAGCGATATTCTTCATGTCACAGGTTCTTATGACTTTGATGAGCTTCAAATGCATGGCACAAAAGAAAAGGAGATTATAACAAACCGGGTAATTGATAGAACTTTAGTTAGAAAGTTATTGCTTAAATTCAGAGCTGCAGCAAAGAGCCCTAAAGATTAGTGATTGGACCATAAGGTTCTTCTCTTATTTTGTCATGAGTGTGCATTCTATACTGGACAAAATCCTTCATGTTATTGAAGCTAAAAAAAGGATTCCCGTCAATTTCCTCATGCATAGTGGATTCTCTCTTCACAGAGTAATTGTGCCCAGGCATTATAATGGTGTCACTACTAAGATTTTTCCTTAGTCTTTTAAGAGAACCATACATTTTCTCAGGATTACCGCCGTGAAGATCACATCTTCCACATCCAAATACAAACAATGTATCACCCGCAATCAAGTTTTTGTCAAAAGAATAGCAACATGAGCCTGGAGTATGACCTGGTGTGTGTATCGAAGTAATTAGGGATTTACCAAGGTTAAAGTTGTCGTCAGAGTCAGTGAGTATCAAGTTATCATAACTTTTCTTCCAAAAATCTGCTTCTAACTTATTTATGTAAATTGGTAAATCATATCGCTCAAGTAAACTATCAATAGAGTTGACATGATCATGATGACTGTGGGTGAGAAGAATTTTTCTGAGATTTAGTTTGTTTACTCTAATAAATTCGTATACATCCTTCAAGTCCCAAGCAGGATCTACTATGGCAGCGTCCTTGGTGTGCTCATCCCATATAAGATAAATAATATTCAACATGGGACCAACATCAAATGTTTTTACTCTTAATTCAGAATTAACTTGCATACCGTCTAATTATACTATAACTTATTCGATAATTTATGACAGAAATAGTTTTAAAACCTGAATTACTCAAAAATTTACAGAAAGTTCTTGTAGAGTATGAACCAAAAAATGAAGACCCAATTTTAGCGTCTCAATATCTGTCTGCAGTTGTAGGATCTATCGTTGCTACTGCAGAGATACCAAAAAAAGATAGGGATGACATACTTAAACAACTTATGGACTTTACCCAGTATGTTTACGATCAACAAACAAGTTCGTTGGAGCAAGAAAGTCAGAGTAGTGGACCCGCATCAGACGACGCATATGGCGTCTGGAAACCAGAGTAATTTAGTAACGCAAAATCTGTCGAATTACCTGTGGTCCTTTGTATACTAATCCAGTATATAACTGTAATAAATTAGCGCCAATACTTAATTTCTCATTTGCCGATTCCCATGAATCTATGCCGCCAACTCCTATTATTGTTCTATCTTCACTGACATTGTTTACAATTTCCCTCAGAACTGAATTAGATTTTGTTGATAGAGGCTTTCCGCTCAGTCCACCTTGAATGTCTTTATACTTCTCGCTCAGGGAGGATTTATCAATTGTTGTGTTTGTACATATTACTCCGTCTATATCATATTTATTTATAAGCTGAGATAATTCGTAAACTGATTGATTGGTTAAATCAGGTGCTATTTTCACAACTAGTGGAGTATGCTTCTTATAAACCTTTTTTAAATTGTCATGAAGGGTTTTTACTGAGTGAAGAAACTCGTCGATGTTATCGCCTTTTTGTAAATCTCTTAGTCGTTCTGTGTTTGGAGACGAAATGTTTAATGTGATGTAATCTGCAATAGAATATGCTTTCCTTAGGCAATATTCATAATCTCGATAGGCGTCTTTTATATCAGTTGATGCATTCTTACCAATATTTACACCAATAGGTATATTCCCATTAAATTTTTTAATACGCTCTAATCCAAAGTCTATACCTTTATTATTAAACCCAAGATGATTGATTATCGCTTCATTTTCTGGGACCCTGAAAACCCTTGGTTTAGGATTTCCTGATTGTGCTTTTGGAGTCATTGTCCCAACTTCCACAAAACCGAAACCAATATTAGAGATAAAGTTAAGATATTCTGCATTTTTATCGAACCCAGCTGCTAGCCCTATAGGATTATCAAAGGTGATATTAAATTGCTTTGTACTATTCTTAATCAATCTTTCATGAAATAGCTTCTTACCAATGTACGTTTTGTATAGAAACTCTAGGAATACTAAAGAGATATCATGAACTTTTTCTGGATCTATTTTGAATGCGATTTGTTTATAAAGCTGGAATAGTAGTCTGTTCAAAATGCCTTCTCAACGATAACAAGAATCATTATTATTTTTGATATCATAGCAGAAATTATTTGACATATATAATGGATAAATTTAGAATCATTCTAAATAATCATTTTGGAGAATATAATGAGTCTAAAAGGTTCAAAAACAGAACAAAATCTGAAAGATGCATTTGCTGGTGAATCACAAGCAAATAGAAGGTATCTTTATTTTGCAGCTAAAGCTGATGTAGAAGGTCAAAATGACATAGCTACAGTATTTCGCTCTACAGCTGAAGGCGAGACTGGTCATGCTCATGGCCATTTGGAATATCTTGAAAAAGAATGCGGTGATCCAGCAACCGGAGAGCCTATCGGTGATAGTGTCTCAAACTTAAAAGCTGCTATAGCTGGAGAAACACATGAATACACAGATATGTATCCAGGTATGGCTAAAACAGCAAGAGATGAAGGTCACGATGAAATCGCCGATTGGTTCGAAACTCTAGCGAAAGCAGAAAGATCTCATGCTAACCGTTTTACGAAAGCATTAGAATCAATATCCTAAATAACAATATATACTAGTGAGTATAACTTACTCACTAGTGTAATAATTCAGCAGGGAAAATGGACAATATAAAAATCAAACCTAATATGGAGGGAGGCCTAGAGAAGCCAACTCGTCATGTAATAGATTGGAAAAACCCAGATTTTTTAAATGAGGAAAAATTTGAAGAGGAGTTAAGGAGAGTCGCTGATGCATGTCATGGTTGTAGAAGATGCGTTAGTTTATGTAACTCTTTCCCAACATTATTCGATCTTATCGATGAATCTGAAACCTTTGAGGTTGATGGCGTATCTTACAGGGATTTTGACTCAGTTATTGATCATTGTTACTTGTGTGACTTATGCTTTATGACGAAATGTCCATATGTGCCACCACATGAATGGGAAATAGACTTTCCTCATCTCATGCTCAGAGGTAAAGCTATCAAAAATGCAAACAAAAAAATTACGTTACGAGACAGAATGCTTGCATCTACAGACATGCTTGGAAAACTTTTCTCAAGATCATTCATTTCACCGATAGTAAACTTTTTTAATGGAATGAAGCTATTCAGAAAATTACTGGAGAGAGTGGGAATACACAAGGATGCCAAGCTACCGAAATTTGTCTCTAAAACAGCTAAGCAACTTAAACTAGTCAACCAAGTTAGTAACTCAAAGTATAAAGTTGCAATATTTACTACATGTTACCACAACTATAATGAACCCGGCGTCATAGAAGATTTTTATGATATTCTAAAACACAACGGGGTTACGGTTGAGCTAATCAAAGATGACAATTGTTGTGGTATGCCAAAGCTCGAGCTAGGAAATATTGAAGAGGTCGGCAAAATGATGAGAAATAATCTAGCAAAATTCAAAAAATTTACAGACCAGGGCTATCTCATAATTGCTCCAATCCCATCATGCGTTTTAATGTATAAGCAAGAACTACCCTTGCTTTTCCCTGATGATGAGGACTTATCAAAAGTATCTCAATCTTTCAGGGACCCGTTTGAGTTTCTTAACATGTTGAATGAAGAGGGTCTTCTAAACAAAGACTTTAAGAATCAACTCGGTAATGTGTCTTATCAGGTCGCATGCCATCAAAGAGTACAGAACTTTGGTATGCTCACAAAAAAAATTCTTGAATTAGTACCAGGTACCAATGTCGATGCTATTGAGAGATGTTCAGGCCACGACGGAACATATGGAGTCAAGTCTGAGACACACAAAATTGCAATAAAAATAGCAAGACCAATCACAAAAGCTTTCAAAGAAGCAAAATTTGATAGCTTTACTAGTGACTGTTCACTTGCTGCACACCATATAGAAAATTCGCTTGGTAATGTACAAGAGCCTGAGCATCCGATTAGTTTATTTAAAAAAGCATACGGTATAAGGTCATGAAATTACATATAGAAGATTTACTTTCTCTAGAGGATTATGATTCACAAAGAGATACAATAAAAAAAGATTTAATTAATCATAAAAAAGATAGAACTATTAATGTTGGTGAAAATATTGTGCTCATATTTGAAGACTCTAAAACTATCAAATATCAAGTACAAGAAATGCTTAGAATTGAGAAAATATTTAACAAAAAAGAAATACAAGAAGAAATTGATGCATATAATCCTTTAATCCCAGATGGTACAAATCTTAAGGCGACAATGCTAATAATGTATCCAGATGTTCAGGTAAGAAAGGAAATGTTATTCAAGCTTCATGATATTGAAAATAATATATGGATTACTGTCGGCGATAACAAGATCACTGCATTGGCAGATGAGGATCTAGAACGGAGCACAGATGATAAAACATCTGCAGTTCACTTTTTACGTTTTCAATTTGGACAAACTGAAATTACGGAATTTCTCTCTGGCGCTGAAGTAAAGGTCGGGGTCACTCATCCCGAATATCAAGAGATAATCAACATCGAAGGTTCTGTTAGAAAGAGTCTTGAACAAGACTTTAAATCAAGCTAAGACTATTTATTTCTAGCTTTGATTAAGACTTCCGTGCTTTCAATTTGCAAGTTCTTTGGAATTTCCGGTAGTTCTGCAAACACAACCTTATCACTATCTATGTCTGTAAGTGTGCTCATAGTCGTATTGTACAGGTGATGGTGATGGTCTAGATTTGTGTCATAAAATTTAAGTTCGTTATCAATATTAATAGTCTTTAGCATTCCTTTGTCCTCAAGTAATGATAGTGTGTTGTATATTGTAGCCATTGATATATTTAATTTCTTCCTGTCAGCCATGGATATAAGTTCATTTGCTGTAAAGTGCTGTTTCTTTGAAAAAATTATATTAGCCAATTCAACCCTTTGTTTAGTGGGTGTAACGTTTAAATCTCTATATAATTTATCGTACTTAATATTCATAGGCGTATTATAGTATATTAATTTATAAATCTTAAACACTATTTATAAGTTTTTTCTAATATAGTGTGTATAACTGAGGAATCTTGTTCAGACAAACCAGCCTTTTCTGCTTCGTCCATTAATTTCTGAACTTTATTTAGCCCTTTTGAATTAAGCCCAAGATGTACCATGAGATTTTTCGCTATTTTTAAGTCTTTGTTATGAAGCGATAGCTTGAAACCAGGTTTATAATCAGACTTGATCATTCTATTCCCATGGATCTCTAGTATCTTGCTGCTAGCATATCCTCCCATTAGAGCGTTTCTAATTATTTTTGGATCAATTTTAGATTTTTTTGCTATTCCAATGATTTCACTGATAGATTGAATGCTTTGAGCAACTAATATTTGATTACACGCCTTGCATATTTGTCCTGAGCCACTTTTTCCAACATATGTTATTTTTCTTCCTAGTATAGATAAAATATGTTTAATTTTTACGTACGCTTTTTTATTCCCACCTACCATTATTGATAATTCACCAGATATAGCGCCAGCTTCGCCACCAGATACTGGAGCATCGATCAAGAAAGATTTTTTTCTTTCAAGTTTTTTGCTTAGTTTTTTTGTAGCTAGTGGAGATATCGTGCTCATATCAATAACTATGGAGCCTTCCGAAATTGTATTAATTAGCCCATCATCACTTGTAATAACATTTTCAACATCATTTGTATTAGGTAAATTAGTAATAAATATATCTGAATATTTTGTAAGTTCTTTGATACTGGATACATAGTGCCCGCCCATATCAATTATTTGATTAATTATCCGCCTCTTTCTGGCATAGAAATATATTTCTATATTCTTTTTGATGAGATTAATCACCATGGGTTTTCCCATAATCCCAAGTCCCACAAAACCAACGGTATATTTTTTAGCTCTTTTCACTTCTTATATATAGTATAATTCAGTTAATGATATTTGATTATATAAAATTCAAGAAGTTCCCAATCACAAGTGATATTAGCCTATTTCTAATTCATGGTAATCCTAGGAATATCAGTAATGAGATAGAGCATGATATTATTACTTTTCAAAAAAAATTAGGGTTTAGTTATACAAATTATGTGATTGACGATGACTCACAAACTCAAGAGATAATAAACAATTTTAATGAACAATCTCTGTTTGATGAAAAAAAAGTATTTATACTCAATATTGTATCAAAAACTATTCCAGCGGCCCTGAGAGCATTTTTAGCTTCGTCTGCTTCGAACAGCACTGACAATAAAATCATTATTAAATTAGATCGACAATCAGCTTCCTTTAAAAGGACAAACTTCTATAAATTTTTGAGTACATCAGAGTGTATTATTGAAATATATGAGATCAAAGATAGAGTTCTGGAACAATGGGTTGAAAACAAATGTAAAATTAATAATATTAAGCTATCTAGATTGCTTGTTAGTAATATAATAGGGTCAAACATGAATAATAGTCTCGCAATATCACAAGATATTTTTTTAAGAAGTCTTCTCGAAGATAGTGATACTATAAATGTATCTCAAAATTCAAAGTATACAGAGTATGATTTAATTGATATGTTTTTAAATAAAAATAATTCCGGTTTTATCACAGTAAGTAATTATCTGAGAAGGATAGATATATCCTTGTCATACTTAATATTTATCTTGAATTCAGAGCTTGAAAAGTTATATTCCTTAAATAAACCTAATAAATCAAAACCTTATATTCCTGCTTTTCTTCAGGCAAAATATGAGAAAGCCTGTAAAAATTATCCAGCTGATGTTTTATTATTTGGACTAAAAAATATTGCTAACCTGGATATGAGCTCTAAATATAATGCTAAAAGATCTAGTCCTTGGACAAGCTTTAATTCACTTTTTTTCAGTATAATGAGTTGACAAAACGGATATGAATAAAAAAGATATTAAAAAATATATTCTACGTGTTTGTTCATCATCTTATGAGGCATCTAAGGTTGCAAGAACGCTTTCTAACGCCCAGAGAAACAAGATAATCAGCAGCATTATTGCTTCTCTCAGGAAAGATAAAAATACTATTTTTAGAAAGAATGAAATTGATATAAAAGCAGCCAAGACAAAAAAGATGTCAGAATCCCTAATAGATAGGTTATTGATAAACGATAAAAGAATTTCATCCATGATTGATGGACTTAAAAAAATTAAGTCCATACCAGACTCCTTATTCAAGAAAGTCAATAAAACTATTCAGCCAAGTGGAATCACTGTCGAACAAATGAGAGTACCTCTAGGTGTCATTGGTATGATTTATGAATCAAGGCCAAATGTTACAATTGATGCTGCTGGCTTGTCGATAAAGTCGGGAAACAGTATTGTTCTAAGAGGTGGCAGTGAGGCTATCAATTCAAATTTAGTTCTTTCTGATATTATTAAGAGTAGTCTTCGTGAGTGTCACATGCCCGTTGATATGGTCCAAACTATTGAAACTACCGATAGAGTTGCAGTCAGCGAGATATTGAAATGTGATAAATATATTGATGTAATTATTCCGAGAGGAGGAAAAAGTCTTATCCAAAAAATATCAAGTGAGTCCAAAATACCTGTAATAAAACACCTTGATGGCAATTGCCATGTGTACATTGACAAATATGCAGACCCTAAAACAGCATTTAATTGTACTATTAATTCAAAAACGCAGAGATATGGCGTTTGTAATGCTGCAGAGTCTTTAATAGTGCATAAAAGTTTTCCCAAGTCTCACATTGCCAAGATTTTATCAGAACTAGACCACCATCTAGTTGAAATTAGAGGATGTAAAAAAATAAAATCTATATTTAAAAAAGCACATTTAGCTAAAGAGTCAGATTGGTACGAAGAGTATTTACGCCCTGTTATATCAGTGAAAATAGTAAATAATATTGATGAGGCGATAGAGCATATAGAAAAGTACGGGAGCAAACATACTGATTCTATTATTACAACGAATAAGATATCGCGTGATAGATTTCTAAGAGAGGTAGACTCAAGTTCAGTTATGGTAAACACATCAACAAGGTTTGCTGACGGATTTGAATATGGACTGGGTGCAGAAATAGGAATAAGTACAGATAAAATTCACGCACGTGGTCCTGTAGGACTAGATGGATTGACAAATTTAAAATATGTTGTCACCAGTAATGGAGTAGTGAGAAATTAAACAACACTGCATAGGCTTGTATCTAGGTTCTTTTGATCCAGTTCACTCGGCACATGTAAGTATACCCGTAAAAATCAAAGATCAATATTTGTTGGATGAAATAATTTACATTCCAACCGGTAAATCACCTGTTAATAGGAAATTTGAGGCAAGTTCTTTAGATAGAATTACCATGCTAAAGAATGCAACAAAAAGATATGATTTTATAACAGTAAGTGATTTTGAGGTTACCTCAGAGAATGTTTCATACTCAGTTGATACAGTAAGACATTATAAAAGTGAATATGATAACTGCCTGATGAGATTGATAATAGGTGAGGATAATTTTGTCAATTTCACAGAATGGCATAACTATAGAGATATATTATCCATCTCTAATATTATTGTTCTAAGTAGAGATAAACCATTTAAATATGATAAAATAAAACAATTGGAGAGTTATATAGTAGAAAATATAAATTTGTTTAATAAAGCTGAATCTGAAAAAATACATTTTTCGAGAAGTTACACATCTAATCTCTCATCCACTATGTTGAGAGATCTTATGAACCAAAAAAAATCTATCAAACAGCATGTAACTAAAGAGAATTTCGAATATATTGAAAAAAATGGACTTTACAAATGATTTTATATAAAGAAATCAGCCTTCTTTTAGAGGAATACAAAGCTGAAGACATAGTTTCTTTGGATGTTAAAAATAAATCTTCTGTGACAGATACCATGATTATTGCCTCTGGTAGGTCAACCCGCCACGTAAAATCAATCTCTGACAATATTATTAAGAAATTAAAAAAAGCTAAAGTCAAACCTATCGGTATTGAGGGATATTCAAAATCAGAATGGGTATTAATAGACTTTGGTGATGTTCTTGTTCATGTCATGCACCCTGATGCCAGAGAGTTTTACTCTCTTGAGAAATTATGGGATGAAAGTTTAAGTAATGAACAGATGATATAACATGCATTATACAATTAGAATATTTCTCAATGTAATTCTAATATTTTTTATTTTATTCTCTCTCGCTATTGCATATACCGAATACTCCCCCTCTGTGAACAAAAAAATATCTATTGCAGTAAAAAAGGAGCTAGATAGTACTCTCGGTGTAGAGACGAATATTGGCACAATTACTTTTAAATGGATCGGACTATCCCCGAGGGTCTATATTCAAAATGTTAGTATGGAGGATAATAATAAAAATACCGTACTAGTTATTCCTAGCAGTGAGTTGCACATAAACTTATATCAAACCTTGGAGCAACAAGCTATCTCAGTCGATAAAATTATTATAAATGACACTGAGTTAAATCTGAAATACAAAAACGACGGGGTTTTTTTTAACAAAAGAAGTTTATCAGAGCAAGTGAATAAAAATAATAAAAGACTGGTATCAAAATTGATTTTGAACAATACAAAAATAAAGCTCACTGATGTAACTAATACAAAATCATTCACTTTCCAGGCAAATAGTTTAATTGCGAGTTACATAGATAATCTACTAAAAATTCAAACAAACTTTACCCATGAATCAAGCCCAGACCCAATCACAGTTTTATATGAGAGTGATCTTGTCGATAATGATACGAAAAGTAAACTTTATATAAGTGGAAACTCTATAAAGATTCCCTATTTTTTACTTCCTAATCAGATACATAATCTGAAATCAGATCAAGTATCAATGCGAATATGGATTTCTATGTTAAATCAAAAGATTGTCAGGGCATCAGGAAACATTGCAACTGACAAATTATCAATTAATCTTGGTCATTCAGAGTTTAATGTCCAAGATATAAATAGCGATCTTCTGTACCTCAAAGATGAAAATGGCGAAACAGTCAGCTTGATGAGAATGAATTATATTTTGAATACTGAAAAGGTTTCTAATAATAAAATAGTCCTTAATAAGGACAGAAATGAAAGTATGAAAATCTTTATAAAAAAAAGTGATAATAGATTCCTTAATGGTGTTATTAAGTCACTAAATTTCGATAGAACTGAACTTATTAGACAATTATCATCTAGCATAATAGAAAATATGCAGATTCATTTGTCTGAAAACGGAAATCTTAGTTACTTTTCATTATCTGCTAATGATATTTCTGTTAATTTACACGGAAAATATTCAATCGACGGTATTGACGTAGACGTATTTGGAACATTAAAAAAAGGATTATTTACAATAAGAAACTTAACAGTCAAAGAAAACCAAAATGCTTTAGTTACCAATGTATCAGGTACAATGGCATACAGTTTAAAAGGTAAATCTCTTTATTTCAGCAGTTCAGAACTCAGTAACAATCAGGGGCATAATATTTCTATCGTTGGAAGCAAAACATCAAGGCTTCCGACGATTAAAATTATGTTCTCTAGCGAATTGAAAAAGATAATTCCATATATTTATGGGGAAATGTCAGATGAATATGAGTATGGAGGAGAAATAAAGGGAGGTATTTATTTTCATACCGGTAGAATATTTACTAAGAGTACTCTGACTGACGTATTCGTTAGTAAATTAGATACTCTCTATGTATCATCTCCAAATATCAACTTATCAACATCGTCTAAATTTATTCATTCGAAAAAATTCAATCTCTTTGTTAATGAGGAAAAATTTAAATCTAGAATTATTACGAATTCAAATTCTGAAGCACATAAGTTCGTAGTTTCATCAATAGGATTTTTTGATGTAAATAAACTTGATCACCTATTAGAAACGAAAGGAGCAGTTGAGGGAAAAACTAGGATTAAATCATTGTTAACTTATAATTATAATTCAGGAAAATTATCATCATATGTAACTAGTGATCTAGATGGAATAGCAATCAAAATAATGAAGCCTTTCAACAAAACTAGTGATCAAAAAACTAACTTTACATTGAACTATCAACACTATCCTACAAAAAAATATCCTGTCTCATTTTCCCTAGGTGAACATGAATTTAAACTTAGAAACGATGAAGAGTATATCTATACTAATATCAAGTCCCCAGTTGCAAGGGGATTTCTTAAAATGCCGTATAAATCAGATATTGATAATGAAGCCTCCGGTTCTTTTGAGTTTATAGACACGAAGTATTTTGAGAGTAAAGGGATGAGTAAATCCTTACCTAGGATAAATGTTAAGTCAAAACATGTAAAAACTAGAGATGTAGTGCTTGATAATGTTCATGTAATATTATCACCCAAGGATGAGTACATTGCTATTGATAAACTAAAGTTTGAGAATTTATTCCTGTCGATGAATGCCTCCGGAAAGTGGTATAGAAAAAATGAAGAAAAAACTGAATTAGTTGCAGACATACAAAGCACAAACTTTGGACAAGCACTTGCTGCATTCGGTTACCCCGATACTCTTAAAGGCGGTATTATGAATGCAAAATTAAAAGGAAGTTGGAGTGGATCTATTGAGAACTTTAAATTCTCATCGACCCAAGGAAATTTAAATTTTACAATCACTGATGGACAGATTAATGAATTAGATAAAGGTACACAAGCAATAGGTCAGGTTCTGGGATTGTTCAGTATTTCAGCAATTCCTAAAAGATTATCTCTAGACTTTTCAGATTTCTTTTCTAAAGGATTAAGATTTGATAGTTTAAGTTCTGAAATAAAACTAAAGAGAGGCCTCGCAGACACAGAAAAAATGATTATCATTGGTAGTTTTGGAGAAATGAGGCTTACTGGTGAGTCGAACTTAATAAATAAGACACATGATCAGACTTTGATATTTATTCCTGACCTATCCTCAACAAGTTTAGTTACAGGAGCTGTATTAGGGGGCCCTATCGGAGCAGCAGCCTCAATTTTTTATGACAAACTACTCAAAGAATTTGGTCTGGACACTAATAAACTAGCAGGTATCGAATATTCAATAAAAGGGCCTTGGCAAAATCCAGAAATTAAAGTAACCCAATCATTTAAACCTATCCTTAATTAATATATTCTTAACGGATGTCAAAAGTATCTGCAATACAGCTAAATTCTGGCCCTAATATTAAGGTTAATTTGTATGATGTTAAAAGTTATATAGAGCAAATCGCAGATACTGACTCTAAAATGGTCGTACTTCCAGAGAACTTCGCTCTTATGCCTGAAAATGACGAGGACTATTTGAAGCATTCTGAAAGTCTAGGTGATGGCCCAATTCAAAATTATATTTCTGAATTAGCCGGTACATATAAAATATGGATAGTATCGGGCACCATTCCGATAAAATCATCAGACAAAGATAGAGTCATGGCAAGCACTCTAACATTTAATCATAAAGGAGAAAGGGTCTCTTTGTATAATAAGATTCATCTTTTCGATGTTACTCTTCCTAAATCTAAAGATTCATACAATGAATCTAAATATTTTATGCCTGGTAACCATATTGAGGTGATTGATACTCCTATTGGACGAGCGGGGATAGCTTGCTGTTATGATCTAAGATTTCCAGAGTTATTTCGCTCACAGCATGAGAAAGAAATTGAAGTTATAATACTGCCTGCGTCATTTACTGAACAAACTGGAAAAGTCCACTGGGACACACTGGTAAAAGCCCGTGCAATTGAGAATCTCTCATATGTCGTGACTTCATGCCAAGGCGGCTATCATATTAATGGGAAAAAAACATATGGTCATACCATGATAGTCAGCCCATGGGGAAAAACGCTCGATAGTATAGATAAAGGTAAAGGTTTTATCTCTAGCGAAATAGACTTAATTCAACTAAAATCAATCAGGCAAAATTTTCCTGTGCTAGATCACATGAAATTGGTAAAAAAGTGATGAACATTGTTAAAGACTATATATTTCCAGAGCACAAACTGGACGTTACAAAGATCGCTGAAGTAGTTTCAGAGTCATCTGGAAGTAATATAGATCTTTCAGATGTGTATATGCAGTATACTACGGTTGAAAGTTGGACCTGTGAGGATGGTATAGTAAAAAACGGATCACAACAGATAGACAGTGGCTTTGGGATACGATCAATCAGTGATGAAAAGACAGGATTTTCCTATGGAAATAATTTCCATTTTGATGAATTAATTAAAGCTGCAAAATTATCTAAATCTATCGTCAAGTCTAATGAGTCAAAAGTATTGAACTTAAAAGAGTATGATGAATTCAAAAAACTCTACAATCCTGAGTCACCGATAACTTCATTGAGCGATAAAGAGAAGGTTAGTTTTCTAAGAGATGTTGACAACTATATCAAGCAAAAAGACAATAGGGTACAGCAAGTTATCATTAACCTTAGTTCAAGCCATGATTCAATATTTGTTGCAAATTCATATGGCACTTACTCTTTTGATGAAAGGCCTCTAGTTCGTTTCAATGTAATGGTCATTTTAAAGTCAGAAGATCGTGTAGAGCGTGGAAGTGCTGGGGGAGGAGGAAGATACTCGTATTCGGATATAATAGATACAAAAAAACCATATGAATTAGCAGATGAAGCTATTAGAATCGCTGATGTAAATCTTAATTCGAAACCATGTAAGGCAGGAAATACAACTGTTGTTCTAGGTGCAGGATGGCCAGGGGTCCTCTTGCATGAAGCAGTTGGTCATGGCCTTGAAGGAGACTTCAATAGAAAAAAAAACTTCAAACTTTTCTGATCAAATTGGAGAGCAAGTAGCATCAGAGCTTTGTACAGTCATTGATGATGGAACAATTGATAATAGGAGGGGTTCATTATCAATTGATGACGAGGGAACGCCCACAGCGAAAAACACACTTATAGAAAACGGAATTTTGAGGGGGTACATGCAAGACCTGATGAATGCAAAATTAATGGACGTTAAACCTACTGGTAATGGCAGAAGAGAGAGCTATGCTCATTTACCTATGCCTAGGATGACCAACACTTACATGCTAGGCGGATCATCCACCTCGAATGAAATTATTGATAGCGTGAAAGATGGCATCTACGCAGTTAATTTTTCAGGCGGTCAAGTGGACATCACCAGTGGACAATTTGTTTTCACTGCTTCAGAGGCTTACAAAATAGAGTCAGGAAAAGTGACTAACTCAATAAAGGGAATGACATTGATAGGTAATGGACCCGATGTTTTAAAAAAAGTATCTATGGTAGCAAATGATATGAAATTAGATGATGGTGTTGGCACCTGTGGTAAAGAAGGACAAAGCGTACCTGTTGGTGTAGGTCAACCTACACTAAAGATTGATGATATTACTGTAGGCGGGACAGAGGTATAGTATGCCCAAAAATTTCGAAGATACATCAATTAGATTAAAAAATATAATGGATGATCTTGATAAGAATAAAGAGTATGAATTTCATTTTAACTCTGCAAGTGGCACTGATGTAACATCTCGCTTTGGTGATCTAGAGAATATTCAATATCATAATGATGAATCTTTGACAGTGACATGTATAGATGGAAAAAAAAAGGGAATTGCAAGCACAAACAATCTCTCAGGAGAAAGTATAAATTCGACAATCAAAAAAAGTGAGACAATTGCTTCATTTTTAGAGCCAGATGATTACCAAGGCTTACCGAGTGAGAATCTAATTAATCAGCTGAATATAGAGTGTGATATTAATTTCCCAAAGCAATTCACGACTGACGAACTAATAAATATGACTGTTGAATGTGAAAAATCAGCTTTAGATTACGACAATAAAATTAAAAACAGTGAAGGGTCAGAATATGCATATTCTCAATCTAACAATCTGATTCTGAATTCTCATGGGGCTATTGGATCTTATTCATCCACTAGTTATACACTCTCGTGTGTTGTAATCGCTGAGGATAATGGTTTGAAAGAAAGAGATTATGCTTACTCAACAAGAAGGAATTATGAAAAAACTGATAGTGCTAAAATCATAGGTGAATTAAGTGCTAAAAAAGCAATTTCAAGACTTGGTGCAAAATCTATTTCAACACAAAAATGTCCCATTATTTTGACACCTGAATTATCTGTAGGACTTTTTTCTTCTTTTTTATCTGCGATTAATGGCAATAACATATATAAAAAAAACAGTTTCCTAATAGACCGGCTCGGTGAAAAAATATTTTCAGACCATATTAATATTTCTGAAATCCCAATAGTCGAGGAGGGTCTAGGAACAAGACCCTTTGATGCAGAGGGCGTAAAAACATATTCTAAACAGATTATCAGTGATGGTGTGCTGGACACCTATTTACTAGACACCTATTCCGCAAAACAATTAAATCTTAAATCTACTGCGAACAGCGGTTATTCTAATATACAGATTAGATCATCAAAGCCAATGAGTGATAATCTAATTGAATCAATAGATAGTGGAGTTTTGAT
>MDTE01048212.1_pt1 | contig 40396 bp, 44 predicted proteins | sample 811231 | NCBI WGS metagenome assembly MDTE01 (sample SAMN05326651, study PRJNA326480) | marine metagenome | isolation source: seawater | place: Indian Ocean: Red Sea | collected 2010
TTCGAAGGATTTTCTTCATCTCCTTGTTTATCAATGTGATCAAATGTTTCAGTTTGAGAATTCAGTAAAATAGTTTTTGGAGATGTTTCGTTGGAAACAAATTTAGTTTTAGAAATTATAGAATTAAAAAATTGAATAAGTGATTTGATGGTAATAACAATCATTAAAAATGTCATGCTAATGAAACTAGATAGCAATTTAAATGATTTAAAAGGGAAAATACTAACTGGTATAGATAAGATAAATAAACATATAGTTGTATAAAAAATTGATCTAGAATAGATTTGCATGTTTTTACCTATACTCCCTGCCAACGACCCGTCATCTGTAGATATAAAAGCATTAATAATCTCTATGTCTGATTTTATATTTCCAAACATAAAGATAATAAAAACTGAAATGATTAAAATTACTACATTTAATTTTAAATAGAGTTTATTTATCCCCAAAATGTGAAAAAAGAAAAAATTTGCGCTATAAATAAGCAATATAACAGGAAGACTTAATCCTAAAAGATTATTTGCTGATTCTATAAAATTACTTATGAAATCCATAAATTCTTAATTACATTCATTTAATAATAAAATAATAAAGAATTTAATTTGAAATTACTATTTATCCAAAGGTTAATTATAAAAAAAAAGGATTAAGATATACCTTTTTTAGTTAAAAAATCTAAAGCATCTTGAACTGTCAAAATATTTTCTGCGTCCTCGTCTGAAATTTCAACAGGAGAATCATCTGTGCTAAATTCTTCTTCAAAAGCCATGATTAATTCTACTAAATCCAAAGAATCAGCATCTAAATCATTCATGAAAGAAGCTGAGGGAATAACTTGGTCCTCTTCAACTCCTAATTTATCGGTTACTATATTTTTTATTCTGTCTTCTAAACTCATGTTTACTCCTTATCTTACTTTTATATCTTATCATTTTGAACAAATGAATCAATAACCCCATTTATAAATGCACTTGATTTGTCAGAACCGAAAATTTTAGCTATTTCAATTGCTTCATCCATTGCAATACTAGGCTTTAATTCATTAAATTTAATTTCATAAATACATATTCTTAAAATATTTTTATCAATTATTGCTACTTGTTTCAATGGAAAAGAGGGAGCAAAATTTTGAATTAATGAATCTATTTGATTTTTTTTCGTTTGCACCCCATTCAAAATTTCATTTGCATATCCAATATCTAAATCTTTATAATTTGAAATATTGCATTTAAATCCGTCTATTGTTAATTCATCCAATATCATTGAAGCTTGTTCTAAATTAATTTTCAGGTTATCGAAAGATGTTAAAAATTCTTCTCTATACAAATATTGCAAAGCCAAAATTCTTGAATAACTACGATTATAAGGAAAATGTTTTTTTTGAATCATAAATTTAAATATTACAATTCATCGATTCAGTTGTATCAACAGATTTTATTGCAGAATCAGAACTAATTCTTTTGATCATATTTCCCAAAACACCTCCATGCCCAAATTCTACAAAAGAATTCACCCCTGAATTTATCATAAATTTCACACTTTTATTCCAGTCTACACAGTTGCATATTTGCTTAATTAATTCTTCTTTTATTTCACTAGCAGATGTTAATGGAGTAGCTGTACAATTTGCAACAATTGGAATTATAGGATCATTAAAATCTAAGTCATTCATATAATTTTGTAATTCTTCTTGTGCTGGTTTCATTAGATCAGAATGAAACGCTCCTGCAACTTTTAAAGGAATAGCTCTCTTAGCTCCTCTTGATGTAGCTAAATCTACTGCTGATGCAACTGCACTTTTATTACCACTAATTACTGTTTGGCTATCAGTATTAATATTAGAAACAAATGTCCCGGTTTGCCTGCTTATCTCATAAACTGCCTGTTCATCTAATCCAATGATCGCAGCCATAGTGCCTGGATTTTTTTCACAAGCATCTTGCATAAGTTCCCCTCTTAATGCTACTAATTTTGCAGTTTGTTCAAGATCTAAAACTCCCGAAACATATAACGAAGTATATTCACCTAAACTGTGCCCAGCAACATATTTTGGAACTGGGAAATCTTCAGAGCATCTTGTTTTCATTGCTTCGTAACAAGCAATGCTAACTGTCATTATTGCTGGCTGAGCGTTATAAGTTTGCATCAAATCATCAGCAGGACCATCAAAAATCACTGAGCTTAATTTTCTATTTAATGCATTATCTACTCTGTCAAAAATATCTTTTGAAGTTTCAAATTCAAGTAAATCTTTTCCCATTCCAACTTTTTGACTTCCTTGTCCAGGGAAAACAAATGATATACCAGAATCATTTTTATTTGATTGAGTAAGATTTGTCATAATACTTCTATATATCTAATACTTGTCTTTCTTTATACATTCCACATTCAGGGCAAACTGAATGAGGAACAATATAAGCCCCGCAACTTGGTTCTTTACACCTTGTTAAAGGTACATTTTTAATTCCAAAATGAGAAGCTCTATCTTTTTTTCTTTTTCTTGAATGTTTTTTCTTAGGTAATGGTGCCATATTTAAATCCAAAATACATATTACATTAAATGGCAAGTTTAACAAACTATTTATTAAATCATAATTTACATTTTTTTTTACAAACAGGTTTCCTAGGCAAAGTAACAAAAATATATTCTCTCAAGCATTCGTTTAAGCTTAAATGGTTAGTATCATCTATAATGAAATTATCATCAAATTGCTTATCCATAAAATTATCATATCTATATTCTTCATCTATACTTATATCTAGACAGATGTCTAATTCATTCAAACATCTTATACATTCCATAATAACTACTATTTCCAAAAACCCTTTTACCCAAACACCTTTGTCAGTTTTAATTAAATTAAAATTTCCAGATTGAACTTTAATTAAACCTAAATCAGCATAATTCAGATTTAGAGGCTCTAGAAACCATTCTCTAGTACTTCCTATTTTTTCATTACTAAAACTAGATACGTTGTAATACATTTGTTACTTATGGAATGAGATAATATATAATTTAAATTTAAAAATATTAAATCATGTAAATGAAATTAAGTCTTCTAAAACCAGGTGAAATATTACTTGACTCAGAGATATTTCTAAGCGGAAACATATTAAAAAGATACATGGAAAGTATATATGGACATAATACTGACCTGAAAACTCAATTTACACCAAAATTATTTCCAACAGCAATAATTTTTGGGGAAATATTTAAATTATTTGAATTACCCGAAGGAACAATACATCTTTCTCAAAAAATCACTAATTCCATGCCCGTACCACAAAACTCTAAAATTCATACAATAGCTATAATAACTAAAAATACAATACGAGCAGGAAATCGATTTTTAACACTAAAAATCAATATATATGACCAAAATAAAAATAGTTATTGTGAATCAATAGCAAACTTATTAGTACAAAAAGAAAAATGAACAAATTTTCATCTGGATATAAATTAAAATCCATAAAAAGTAAAATAATACAAACAAATGTTACTAATTATGCTAAAGCTAGCGGAGATTTAAATCCTATACATTTAGATAAAACATTTGCCAAAAAAAGTATATTTAAAAACACCATCGCTCATGGAATGATGATAGGAGGAATTTTATCTGAAATGCTATTTGCTGAATATGGAGATTTATGGCTATCAAAAAGTTCAATTGACATAAAATTTAAAGCTCCAGTTTTTATGAATGAAGAAATAATTACATATGGCGAAGTAGTTAATAATGAAAACAATAAATTGAAAATTGATTTAGTGGTTGAGAAAAATAATGGAACAGAGGCCATAAAGGGCTTCGCTATCATTGAATTTTAATATATCATTCCTAAAAATAGTTGTATAAAAATAAGGAAAATAATCTTGTCAGATAAAACAATAACTTTAGCAATTGATGCAATGGGAGGAGACAATGCACCATTTGAAATTATCAAAGGTGCAGTATTATCAGTACAAAAAAACAATAACATTAATATTTTATTAGTAGGAGATGAAATACAAATAAAAAATTCATTAAGTAAACTTGGACCTGAGGCATTGGAGTCAATAGAAACTAATAAAATTACAATAATACCTTCTGAAGGAGTCATCAAAGATGGTGAACAACCAGTTGTAGCATTAAAGAAAAATCCAAAAGCATCTATTGCCATCAGTGCTTACTTAGTTAAAAACGGTAGCGCTGATGGATTAATTTCTATGGGATCTACCGGCGCTTCAATGGCGGCATGTGCTCTTACTATGGGCATTATTAAAGGAATAGAAAGACCTACGGTAGGTGGCCCAATAATTGGAAATTCACCAAATACAGTTATACTTGATATTGGTGCAAATGTAGATTGCAAACCTTCTCAACTGGTTACTTTTGCTGTGCTTGGCTCAGTTTATGCAAAGCACACATTTGATATCAAACAACCAAGAATAGGTATATTAAATGTAGGCTCAGAGGAAGGCAAAGGAAATAAAATGTCGAAAGATGCATATGATTTACTTAAAAATACAAATCTTAATTTCATTGGAAACATTGAACCCCAAGATTTATTTCATAATAAAGCTGAAGTAGTTGTATGTGACGGATTTGTGGGAAACATACTATTAAAAATTTTAGAATCCTCAGGAGATTTAATTAAACATTTCATAAATGAAGAATTAGAAAATAAAATTGATGACAGTGTGCGTAATGAATTATCTTCAAAAGCTTTAAATTTATTCAATGTTGGAGAAACATACGGCGCTGCACCATTATTTGGAGTAAATGGTATTGCAGCATTAGGTCACGGAAAAGCAACACATATTACTATAATTAAAGCTATAGAAAGTATTATTATTTGGATAAAAAATGATTTAATTAATGAAATGAATAAAGAAATTGAAAAATTATAAAATAAATATAAACAATGAATAATATAAAAAATAAAAATGCTTTAATAACAGGAGCTTCAAAAGGTATAGGAAGAGCTATTTCTATAGAATTAGCAAAACAGGGAGTAAATGTTGCAATAAATTATAATAAATCTAAAAAAGAAGCTGAAGAAATTTCTAGCGAATTAATTAATGAATACAATATTAAATCAATAATATTAAAAGGAGATGTGAGTAACAAAAATGATTGTAGTGCAATAGTAAAAGAATCAATTGATACTTTTGGCAATCTAGACATCTTAGTAAACAATGCCGGAATTATTGATGATAATTTATTAATTAGAATGTCAGATGAAGCTTGGGACAAAGTTTTAAGAACAAACTTAGATAGTATATTTTATTGTACAAAACCTGCTATAAAATCAATGTTGAAAAATAAATGGGGAAGAATATTAAATATAGGTTCAGTTGTAGGTATTAGAGGTAATATTGGCCAAGCAAATTACTCGTCTTCAAAGGCAGGTATGATGGGATTTACAAAATCTCTTGCTAAAGAAGTAGCAACTAGAAATATTACAGTAAATACTATAACCCCAGGATATATTAATACCGAAACTGTAGATGTTTTAAAACAAGAACAAAAAGATACAATAATGAAATGGATACCTCAGGGGCATTTTGGAGAAGTAGAAGATATAGCCTATCTTGCAGGTTTTTTATGTTCTGAAAAAGCAAAGTACATTACTGGCCAAGTAATCAGTGTTGATGGTGGAATGGCAATTTAATCTAAAAATTTATACAACTAAAATGATTCAAATATCATGAATAATCTAACAAATGAATTCAAAACAAAAACAGCAATTGTCACCGGTGGAAGCAGAGGAATTGGAAAAGAAATTTGCCTACAATTAGCAAAACAAGGTTCAAATATAATATTTAATTATGCAAGACACCACAAAGAAGCTAAGGAAACACAAAGTGAAATTTTAAAACTTGGAGTAGATTGTAATGTAATAAAGTGCAATTTAAATGAAGCAGAACAAATAACTGATTTCTTTAAAAAAATTAAATCAAAATATAAAAAAATCGATTTTCTAATTAACAATGCAGCATCAGGTGTTCAAAAATTAGCTTCTGAGCTCGAAATAAAACATTGGGACTGGACATTAAACATAAATGCAAAAGCTCCCTGGCTATGCTCTATAGAAGCATCAAAACTCATGAAAAATGGTGGTTCAATAATTAATATTTCAAGTTTAGGTTCAACAAAAGTTTTACCATATTATTTCTCAGTAGGAACATCAAAAGCCGCACTAGAAGCAATCACCAAATATCTGGCGGTAGAACTATCAGATAAAAACATAAATGTTAACGCAATATCAGCAGGGTTAGTAGAAACAGATGCTTTAAAAAGCTTTCCAAATAAAAAAAATATGATATCAGATTCTTTAAATAATCCTTCAGGGAGATCTTTAACTAAAAAAGATATTGCCAATTTGGTAATTTTTCTTTGTAGCAACAAATCTGAAATGATCAAAGGGCAAACTATAGTGATAGATGGAGGTTATAATCTAGTCTAAATATAAACTTTAATCTCACTACCTGCATTATCGATGAAATTAAAATCAGACTCACTATCTTTTATAAAACTTTTCCTAATATAAGCCAATTTATAATCCCCATTATAAAAATCAGAAGAAGTATAAGATGTAATATTCCCAATAAGCTTATCTTCATTAATTAATTCTGAATTAACTTCAGTATCACTTTTTATTAATACTAATCTATTTTTAACTTTAGAATAAGTGTCCAATCTCGCTATTACTTCCTGTCCAATATAACATCCTTTATTAAAATTAATATATTTCTTTAGCCCTGCTTCAAGAGGGTTATAATTTTCATTAATTTCCGTAGGATATCCAGCAAGATTATTTACTATTCTATAATTATTAAATTGATCATCATTTAAATAATCTACAAATTCAAAATTACCATTATTATTCTTCAATAATTTCAGAACATAATCAATGTCCTCTTTTGAAGCATAAATTTCATAATGACCAAAATCAAAATAATTTTTATTTACTACTAAAAGCTTAATTCTTCCATAAAGAGGTTTGTTTAAAGCTATAAACATTGACTTGCCTTCTGACAAAGACATATCAATCCCAAAAATAGAGTTAATAAATGGTATAGAACTTTCTCCCATTATCATAATTTTAGATTGATAATCTTTTTCATTAAGATTAATTTCCACTTCTTCGCCAAATGTATAAAAATCTATCCATTCTAATACTTTATCTAAAGAATCTGAAGAGCATCCTAATATAATTTGATCTTCTAAATTCAATATACTTAAAATTTCAATCATTCTTCCTTTTGGGGAAACTAACAAAGAATATGCATGTTCCATTGATTTTAAGCTTTTAAGATCATTGGTAGTCAATCTATCTAACAAATCTATACTATCTTTACCTTTTACGGCAATAAATTTATAGTTTGAGGGGGTGTGTATTCTTACATTGGCATTTATATCAGCTAAAATCATATATTTTTATACCGAGAAAGAAGTACCACAACCACAGGTTGTTTTAGCATTTGGGTTATGAAAAACAAAACCTTTGCCATTTAATCCGCCTTGATATTCCAAGGTAGTTCCTGCTAGAAAAATATATGATTTTTTATCAATATAAAGTTCCATGCCATTCTCACTAATTACTTTTTCATTATCTGTAGGATTTTCAGCTAATTCCAAAACATAAGTTAATCCTGAACATCCTCCACCTTTAACCGCAACCCTTAAATTAGTTTTATCTTTACCTTCGAGTTCCCCAAAGCTTCTAATATGATTAACTGCATCAGGTGTTATCTTTATTGTTAAAGCTCCAAAGTTATCTCTTTGTGCAGACGGTTTATTCATCATAATTATCAATTATTAATAATATATATTCATATTATACTTATAAATCTATATTATTCCAAAAATATATTATAATAATATATATAATGAGGTGATTGGACGATCGCTATTTTTAATAGAGGAAAGTCCGAGCTCCAATGGGAAAGGTGCCAGTTAACGACTGGTCAAGGTAACTTGAAGGAAAGTGCCACAGAAAATATACCGCTATTAATTAATAGTAAGGGTGAAAAGGCGAGGTAAGAGCTCACCGCTTTATTGGTAACAATAAAGGCACGGCAAACCCCACCTGGTGAAAGATCATATAGAAAGGAAATGGATTATCCCATATCCAAGTACTTTGGGTAGATCGCTTGAGCTTATTGGCAACAATAAGCCTAGATAGATGATCGTCGGTGCATAGCACTACAGAACTCGGCTTATAAATCACCTCATTAAGTCTATACTTCCATAAATTCCAATTTTATCTTTTGATTTTGTGCCTGATGCATTAAAGCCCCTGAAGAAATTCCATCAACTCCTTTGATTATATAATCTGACAAGTTTTCTAACGTAACACCACCAGAAATTTCAATAAATGTACTTTTACTTTTAGATCTAATTGTGTCTACACATTTTTTAGCATATTCTGGTGACATATTATCTAATAAAATTGCATCAATCCTATATTCAAGCAATTCAGTTAATTGAGCTATATTATCAACCTCAACCTGAATAGGTAAATCCAAATTATAATCTCTTATAATTTTATAAAAATCATCTTTTGAAGCAACCCAATGATTATCTTTAATTAACAACCCAGAAGATAAATCTAATCTGTGATTATAACCACCACCTACTTTAACCGCATATTTTTCAAAAAGCCTTAAGCCTGGAGTTGTTTTACGAGTATCTAAAATTTTAATTCCGCTAGAATTAACTTTATTTACATATTGTTTTGTTAAAGAAGCAATTCCTGATAATCTCTGCAATAAATTTAATAGTATTCTTTCTAATTTCAACAACTGTCTTGCATTCCCGTCAATTTGAGCAATTTTTTGACCTTTCTGTAATAGAGTTCCGTCTTTTGTAAAGATATTAATTTTAAAATCATCGTTCAATGCAGTTAAGATTTGCTCACCTGCAAATACACATTCATCTTCACAAATAAACAAAGCTGAAGTATTTTTTTTATTATCAACTGTTAATTCTGTGGTAGGATCTCCATTAGGAGAATCTTCAGAAAGAAATTGATCTATTTTAGATAAAACATATTTTTTACTTATAGTATTTATCTGTCCATATAACGGTTTGTTCATATATTTTTTCAACAAAATTTATTTAAAAGCATTATAAACAAGTTACCAATTTTTGCCCTAGATTAATTAAACTTAAATATGCATAATTAATTTTAATTTAGTAAATAATGCATAATTACATAACAATGAAAATTAAAGAACCTCTTATTTCCTGTGATACTGTAGTAGCGTTGCCCAATTCCACTTCTAATAACATCACTATATTTGGAAAAAATTCAGATCGTCCCAAGTCAGAATGCCAACCTCTTGTGCAAATACCAAGAATAAAAAATAATAGCAAATATACCCAATGCCAATTTATAAAAATCCCATCAACAGAAATATCTTATGCTCATGTAGGTTCAAAACCTTTTTGGTGTTGGGGGTACGAACATGGATTTAATGAATATCAAGTCGTGATAGGAAATGAAGGGCTAGGAACTCATATCCCTTCATCATCTTCTCCAAAATTAGTTGGAATGGAAATTGTCAGATTAGCTTTAGAAAGGTCTAAAAGTGCAAAAGATGCTGTCAAAATTATAACTGATTTGATTTCTACATTTGGACAGGGAGTATTTGAAAACGATCAAAATGTAAGAACATATGATAATGGTTATTTAATAGCAGATCCCACAGAAGCATATATTATAGAAACTGCAGGTCATGAATGGGCAGTTAAAAAAGTAGAGGATGCAGAAGGAATCAGCAATATACATTCAATTGAAACAAATTGGGATAAAATATCTGACACTGCAATAAATACTGCAAAATCATTAAAACTAAATATAGCCTCCCCAAAATTAAATTTTGCAAAAACATTCTGTGACTATGATTCAAGATATGATGGAAGAGGGGAATTCAGAAGACTAAGGTCATGTACCTATCTGCAAAACTTAAAAGGAAACATAAATTTAAAAGAAATTATATTTATATTAAAAGATCACGCTGACGGCGAAAAAGAAAATATATCACAAAATTTTTTGGATACAAGAACAATATGTACCCATTATCCTGATCCTGATTCTGATGGAAACACAGCCGCGTCTTTAGTTTCAGAATTACATACAGATAACACTCAGTTAGATATACACTGGACTTCTATGTACTCACCTTGCCTTGGTATATTTTTACCTATGTTTATCGAAGGTGAAATTCCAAAAGTTTTATCTATAGGAAATCAAAATTATAATCATAAAAGTCCTTGGTGGGCATTTAGAGCTCTTGAGGAATCATGCAGAACTGATGGTTTGTTAGATAATAATAAAGCTTCTCAAATTAGAAAAATTTGGGAACCGATTCAAAATGAATTTTACAAATCTGCAAAATTAATTGCCAAAGATGCAAATAAATTAAAGCAAGAAAATAAACTAAAGCAAATGAAAGAAGAATTAACACAATATATGCGTAATAATACAAATACTGTTCTGAATACTTTAAACGAGCTAGTAAAATCGAAGTCTCAAATATCGTAATAATATAAAAATGTATTTTACTCAAAATGCAACGTTAGGCCTCGCTTCAAAATCACCTAGAAGAATTCAATTGTTAACATTGTTGGGCGTAAATTTTGAAATAATTACTAATAATAATATTGAGCTTAAACCAAATCAAAATGAACTGCCAAAACCTTACTCAATTAGAACAAGCAATGACAAATTAAAAAAAATAGATGCTGATAATAAAGAATTTATCATTGCTTCAGATACTATAATTGCTTTTCAAAATCAAATTTTTGGCAAACCAAAAGATAAAAAAGATGCTTTTAAAATGTTATCTAAACTTTCAAATAATTTACATGAAGTTATTACCACGATTTCTATACTTAATACCAATACAGGTGAAATTAAATATAACACTCAAATTACAAAAGTATATTTTAAAAATTGGAATCAAAAAAATATCAAAAATTATATAAATAATTTTGATATTAAAGACAAAGCCGGAGCATATGCTATACAAGATGGAACAAACTCTCCTGTTAAAAAAATTAACGGCTGTACTCTAAATGTAATTGGGTTACCCGTTTGTAATTTAATCGAATTATTAATTCACTTTAAAATTATTAAATTTGATAAAAAAATTAAAAAAAGCGAATTGTGCGAGATTATAAATATATGGCAGGAGCGAGAGGGCTCGAACCCCTGACCCTTGGTTTTGGAGACCAATGCTCTACCAACTGAGCTACGCTCCTATGCCCTTCATAGATCAAGAATTTTAATTAGAATACTTAGTCATATTCCCAGTATAATTCCCACTATTAAGTTCAAATCATGCCATATATTTACAATTTGAAAGAATATTCTAGCATATCCTTTAGCTCAAGCCGATTGGCTTTAAGGGTTATTATTTATTTATATGTCATATCTCAGGAGAGTTATCCCAAAATTTTTGGTCTGCAAGTATGTATTGTGATTACCTCAATAGTTAATGAGCTATCAAAAAACCATAAGATATATTTCTGACCATAGAAAATTACATACTTACAGATTAAATATTATATCAATTTGCATAATTATAAAAACTACTTAAGTCATTAAATGAGGTTCAATTAATTCTATTCTTATTCCCCCTGGTGCAGATATATAACCTATTTTCATACCGCTAGGTACAGTAATCGGTCCTTCTTTATGCACAGCTCCCATATTAACAAGTCTTTTGATATCAGCATCTATATCATCAGTATCAAAGCCAAAATGCTCTAATCCATAATGAGGGTCATCATCTGCAGAATTCAACTCTTCTCCATCTCTAGTTCCAGATATAAAAATCCGCATACCACATTCAGCTTTAGTTTCTATGAATCGATCTCCAAATGTCCTTACTCTATCGGATATTATTTCAACATTAAAAGCTTTGACAAACCAATCAGCAGTTAATTTTGGATCTTCTGATTTTAAATGAATGTGATTTACGATATATGGCATTATAATCCTCTGTAATATAATTAAATTTAATTTTCATGGAATTTCAATTGCAACTGCAACTGCCTCACCACCGCCATTACAAGCTGATGCTATCCCTCGTTTTCCATTATTATTTCTGAGAGCATAAATAAGTGTTATCAAAATCCTTGCAGCGCTAGCTCCAATCGGATGTCCCAAAGCGCAAGCTCCACCATGAATATTTAATTTTTTATGATCTATTTCCAAATCTGTCATTGCAGCCATAGTTACACACGCAAATGCTTCATTAATTTCATATAAATCGACTAAATCCTTATTCCAATTTAATTCTTTCTGTAATTTATCAATAGCTCCTATATTTGCTGTAGTAAACCATTCTGGTTCTTGTGAATGTCTTTTATGCCCACGTATAATTGCCAACGGTTTTAATCCTCGGCTTTCAGCCTCATCAGCAGACATTATAATCAGTGATGCAGCCCCATCAGAAATCGAAGATGAGCTTGCCGCAGTTACAGTACCATTTTTATCAAACGCTGGTCTCATTGAAGGAATTTTATCAATATCACATTTCTCGGGTTCTTCATCTTTGGAAATTGTTGTAATATCTCTTCTTGTTTTTACGACAACAGATTCAATTTCATCATCAAATAATCCTAATTTTTGCGCTCTTAAAGATCTATTCACTGATTCAATGGAAAATAAATCCTGATCTTCCCTGGTAAACCCATATTTTTTTGATGTTTGTTCAGCAAAATATCCCATTAAATTCTGATCATAGGGATTTTGTAAGCCATCATAAAACATATGATCAATAACTTCACCAGATCCCATTCTATATCCCTGCCTGGCATTTGGCATCAGGTAAGGAGACATAGTCATAGATTCCATACCTCCAGCCAAAATTATATTAGCTGTACCTGCCTTTATCATATCGTTACCTATTAAAATACTTTGCAAACCAGAGCTACATACTTTATTAACCGTTATAGCTCCTGTGTCTAAAGATAATCCTGAAGCTATAGAAACTTGCCTTGCCGGCGCCTGCCCTAATCCTGCAGTTAAAACACAACCTATTATAGCTTCATCAATGTGATTTGGATCCATAGATATTTGCTCTATAACTGATTTGGTTGCCACAGTAGATAATTCAATAGCTGTTGTATTATTAAATACTCCTTGAAAAGAACCTATTGGTGTTCTTTTTGCTGCCACTATTACAATTTCATTATTCATTTTATTTTTATATAAATTCTAAATATCATTATTATATATCAGGATTATAAGATTATATGACAACATCGTAATGTATAATTATTGAATGGAATTATTAAAAATACTAAAAGATAATGGATACAGAATTACTCTATCAAGAAAATTAATTTGCGATGTATTAGAAAAAAACATCCACTTCCATTTCAGTGCAAAAGAATTAAATTTATTAGTAAATAAAAAATCTAAAATAAACATTGACCAAACAACAATATACAGAACATTGGACGCACTTGAAGAATTAGGATTACTTCAGCATTCTCACATACCGCATAAACCTGCAATATATTATTTAAATAATACAGATCAAAATGTCCATTTAATATGCGAATCTTGTAACAAAATAGTCGATATTTCTGAACAATCAGTCAATTCAATAAATTCTATATTAAAACAAAATTCAAATTTTAATAGCATAAATAATAATTTTGTATATGTGGGTGTATGTAACGAATGCTTATAGTTATTGCAAACGACTTGCAATAACTATAAAATAATTCATTATTCATATATACGATGATGACAGTATTATTAGATCTTATCCCAACCTACCCTTTCAACTTAGAATCTCTTCCGGATTCTAAGTGGATGACTATGCTTTTTCTTGGCATTGCTATGGGATTCAGGCATGCAACGGATGCTGATCACGTAGTAGCAGTATCGACCATTGTTTCTGAATCTAAAAACATATGGAAAGGTTTTTGGATTGGAGCTTCATGGGGTTTAGGGCATAGTATCCCACTATTACTACTTGGTGTAGTTATTCTAAATGTAAGAGGATTAATGAATAATTATGAAGATATTGCTCATTATTTTGAATTTGCTGTTGCTTTGATGTTAATAATTTTAGGTATACAAGCGCTAATAATTTCAATTAAAAATAAAGATTTGATAAGTCAATATTTCAATAACATATACAAATTCTTAAAATTGCCAAAATTCAAAATCCCACATAATCACCCCTATGACTCTAATGAAAATAAAAAAGGTTCAAGATTTGCGTTTTCCAAGCCTCAATTCAGGACAAAATCATTTGTAATAGGAATTATCCATAGCCTTGCTGGAAGTAGTGCAGTAATGCTAATTTTACTTCCCTCAATTAATAATTTTTTTAAAGGAATACTTTATATCCTTATGTTTGGATTTGGAACTATTTTATCTATGTCAATCATGACACTTTTACTATCATTTCCATTTACAATTGGCAATAAAAATATAAATCTCACCAAAATCTTAAGTGCTTTTGCAGGCGTATTAAGTATAGGATTAGGTATATTACTTGGATCAGATATAATTTTTAATACAGAATTTATTTGGTATTAAAAATTACTTTAAATTCTCATCAATCTCAACTTGATAAGATTCAACTAATCTATTTGTCTCATTTGCCATTGCAACCACAGCAATTAATTCATTAAGCATTTTATTATTCATTCCTTTCGATTCTGCTGCTTTACTATGAGATCTAATACAATATTCACACCCATTAGTCATTGATACAGCAATATATATCATTTCTTTAAAAATATTACTTAGTTCCCCTTCTTGCATGACTTGTTGCAATGAATTCCATGTTCTTTCAAGAGTATTATAATCATTTGCTATTGTTTTCCAAAAATTTGGCACGTAATTTATTCCTCTAGTTTTTTTAATTTCGTCATAAACTGCTTTTATTTTACTATCAGCATTTTCTTCTGAAATAGGATTCAAAATTGACATTAAATACACTCCTATTAAAATGATGTATGATTAACATTTAATAAATATATTCTAATAAATAAAACTCATCATATGAATATAGATTATGACAATTCATCTATTTCAAAATTAATTGATTATTTCAAACAGGAAGAAATATCTATTGCAGAAGTTGTTAGCAAAAACAAAACAGATATAGAAAAATTAATCAATCAATGCACAGAAAGAATAATAAATCAAAATAATATTTTCCTTTTAGGAGCAGGTACTAGCGGAAGATTAGCTGTAATAGAAGCAGCTGAATTATATCCAACTTATAGTGACTCCACATTCAAAGGAATAATAGCAGGAGACTCAAAAGCTATGAAACATTCAGTTGAGGGTTCTGAAGATTCTGTAACTGAATCAATAAATACATTAAAAAAAGAAAATATAAATTGTAATGATTTAGTAATTGGAATAAGTTCAAGCGGGACAACTCCTTACACAATGTCAGCATTAGATTATTGTAAATCAAACAATATACTAACGGCTCTTATTTCAAATAAAACAAATCATACATACGATATTAATATCAATTTAGGAGTTGATAATGAAAAGATTCTTGATTCTACAAGGATGTTATCTGGAACACTCACAAAGCAGCTTTTAAATATAATTACTTCTATATCCATGATCAAATCAGGAAAAACTTATAAAAATCTTATGATTTCAGTTCAACCTTTAAATAAAAAATTAATTAACAGATCAATAAAAATTATTTCTGAAATTACTACTTTAGATACAAAACAATCAGAAAAATTATTTTATAAATCAGGTAAAAACATAAAAGTTGCCGTTGTTTCATACCTGCAAAACATATCATTCATCGAAGCTGAAAAATTGCTCGATCAAAACAAAGGATTTTTGAATAGGATTATCTAAATCATGGAAAGCATAAATGTAATAGGATTAATGACAGGTACTTCATGTGATGGGATGGATTTATCTTTAGTAAATTGTAAAAAAACCAATAATTCTATAGAAGCAAAAACTATAAAAAATCATTATGTGAAATACCCTGTTTCACTCACTAAAAAATTATTAAAATTGTATATTTCAAGCCCCTCTGAATTGGCCAAAACTCATATGCAGCTTGGACAATTCTGGGCAGGAAAAATCAGTGAATGGGTAAAAGAAAATAATCTTCAATATGATTTAATAGGAATTCATGGGCAGACAGTTTTTCATGATGGAGGACAATCTACATTGCAAATCGGAGAACCTCTTTATATATCAAAAAGTCTTAAAGTTCCTGTAATTTATAATTTTCGAACAAAAGATATTATCAATAAAGGGCAAGGTGCGCCTTTAATGCCAGTTGTAGATAGATGGGTATTTAAAAATGAATCAAAAGATATTATCACACTTAATATAGGCGGCATATCTAACATAACTATTATACATAAAAACAAAAATATTCTTGGATTCGACACAGGTCCAGGGATGTCATTATTAGATATATATTGCCTTAAATATCTTAACTTACCTTATGATAATAATGGCTCCATTTCATTAAAAGGTAAAATCAATAAAAATATTATTCAAGAATGGATTCAGGAACATGATTTTATATTATCTAAACCTCCCAAAAGTACCGGAAAAGAATTATATGGGGAAAAATGGTTAAACGATCATTTCAAATCTCCTGAAAAAATTGATCACAAAAATAATCTTGCAAATCTGTCATACTTTACTGCAAAATCAATTGCATTAAATATTCAAAAATTCCATAAAAAAAAACATAAAAACCAAACTCCCATTTACATTTCTGGCGGGGGAATAAAAAACAAATCTATAATGGTGAATTTAAATAAATTATTACTTAATTATGATATCTTATCAATTAGTGATATGGGCATTGACCCTTTATTCAAAGAATCGTTTGCTTTTGCTTTATTAGCTGCTTCGAATTATTTCAATTTAAAAATAGATACTAAAGATATCACTGGAGCAGAAAAACCATATATTATTGGAGAAATTTCAAAATGGAGATAAATTGAGGATATCTAAATTTCTTGCCTCAAAAAATATAGGTTCTAGAAAAGACATAGAAAAATTTATTTCAGAAAGAAGAATTTCATTAAACGGAATGACTGTAACAACCCCCATAACATTTGTTGAAGAAGGAGATCAAATATATTTAGATAATAAATTGATAAATACAAAACTAAAATTTGAAATTTTAAAATACTATAAACCAATTGGTTTTATTACATCTCATAAAAAACAGGATAAGAGACCAATAATATTTGAAAATTTACCTGATAAATACAAAAATTATAAAACAGCAGGACGTTTAGATTACAATTCTGAAGGATTATTAATACTTTCTTCAGATGGTGAAATTACAAGAGAGTTAGAATTACCAAAAAATAAATTTGAAAGAAAATATGAAATTATAATTACTGGAAATTTCAAGAGAGACAATTTGCAATCGATAAGTTCAGGGGTGAAAATCAAAAATGTATTATACAAACCATTTAAATATTCTATAAAATCAAACAAGAAACAATGTGTAATATTAGAACTCATACTTATAGAAGGTAAAAACAGAGAAATAAGAAAGTTAATGGAACATATAAAATTAAAAGTTAAAAAATTAAAAAGAATAGAATATGGGCCTTTTAAATTAAATGACTTAAAGCCAGGCGAAATTCATTCTGCAACAAAATCTGAAATAAAAAACTATTTAAATAATAAAAAAATATGATAAATTTATTTGACAAAAAGGAATTGCAAAAAGGAATTAATTATGTTTCCATAAATCACCCAATAATTACAAAGTTAAAAAATAAATATGGCGAACCAAATTTTGACAGAGGAACAACAGGAATTTTTCATTCGCTAATCAGATCTATAATTTCACAACAAATAAGTACAAAAGCAGCTAGCAGTGTACATACAAAATTTAAAGCCCTATTTCGCAAAAATAAATTTAATTTCGAAGATATCCTTATTATCAAAGATTCAAAATTAAAATCAGCAGGATTATCGCATCAGAAAATAAAATATATAAAAGCAACTGCAGAATATTTTAAATCTACACATCATACAAATAAAGATTTTGAACAAATGTCAAATAAACAAATCGAAAAAGAACTTATTCAAATTAAAGGCATAGGTCCCTGGACTATTGATATGATACTTATATTTACTCTTGGGAGAGCCGATATATTCCCAATTGGTGATTTGGGTGTTAGAAACGGATTTAAAATATTATTTAATAAAAATTCTACTGAAAAACAAATGATAAAAAAATCAAATCAATGGAAACCATATAGAACCATTATGTCATGGTATTTATGGAGAGTTGTTGATGGTTCTTGGGAAACTATGGATTAATTTTTTTTATAGTTGAATTACCTCTACTGAAGAGCAGGGGTTGACAAAACTTTTAGCAATATGGTATACTATCTCCACGTCAGCTTTAAATAGCTGGCTTTTTTTTTGGAATTTTTATTTCCTCATCCTTTCCAGCAGTACATTAACATGCTCCTGATTTGGGGAAGTAGTCCATTTATTCTTAATTTCACCTTTGTCATTAATTAAATATGTTGAAGGGATAGTAGTGTTTCTGAAAAATACAGAAAAATCCCGACCAATCTTAGTTTCAGTACTAAGGGAATAAATTAATACTTGTTCTTTATTCAAGTCGGATTCTAACTTTCGCACGGAAGGTTTTGATTTTACACATTCAGCTCACCAATCAGCATAAAGATATATTAATGTGTAGGGTGAGTTTCGTATAATATTTTCCTTATCTAAAGTACCATACTTTTCAGTTAAATTTAATTCAAGATTTGATATCCTCTTAGAAGCTTTATTTGAAGCTAATTTCAATTTGGATTTTTTTTGACTTTCTGAATACTCTGACAAATCTACAAGGCTATGCATCTGAGAGTTTGGGTTTGGACTCTTTCCTGAAATTTCATTATTAATTTTCTCTTCTATAATTACATTGGTACAAGATAAAATCAGTAATGAAAATATAGTGATATAAAAATAAAGTTTCAACAACGCGTCTTAATTAATAATAAAGTTAATATGTATCATTATAAACCAAAGGCTGGAAGTTAAAACTTCCAGCCTTTATCTAAGGAGGATTTTATATAAATGCAAAAACCATCTTTAATTTAACAAGTAAGTGTTGAGAAATTATCAAGAAGTATAATCATAAAAATCATTCCCCATTCTTTTATTCTGTAAAGAAACATATTCACTAATAGAATAATTGGGCTTATGATTATTTATCACTTCATTTATCTGCATATCATCTGCCCACAGTAAATCGATTATTGTTGTAGCCATAGCTTTTGCAGGGTTAATTACTGATTTTTCATAATCTTTTATAAAATAATCATTTCCATGACCTGTGCCTTCAGCACCCCCACTGCGTGGATGAATAATTGGCAATATCTGACTCAAGTCTCCCATATCTGTGGAACCGCCTGATTGGTCATCAGGATGAACAACCACATTATTTCCCCCAACAACATTTTCTGCATTATTTAAATAAAGATTATTCATATGTTTATTTTGTAACATGGGTAAATTTCCTGCTATAGATCTTATTCTTACTTTTGCCCCCATAGCCATTGCCCCAGCTTTAATTGATCTGTCAATTTTAGTATTTATTTTATTTACAACATCAATTGTTCTTCCACGAATCCTCCACTCTAATTTAGCTATAGAAGGAATAGAATTTACTGAAGTTCCTCCAGCTGTCAAAATTCCGTGAACACGCACTTTATCTTTATCTTCAAAAGATTCACGCTGTGAATCCATAGCCAACATAGCTATATTTGCTGCTTTTAAAGCATTAACACCATCTTGCGGAGCTCCTGCAGCATGTGATGCTAATCCATGAAATTCAACATATTTTACAAGATGACCTAAAGAAGTCCCTCCAACTGCCAAATCTCCATCTGATTCTTTGCTAGTAGCATGACTTAACATCGCAGCATCAATGTCATCAAAAGAACCTAATCTAATAAGTTCTTGTTTACCTGAAATAAATCCCAATTTGCCTTCATCAATTAAATTTATTCTGAATTCATTTTCAATTGTTTCTTCCGCAGGAACAGCAAATAAAACAACATTTCCATTCAAAAATTCATTAGCTTTACTGTTAATTAATCCAAGCCCAACTCCCAACATGGAACCTAACTGACAATTATGACCACACGCATGTACAGCATCAGTTTTTTTATCAGCTAAAGGATGATCTTTTACTATCAATCCATCAAGTTCACCAATTACAGCAATAGTTGGACCGGAAGATTTACCAATTATAGGTTCAGATTTTACACCTGTAATAGCATGCCCATCTGTGAAATTTAAATTTAGATCTGAAAATATTTTTTTAACTTTTTCTGCAGTTTTAACTTCTCTGTAACCAGTTTCAGCATTTTCTGCTATGTCTTTAGCAAATGCAATTATCTTATCTTTAGATTTTTCTATTTCTTGAATAACTTTATTTTTCATATCTGATTTGCTAATACTCATAATTTCTCCTAATATATCTATAATTATTTTATAAATTTACCAAATTAATATATAATTTCATAGATAATATAATAAATAGAAAATCGATATGCTAAAAAGTCTTTTTAATATTTTCAACACAGTTGTATTTCTTAGAATACCTAAGTTTGATATACAAAGTATAATCAAAGATGTCTTAATTGGGACACCTGTAGTTATATTAGGTCTTATATATGCAATATCTATAGCATCTTAATTTAAGTACCTGAACTTTTTACTCTAAGTATAAATATTGTTCCAATGACTAGTAAAATAAATGCTATAATTTTTACTATAATGAGATTACTTGGAATCCATAAAAATATAGACAAAAGACCAAATGTCCACATCATTAAAATAGAAATTATTTTTGCTTTTAAAGGCATACCTTTACCAGAATAATAATTTTTAAGGTATATCCCTAATATTTTATTATTAAGAAGCCAATTATATAATTTTGCAGAACTTCTAATATAAAAATATGAAGCTATAATTAAAAAAATAGTTGTTGGCCATCCAGGAACAAAAATGCCTATAACTCCCATTCCAACAGAAATACTTCCAAGGAAAATCCATAATAATCTAATGGATCTATTTTCATTAATTTTGGACATTTAAAATACGATCATAAATAAATACAAAAAAACCCTATCTGAATTTCATACCATTGTCAAAATATTTTTCTTAATTAAATTTAAAGATTAATTTTTATTTATCTCATTTAATATTTCTTCTGCATGCCCATTTGGATCTACAGGATTCCATATTTTTTTAATCGTACCTGATTCATCTATTAAAAACGTTATTCGGGAAATCCCTTTTACTGTATGCCCATGAACAATTTTATCTATTAAAACATCATAATCTGCACACATACTTTTATTCACATCTACCAAAAGAGGAAATGGTAAATTAAATTTATCAGTAAAATTTTGATGAGATTCAATACTATCTGCACTTACCCCTAGAACAACAACATTATTTTCTTTAAATATTGAATAACTGTCCCTTATTTCGCAAGCTTCTATAGTACAACCTGGAGTATCATCTTTAGGATAAAAATATATTACTATTTTTTTTCCTAAAAATTCATTTAAAGTCACTATATTACCTAATGTATCTTTAAGATTAAAATCAGGGGCTTTATCTCCTTCGCGTAAAATCATATCAATTTCCTTTAAAATAATTCTATATTTAATACCATGAATATAAATTATTTTAATTTATATTTCGTAAAATAAATCATTGTTATTATGACACTAACAATAATAATTATAAAATAAATATTCAAATTAGTAATCTTATAATAAAAAAATGAAATAATATTATTATTTTCAGACTTTGTTATCGCGGGAGACTCAGGAATAATTATCTTTTTTTCTAGCTCAGAAATTTCGTCTGATTTATGAAAATTTTTAACATCAGACCTTGTTCCTGCAAAATTGATTAAATCAGTTATACCAAAATCTTCAATTATGCCTGTTGCAAACCAAACTTTTGTTTGCATATCGACAGAAGATTTAATTTTAACAAAATAATTCCCTTCTTCATTTATAACAAATCTCTTTTTTAAATAAACCCAAGAATAAGTATCAGTAAATGGTTCATGAAATTCAGTAACCATATTTTTTGAACCTGGAATAAAAGAATATAATTCAGAAAATCCTTTATCATCCAGTTGTTGATAAAGATATAATTCCGGGGAAACATTCTTTAATTCCAAGAACTTTGGTGCTCCTAAATCTAAAATAAGATTATGTCCTTTTTTAAGTTTCATTTGAATCCAAAATTCATTATTTTTATTATTTAAAATAAAATAAAAAACTTGAGAAATATCTGGATTTGAAATTAAAATCGATTCCTCAATAGTCGGAGCGGGCTCTGGAAAAAAAGGCTTATGAGCTTCTATGTAATCATTTGTAGAAAACATCATAAAAAACATTATGGACAAAACAGCAATATTAATAATTTTAGATAATCTAATTCTAATCATAAATAGTTTCTTTCATTGCATTATTATTCGAGTTGTGAAAAAATTAATTTAATTATAAATTAGGTGAATTAAATAATAAATTTAATTACAAATTTTTCAAGTTCAAAAATTGGAAAATGGGTAGTTCTAACATCCTGGATTATTTTTGCAGGATTAATTATCCCATTTGCTCCCCAATTAAATCAAAGCACTAATCAAACAGATTTTTTGCCTGAAAGCGCTGAATCAACCAAAGCTGCTCAGCTAGTAGAAGAAAGATTCAGCACTGTTTCAACAGATATTCCAAGTATCATCGTAGCTCAAACAAAAAACAAACAAAAATTTACTAATAATGAAAGAGAATCCTTAAAAAATCTTGAAGAAAAAATAAAAGCATCAAAAGATATTCCTATCAAAGATATTGTTTCGGTATTCAGTTTACCTGAAGCAAAAGCAGAATTTGAATCCCCTTCAGAGAATACAATGACTATGATTGTTAATCTTTCTTTAGGCTCATTCGGTGATTTTGACACTATCCCTGATGAAGTAAATAAATTAAGAAATATAGTTTCAAATGAAACAAAATCTAATGAAAACTTAACTGTCCTGGTTGGCGGGCCTGGGGGATTATTTGCCGATTTAATAAAGGTTTTCCAATCAATTGATGGATTATTATTAATTGTTACAGTTATTTTAGTATTAGTATTACTGTTGATTATTTACAAATCTCCTATTACAGCTCTTATTCCACTAATAGTCGTTGGCATAGTATTTCAAGTTTCGCAGGGAATCATTGCTTGGATAGATCAAGGGGCTGGTGATTTTCTGAAAGTAAACGGACAATCAACCGGAATTATGACAGTAGTTTTATTTGGATCGGGAACAGATTATTGCTTATTTATATCTTCAAGATTCAAAGAAGAATTAGCAAAAACAAAAGACAAACATGAAGCTATGAAAAAAACTATGAAAGGTGTTGGTGGAGCTGTGACATCAGCGGGATTCACCATAATTGTTGCATCATCAATTTTATTATTATGCATTCTAAAATCTTACCAATCCTTAGGGCCTGTTATAGGGATAGCGGTATTTTTAATGTTAATTGCTGCTTTAACCCTCGTGCCATCTTTAATGTGTATCATGGGTAAATTTTCATTTTTCCCTGTAGATTACAGCAAAAAATCTAAATTAATAGCTTCAATTTTATTTCCTTTCTATGCTGTCATTGCACTCTTTCAAGTACTTTATCATTATATTTATGCTAGGCATAAAAAGAAACTAAACAAAAACAGCGAAGGTCTTTATGCTATTATTGCAAAATGGGTAATTAACAAACCAATCACCACTTTAATCATCACTTGCAGCTTATTATTAATGATGTTTACAGGTTTAATAAATGCAAAACCCACATACGATCAATTAGCAAGTTTACCTAATAACGCAGATTCTGTAAAAAGTTTTGAATTATTAAGAGAAGGATTTAATCCAGGTGAATTAGCACCAGTTGAAATTTATATAGACTTCAAAACTACAAATTCAGCATTCAAAAAAGAAAATCTTGACAAAACAGATTCATTAACTTCTATACTTTCATCAGCTCCAGGAATAACAAGAATTACAAGCCCTACAAGACCTTTTGGAATGGATTCCCCTATAGGAGGATCAGATAAAATCAGAGAATATTTATCTTCAAATATTCCTGCTTCATTTGGCATAAAAGCAAGAGTAAACACATATACTTCTCCGGATAAATCAGTATCAAAAATTGAACTTGTATTAAATGAAAATCCATACGATGAAAAAGGTATGAATCTTATCCCGGGTATTAGGAATCACATTAAAACACAGGGAGGAAAGTCAGGGATTGATTTATCTACAATATATGTTGGTGGAGAAACAGCTGTTCAATATGACACTAGAGAGGCAGTAAACAGAGATCAATTAATTGTCCTGCCAATAATACTTCTTGCTATTGGATTAATATTATTAATTTTATTAAGATCTGTCATAGCGCCTATATATCTCTGTGCAACCATAATATTCACCTACTTCGCTACAATAGGTATATCATTATTAGTATTTAGGTTTATTTTCGACCAACCATTTTATACCAGTGGCTTGCCATTCTTTTTGTTTGTATTTTTGAATGCATTGGGAGTTGATTACAATATTTACCTAATGAGTAGAATTAGAGAAGAAGCAAAAAAAAGAAATATAACGGAAGCTACACAAATTGCAGTAGCCAAAACAGGTGGTGTCATTACCTCTGCAGGTATAATTTTAGCAGGAACATTTTCAGCTTTAATGGTACTTCCATTAACAGATTTGTTCCAACTTGGATTTGCTGTCGCTATAGGTGTAATCATAGACACATTCATAACAAGAACTCTTATTGTGCCTGCTATAGTCAAATTATTAGGTCAATACAATTGGTGGCCTAACAAAATAATCCCATCAAATAAGTAATCACTTAACAAATATACCTCTCATAGAAATTACCATTAATCCAATAATAATAATAATTCCTGATATTATCTGATATATTTCTAAAACTTCACTAAGTATTATGTATCCAAAAATTGAGCCAGTAACGGGAACTAACAATCCATAAGGTGTTATTTGAACAGATTTATATTTATTTAACAAATACTGCCACATAGTAAATCCTATAACAGTAGACAAATAAGCTGTATAAAATATTGATAAGAAAACATTGATTTCTATATTAGAAAAATCAATGTTTAATATTGAATCATATTCTAATATAAATGAAATGATGAATAATAACATTGCCGCAAATGGCGAGATCCATATTAAAAAAGAAACCATATTTATATTGCCAAGATTTTTTAATTGAATATTAGCAATACCCCATGAAATTGCAGCAGCAAAAATAATTAATACTGCTTCAATCTTAAAATCCCCATCATTATTAATTAATAAAATAATTACCCCTAATGCTCCAATAAGTAATCCCAAAATTTCATTTAATTTCGGTTTTTCTTTAATTAAAATCGTAGACATAATTACAGTGAAAAATGATTGGGTTTGTAATATTACAGCGCTTAACCCTGCTGATAATCCTGTACTCATCCCATAATACAAAAGACTATATTGCAATACTCCTAAAGTTATTGGTAAAGTAATAAACTGTCTCTTACTTACTTTTGGTTTTTCTACAAAAAATATCCATGGTATTGAAATCAGAAAAAATCTCAATCCTGCTAAAAAGATTGGAGGCATTGATAATACAGCAATTTTAAGAGCAACAAAATTTAATCCCCATAAAACGACTATGGAAAATGCCATTACGACATGTTTTGAATTCACAATAAACCTTTAAATCAATGTGTGATAATTTTATAAGGTTTAGATTTATTTAAACCTGGAACAGTTTTTAATCGTATAAATTTTCTATTCTTTGATCTTTTATAAGCATCCTCAGAGCTTTGGCGATTTTTACAAATATAAGAACAAAATAATTTTCTTTTATTTTCTGTTGAAAAAAGATTATTACATCTTTCACATAATTTATACATATTATCTTTCATCATAGATTTACTGATTAAATTCCAATAAAAATTAAGTAAACTAGTATGTTTATTTGATAGCTTAAGGTGATTTGAATCAATATTAAATTCAAATTTACTTGATGGTAAAGAATATTCATTATTATTCAAAATATCCTTTATATAAAAGGTCAGAGTTTTGTGCAATAAATTTTTATCTTCAATATTAGATATACTATCAATAAAATAACCCTGTTTAAATTTTCCATTTGGAATAACTGATAATAATTCATTCGTTGTTGAAAGAGTCAGTAATATTTTTTGAACTACTTCAAATGATCGTTTTGATTGTCTTTGTAAATAATCATAAAATATCAAAACGGACCACATAATTTTCAATTGATTAAATAAAAACAAAAAACTTACATCGGATTTAATTAAAACACCATTTGATGCCATAAATTCACATGCGGATTTAATAAAATTTTCTTTTTTAAATTCATCCATATTTTCAAAAAAATCTAAACTATAAATATTTAAAAAATCAATTAAAGAGTCCTCATTAAAATTTCCGTGATATTTGATTTTTTTATTTACAAAAATTATTGATTCTAAAGAATTAAAATTATTGTAATCAACAGTGAAATATTCTGAGGAATCAAGCTGATATTTATCTATTGTATAAAAATTTATATTTTTATTAATATTAAGCAAAACTATATTATTTATATTTAATAAATTGTATTCAAAACCAATAAAGAGACTAATACAATAAGATTTTAGGTTTTAGTTTGAATTTTTATTGAAAAGAAAAGAATGTATAAATCACTCTTTTTCTTTAAATTTTTCTTTCAAATCTGAAAGTTTAATCAAAGCTTCTATAGGAGTTATATTATCCATGTCGATAGCTTTAAATATTTCTCCTATTTCATCATAATTATTTTCCTGTAAATTCAACGGAAGTTGTGTTGATACATTTAAATAATTAGATCCTGAAAATTCTGATTTTTCTTCTAGAGCAGATAATAATAACTTAGATTTAGAGATTACTTCAGCAGGCATTCCAGCTAAAGAAGCCACATAAATGCCATAACTCCTGGCAGAAATTCCTTTTGAGATATGATGTAAAAATACAACGCTTTCTTGATCTTCTAAAACTTTTACATGATAATTTTTCAATTTTTTAAGCTTAGATTCTAATGCTGTCATTTCAAAAAAATGTGTAGCAAACAAAGTTCGTGCACCAATAGAAGATTCTTCATGTATATATTCTGCAACAGACATTGCTATAGCTAATCCGTCATATGTACTAGTACCTCTACCAATTTCATCCAAAATTATTAATGATTTATTTGTTGCTTCATTTAATATAGTTGCAGTTTCAGTCATTTCTGTCATAAATGTCGATCTTCCTGCGGAAAGATCGTCTTCTAAGCCTACTCTTGTAAATATTCTGTCAACTAAGCCAATCTCAGCACTGTCAGCCGGCACATAAGAGCCTATTTGAGCTAATAACACTATAATTCCCACCTGCCTAATAAAAGTAGATTTTCCGGACATATTTGGGCCAGTTAATAATATAATTTGATGATCAGTATTATTTAAATAAATATCATTAGGAACAAATTTTCCTGATTCAATTAGTTCTTCAACCATAGGATGTCTTGATTTTTGAATTTTCAAATTAAAAGATTCATTAATTTCTGGTTTTATATACCCATTTTTTCTAGCAATTAAAGACAATGATGAATACACATCTAATTTTGAAATAGCATTTGCCACCAAATAAATTTGATTCACTTTAGAAATAATATGTTTACAAATATCCTGAAATATTTCCTTTTCCAATTCTTCTATTCTTTCAACAGATAAAATAATTTCTGTTTCTAAATTTTTTAATTCTTCAGTAAAAAATCTTTCAGCATTAACTAATGTTTGTTTTCTAATATAATAATCAGGAACTTGTCCTAATTGAGATTTGGTGATTTCAATATAGTATCCAAAAATTTTATTGTATCTGACTCTTAAGTTTTTTATTTTTGTTTTTTTTCTTTCATTTAATTCCATCTGAGCCAAAATCTTTTTTGAAGTTAGTAATGATTCCCTGTATTTATCCAATTCTATAGACAATCCTTTTTTTATTAATAAGCCATCGCCTAATTTCCCGTCAAATTGGTTTTCAAATGACTTGTCAACAAGCTCACAAATATATTTTATTTCAGGTGAATCAATTAATAATTCATTAAATTTATTTGGCAAAGAATTAGATTTTAAATATTCTGATACATTTAACGCAGAACTTAAACTTTCAGATAAAGTTAAAACTTCTCTTGGACCTGCACTATAATTTACTAACTTACTTAATAATCTTTCTATATCAAAAATTTTCTCTAAATCACCTGCAAGTTTAGATGATAAATTTTCACTTTCATAAAACCAGGAAATTATTTCTTGTCTTTCCTTAATTTTTTCTATATTTATCAATGGTTGACCTAAATAATTTTTTAATAGTCTAGCTCCCATGGAAGTTTTAGTAATATTTAATGTATTAAATAATGAAAAGGAATTACTAAATATGCTTTTATCAGGAAATAATCCTAAATTTTTTCTTGTTTGCGGATCCAGAAACATATATTCAGAAGTTTTATAATATTCAATATTTTCAAAATTTATGGTATTGAAAAGCATATTGCGATATAAATAATTTGTCAGACCAATAAAAGCTTTGGTTTCAACCAATTTAACATTAAACCATTCATTTTTTTCAATTAATGAAACATTACTAAAATCTGTATTATCAAAAATCCAGTCATTAAAATCAGTATTGTCTAAAAATTCATTTTTACCATAATAGTCTGAATTAATTTTGTTTGATTTTAATGACAATAATTCTGCAGGTCTTATTCTAGCCAATTCCGAATCAAGAGATTGAGTATCAATTCGTGTGATTTTGATTTCACCTGTAGAAACATCAATATACGATATTCCTGTATTTTTATTATCAGTAAAAACTGACATCAGATAATTATTAGAATTATTATCCAATAAATAATCTTCAAAAATTGTACCCGGACTTACTACTCTAACAACTTCTCTGTCAATAATTCCTTTGGAATTAGGCTCAGTACCAGTTTGTTCGCAAATCGCAATTCTAAATCCCTTTTCTACTAAAGTTGGTAAATGACTGTCTAATGAATGAAAAGGTATGCCTGCAAGTAAATGTATTTGGTCTTTTCCAAATTGTTTTTTTGTTAAAGTAATTTGCAATTCAGATGATAAAATTTCCGCATCACTATCAAAAGCTTCGTAAAAGTCACCCATCCTATATAATAAAATTGAATCAAGATAATTCTCTTTTATACTTAAGTATTGTTTCCAAGCAGGTGTTAAATTTTTAACCATAAAAATTTTCTTACTTCCAAAATCTTTCTTCGAGAACCTTAAAACCTATATTCTGACCTAGTTTATCTTTAATATCAATTATCATATCTGGATTTCCGCAAGCATAAACAATTGTATTTTCTATATTCAATTGTTTCTCATTTATATAATCCTCTACAATAATATTAACTCTCCCGGTCATACCCTGCCACTTTTCATTTCTAGCATCTTGTGGCCTACTTATAGTTGGAAGATAAGTGACAAAATCAGGATATTCTTTTGCGATTGTTAATAATTCTTCTGAATATCCAAATTCTTCCATGTAACTCGATCCCTGAAGAATATGAAATTTCATGTTATGAGAATTATTATTTAAAAAATATCTTACATAGCTAACATATGGAACAATTCCCGTAACAGTACAAATAAGCAAATAATTATCATAATTAGTATCTTTAATTTGGAAAATACCTTTTGCTTTTGGCCTTAAAGTTAATTTGTCACCAACATTCATTTTCCAAATAATGGGAGACAATTCCCCATGATCTACTAATTCAATAAATAATTCTAAGGAATCTTCATCTGGAGAAGATGCGATAGAATATGCCCTTTCAATTCCATTAACACCTATAGTGCAATATTGGCCTGGTTTAAAAGAATAATTTTCAGGTTTTGAAATCCAAAGTTTAAGCATCAAATCACTTAAATCTAATTTTCGAATAATTTTTGATTCTAATAAATTTTTGTTTATTTGATTAACCACAATACAAAATATGAAAATGATAAAAAGGAAATAATATTATTTTTTTTCAACATCAACTGGAATAACGTCTAATTCAGGTACCTGATAATACTTTAAATCAGCTTTAGTTAAATCAAGGTTTTTTATCATACTCCCAAACAAAGTTGTTATATTTAAAACATTTTTAATTTGACCATTTGTTTTAACAATGCATTGAAATAATTCTTCACCATCGGAAGATAAATGTAATTTGTCATTTTGTTTTATATTATGTTCAATAGCATCTTCAGGATGCATGGATAATTGATATATATCTGAATCTGAATTATTACCATTTAAATTAAAATTCTCAACAAATTGAGATTTGTTCAAAACACGTCCTTTAGCCAAATAAAATCCGTTTTTACTAATATTTTCAGATCTGCGAACAATAGAAAGATTGAATTTATTATTATCTGTATTTGCTATATTGTTCCAATATAATACATTTTTATTATTAGGATTATTTGGATTGTAAGGCCATGTTACATTGCTTTCTGAATCTATGAGCTCATATGAAAACTTATTATAAATAGATACATCATTTACTATATCATCAAATATATTTTCCGAATTATTGTAAGCAAATATAGTTTTATTAATTTTTTTAGCAAGCATTTGAATGATTTTCCACGGTTGTATTTGTTCATTATTTGGAACCATCCCTGGTCTTACTAATTGTATTCTCCTTTCTATATTCGTTTTTGTACCTTCAGATTCTGAAAAAGAAGTTGATGGAAACAGAAAAGAAGTTGATCTGTTTCTAAATTCAGATAGTAAAGATTGATGAGAAATTACTTTAATTGAATCTGAAACCATATCAATAGCTTCAAATAGTTTATCATTATAAGATTCATAAAAATCACCAATCAAATGCAATACTTCAATCTGATTATTCTTTATCAAATCAATTAATTTTTCAAAAGACAAATCTCGTGTGTCATTTTTATAGATATTATTTGCAGAATTATTTACCGTTGTAATTCCTAAATCAACAGCGCCTTGGGCATTAGATCCTCTGTAAAGAGGAAAAAGACCTCCGTATTCATTTCCAATATTTCCAGTTATAAGACTCAAATTAACTAAAGATTCAACTAATGAATCAACCTTATCTTCTTGAATTGTTTCATTTGAATATATTGTTGCCAACGAACCATTTGTTAATATTTTTACAGCTTCATTCATATCTTGGATGCTCACACCAGTTAAAGAAGATATCTTCTGCAAATCAAATTTCCATATTGATTTCCTAAATTCTGAATAATTATTACAAAATTTATCAATATAATTTTTATTTTCAAGTGATTGATCAATAATAGATCTTATTAATCCACCAATTAAATCTACTTCAGTTCCAGGATAAGGTTTTAGCCAAAGTTTTGCATATTTAGTCAATTCTGTCTCTCTTTGATCAATAACTACCATTTCAGATATACCAGAATCTATAGCTTGCTTAATTGGTAAAGTTAATACATTATGATTTTCAGTAGCATTAGCAGATACCACTAAAAATGACTTCGCATTCTTTAGTCCTTCGATTGGATTAGTTGCAGCTGAATAACCTAGCATTTCAACCAATTTATATCTTAAAGAACTATCAATATCTGCATTACTTATCACATTATTGGTACCAACAACTTCATTTGCAAATTTATTGGCAACATATATATCTTCATTTGTAAGGTTACTATCAATAATCATTGCATAATTATTGGGATTAATTTCCTGTAAAATTTGTGAAACTGCATCTATGTTTTCTGAAAGTGTTGTTTCAATCAAAGTATCTTCTTTTCTAATCATAGGAGATTTAATTCTAGATTTTGAATTAACATAATCGAAACCAAATTTTCCTTTAAAACATGCCTGCCCTCTATTTGCCGGAGATTGCAGATTACTACCAATTCTAATTAATTTGTTTCTAGCATTAGTTTCTAAATCAAAAGTACATCCAATAGGACAATAATTACAAACTGAAGTTGTCTTTGTTTCCGCTTTCTCCCATTTATAATCTTTTTCTACTATTGCCCCAGTAGGACATACATCCAAACAAGCACCACAGAATTCACATCCAGCATCAATTAAACTATCCCCCATAGAAGTACCAATAATAACTTTACCGGCACGCTCTTTTAAAGTTAAAGCGTTATCTACTCTAACTTCAGAACATACCCTTACACATCTGGCACACACAATACAAAGATTCATATCCATATCCCACAAAGGATCATCATTCTTGACATGTTCGCCTCGATAATTGTAAGTTAGCGGGCTGTCCATTTCCATGTCTAAACTTCTAACTGTGTCTTTTAATTCGCATCTTTCATTTTTAGGACATGTGATACATCTATCATTAACAGAAACATGCCTTAAACAAATATCGCTTGGACCACACAAATCAATTCTATGACAAGTTAAACATCCATGCGGATGTTCTGTAAGTAGTAATTCCATAATACCTTTTCTTAAATCAACAATTTCATCAGTTTGTGTATTAATTTTCATACCCTCTGATACAGGTGTAGTGCATGACGCCGGCGTTCCTCTGCCACCTTCCACATCTACAACACACATTCTGCATGCTCCGTAAGATTTCATCCCCGGGTAATAGCACAAATAAGGAATATATATACCTGAGTCCATGGCTGCTTGTAAGATATTAGTATCTTTATTTACTTTTACTTTTTTGCCATCAATTACAATATCTATTTTATTATCTTTATTATCTTTCATAGCCATTTAATTCCCCTTTATAGTTTGCCAAGAATTTGGCCTTGTATTTTCAGGAAAAACTATTTGTCTTTCATTGCAGCTACCTGTAGGACAGTTACCATCCATACAACTTTCAAAATCTTTTTGAAAATGTTTCAAAGCAGAACTTATTGGATTGTAACCCAATTGCCCATGCCCACAAAGAGATCCTGCTTGCATATTCTTTCCTATTTTATTCATTAAATCAAGATCAGTTAAATTTCCTTCCCCTCTTGAAATTTTTTCCACTATTTCCAAAAGATGCGTCATTCCTAATCTGCAAGGAAAGCACTTACCACAAGATTCGTATTGGCAAAACGCAACAAGAGATTTAGTTAAATCAACTGCACAGGTTCGATCATCAACTATAATTATGCCTCCTGACCCCAAAATTGCTCCGGCTTTGGCCATTTCATCAAAATCTATTTTTACTTTAAGACTATCAGATCCTAATACTCCTCCTAACGGGCCTCCTGTTTGTAACATTTTCAATGACCTTCCATCAGGGATCCCGCCTCCTATTTTTTCAACCACATCTTCAATCGAAATTCCCATTTCCACTTCATACATTCCTGGGTACAAAATATCTCCTGAAAGACATACTATCGCAGTTCCAGAACTACTTTCAGTACCTATGGATTTAAACCACTCACTACCATTTCGAATTATTTCAGAAACATAAGCCAAAGATTTGACGTTATTAATTGTACTAGGGTGACCCCATACACCGTATGCAGCAGGAAAAGGAGGCCTTGATCTAGGCCTCGCACTTAACCCTTCTACTGATTCCATCAAAGCTGTTTCTTCGCCGGCAACATATGAATCTCCTGTTAAAGAAACTTCAATATCAAATGAAAAATCAGATCCAAAAATATTTTCACCTAAAAGCCCATTATCATATGCTTGATTTATTGCTTCTTTTGTTCTGTCTATTGGGCCGTCATGTCCATGTCTAATAAATACATAACCATTAGTAGATTTAGTTGCATATCCTGCAATAATCAGACCTTCAATTAGAGTATAAGGGTCACTTTCCAATATACCTTTATCATTGTATGCCCCCGGGTCACCTTCCTCACAATTACACAATATATACTTAACTCCTTTAGAATTGGCCATAAAGCTCCACTTTACTCCAGTGGGAAAAGCTGCTCCTCCTCTACCTCTTAATCCTGAATTTTTCACTTCAGTAATCACTTCATCTGTAGACATTTTAGTAACGGCTTTATGTAAACCTTCAAATCCTCCATTAGCAATATACTGGTATATATCATTAAAAGCTATATTACCTGAATTTCTCAAAGCTATTCTGTTTTGAAGATTCATTCCTGGTAATTCATCTATTCTTTTTATTCCCTCTATTGGTCTTTCACCTAATGAGCCCAACAAATTATCAGTTATCACTTCACCTTTTTGAATATAACTGTCCAAAATTTTTACCACATTGTCTTTTGTAACATTGCCCCAAAAAATTCTAGGCTTACCTTTATATAGGATATCGATAATTGGGCCAGCATAACAAATTCCGTGGCATCCTACAGTATCAACATTTATATTAATTTTATTATTCTCACTATAGTTAATAATTTCAGTAATAATTGATTCAGATTCTAATGATGTCCCACAACACATAGCACTGCTTACCCTAATCCAAGGCTTACTCCCTGTTGTTAAATCCAACCATCGTTTATCACTATCTCTTTTTAATGCCTCAAAACTCAATTTAATTGATCCAACATTTTTAATAATCTAGAAGAATTCATTTTACCGCTTAATTTATGATCAATACTTATCAATGGAGCCTGCGGACAAGCTCCTAAACATGTATTAAATTTTAATGTAAATTTACCATCACTAGTATCACCCTGATTTTTTAATTTCAATTTTTTCAATACTGAAGATTGCAATTTTGAAGCCCCTCTTATATGGCAACTTGGACCCCAACAAATTTCTATAGTATGTTGACCTGGAGGTTCAAATCGGAAATTCAAATAATAAGAAGCAACTCCCCAAACATCATTTGTTGTAACATTCATAAAATCTGCTATTACATTTATTGAATTTTTAGGTAAATATCCAATTTCATCTTGTACACTAAGCAGTGAAGATAAAATAGTTACCGTGGTATGATCTTGGTTTCTAAGAATATTTAAAATTTGCTCATTATTTATATTTTTCAAAGCAGACAATTATATGAAAATTTACTCAACAAATTAATAATCAATGAATGAGATGATATCATAGAAATTTCATTTGTTCACTCTTCAGAAGTCCTAAGTTCATAAACTAACAATAAAATATAGTAATTAATGTGACAAAAAGAAATATAATAAAAAAAAATAATTCCCAATTATTCATGCTTGAATTATTTTTGGTATACTGTAGTCTCATTGTTCTATGAAATATAGGTGAAAAAATGAATAACACAACAATAATTGAATCCCCAAAAGAATTCTGGAAAGCTACAAGAAATGACGAATACCTTAAATCAACCTCAGGAGTAGCGCCAGGTTATGTACAAACCAATCTGGCAGTTTTGCCAAAAGAATATGCTTTTGATTTTTTATTATTCTGTCAAAGGAACCCTAAACCTTGCCCGTTGTTAGAAGTTATGGAACCCGGACAATCTGAACCTAAAATACTTGCGAAAGGAGCCGATATTAGAACTGATATTCCATTTTACAGAGTTTACAAAAATGGAGAATTAGTTGAAGAAACAAAAAATATCACAGAACATTGGTCAGATGATTTAGTATCCTTTCTATTAGGATGTAGCTTTACATTTGAAACAGCTATGTTAAATGCAAATATCCCACTCAGACATCTAGAACAAGATACTACAGTGCCTATGTATATAACAAACATAGAAACTACACCTGCAGGTATATTTAGTGGGCCGATGGTTGTATCTATGAGACCAATTCATAAAGATAATATAGTTAGAGCTGTACAGGTAACTAGTAGATTTCCTGCCACACATGGCGCACCTATACATATAGGAAACCCATCTGAAATAGGTATAGAAAATATAAATTCTCCAGATTTTGGTGAAAAATCAGAAATAAAAAAGGACGAAATTCCTGTTTTTTGGGCCTGTGGAGTGACTCCGCAAGCTGTTGCATTAAACTCAAAACCATCTACAATGATCACTCATTCACCAGGATATATGTTTATCACAAATGAAAGAGATGAATCGATAGCAGTGTTATAAATTTATAAGGAAACATTATGGAAACAATTAAAGAAATAATTAGCGATCATGATGGAAGAGGAATTTCATTACTTCTACCACATGTTTCTGATACTGTATGTGAAGATGCAGCAGAATTAATATTAAATAACAAAAATAAAGTAGCCATACTCACAGGATTTTATATCATCTCAGCTGGCGCAACTGAGACTGACGGGCCCATAGGCGCGATAGCAATAGGAAATGCATTAAAAAAATTAAATTATGATGTCACTTACATCACAGACCAATTTTCGATTGACCCAATTAAGCCTATTTTAAGTTTTGATGATAAATTTGAATTATTTCCAATGACAAATGTAGAAGAAAGTAAAAAATATGCAAAAAATTTACTTGAAAAAATTAATCCCAATCTAATTATATCAATAGAAAGATGTGGCATGAATAATGAAGGTAACTATCTAAATAGTGCTGGAAAAAAAATACATGAATATAATGCTAAAACTGATTATTTATTTGATCATGATATTCCCAGTGTAGGAATAGGTGATGGAGGAAATGAAATAGGCATGGGAAATTTAACTGAAATAATTAAAAAATCAGATTCACTTTCTAACCCACCCTGTATAACAAAAACTGATATTTTAATACCTACAAGTGTATCTAATTGGGGTGGCTATGGATTAGTTGCTGGCTTATCAAAATTATCAGGAGAAAAATTGCTCCCAAGCAGCCAAGAAGATGAAAAACTTATTAAAGACTTTGTTGATGCTGGTGCAGTAGATGGTATTACCGCTTCACAAGTTTACAAAGTAGATAGTTTTAATCTAGATGTAAATAGTTCGATTATTAATCGTTTGCATAAAGTAATCTAATAAGTCCCAATCAATTTTGAATACACCAATAATCTTGAATGGTATAACAAACTGGGAACACAAGTTACTAAAACAGCTTCTGGTATATCTGATTTCAAATCCAAAAATAATTCTTCTTTGGGTATCACTTTTGTTTTATATATCTGATATACATAAGTTTTTTTATCTGTAGATATATGCACAAATAACGATGGATCTTGTTTTAATAATTCTGGAATTTTAGGTAGCATATGAAAAACATTCCCTTCTTTTCTTATGAAACTTTCTAAATGTCCAAAATACCAAGATTTTCCAATCCCACCCGGGTTTACACTTTCAGGAATATGCCCAACTATGTTTTTTGGAGTTTCGTAAGATGATGAAGATCCTAAATCAATAATTTCCAAATCCGAAACTTTTGAATTTAATCCAATTTCAGAAATAACAATTTTGGTTGCGACTGCTGTTTTAGGCAAATTAATAAAGGGCTTTTTATACAATTTGAAATTATCTGGTAATTTCTCATATAAATTGTTCTCATCAAAATCTTCTCCATCCATTAAATCATTATCATCTGAGATTTTCTCTACAGGATCTTTAATGATTTTATTATCATTTTCAGGAGCAAGATTTGTGTTGTTATTTACAACATCACTCACATTTGATGTAAGGGGTGTTAATTCAATTTGAGAATTCAAATCTTTCAATTCTTCATCTTTAAATAAAATTAAACCCATCAAAGACAAAGATATAATCAAACAGATAAGTCCTATAATTTCAAAAATACGATATCTAAGTATTGAATGTATAATTTTCAATATAATATTTTTTTATCTAACTCTTGGTGAATGCGATTCTCCGCTAGCGATTGGTTCATCAAGATAAACATCACCATTTCTAATTTTTAGATTATAACCACAATCAGGAACATTACAAACCCAAGCTTTATAATGAATTGCTGCTCCATGATTACCAAAATCTGACAAAGGCAATAATTGTCCTTTGTTACATCTCATGCAATTGGGGAACTGATATGTTTCAGCCACTTTACTCTCCTCCACCGAATTTTATATCATTAATTAAATGATATTATATTCTAATTTTTTATAATTACCAACCAAATAATTCTTTTGAATTATTATAAAAAATATTATTCAAATTATTATCATCTAGATCAGATTTCTTAATATAATCTACAGCTCTATTAATATTTATCAACCCATAATCGCTTCCAAATAATATTTTCTTATCACCTAATATTTGTTCAAAAATTTTGACAATGGAAGAATCATATAAAAAATCTATTGCTGCTGTGTCAAAATATACATTCTTTAATTGTTTACTTACTTCAGGCATTAAAAAATAAATTGGTAAGCCTCCTCCCAAATGTGCAAATATAATTTTTAATTCAGGATATTGCAAAGCAAATGAATATAAAATTGAAGGATGCATTTCTCCTTTACCATTATATTTGTGTCCTACAGGTTCAGATGAATGTATTGAGAAAATCATTTTATTTTCAATCATATAATCGATTATTGGATCCATTAAATTAAAATCTAATAAATCAAATCCCTGAATATCAGGATGTAATTCACCTACCCCGGCAACATCAGATTTCTTAATTCTTTTCAATTCTTTTATACATTTATCTAATCCCCAGGCAGGGTTTATGGACCCTAAAACTTTTACACGGTTATATTTATTCGCTAATTCAATTAAAAAATCATTAGTATATTTTGTTAATTCGTAATCTATATACCCAATGCTTTGAATAACGAGTTTAATTTTCGAATTAGTATCCAATATCAATTCAAGATCATTTTCGGTACAAATTTTAGCATCTTCATTTGCATATAATTGGTTGAAATTGGCATCAATATTGCAATATTTCTTTCTATTGCTTTTCATTTCATACGGGAAAAAATGGGTATGTACATCAATTAAATTCATAGTAATATATCTTGAAGATAATTTATAAAATAATATTATTAATATTTAAACTATACTTTAAATGCTTTTAATTATAAAAGAGGAAATAAGCTATGAATATTTATGATGAAATAGGTGTAAAAAAAGTTATCAACACGTTGGGAAATTCAACAGTTCTTGGAGGAAACACCACTTCAGGGGAAGTAAAAGAAGCTATTGAATCTGCATCAAAAAATTATGTAAGCATGAAAGAATTAACTGATACTTGTCGTAAATTAGTTGCCGATCTTATTGGGAGTGAATCAGCATTAATTACCCCCGGAGCTGCTTCAGCTCTATCATTAGCAACTGCTGGTGCCATGACTGGAACTGACAGAAATCTTATTGAACAAATCCCAGATACAAACGGCATGAAAAATGAAGTTATTATCCAAACACAATTACGAGTGCCATATGATAAAGCAATAGAAGTTGCTGGCGCAAAATTAATTGAGGTTGGTTCACCTGAAAAAACGTCTGTTGAACATATAACCAACGCAATAAATAAAAATACTTTGGCAATACATTATTTGCCAGGCGGAGAAAGTGTTAAATCTTCAGGAAAACATACTAATGCATTAGATATACAAACAGTGATCAAAATTGCAAAAGATAATAATATTTATGTAATAGTAGATGCTGCAGGACAAGTTTACCCCACTGATAATCTTACAAAATATATTAAAATGGGCGCTGATGCTGTTGCTTATGGAGCAAAATATTTTGGTGCCTTGAACGGAACGGGTATTTTAGTTGGTAGTTCTGAAATAGTAGAAGCAGCAAGATTACACAGTTTTATTGGATTTGAATTCGAAGAATTAAGATCTATTGGCAGATCTATGAAAATGGATAAAGAAGATGTAATTGCAGTATACGTAGCTTTGAAACAATGGATGACAATGAATCATGAAGAACGAATAGAAATTGCAGAAAAAAAAGCATTGATACTTAAAGATAAAATATCATCTGTTGCCAACATAAGTGTATCTGATCCTGATATTTCAGGAACAACTATAGGATTAAAAATAACTTTAAATGATAATTGTCCATTAAATGCTGATCAATTATCAGAGAAACTTGCATCTGGAAATCCTAGTATATGGGCAAGAGGAGATGATGCTACCTCTATAATATTTAGAATGGGAACAGTAAATGAAGAAGATTTAGAAATTGTTTCAGATAAATTAAAAGAAATACTAAATTAAATTATGTTTAATATTGAATTATTACGCTCTGACAAAGAATCTGTAATCAAATTATTGAAAAGCAGAAATATTGATATATTATCTCTAAATCATATATTAGAACTAGATATTGAAAGAAGAAAACTAATAGAACTAACAGATAACTCTCGCTCAAAAAGAAATAAAACTTCAAAAGAATTAAGCGCTATGAAAGAAAAACCAGAATCAATTATTCTAGAAATGCGAGAATTAGGCGAGAAGATAAAAAAACAAGAAAAAAAATTAGAAGCTACAAACAATAATTTGCAAA
>MDTE01037064.1_pt1 | contig 40334 bp, 39 predicted proteins | sample 811231 | NCBI WGS metagenome assembly MDTE01 (sample SAMN05326651, study PRJNA326480) | marine metagenome | isolation source: seawater | place: Indian Ocean: Red Sea | collected 2010
TGATCCATCAGTTGGATATACTGATTTACCTGCTTCTGAACTTGAGGCAACGAGAGCACTAGTTGAGGGGCTCTAAATAAAAAATTGCGTAGTTGGTATTATACCAGCTACGCAATTCAACAAAATGTCGTCCTCTCTAGGACTGTTTGCAGAGCAACCTCTTCGATTTGCAAACAGTCCTAGATAGAATGACTAAATTATATAAATAATTGAACTACTAGTAAAGAAAGATTTGAGTTAAGAATGCAAAAAGGCTTTACTGATAACACATGGTTTATAGGCGCTAGTAAAAAAAGTGATAAAATAACTTATGTCATTTTTCTAAGCTGCGCTCTATTAACAATTTTAACTACAATAGGGATTGTAACTATTCTGCTTGTTGAAGGATTGCAATTCTTTCGTGAAATCAGTGTAATCGAATTCTTTACCGAATCTAAATGGACTCCTCTGTTCCCTTCTGCACACTTCGGCATCGCTCCTTTGCTCGTAGGCACAATGCTCATTGCTTTTGGAGCTGCATTTGTTTGTGTGCCATTGGGGACATTAACAGCCATTTTTCTTGCAGAACTAGCACCAGACAAAGTTCGTGCGCTCATGAAGCCTATTTTAGAAGTTCTTGCTGGCATACCAACAGTAGTATATGGATATTTTGCATTAACTTTTATTTCTCCAATTCTACAAAATAATATTTCTGAAGAAATAGAACTATTTAATGCTCTTGCAGGTATGATTGTTGTTGGCATCATGACATTGCCAATGGTATGTTCTATTTCTGATGATGCGATTAATGCTGTGCCTGCGTCGCTTCGCGAAGCATCCTATGGTTTAGGTGCTACAAAATATGAAACAATTACAAAAATTACTGTACCTGCAGCGCTAAGTGGGATTGTAGCTTCATATATTCTTGCATTTTCTCGAGCAGTTGGTGAAACAATGGCCGTCACTATTGCTGCTGGTGCAATGCCAAATTTAACATTGAATCCGCTTGAGGGCGTACAAACAATGACGGCGTTTATTGTGCAATTATCATTAGGAGATACGCCACATGGGACTATTGAATTCAAATCAATTTTTGCAGTAGCAATGACATTATTTCTTCTAACATTAATAATGAACGTCATCAGCACACTTATTATAGAAAAATTTAAGGAACAATATGAATGATGTAACATCAACAAAATTATTTACTAATTCAGCAAATGTAAATATTAACTACAAGGAACGAATGTTAAAAGAGCGCGTATTTATATTGGGTTGCATAATTGCTTCATCAGTGAGTTGTCTCATTTTAGCTGTTTTATTATTTGATATATTTCGTGATGGCATATCGTACATATCTTGGGATTTTTTAACTAACTATCCTTCAAGAAAACCAACAGAAGCTGGATTACGTGCTGCAATTTGGGGATCATTTTTCGTGGTAAGCGGAACAGCAATATTTGCTATACCAGTTGGAGTTGGTGCAGCAATTTATTTAGAAGAATATGCAAAGCCCGGTAAAATAAAAAAAGCTATCCAAACAAATATTGGTAATCTTGCTGGTGTGCCGTCAATTGTTTATGGCTTGCTTGGTCTGCAAATTTTTGTTAGAGGTACGTTTGGATATGGCATAAAATTTGGAGGAGATGATAACTTGCTCATGGGCCGTTCTGTCATTGCCGGCTCCTTAACACTTGGTTTACTTATTTTGCCCATTATTATTGTTGCTGCCCAGGAAGCTATTCGTGCCGTTCCACAGACGATTCGTGAAGCATCCTATGGTTTAGGTGCTACAAAATGGCAAACAATTCGTGGGCAAGTTTTGCCTGCTGCAATTCCAGGCATTATGACTGGTGTCATACTTTCTCTCTCTAGGGCAATTGGTGAGACCGCGCCTCTCATTATGATTGGTGCACTGACTTATGTTGCTTTTGTGCCTACAGGACCTCTCTCAGCATTTACAGCAATGCCTATACAAATTTATAATTGGGTGGCCAGGCCACAAGTAGACTTTCATGATTTAGCGGCTGCGGGTATTGTAGTATTGATGGTTATTTTACTTTTAGCAAATACACTAGCAATATTTTTAAGAAATAAATATCACCAAAAATGGTAGTAAGGATAAAAAATTTATATGAATAATCACAAAGCATTAATTAAAATACAAGAATTTGGACTTGCATACAGTGGTAACAAGGCAATAGAAAGAATAAATTTAGGAGTTTCAAAAAATGAAGTAATGGGATTAATTGGCCCGTCAGGTTGTGGCAAGAGTACATTGCTTCGAGGAATCAATAGAATGAATGATTTAATTCCTGGCGTTACTACATCTGGTTCTATCTTAATTAGCGATCAAGATATTTATGATAAAGAGGTGGATCCTGCAGCAGTACGTAGAGCTGTAGGTATGGTCTTTCAAAAACCAAATCCTTTTCCCAAATCAATATATGACAATGTTGCATTTGGACCAAAAATCAATGGTTTTAAAGGAGACTATGATGAATTAGTTCGAAATGCCCTGGAAAGAACCGGTTTACTAAAAGAAGTAAAAAATAAATTAAATAGCTCAGGGCTCTCATTATCAGGCGGCCAACAACAACGATTATGTATAGCAAGAGCTCTTGCGGTTGATCCAGAAATTATTTTAATGGATGAACCTTGTTCAGCATTAGACCCGATAGCAACGCAAAAAATTGAAGACCTTATTAGAGAGTTAAGAGAAGAATACACAATAGTCATTGTCACACATAATTTACAACAAGCTGGTAGAATATCAGATAGATGTGCATTCATGTTATCTAGTGATGATGGAGTTGGTCACATTATCGAAATTGGTGAGACGCAAGAAATGTTTACAAAACCAAAAGAAAAAAAGACTGAAGAATATATAACAGGAAGGTTTGGATAACATGAACATGGAAACTCGAGGAGAATTTCACGTATCTCTTCAGGAACTCATTGTAAACTTACGCACATTGAGCAATGAAGTAGAACGTGCAATTGACACCAGCACGGATGCTCTTGTCAAGCAAGATATTCAATTAGCAAAAAAAGCCATAGATAATGATAAACAAATTAATGAAAAATCATTTGCATTACAGGACACTTGTTTGATGTTGCTCGCACAACAAGCACCTCTTGCATCAGATCTTAGATTAATTGTTTCAATAACCTCCATTGTTATGGATCTCGAACGCATTGCAGATCATGCAGCGGGCAATGCAAAAATTTGTTTATTGATAGGAAAAGAAAAGCATGTTAAGGAGCTTGTAGATATACCAATTATGAATGAAAAAGTCAAATTGATGTTAATTAAAGCCATGAATTCATTTATAAATAAAGTAGAATCAGATGCTGCCTCCTTGCAAGCTGATGATGATGTAATTGATGCTCTGTATAAAAAAGTGTACAACGATTTAGTTGCATTAATGATAAAAAATCCACAATCCGTTGAAGCATGTACTCGTCTTTTATGGGTGGCACATAATTTTGAACGTATGGCAGATCGAACAACCAATATTGGAGAACGATCTATTTTTTATATTACTGGTGAATTTCCGCAAGAAGATACTGAATATTAATTTATTGAGATTGACTTGCATTTATATTCTAAAAAATCATATTATGACCACAATATAAAACATTGGAATAGACAACGACATATTTAATTTAATGACAAATCATCAATAAAATAGATTTCAGCTCATCGGCTAAAGTCTATTTTTTAGATTAACAACAATTCTAAGGAGCTGAATATGGAACAGTTATGGTTGTATATTGGTTTTACATTAGCCGCGTATTCAGTTGTTGCTAATGATAGTGTACAAACACTTGGTACTTGGATAGCTTCAAATAGAGAAAAGGTTAAATGGCAATACATGTGGATTGCTGCAAGCGCGGTATTAGTTGCAACTTTATGGGTTGGCTGGTTTACATTAGATGGTGATATCTCATATGGCAGACTTAATAAAATACCCTACCAAGAAATTCAATGGTATCATGCTGCTGCACCCGCTATTTTATTATTACTTACACGAATAGGCATTCCTGTATCCACATCCTTTTTAGTCTTATCAGCATTTGCGAGCACATTTGTCCTTGAAAAAATGATTGTTAAGTCAGTGATTGGTTATGGCATTGCAGCTATATGTGCCTACACTGTGTGGATTGTATTAGGAAGATTTATTGATGAAAAAAATGATGTAGTAAATGATCAAAATAAAAAATATTGGCGAGTAGGTCAATGGTTAACAACTGGATTTTTATGGCATACTTGGCTATCACATGATATGGCAAATATCGCAGTCTTTTTACCAAGAGAGTTATCAGCATCGTGGCTTGCATTTGCAACCGTGCTATTAGTGAGTTTACTAGCGTATATGCTTTGGGAAAAAGGCGGTAAAATTCAACAAATTGTTGTCGAGAAAACTGGCACTCGATATGTCCGTTCAGCTACTATTATTGACTTCGTCTATGCAGTCATTCTGTTTATTTTTAAAGAATACAATGATATACCGATGAGCACTACATGGGTCTTTGTAGGACTACTGTGTGGAAGGGAGCTTGCTATCTCGACAGTCATGGATAATTACAAATTTAAATATGTATTTCCTATTATTTCAAGAGACTTTGGCAAAATGCTGTTTGGTGCAGCTGTTTCAGTGGGAATCGTCTTATCGATTCACTACATTATTGTGCCAGGTGGATATTATTAAAAAGCTAGCGGTTAGAGATTTCTAGAAAATCTTTATTTTGATTACCAACATATATCTGGCGTGGACGGAATAATCGATTGCCTGAATCCCATTGTTCTTTCATGTGCACCATCCACCCTAACATTCGTGATGCCGCAAAAAGTGGTGTGTAGAAATCAATCGGCACGTTAATACCGTGAAACACAGTACCAGAAAATAAATCAACATTTGGCCATAGACCGCGTGCTGATAATTTCTCAGTTGCAATCTCTTCTACTTTTAAGGCAATACTGTATAATTCGTGTGATTCAGTACCCTCAACTAATATCTCTTCTGCAATACGTTGAATCACAGCAGAACGTGGGTCTTTAGCATGATATATTCTATGCCCAAATCCTGGGATACGTTCTTTTGCATCAAACATCTTCGATAAAAATGTTTCAGCGTTCTCTGCTGAGCCAATCTCTTGGAACAATCGAATAGCCCTCTCATTAGCACCACCATGCGCAGGTCCTGACAGAGCACCTATTGCTGCAGAGGCAACAGCTTCTGCTTCAGAACGAGTAGACGTTACAACACGTGAAGTAAACGTTGATGCATTGCCAGCAGAATGATCTGCTTGTAAGATTAATAATTCATTCATGACTGCTATGTGTTCTTGTGAGCAATCATTGCCTACAATCATTTTTAATATCATTGCAGCATGGCTATCAGAATCACTGGGGCCAACATAATCTCGATTATCTGCTGCTTGCGCAATGGCACCTACGAGATGTCCAGTTTTTGCTATGAGCGCAATGCCTCTATCAACAACATTATCGAGATCAGATTCAAAATCATTTTTAGCGCCTCCAATAGACGCAACTGCAGCTTGTAATGCAAACATGGGGTGAGATTGCTTGCCAGCAATACGAGCAAGTTCAATCTGATCAGGAGTGAGCTGGCGGTAGTCATGCATTTTGTCTGTGATTTCATCTAATCGAGATTGATTCGGTAATCCACCATCATATAAAAGCGCAACAATCTCTTCAAAAGAACAATGGTAAGTTAGATCTTCAATTGAATATCCTTGATAACTTAATCGACCTATTTCTCCTTCAACAAGAGAAATAGCTGATTCAGCTATTGGAATACCTTCTAAGCCAGGAATAATCTCAGAATTACCGCTCATGTATTGTCCCCCACTAACAAAACTTATACATTGAAACCAATGTTAGTATACATGAGAAAAGATAATGGAAAAAGAAATTATTGGATGAATTTTTTAATTCTTGTAATTGCTTCTTCTAATTCATTCATTGATGTTGCATAGCACATGCGAACACAATTTTTCCCAGACTCACCAAACACTTCACCGGGCACAACTGCCACTTGATGTTTTTTTAATAATTGATTCGAAAACTCTTGTCCATCAAGGCCAGTACGGCTCTGAACATCAGGAAATGCATAAAAAGCTCCTTTAGGTTCTGAAATCTCAAAATCCATAGAACGAAGTTCGTTGACAAGAAATTGTCTCCTTCCATCATACTCTTGACGCATATTTTCAATATCTTGCTCTCCATGTGCAATGGCTTCAATGCCGGCATACTGAGCAGCAGTTGGCGCGGACATCATCACATATTGGTGAATTTTCATTATAGCTTCTAAAATTTCAGGAGCAGCAGCAACATAGCCAAGTCGCCATCCAGTCATAGCATATGATTTAGAAAAACCACCTAGTAAAATTGTTCGTTCTTTCATGTTTGGCAATGAAGAGAAACAGGTATGATCGACTCCATAAACTAATCTGTCATATAATTCATCCGCGATAACAATTAAATCATGTTTTTCAGCAATATCAGCAATCTGAAGTAATTTATCTCTAGAGAGAATGCCTCCAGTTGGGTTGCATGGATAGCCTAATAAAATTGCTTTAGTATTTGGAGTAATAGCTTGTTCAATTAGTTCTGGATTAACCATAAAATCATCCGAGACATAAGTTGGAATAGGAACATATTGCGCACCTGCAAGTAGAATAACTGGTTTATAAGCCACATAAGCAGGCTCAGGCACTATTACCTCATCACCAGGATTCACTATTGCCCTAATAGCAATATCTAATGCCTCAGAAACACCAGAGGTAAAAAGCATTTCATTGCTTGGATTGTATTCTACGCCATACAATGTATGCAGGTGTTTGGATAACAAATTGCGCAACTCGATTAAACCATAATTTGATGTATAGCCAGTATTTCCTTGTAACATTGATTCAGAAGCAGCATTAGAAATGTGTTGAGGAGTCATGAAATCTGGTTGTCCAACAGCTAATGAAATAACATCAACATTCTGATCAAGGAATTCAAAAAATTCTCTAATGCCTGATGCAGGCATTCTATTAACTGCCATTGAAATAAATTTTTTATCATCCATCATAATTCACCTAAAATTGTGGAACTTGCGTGTTCCATGTTGTTTCTGATTCATAAAAAGCTGCAAGTTGCAAAAGTTTTTGTTCTTCCAAATCTTTTCCAATAATTTGTAATCCTACAGGCAAATCATCAATAAATCCACAAGGAATAGAGATAGCTGGATTACCTGCAATGTTAATAGGAATAGTATAATAATCACTCATATACATTTCTAAGGGATCCTTGACCCGCTCACCAATTTTAAATGCTGGTGAAGGAGTTGTTGGGGTCATAATAACATCAAATTGATCAAAAACTTGATTGAAGTCAGATTTAATCAATGTGCGAAGTTTTAGTGCTTTATTATAATAAGCATCATAGTAGCCAGCTGATAGAGCATAAGTCCCAAGAAGAATTCTTCTTTTAACTTCACGACCAAAACCAGCACCGCGTGTATTTTCTAATCTGTGCCAGAGATCTGATTCATCTAATTTTGCTAAGCCATATCTAAATCCATCATATCTCGATAAATTTGCAGATGCTTCTGAAGGAGCAATCAGATAATATGCAGGCAGAGCAGATTGCCAGGAATTAATTTCGACATTCTCAGTAATATCGGCACCATTTTTTTTGTATAATTCTATGGCAGATTGAATTTTCTCAGCAATTTCATCGTTAATACCTTCATAAATGTTCGCAGGTATAGCAATTTTAAGACCTTTAACATTTGAATCTAATTCTTCATGATATTTTGGTACATCTACATTTAATGTCGTTGAATCATTTTTATCATGCCCTGCAATTGTATGCATTAAAAGAGCGAGATCATAAACATTGTGTGCCATTGGTCCAACTTGTTCTAAAGATGATGCAAATGCAACAACACCAAAACGTGATACACGACCATATGTGGGTTTCATACCATAAATACCGTTAAAAGATGCTGGCTGTCTAATCGAACCTCCCGTATCAGTACCAATAGACCATGCAACTCCTCGTGCTGCAACTGTTGCAGCTGAACCACCTGAAGAACCACCTGGTACTCTTGAAATATCCCATGGATTATGTGCTGGACCAGTAAATGCATACTCATTGGACGAGCCCATTGCAAATTCATCACAACTTGTTTTACCAATAATGATTGCTCCAGCATCTTCGAGTTTATTTACTACAGTACTGTTATATGTAGGAGAAAAATTCTCAAGAGTCTTAGACCCCGCAGTTGTAGGATGATTTTTTAAAGCAAGCATATCTTTAACTGCAATCGGAACACCAGCCAATGGTAATTTTTTACCTGAAGAAATTTGTTCGTCAACATATTTTGCTCTTGCAAGCGCATAATCATCTAATATATTGATATAAGCATTTAATTTGTCTTCCTGATTATGAAGAAATTTCAAAGTTTGTTGAATAAGTTCCAAAGAAGAATAATTTTTATCTTGAATATTTTGTATATGAATATGTGCAGGAGTAGAATTATTTAATTCGCTATTCATCACGCATCCTATCAATCAATGACTTTTGGCAGCTTAATAAAACCTTCAATGTGTTCAGGTGCATTCATGAGAACATCATCAATATGCATATTGTCTTCAATTTCATCTTCACGCATAACGTTAGTTAAATTATTAGATTGAGAAGTTGGATCTATGTTTGATGTATCTATATCGTTAATTAATGCAAAATAATCTAGGCATGAACTTAAATCATCAGCAAAATCATTTAAATCATTGTTATCAATGGATATCCGTGCCAATTTAGCCACATATTCTATATCTTTCTCTGATAACGACATTATAATTCACTTTCCCTAAAAGATTTAAGCTATCACATATTAAGTATAAAGCCTATCAATGTGTTATATAATTCTTAGAGATAAAAATGAATAAAAAAGATATTAATAATTCGATTGCAACTACAAAACTTGGTAATCCAACATATGTATGGCAGTCTGGCCAAGAACGTAGATTAGATTTAGTTGAAAAAAATCTTATAAGGATTTCGGCAAAAAATATTATTGATGTGGGGTGCGGCATAGGAGCATATGCACAAAAGATCCATCAAAAAGGATACAATGTTTTTGGATTAGATGTTGAGATAAATCGAGTGCAAGAAGCAAAAAAAATTGCCAAAATCAACCAAGATGCAAACATGCTTGAATATATGAGTGCAGTCGGAGAATTTTTACCATTCAAAGATGCTACTATTGATGCAATTATTTTAAATGAAGTAATTGAACATGTAGATAATGAGGAAAAAGTTATACAAGAAATTGAACGAGTGTTAGCAAGTCAAGGAATCGCAATAATCTTTGCTCCAAATATTTTGTTCCCCTTTGAAACACATGGATGTTATATTGGTAAAAAATTTATATTTAAAAATATTCCATTAATTAATTGGCTGCCAAAAAAAATAAGGGATAAGCTCGTACCACATGCTCGTGTCTACTCAAAAAAACACATCGAGAACTTATTTTCATCTGATAAAATGAAAATTGAACATCATAGTTATGTTTTTCCAGGATTTAACAACATTGAAAGAAGATCGAAGCTTCTAGCTTCTGTGCTTAGATGGATGCTCTATAAAGGAGAGCAAGGCTTCTTTTCACGATTTGGTATTTCTCATTTTATGATTGTTAAGAAAATAAAATAGGTAGATGAAGTGCAAAATAAAATTCGTTCCTTAATTAAAAAACGAAAAGCAGATAATCATAAAAATAAAATATTTTTGATTGGTTCAGCTTCATTAATAACTCTTACTCTGTTGATAATGATTTCTATTTTTGTCATTTCTGGTATATGGTTGCAAAATAAGATTGCATCTATCAAAGACAATGTAGTGCCAGCAGAAGAATTATTTGCAAAAATGCCCAGAGGGGGTGCAAAAATTTATGATAGAAACGGGGCTCTATTATATCAATTTGTTGATGAATATGAAGGATTACGTAGGCCTGTTGAATTGGAAAACATCTCACAATTCCTTATTCAAGCAACAATCGCAACTGAAGATAAAACATTTTTCACAAATAATGGACTGAATACAGCTGGACTAATGCGAGCTGCCTATGAGAACTTTGTTCCATTTGGTAACCTTGGTTTCTTTGCTGGCTCAGGAGGCTCGTCTATAACACAACAATTAGCAAAAAATCTTTACATTCCCAGAGAAGAACGATACCTGCGAACCATTGATCGTAAATTGAAGGAAACAATAATTGCATTAGAGTTAACAGAAAAATATGAAAAAGAACAAATACTTGAGTGGTACTTAAATTCAATTTCATATGGTGGAATTTATGTTGGAATTCAAGCAGCATCTGAAGGATATTTTGGTAAATCTGCATATGATTTATCATTAGCAGAATCTGCTTTTTTAGCAGGAATTCCTCAATCTCCAGTAAAATACAATCCTTACAAAAATTTTGATCAGGCAAAAATGAGACAAATTGAAGTCTTGCAATTAATGTTGGCAAATCAGCGAATTACTATAAGCGAATTAGAAGCTGCTGTGAGTGAAAATATTGATTTGCAGCCCTATCAATTTGAAATTAAAGCACCTCATTTTGTTCTTGGACGAATCGCTGACGAAATCAGTACAAGATATGGAGATAGGGCGATTTTTTCAGATGGTTTAAACATTGTAACAACCATTGATTATAATTTACAAAAAATTGGTCAAGAAGTATTAGAAGAATGGATTACTAAATTTGAAGAAGACTCCCTCGGGCGCAATGGTGCATTGATCGCAATGGATGTTAAGACAAGTGAAATTCTAGTATATATAGGTAGTCGTGATTATTTTAGTGATGCAATTGAAGGTCGGAATGATAATATTACTTCAAAAAATTCACCCGGCTCAACACTAAAACCATTTACATATCTGCAGGCATTCAGAAAAGGGTGGACGAGTGGAACTGGCATTGTAGATGCACCAGCAAAAGTATTTGACCCTGCTTCAGGTGAATTCTTTGAACCAAAAAATCCAGGAGGTAAGTATTTGGGCGTCGCAACAACCGCTAAAGCATTAGGTAATTCTTTAAATGTGCCTGCATTAAAAGCAATATTATATGCTGGTGTTAATGATACAGTAAAATTTTTAAAACAAATTGGATTTACTACCTTAGATTCTAAAAGCGGATACGGGCCTGCATTAACTCTTGGTGGTGTAGATATTACACTTGAAGATATTACATATGCATATTCAGTATTAGCAAATCAAGGCACTATGGTTGGACAAAAAACGATCTTCGATCGAGATGCTCAAGAAAGAGCATTGGACCCAATTTCAATTCTAAGCATTACTAAAGATAATGGTGAAATCGTACTTGATAATACATCCACAAAACGACGAGTTATAGAAAGTAATTTCACTTTCCTGATCACAAGCATTTTATCAAACGGAGAAAATACATGTGAAATATTTGGATGTGATACTCTTGTTTTAGGTTCAAGGCCATCAGCACAGAAAACAGGTACTAGTGAGCCTTTCGAAGAAGAAGAAAAAGATGCCTGTAAAGATCGATGCATTGGAGAAACCTGGACAATTGGCTACACTCCTCAAATCGTAGCAGGCAATTGGTATGGTAACTCAAACAATGAACCGATGCAAAATATATTCTCTACGACTGTTTCACATAAAATTTGGCGCGATTTCATGATCAAGTCACATGATTACTTAGAACTTGACATTGCAAGATTTAATCGCCCTACAGGTTTGCAAGAAAAAGAATTATGTTGGCCATCTGGGAAAATCCCTTCTGATGAATGTCCTGAAGATAGAAGATTTGTGGGTATATTCCCAGCAGATAACCTACCCAGAAATGAAGCTGAAGAAGATGAGTTAAAAGATACGTGGTGGCAAGAAATTGAAATTGATAAACAAACTGGCTTACTACCCACCTTTGATACGCCATTATCAATGCGTACAAAAGAACTTCGACTTACATTACCATTAAAAGAAATTGATGAATGGGATGGATATAGAAATTGGGCTGCAAAAAATAGATTGACTAATTTAGCAGCCCCTGTCAAAGATGGTTATTGGAGTGAAGCATTATCAAAAATAACTTCTCCAAAATATAATCAATCTATTAGTGGTTCAATAGCAATAGAAGGTAGGGCGACATCACCAGATTTTCTTGGCTATGAATTGTTGTGGCAGCCAATAAATAAGCCAGAAACATGGTTTACTATGAAAAAAAATAACAAAAAAGTGTTGAATGGATTACTTGGAATATGGAATAGCAATAATTTACCGAAAGGGGATTATCGAATTCAATTATTAGTCAATGATAAAAATTTCAATTTTATCAAATATGAAATCGTTGTATCTTTAGATAATAATAATTTTGAAGAAACTCAATTTCCGCAAATCGGTTTTAATATTCCTCCTGAGGGAATTATTGCAAAAAATGATTTAGAAATCCAAGCATTTAATAACTCTGGGTTTTCATATAATATATTACTCGGATTTGGTGTAGCTCCTACCGAATGGTTAAATTTAACTGCAGATATAGTAGAACGAGGAAATGTAATTGACATTAAATGGAATACCAAACAAGTAAAAGACGGGGTTTACAGAATAAGAATCGAATCGAATCACCCACAGTTAGGAGAATTTCACAGCTCATCATTAATTCATGTAGACAATTATCCTTGGCAGTAATTTTATTCAGATTCCAAGAAAAATTTCTCAATTTCTTTTACTTTGCCTGATAGAGCTAAAACGTCACCTAGGTGCAATACTTCAGATGAATCAGGAAATTCAATAACTTGTGAATCTCTTGCAATCATAATTAGCTGAACATCTCCAAGGGCATCGACAACTTTACTGACAGTCATTCCGTCCAAGCTTTTTGGTAAGGTAACACGAATGATTTCATAGCCATCGACTATATCGAGTGAATCAGTAATGTCTGCAGAAGTCCAAGTATGTGCTAATCGTAATCCAGTATCTCTTTCCGGGTAAACAATTCTATCCGCACCAACACGTTGCAATATTTCACCATGCATTTCATTTCGTGCTTTTACAATTATCTGCTTTACATCTAAATGCTTTAAAACTAAAGTAATCAAAATACTATTTTCAAGTTCATCAGTAATACCAACAACAGCGGCATCATATGATTCAATGCCTAATTGTCTCAAAGCATTTTCATCAACTGCATCAACTTGAACAGCATGCGGAATTTTTGCAGCAATATTTTGCACAATATTGCGATCAGAGTCAATGCCAATAACCTCATGTCCTGCTTTATGTAGTTCTTCAGCAACTGCTCTACCAAATCGTCCTAAGCCAATTACTGCAATTTGTTGTTTATTTCCAGACATAGAGTTTTCCTTTATTACTATTAACCAATTGCTATTTCCCCTTCAGGATAACGCATAACTTGTTTTCGTTCAAAACGTTCAGCAAGAATTAATGCCAATGTTAATGGTCCAATACGACCAATAAACATTGTCAAAATAGAAGTGATCTCACCGACAACATTTAAGCTTCGTGTTATACCAGTGGTTGTGCCATTTGTTGAAAACGCTGAAATAGCTTCAAAAACGATATGCATAAAGTTAGCTTCTAATGTAGCAGATAGCACAAAAATTGTAATAAACACTAGGCCTAATGAAAGGAGAGCAATACTTAGGCCTTGATGCACAAAACGCCAAGGAATTTCTGTTCGATTGACATTTATATAATCCTGACCACGAACAGATGCAATAATTGCATAGCCTAAAATAATAAAGGTTGTAAGTTTAATCCCCCCAGCACATGAACCTGATGCGCCTCCAATAAACATCAAGCCACTAAAAAGATACAGTAACTGATCTGGAATTTGATCATATTCAATAATAGAAAAACCAGCTGTTCGAACAAAAATAGAATTAATGATAGATATAAATATTGCTTGCACATTACTCATAGTTGACAAAACACCAGAAGAATATTCAGAAATTAGCAAAGCAACTGCACCAAGTATTATAAAACTAAAAGAAGAAGCAAGAACAATTTTTGTATCAACCATGAAATTATGCCATTTTTTCTTGTATAGTACATCAATCCAAATTGAATACCCTGTAGCTCCAAAAAGTACTAAAACCGCAAGTACAATCAAAGTAAATGGTTGTGATTGCAAACCGATTAAACTTTGGAAATTACCCTCTATATCAAAGCCAGCATTAGTAAATGCGGAGACAGCAGTAAAAATTGTTCGCCAAATAAAATCCATATTAAGAGTTTGGCCTCCAAAAAACTGAACCAGCAATATGCATGAAATGCCGATAAACTCAATTAGTAAAGTTAATTTAACTACATTCATAATTAAAGAGCGTAATTCAAATTTACCCATACGACCTGTAGTAGCATCTAATCCAGCGCCCTGTAAATTTGCTCTTCGAAACCGTAGACGTTCACTCAGACTAATATTCTTACCCAAAAAAATTGCAATGATAAGAGTTGCAGACGTCATAAAACCCAAGCCACCGAGTTGAAAAAGGATAAAAATAATAAATTGACCAAATCCACTCCAATAAGTGCCGGTGTCAACTACTACCAAGCCAGTAACACACACAGCCGAAGTACTAGTATATAAAGCAGTAATAAAATCAGTAGCATTACCTGATTGACTTGCAACAGGAAGCATTAACAATAAAGCACCAACTAGTATCAGTGAGAGTAGGCCAATTAATAAATATATAAGAGTCGGACGATGTTGATTATTAGGTTTTTGTGATTTTGGCTCTCTAACATCAATGGTACGTGATAATCTCCCAGAGATGCTTTGGCGCATTTTGTAAAAGATATCTTCATCTTGATTATATTGTCCTAAACTCGGCACAATACACTTCAATCTTCTATTAGAATTAGCCAAGTGTACTCCTATATGATTTAATTGAAAAGAGATGAAAAAAAATAATTCATATCTTTATTTTTTATTTCAACTTATTTATTGCAAGAATGAAATAAACATTAGTAAGATTATTTTTATCAGCTGAGAGGTTTAGTTATATGGAATTATATGAAGAAAAATTTCTTCAGCATCATAATAAAGACAATAGTCAAAAAAGCATTCCGAATATTATTATGTCATTTATAATATTTCTTACAGTGGCTGCTGCAATTCTCTCACTTCATATATCAAATATAAAACAAGAAAATAATTCAAAAAAAATTATCAGTGAGTCTATTACATGGTTCGCAGATATTGAAAAAACAGCTAGCTTTCTTTTAGATGAAAAAAATGCAGAAAACTTACTTAATGAATCTAATTTGAATAATTATATTCCAATTGCCAATATTCCATTCGCAAATCCACAAAAAAAATTAAATACGGCAGATTTAACAACATATTTGCAAACTTCTATAGCAAATAAATTGTATTTTTTAGGGCATGCAGCATTTAATGATAGTGAAGTAGAATTGTCATATCGTGAAAACAAAAATAGATTCCTCATCTATAATTTCTACGACTTTATATCAAAGCAATCATTAGAAAAAATTGATTTTATACATCAAGTTTCTATGGTTATTTTTTTCATTGTCTCTATTGCTTTAATTTGGATCAATTTACAAAAAGCATTTTTTCTGATTGGAGTAAGTATTTGCTGTGCAGCTTTCCCCCTTATAGCATCAGCAATAGGTACTAAAATTGGAATGAATATATTTTTCCCATCAAATGATATGGTTGAATTTTATCAGAATTATGTGAATCAATTTGCATCGGATGTACAAGTTTCAGCAATAATAATTTTTATTGTTGGCCTAATAGTAATAATAATAGGATGGTTCTTAAATAATTTATTAGTAAATAATTCAATTGACTGAAGATAAATAAAGAAATTATCATGTTACAAGGAGACAATAATGTATAGCAACCCTAAGTCATTTTTCGAACCTCTCGCAATAGGTGCCCCTGAACCTTTAAAACAGATACCCGCTGTACCAATGAGGATGATTCATTTTTTTGATCCTAGCAATGCAAGAATGATCGATAAAATGAAAGATATTATTCCAACTGTGGATGTTTTATTGGGAAACCTGGAAGATGCTGTGGCATCAGAAAATAAAATAGCAGCTAGAGAAGGTCTGGTATCGATAGCAAGCGCAAATGATTTTAAAGATACAATGCTTTGGACTAGAGTAAATAGCTTAGATAGCCCATGGTTCCTTGATGATGTACTAACCCTGGTAAGTAATATAGGGAATAAATTAGATGTCATCATGCTACCAAAAGTTAATGGTCCATGGGATATTAACTTTTTAGATCAACTATTAGCTCAATTAGAAGCAAAAAATAACATTGAGAAACCTATTATGATTCATGCAATACTTGAAACTGCCATTGGTGTAGCAAATGTAGAAGATATTGCCACTGCAAGCCCAAGGATGCAAGGGATTAGTTTAGGGCCAGCAGATTTAGCAGCTTCTAGGAGAATGAAAACTACAAGAGTTGGTGGTGGTCATCCAGGATATCTAGTAAGAAATGATCCTGATGAATCTAATCCAGAACATGAACGACAAACTGCTCAACAAGATCTATGGCACTACACGATGGCGAGAATGGTAGATGCGTGTAGCATTGCAGGAATTTTCCCATTTTATGGTCCATTTGGAGATATCGGTGATAGCATTGCATGCGAAGATCAATTCAGAAATGCATTTTTAATGGGATGCGTGGGTGCATGGTCTATTCATCCATCACAAATAGATATTGCTAAAAAAGTGTTCAGCCCCCCTCCTGAAGAAGTAAAGTTTGCAAAAAAAATTATTGCAGAAATGGGTGATGGATCTGGAGTTGCAATGATTGATGGCAAAATGCAAGATGATGCTACTGTAAAACAAGCTCAAGTTATGATTAAAACTGCTGAATTAATAGCAAAACGTGATAAAGAATTAGCCAAATTATACAATTTATAAAAAAATAAAAAGCTATAAAAAAGTTATAAGGATAGTCTATGAGATTTTATGAATTTGAATCTAAGCAAATTTTAAAAAAATTTGGTGTGCCTATTCCAGATGGACAAATTGCATATAATGCAGAGGAGGCTGGTAAAATTTTTCAATCATTAGATCAAGAGGTTGTAATAAAAGCACAAGTTTTATCTGGAGGTAGAATGAAAGCTGGTGGAGTAAAATTTGCTAGCAGCCTTGATGAAGTCAAACAAGTCACTCAAGAAATAATGAATATTACAATAAATAACCTGCAGCCTATTGGAGTGATCGTTGAACCCAAATCAGCTATAGCTCAAGAATATTACGCAGCAGTAACTTGGGATGGTGTAGCAAAACAACCTGTTGTAATATTTAGCGATATGGGTGGGATAGATATAGAAGAAGTAGCTGAAAAGCACCCTGAACATCTATCAAGAACACATCTACCGAATCTTCGACCAGCATCAGATTATCATGCAAAATTGGCTGTATCGAATGTAGGAATTAGCGGAAGAGATCTAGGGCAATTATCAAGAATATTAAAAAAACTTATAGATATATTTATTGAATACGATCTAACTTTGTCTGAAATTAATCCAATTGCAAAACTAGCAGATGGCACCTTTATTGCTCTTGATGGTCATATGGACATGGAATCTGAAGCAAAAAATGCTCATGCTGGGCTTTTAAATGACTTAAAAATTGATATTGAAGACAATCGCCAATCCAGACCACCAACTGAGTTTGAAATTAATGGTGCATTAGTTGATGCTCAAGATACAAGAGGTGTTGCCGGTAATGTGACAGAATTTGAAGGCAATTTAGGATTAATCATTGGAGCAGGTGGTGGTTCATTAACACTCTTTGATGCAGTAAGAAATGCAGGAGGTAATCCTGCAAACTATTGTGAAATTGGAGGCAATCCATCAGTGAAAAAAACTGCTGATTTAACTAAATTGATAGTCACTAAGCCAGGAGTAGATAAAATTGCAGTGATGATGAATGTAGTATCAAATACCCGAGTAGATATTGTTGCCCGTGGGGTGGTTAAAGGAGTAATTGATGCCGGCTTTGAGCCTAAGGATAAAATAGCAATTTTTCGAATCCCCGGATCGTGGGAAGAAGAAGGATTTAATATATTAGATAAATATGGTGTCGAATATGTAGATCGTTCAGTTTCAATGTATGAAGCTGCAAATCGTGCAGTTCAAAAAATGCAATAGAGGATATAAATGTCAATTCTTATCGATAAACAATCAAAATTTATTATTCAGGGTATTACTGGCCGTGAAGCAGTAACAATGGCAAAAGAATTACTGGACTATGGCTCCCAATTAATCGGAGGCGTGACACCGGGTAGAAAAGGAAGAGAGGTGCATGGAGTACCAGTTGAAGATACTGTAAAAGCATTTACAGACAACCATAAAATTGATGGATCAATAGTAGTGGTGCCACCTGCATTTACAGCTGATGCTGTAATGGAAGCATTAGATGCAGATATTAAATTAATAGTCGTAGTAACAGAAAGAATTCCAAGAAAACAAGTAGCGCAGTTTGTTGAATACGCTAAACAAAAAGATGCAAGGATTATAGGACCAAATTGCCTAGGAATAATTAGTCCAGGTAAATCACGAATGGGTGGCATTGGAGGATCTGCTGAAGCAACTAAGCGCGCTTTTGTACCAGGACAGATAGGTGTAATGTCGCGTTCAGGTGGAATGACAGTAGAAATAGCAAATAGTCTTTCAGCAGCTGGATTAGGTATCAGCACGGCAGTATCAATTGGAGGAGATGTCATTATTGGATCATCATATGCAGAATTGATGCCTCTATTTGATAATGACAAAGAAACAAAAGGAATAGCTATTTATTCAGAACCAGGCGGTCGGGCAGAAATTCTACTTGCTGAATATGTCAAAAATTCAGCAAGAAAATTACCAATAGTTGCATTTATGGCAGGAAAATTTATGGACGCTATGCCAGGCATGCGTTTCGGACATGCAGGCACTATTGTTGAAGGAAAAGCAGATACCACTGAAGAAAAAATCCTTAGAATGGAAGAGGCGGGGATTACTGTGGTTGAACGAATAGAAGACATACCAATAAAATTGAAAGAGCTAATTAGTTAGGAATTATTATGCCAGATGGAATGTTTATCAATGTAAAGATTAATGAGAAGATCAGAGCAGATCTTGAAATGGCAAATAAAGTAGTTGAATCATGTCCAGTAGATATTTTTATCATTGAGAAAGACACGTTACAAACTCAGGAAAAATATCTTGATGAATGTACGCTTTGCAATTTATGTATTGACGCTGCAGGTAAAGAAAATATTGAAATAATTAAATTATATTAATTTCAATCAATCATATCTATTCTTTTAACATGTCTTCCGCCTTCAAATTCAGCATCTAGCCACATTTTAATTATTGAAACAAGTTCTTTTCTATCAATCATGCGTTGCCCTAAAGATAGCATGTTGGCATTATTATGTGTTTTTGCAAATTCTGCAGATCGTAAATCCCATACAACAGCACATCTGATTCCTGTAAATTTATTTGCGACCATAGCTTCACCATTACCTGAACCACCAAAAATTATGCCTAGATCTGCTTCTCCAGCAGCAACTGACTTTGCTGCTGGTTTAATATATACAGGATAATCCACAGATTTATTTGAATTAGTGCCAAAATCTACAATTGTATAAGATTGATTCTCTAAATAAGCTTTGGCTAATTCTTTATATTCATAACCAGCATGATCCGAGGCTAGGGCAATTTTTGTCATTTTTAAAAAGCGCTATTCATTTGATAGTAATTCACGACCTATGACCTTAAGTTCTAATACAGGTTTAACTCCTTCAAAAATTGGAAGCACTAATGCATCAACAACGTACCTCGATACAGCATCTTCTTCTGAATAACCCCATCCACCATGAAGCAACAATGCTTCACGAGTAACATCTCCTGCAATATCGCAAGCCAGCAATTTAGACATTGCAGCTTCAATAGAACGAGTATGAAATCCTCTAGCTGCTGCATAGGTTAAATGTCTAGCCGCAGCAATTAATGTTGCCATTTTCCCAATCTTATATTGAGTTAGTTGATAATCTGCTAATTTATTTTTAAATTGTTCTCTCTCACTAACATAATTACATGCCTTTTCAAGAGCTGCTTGTGCAAGACCAACTGCTCGACCACCAGTTTGCAAACGCCCTACAGCAAAACCACCCATTTGTAGATAAAATCCTTTATTTAATCCTTCATCTTCACCTACTAAATTAGAATGCGGAACCCATATATCTTCAATAGCTAGAGTGTATGAATGCATACCTCGATATCCAGGTGTTGGATTGTTTGTTCCTTGAATCATACCACCATTTTCTTGCTTGAATTCCCACTTTTCTTCATCACCAAATGAATCTTTAGGTACAATAAATAAAGATAAACCCTTAGCACCTTTACTAGGATCGGGATCTGTTCTTGCGAGTAATGCTAGTACGTTCGCTCTACCTGAAAATGTACTCCAAGCCTTAGCACCATTAATTTTCCAGCCTTTTTGTCCATTCAATTCAGAAGGTTCTGCTTTAGTCTGTAAAGCACTGACATCTGACCCAGTATCTGGTTCAGTGACCGCAATAGCCACAAGTACTTCACCAGCAGCAATCTTAGGAAGCCATTCCTTCCTTTGATCTTCAGTTCCACCAGCGAGTAAAGCTTTAGTCAAAATTTCTGGCCGGGTGGAAAGAGAACCAGCAGCAGCCAATGAAGCAGCAGATAGTTCTTCTGTAATAATAATCATAGATAGATCGCCCATTCCTGTGCCACCATATTCAGTTGGGATAGATGATCCAAAGAATCCTTGTTCTGAGAATTTCTTGATTAAATCATCAGGTACCAATAAATCTTCTCGGTGGATATCTTGTGCAATTGGAGCTACTTCCTTATTTGCGAAATCTCGTGCCATCTCTCTTGTTAAAGTCGCAACTTCATCTTCTAAAAACACATTATTGACACCAAGTGAATTTATGATTAATTTACCAAGATCCCTAATGCGCTCTTCAGAACTAAGGGAATTATAAGTAGTATAAAATTGACTACCCATGATATCTTCAAAATTAGCAATGTCTAAATTAAGCACTACAGCATAATCAGCAAGAAAATTCCTCATTGCTTGCAACACATCTGCTAGATAAATAGAGGTCATAATTACATTATTATTATCATCTTGATTCGATTCTTGCATTCTAATATTAAATGCATTCATATCACTTGCAGCCCGATGTTGAGTAACAAGATAAGCTAGATCTTCAGTTAATTTTTGATAATCATCTATGTTTTTGCCACTATTAGTAACACTCTTTGCAGCATCAAGAATAGTTGATATGTTTTCATCTAATTTTTGTATCAATATCTCTAGTTGACTAGTGTCTAAAGATAAAGTGTCTTTTGATAAAACCATGGTTACTTATTTCCTTTCTTAAAGTTACTTTTTGGCATTAGAACAGTATAGTCATAATCTAACACAATTGCTGGATTATATACTTCCTTCCCATCTTTATCTATTTTAATATCTACTGTATCTTTCATTGGGTCAAGATTCTTTAAGGCAATTAATCGAAGTCTTAACGCACCAAGGTTTTTATCCTCAACTTCAAAACTATCAATAACATCGGTCCAGGCAAAAATTGTATCTCCTGCAAATGTTGGATTACTGTGTGTTCCGCCATTACAAGCTAAAATTTTAATTGCATTTTCAAGGCCGTTGAAAGATAGTTCTCGAGCAATTGAGATTATATGTCCGCCATAAACAACTCTCTTGCCAAACAAACTATCTTTAAGTGCAAAAGCATTGAAATGTGCTCGAGCAGTATTTTGATATAATCTTGCAGCCATTTGATGTTCTGCTTCTTCGATAGCAACACCTTCAACATGATAAATGCGTTCACCAATTGTATAATCATCCCAATACCAATCACCGCCAGTTTCAATTGTTGAGAAAGCGCTAACATCTAATTCAGTTGGAATGAAGAAATTCGTACTGTCAACTTCCTTAATTGTGCTTATAGGTTCAGAGTCTTGTATCTTTGAATTTTTATCTTGTTTAGCAACTAGCACCCATCTAATAAAACTTAAAACTTCTTCTCCGCGTTGATTTGTTCCAATAGTCTTTACCCATATAACTCCTGCATCGCCTTTACTTGATTCTTTTCTCGCCAAAATAGTTGTTGTTGATTTAAGCGTATCTCCTGGATAAACAGTGTGTCCGAAGCGCACGTCTGCATATCCTAGATTTGCAATTGCATTTAAAGAAATATCAGGCACAGAATTACCAAAAACAATATGAAATGTCAGTAAATCATTAATTACTTCTCTTTTAAATCCAAGTGATTTTGCAAAGACAGCATCACAATGCAGCGGATAACGACTAGCTGTAAGAGCTATATATAGTGATTGATCACCTTCAGTAATTGTACGCGGCGTAGCATGGTTAATTTCCAAGCCGGGGTATAAATCCTCAAAAAAATTTCCTAATGAATGTTTTTCTGTCATAATTAATACCATGATATTATTGTTAATCTAATTGTAGTCTAGCTGATGTAGATAATTTAAAAAATAGTACTGATAAAATTTCCGACAATAATATTACTTACTTTGAAGGAGAAAATAATGGGAGAAAAAGAGCTTAATGCATTAAAGAGTATTTTAGAAGATCCAGGTAATAAAAAATTTATGATAGGTACTTGGTCAATTAATTTTGACAAAGAAAAAAAAATATTTCAATTTGATAAATGTGAATTCGGCGGCTATTGTGAAGAGCGTCCATCAATTATTGACATAGATGGAAACGTCATCGATAAGGGTGGGCCAATCATTGAAGAGTAGGTTTTCTTGCAAAAAGCATAACAGGTATAGCAAAGGCTACTGGTATAGCTACAAAAAACCATCCCCATTTATATGAGTCATAAGAATCCACTGCTAGCCCTACAACAATAGGGCCACCAAATGAACCAATCGTTACAAACAACCGAGACAATCCAGCAATTGTTCCAAGAGACTGAATTCCAAAAAAGTCTGCTAAAATTGCTGGACGCAGTGGAGCCGTAGCACCAAAACCAGGTGCAACTAAGCATGTCACAATAATTGCTTGGGTTAAATTATTACAAAATCCAAGCAATCCTATACCCACAGTCATAATTAACATCGCAATAGACAAAACTTTTGGCTTAGAATATAAATCACCAAAATATCCTCCTGCAAGTCTTCCAATGATAGAGAAAACAGAAAACATTACTACTACTCCACCTGCTAATGTTTTATCTGCGCCCAATGACTCTAAATATGGAATCTGATGGACAATTAATGCAGTCCAACCAAACCCAAGCAAAATAAAACCAAAAGAAAGCATAAAAAAACCTTGGGTCATAATTGCCTTTTTGGCAGGAAGACCTTGATAAGCCTTGTTGTCTACTTGAAGATTGACTTGATTAGACATTCCATCTAAAGGTTGGTGATGAGAATCTGGGCGCAATCTTATAGATGGACCTAGGGTACAGCCAATTAAAAAAACAATAACTGCAGTGATACGTAAAGCCAGTCTCCATCCAACCTCATCTACTAACCATGCAACAGGCAAAGCCATCATCCCCGCACCAGCGCCACCTACTGACAAAAAAGAAAGAGCTCTGGCTCTTCTTTTTTCAAACCAGGTTGTAGCAGCAACAGTGCCAACAGGTCCTGAAGCTGCGCTAATACCAAATGCAATTAATATCATAGATATCATAAAGTGAATTTGGCTTGTCATAAATGATAATAAAACAACTCCAATAATTACAAAAAGAATCCCTCCAATAATTACAATGCGGGCTCCAATGTTATCAATCATAATACCAATTAGTGGTGCAACAAGCCCACCAGCTTCAGATCGTAAAGAAAAAGCAAATGAAACAAAAGCAACACTCCAGCCAAACTCATCAACAATCGGATTAAAAACTGCTCCAAAGCCATAAAAAAATGCTCCTCCAATTAATGTGGTAACAATAGCCTGTGAAAGAATTACAAGCCAACCTTCATAAACATTGGGGAATATTTTTGCAAGCATAAACAATTATTTACTGATTTTTGTTATTAATTGTAAAGTATATCATGATACAAAGATTAACAAAATACTGTAGCGAATAGTTGCAAGAAACAGTAAATAATAGTATAAATAACTAAATTTATTAGTATGCACATACTCCAAACTTCGCGCATGCTAACAAATTTTACTTCTGATAAGATGCCCATGCAATTTTATTTCCTGCACTATCTTCACTAAGTCGCGCATGTGACCCATACAATTTTTGAAGAATATCTTCAGTTATAACAGTGTTAGGCTCACCTTGAATAAGTATACTACCATTTTTCAAAAGTATAATGAGATCACTAAACTTCATAGCATTATTGATATCGTGTGTTACAACTAAGACAGTTTTGTTCTCATGATGTGCTAAATTTTGTAATATATGAGTCAATTTTGAACTTAATGCAAAATCTAGACTTGCGGCGGGTTCATCTAAAATAATTATTGGTGTTTGTTGAGCAATAGCACGAGCAATGATTACTAATCTCTGCTCACCTCCTGATAGAGATATGAGTTCACGATCTGAATATTGCAAAGAATCAACTAACAATAAAGATTCTTTAACAACTTGATGATCTTTTTGACTATAATTGCCAAAAAATCCTAGATATGGATTTCGAGCAAATAATACGTAATCATATACTTTCAAACCTGCAGGTAAAAAAGAGTTTTGATGAACATAAGCTACTTGTTTTGCAACTTCCTTTAAATTCATCTCAGTTGATGTCTTGCCATTGATTTTAATAATGCTACTATGATTTTTTTCAAAATTCAAAACTGAACGAATAATAGATGTCTTGCCGGCTCCTGTAGGGCCAATTATGCTAGCTAAGCAAGATTCAGGGAGGTGAAAAGATACATCATTGAGTATATTGTGATTATTTTTTATTAAAGATAAATTTTCAACCTGTAAGACAATTGATTTATTCATAAATCATAACCTCTGTGTTTGATCACTAAAAAATATACAAACAAAGGACTGCCTATCAAAGCAGTCATTGCTCCTATAGGTATTTCACGTGGTGCGATAATTGTCCTTACAGCATCGTCAATTAAAATTAAAAATATAGCACCAATAAATGCTGAAGTGATTAATAATTTTTTATAATCATTTCCAAACAATAATCTGCATAAGTGTGGAATTACTAAACCAACAAATCCTATAATCCCAGCAAGTGCTACAGCTGAACAAGTAATAATTGATGCAATTAAAATTAAAATAGTACTCATTTTTTTTGAATGAATTCCCAGTGTTTGAGATTCTTCTAAGCCAATTTGTAGAATATTAAGTGAATGTCCAAAAAGATTTAAGAAGAAAATGCCTGAAAGAATAATTGGGCCAGTCACCATAAGTAGTCGCCATTCAACTAAGTTGAAACTTCCGAAAAGAAATGAAAGAATTGAAAGGCCTTTTTCACTTTCTAGCATTAATAGAAAAAAGGTCAGAGCAGTACATAATGATGAAAAAGCGATGCCAGTTAAGATAATTTTGGAAAAATTTCTGCTGTGTGAATCAAGGCCAATAATATAAACAAAACCAATAATAATTAGACCTCCCGTGAACGCAAAAATCTGCATCCAAAAAAAAGAAAATAAGCTACCTAAAGGAAGAAAAAAATTAGCAATAGTTACTGCCAGTGCTGAACCAGATGCAATGCCCAATAAATATGGATCTGCTAAATTGTTCCGAAAAACACCTTGATATGTTAAGCCAGCGATACTCAATCCTGCACCAACAATGCCGGCTGCAAGCACTCTGGGCAGACGAATATCAAAAATAATTTGCGACCAATTATCACTGATAACAAAGTCGTCATACAAAAATGGTAGTCCTTTTAATACAGACTTTATAATTGTTGATTTAGGTATGGCCACGGCACCAACTTGTAACGAAAATATGATGACAAAAAATAATATTACTGCTAAAGCAATAGACCAAAAATAAATTTGAGAAAATCTCTTATCAATCAATCTTTCAATTACTCTAATAACTTCACTCCGTACACAAATGAAATGATTTGCTCTAGGCCTTTAATTGTCCTTGGACCAGCGCGACTTACCCAATCTGCGTTTAATGCAAAAACTTTTTTTGACTTGATGGCTTCTATATTGCTCCAACCATCGCGATTGAGAGTATCCTGTATGGAATTACCATATTGAGTATCATTCAATAAAATAATTGATGGATTTTTATCAACAATAAACTCTAAAGAAATTTGAGGATAACTTCCTTCAACATCCCCTGCAATATTAATCACATTTGCTAAATCTAACAAATGACCAATCAATGAATTACTGCTAACAGTATATAAAGTAGGATCAATTTCAAGAAAAACACTTTGTTTATCTTCTTCTTTAATTTCACTTACTGCCTTTGCAACATTGTCAAACTTTTGCTGTAGTGAGTCAGCTAATTGACTTGCTGTATCTTCCGACTCAAAAATTTTCCCTAAGATGTTTATGTTGTCCCATAGACCATTTAAATTCTTTGGTGCATCTATAAAGGCGACTTGATAATCCAATGACTCCAATTTTTTTGCAATATCTTCAAAGCCAGCAGTTAATATAATTAAATCTGGCTCGTATTGAACAATAGATTCAGTATTGATATTCATGAAGCCAAGTTTAGGTAGGCTACTAGTTGCAGGCGGAAAATTCGAATTACTATCAACAGCAACTAGTTTATTTCCATGGCCGAGTTCAAATATAATTTCCGTTATTTCTGGTGAAAATGATGCAACTTTTGTTGGTCTTAAGCTAAAATTTTTGTTACCCATTTGATCAGTAAATGAAACAGAATATTCTAAATTGGGTACATTTTTATTAAGACTCATCTTATCTAATGAAGCAGAATTGTCAGCACAACTTAATATAAAAATTGAACTCAAAAATAGTAAAAATAATTGATTACAAACTTTTTTTAAAAACATGGACTACCCCTTTATTGAACAAGGACGTAGTAAATGAGCTATCACAAAAAACAAAAGAAATTGAAATATGATGAATTTGCTTCGGCATACTGTCCTCGCAGCTTTCGAATAATTATGTGATAAATAATTTGGTAATCTGGCTTAAGAAAATATTTCTATTACAGTTGCGGGACAGCGTCGGAATTTCACCAACTTCCCCAAATCAATTATCAAAAGTAATTAGGACAATACTATGGCACGCAATTTGATTAGTCAAGTGAAGCTATTTTTATTTGATTAGCTAGCAATATATTTATAGAATAACAATATCGAGTAAAAAATAATGCAAAAAATTTTTTCTGAATTAAGTGAACTTTTATCAAGTGAAATCATTAAATATATTATTATCTTTTGTGTAATAGGTTTAATATTTTCAGGTGTATTCAATTATATTCTTTCATTTTATTTTGACTTTGACGTAGAAAGCATAAAGATTTGGGTCCAAGGATATAATCAATATGCACCAATAGCATATATTTTCTTAGTTGCTTTAGCTATTGTCATTTCTCCAATTCCTTCAACACCATTAGGTATTGTTGCAGGAATAACTTTTGGGACATTTTTAGGAACAATTTATTCATTAATTGGTGCACAAGTTGGTGCTTGCATAGCATTTCTCATTGCACGTAAGTGGGGTCGACCTGTAGTAGAACGCTTAACTTCAAAAAAAAATTTAGCTCAATTTGACAAATTTAGCGATAATTTTGGTTTCTTAACAATTATCATAATTAGATTTATACCGACATTTAGTTTTGATTTAGTAAGTTATTGCGCTGGTTTAACATCAATGAATGCGTTGAAATTCAACATAGCAACCTTCTTGGGAATGTTCGTACCCATTACCGCACTTGTTTTCGTTGGTGATGCTTTACTCACAAATCCACTGCTAGCATTTGCAGTATTTGGAATATTGATCATTGCTTTTTTTGTTCCAGTCATTATAATGTGGTTATCAAAAAAATAGAAAAGAGCTTTTTGTGTTAGCACAATCAATGCATTTAAATTTAACATCAAGCAAAACTAAAAAGAGCATCCTTCTTCTTTTTGCTCTATGCATAATTTTTGTATTAGCAAGTAATTTAGGAAATACGTTCCAGGTTTTTTGGATTATTGGCTTGTCAGTTGGATTCACATTACAAAGAAGCAGGCTATGCTTTGCATCTGGTTTTCGTGATCTTTTTCTGATGAAACAAGGTAGTACTATGAAAGGTATTATTCTTGGATTAATCGTTGCAATTGCAGGATTTTCAATGATTATGTCAACTATTTATCCAGAACCAAATGGGTTAAGCATCCCAACTGATGCAAATATTCTCCCAGTTGGGCTAGCAACTTTAATTGGAGGTATTCTTTTCGGAGTGGGCATGGTTGTTGCTGGGGGATGTGTGTCAGGATCGCTTTACAGGATGGGAGAAGGATACTTAACGTCTTGGATTGCAATGATTGGTATTATTTTAGGTACAACGCTATTAAATCATTCTTGGAACTGGTGGTGGGATTTTTCTATCAAAAATGATCCATTGACATGGCTACCCAATGAACTAGGCTATACATTTTCAATACTATTGAGTTTAGTTATTTTGGGAATTTGTTATATAGGCATACTTAAAATAGAATCCTCTGTACCTAAGTTCAATATTCCAATCAGTAACAATGCAGGACAAAACAATGAAGATTCTCAGTCTGGAGTAATGCAAAGTATCATGCCAGCATACAAAGCTATTTTCAAAAACGGCTGGAGCCCTACAGTTGGTGCAATTGTTTTAGGAATTATTAATATTGTTGTTTTTATTAGATTCAGCCCTTTGGGTGTCGTAGGGGAAATATCCCGTTGGGGAGCATCTGTTGGTGAATTGTTTGGTCTGACTACACCATCATTGAAAGGAATTGCAGAAATGGGAGGTTGCGCTCTTCCAGAAATGGTAAAAGGCAATTTTTTTGCGCACAATCATTTTTTTCTTAATGCAGGCATTGTCATTGGTTCATTTTCAGGAGCATTTTTTGCAGATGAATTTAAATTAAGAATATCAAAATCATTAAAAAGATATCTACAATCATTTTTTGGTGGAATATTTATGGGATATGGTGCTGGTCTTGCAATTGGATGCACTATCGGTGCTTTCTTTTCATCCATCCCCTCTTTAGCAATTAGCGGTTGGGTATTTGCCTTTGCTTTGTTCATTGGTGCATATTTAGGCTCAAAAATAATCACGCGACTGATGTAAGCAGCTTTAAATGAAAACCGAAACAATCAACCTTGTTACAATTGATATACCTAAACAAATAAATAAAATTCAAGAATTGCTTAATGGTGAAAAGATTGCATTCAAATATTTATTTTTAACAGAGCATGAAACAATTATTAAATACATCGTGCCGTTAGCTGCACAATCTGGCATGCAATGTAGTTTTTCTCCGCCAAAAGATGATATTTGGGAAATCTTAGTTGAAAAGAAAGATCAAAAAAAAATTGATGAATAATTATTGATCTTTTAATCCTTCGAAAATAAATAATGTTAAGGTAATCCAAACAAAATGGGCAAATAAAAGATGTAAGATTTGAAGGAAAATAGGCACTAGTAAAATTATGTTCAATATTCCAATTATAAATTCTAAAAAGAAAAGAAATAATAATATTTTGAAAAGTCGACTATAAATTGATGATGAGTGAACTTTAATGATTATTTCCCTTCCAAAATAAATCAACCAGCCTGCTGTAATGACTGCTAAAACTGGATGAAGGATACGTAATCTAGTTAAAAAATGAGATCGTGAAGAAAAATCAGCTATAAATTCAGATTTTAAATCTCCTAAACTAAACAGAGAATCAGCAAGTGCACTTGTAGCGCCAGAAATACTTAATAGGAAAAAGAGAAAAATGCCAACAAGAAATTTTTTCCAATACTTATTTGTATACAATTTTTTAAATTCCAGAGTGAGTGCATTCTCCTGTTTTAAACACCAGGGTATACCAACTAAAACAAACATTAAAAAGAAAGTGTTTATCAGATGGAATGGCACGATAATTGATCTAGCTATTGATGCATCCTCAGCAACCCATTGAAATAAAACTATGATTGCGCCAATTGCAGCTTCCAGAACAATAAACAATACTGATGCTACTGCAAAATAAAATACATGCTTATTTTTTTTGGCATACTTATAAACTATATAAAATAACAAAAAAACTAATAATAAATTAATACCACTAGATACCCTATGCATGTACTCGATAAGCTCAGAATGATTTTGACCTGAAATCACTAATGAACCGTTACAAGATGGCCATGAAATACCACAGCCTGCCCCTGAACCAGTAGCTCGAACAACTGCACCAAGCGCCACATTAAATAATGTAAATACAATAACTGAAATCGAAAAATAAAAAGAAAAAATATACCTCATGACACACTCTGCTTAATACTTTATTTACAATACAATGAATCAATACAAGGAAATTAGAAAAAAATAATAAAATATACTTGACTTAATTAATCAATTAAGTCAATAATAATAAATATTTTGATTATGAGTCTGGTGATTAATGATGATAAGCAAGAAATCTTTAGATGTAAGAGGTGAAATTTGCCCTTACCCAATGATTAAAACTAACGAGGTTCTAGACAATGCATCAGAGCAATTTGATATCCTCGAAGTAATAACAGATCATCCACCCGCACTATCAACTATTCCACCGGAAGGAATTAAACGAGGATTTGCATGTGAAATCAATGAATCAAATAAAGGTGAATGGACGATAACTTTATCAAAAATCAATTCCTGAGAGATTAATAATTTTAGTGATTAGGGAGAAAATCAATAATGTATTTAATATCAAATTTTGTTAAACCAAAAAATATTTACTTCTATCTTCTTGCGTTGATTTTTTGTATGGCAACCTTAATAGGCTGTTCTAATGATGATGTAGCAAGTAAAAACAAGGCTGATTTTTCTGATAGAGGATACAAATCGACTGAACATCTCGTTTCTGCTGATTGGTTAAATGAAAAACTAGATGGCGATAAACTTATAATCATTGATGTGAGATCTGAAGAAGATTATGTTGCAAGCCACATTCCTGGAGCAATACACATTAATCCTAAAACTGCATTTCAACAAGAAGACAATAGAGGTGTAGCAGGCATGCTCCCTCCTAAAGAACATGTCGAATCTGTTTTATCAAGTATAGGTGCTACCGCTGATTCAGAAATAATAATATATGATGGTATTAAAAGCCTTTGGGCATCTCGTGGACTATGGGCATTGGAGGTATATGGGCATGATAAAACTGCTCTTTTAGATGGCGCATGGACATCATGGGAAAATAAAGGTTTTCCTACTTCAAAAGAAATACCAACTGTTGTTGGTACGGATTATAAGTTTAAAGGCGACCCGAACACAAATTTAATTGCTGGATATGAAGAAGTATTAGCGTCAATTGAAGACACAGAAAAGATTGTTTGTGATACAAGATCTCCAGAAGAATATGCTGGACGTGACGTCAGAGCAGAGCGTGGTGGGCACATTGAAGGTTCTAAAAATGTCAACTGGGTTTCTAATGCAAACGCAGATGGCGAGTTCCTTTCCTATGCTGAGCTAGACAAAATTTATAGTGATGCTGGATTTAATAGAGACCAAACAATTTTTACTTTATGTCAAACAGCCGTAAGAGCAACGCATACTTGGTTCGTGCTTTCTGAGTTACTTGGATATGAAAATGTCAAAGTATATGATGGTTCATGGATAGAATGGGGCAATCGATCGGACTTGCCTATTCAAAACTAGGCCCATATAATTGATCTCGCGAGCATATGTCCTCAGGTTACTCGCGAGATCAATTGTAGAGGGAAATTATGGTAAAAGAAAATTTATCTTTCCAGGCCGAAGTTGGTAAGCTTTTACATCTAGTAACTCACTCTCTCTATAAAGATAAGCAAATTTTTTTAAGAGAAATAATTTCTAATGCTTCTGATGCATGTGACAAATTGCGGTATGCAGCATTAACTGACGAATCATTAATTGAAGACAACACTGATCTAAGCGTACAAATTTCCATAGACCAAAAAAAATCACAATTGACTGTTGAAGACAATGGTATTGGAATGAGTAAAAAAGAATTGGTTGATAATCTTGGGACTATTGCTAGATCTGGTACTGCAAAATTTATTGAGCAACTTTCTGAAAATCAAGACAACAGTAATTTAATAGGTCAATTTGGAGTAGGATTTTATTCAGTATTTATGGTTGCAAAAAAAGTTGATGTTTACAGTACTAAAGCTGGCACAAAAACAAGTTGGATGTGGTCCTCTGCTGGTTCAGAAAAATTTAGTATAAGCTCAACATCAGAAGGGCCATCTAGAGGTACAAGAATTGTTATTGAATTAGATGATCAATCTCAAGAATATACAAACGTAGAAAACTTAAAACCGATTATCAAGAAATATTCAGATCATTTAAACTTACCAATAATTTTTAACAATGATGAAGAAAATGAGCAACTTAATACTGGAATGGCCTTATGGGCAAGGCAAAAAAGAAGCATCAAACAAGAACAGTACTTTGAATTTTACCAAAGTACATTTGGACAATTTGATGAACCATTACATATAAGCCATTTTCAAACAGAAGGGCAGCTTAGCTATATAGGGCTAATGTATATTCCATCTACTCCAACCTTTGATCTGTTTATGCCTGAATCAAAAAATAAAATTAAACTTTATGTAAAAAGAGTGTTCATCTCTGACCAAGTTGAAGAATTGCTACCTCAATATCTAAGATTTGTACACGGCATTATTGATTCAGAAGATTTACCATTAAATGTAAGTCGTGAAACTTTACAATTTAATCCAATGATCGACCGTATCAATAAGAGAGTTGTTAATCAAATACTTAAAGAATTAGCTAAAATTGCTGAAAAAGATAATGAAAAATATAGTATATTTTGGAAACATTTTGGCCCTGTATTAAAAGAGGGAATTTACACTGACAGTGATCAAAGAGAAAAAATTCTGAAGATTTCAAAATTTGCATCACTCAACAATGAAGAGCTCATTACTTTAGACGACTATATTGTAAATATGCCTAAAAAACAAAAATATATTTACTACCTTTCCGGACAAAATATTGATGAATTGAAACATAGTCCGCATTTAGAAGCACTTAAGTCGCAGAAGATGGATGTATTGTTAATTACTGATCCAGTAGATGAAGTATGGATGCCTATCGTTAATCAATTTGATGAAAAGCCTTTCAAATCAGTTACGCATGGTGATTTAGAACTTCAAGGGAATAAAGAGGTAGCTAGTAAAGATGATCAAAAAGAAATTGATGACTTACTGCAATGGTTAAAAGATAAATTAAAAGATGAAGTAAAAGATGTTAGAGTTTCATCACGATTATCAGATAGTCCAGCTTGTATCATTTCTGATGAAGGAGATATAGATATCAATCTAGCAAATATGTTGAGAGAAAGAGGCCAACTGAATCAAGATTTTAAAAGAGTGTTAGAAATAAATCCCGAACATACCTTAATTATAAAAATGCAAAAAAAAATAGTAGCTAATAAGAATAAGCAAAAAAAAGAATTAGATAATATTGCATATCTCCTATTGGATCAAGCAAAAATTTTAGAAGGCGAAAAAATATCAGATACAAGTAATTTTTCTAAACGAATAGTACGGTTGATGAATGATTCAATTTAATAATTATAAAATAAATTTAACGAGCAAAATATTTCTCATATTTGCATTACTATTAATGAGCTTATTTTCAATAGGATGCAGTAATGAAAACAGCAATGTAAAATCATTTGGTAAGATTGAGAAAAAAAACCATAATCTTCAAGGCAGATTGCTTCCAACTCCTATTGCGAAAAATAATGTTCCGTTGCAAACAAGTGATGGTGAAATTTTTATGCTTGAAAGAGATACTCAAGACAAGGTGGTACTCTTAGCAGTTGGGTACGCAAGCTGCCCAGATATTTGCCCAATGCACTTAAGTGTTCTAGCAGGTGCTTACAACAACTTGCCTGCAAATATGCAAAGAGATACTAAAATAGTCTTTTTGTCAGCTGATCCATTACGAGATCAAGAAAAAATATCATCATGGACTCAACAATTTCATCAAGATTTTATTGGCGTAACAAGTGATGAGAAAAAATTAGTTGAATTTCAAAATGCCCTTAAAATTCCGCCAGCTATTCTTGCAAAAGAAACTGAAAATTCGGACAATTATGCTGTTAGTCATGCAAGTTGGATCACAGTCTTTACAAAAGATAATTTAGCTCATTTTATTTATCCCTTAGGTATTACACAAAAAGAATGGGTTGCAGATTTAGAAATCATTCATAAAGACAAATGGAAGATAAATAACTAGCCAGAAATAATTGGAGCGTAATGAATTTTGCATGGTGGTGTTCAGGTTTATCAAATACAAATTGGACATGGAGTCCGGAAATTTACCCAGGCATTTGGATGTTGATTGCCGTATTTGCCTTTTCATATTTTCGTTTTATCAACCCTTCAATTCAAAATAAGCAGTCGGCATACTTTTTAATTGGCATCATTCTATTTTGGATATTTACAGATTGGCCTGTAGGACCATTAGGTGCAGGATATCTACTCTCTGTGCACATTTTGCAATACTTAGTTTATACATTTATTGTTGCACCATTATTAATATTATCAATACCAAAAAATATTTATGAAAAAATATACAATACAAAATTTGCAATTTTACTAAAAAATCTTTACTTACCATTCTTTATAATTAATTTTACTTTAGTAATCACTCATATCCCTTTTATTGCAGATAATCTCAAAGCTACTCAGTTTGGAACAATGATTATTGATTTAGCATGGATTTTCTCTGCATTATTATTTTGGTTATGGATTGATCCAAAGTTCAATCAGAATCATTTTATAGCATTTCCATTAAGAATATTTTTTGTTTTTGCTCTATCCATTTTACCTGCAATACCAGGTGCCTTTTTTGTTTTTAATAGCTATCCCATTTATGCAACATACGAATTCGCAGTGCCTGTAAGCAACTTAAGCCCATTTGAAGATCAAGAAATTGCAGGTTTAATTATGTGGGCAGGCTCTACTCCAATCTTACTGTTTTGGCTAGGAAGAATTTTTTATATATGGCAAAAAACTGAAGAACAGACCACATGATTGAGCTAATAAATGTAAAATTAAATCAAAGGATGGATTATGAATAAATTGAAAAATAGGACTGCAATTATAACTGGTGGAGGTAGAGGAATCGGTTTATCTATTGCCCAGCAATTTTCAGATGAAGGCGCACAAGTCATTATTGCTGATATTAATTTTCCAGAAGAGAACCAATATGACCCATCATTAGTAAAAATCGAATGCGATGTCACATCTGAAAAAGCAATTAAACAAGTAGTGAGCCAAACTATTGATAGATACAAAACAATAGACATTTTAGTCAATAATGCAGTAACCAAGGGAGATGTCGCAGATATTACAGAATTATCATTGCTTAGCTGGCAAAAGAGTCTTGATGTTAATTTAACTGGAGCATTTCTTTTTTGCAAAGAAGTAATCCCTTATATGATAGATAACAAAAAAGGCGCCATTATCAATATAGCATCACAATTAGGCCAAGTAGTTACTGGCAAATCATTGGCATATTGTTCATCTAAAGGTGCTTTAATTCAATTTTCAAAAGCATTGGCCTTAGATCATGCTAGGCATGGAATCAGAGTTAACAGTCTGTCGCCAGGCGCAATAGAAACTCCTTTATTAATAGATGGTTATGGTGATATGGATACTGCAAAAGAATTTCTAGAAAAAAAACATATTTTAAAAAGATTAGGCCAACCAGAAGAAATTGCTAAAGGTGCACTTTTTTTGGCTAGCGATGATGCCTCATTTATAACAGGCACTGATATGTTAATTGATGGCGGCTATACAGCAATATAATTAGCCAATTGATTGAATTAGCATACTACTCATTTTTTCTGCAATTGCAAAAACAGTCAAGTTGAGCATTCCTCTAGGAATTTTTGGCATCACAGAAGCATCAAAAATATATAAATTGTCAAAACCATTTACAAGCCCTTGGTCGTTTACAACGCTTTGCGGATCATTTTGTGCACCCATTCTACATGTACCAACCATATGATAATAAAATGATAAATTATTTTGTATCCAATTCATCAACTCAGCAGCATTGCAATGATCAGAAGGAATGTGCATATTGCTAATCCATTTATTTATTGGACTTGATTGAACAAATTCTCGAGACCACTCTAAGCCATACAATATGCTTTTGATATCTTCGTCATGAGAAGAGCCAAAATTAAAATTAATAGTTGGGTTTAAAGAATTATCTTTAGAATTAATAAAAATATTTCCTTTACTTTTTGGTTGCACTAACCAAACAATTGAATGAAAGAATTTTGAAGCTGTAGTTTTTCCATTACTAGCAAAAGGAGATAAAGCTGAACTAAAAGTCAAATTATGCCCAGTATCTTCTTGAAATTGTTTTAATCTTATTCTTATCGAGCCACCTTTATCCCATTGTATATTTTTTAATGCATAGGGAGATGCTTTAAAAGAATATCTAATGCCAAAATGATCTTGCAAGTTCTCACCAACGCCATTTAAAACTTTTGAATTATTTGCATTAAAACCAAGCTTATCAAGAATATAACGTGGGCCAATGCCTGATCTCTGCAATAAAATAGGTGAACCAACTGCACCAGCGCATAGAATAATTTGACTCGATTTAATATTTATCAATTCGCCTTTACGAGTTATTTCTAGGCCTGTAGCACGATTGTCATGCCAATTAATATTGATAACTTCTGACATATCTAAAATAGTAAAATTCTTATTTAACCGAATCTCATCAAGGTAACTTTGTGCTGGATTCTGTCTAATGCCATCACTTACATTACGTGTTACATAACCATAGCCTTGAGCAGATTCAGGACCTGACGCATCAATGTAATCTAAATCTAATTTTTTGCAAGATTTTTCAAAATCTTTAAAATATTCTTGATCTGGATTTTGACGAGTCACTCTAATTTGACCATTAGTACCACGTTCAGCATCTGCATTTTCTAAATCTTGCAAGTTTTCAACTTTATGAAAATAAGGCAATAAATCGTTGAATTGCCAGCCTTCTATACCGTATTCACTCCATCTATCATAGTCACTTTTTAAACCCCAATTAATCCCTGAAGCATTGATTGCAGATGAACCTCCAAAAACTTTTCCCCTGAGATACCTTTTTTCTTTCAATCCTAGCTGAGCAGTATATCCCCAATCGAAAGATGTATCCTCTCCCATGAATTTTTCATTCGTTATTTCATTTGGCCAATTGCCTTGATCAGAATGACCGAAGTCAGGTCCTGCATCAATTAAAATAACTTTAAATCCAGCACCAACCAGTCTTGTTGCAGCAACGCATCCAGATGTTCCTGCACCAACAATAACAATATCAGAAGAAAATTTTAAAACCATAAATATTTTTCTTAGTTACGAAATCCTAGTTCTTGTAAATTGGTCAATACTGTATCAGATAGAAAATCCAAATCATCAATATAATTGAATAAACCAAGAGCAAAACCTCTTATACCTAATTTATGCAAGCGAATTAATTCACTAGCTACAAAATCTGGATCCCCCACAATATTGGGAGCTCCATGACCAGCACCAGCACGTTTTCGAAATGCATCCTGGAACTCATTAGGCAGTTTATCAATGCCTCGTTCAATCATAATATTATTAATTGCTTCTTCATCAGCATTATCGATTGCAAAATTATTGTAAAATTCTTCAGCTTCTTTTTGAGTGGATTTGCAAACAATAAAAATATTTGTACAAATATCTAAATTTTCTCTTCCAAATTTTTTAGCACGATTTTGTAGTTCATTTACATCTTTACTGACTGCTTCACTTGATAAATTTCTGTGTCCAAGAAAAATATAATCTGCATAATTTATTGCAAATTCCTGTCCTTGTTCTGAGCGGCCTGCGTTCATTACCATTGGTTTTATATTATTTAAGGGTTTAGGATTCAATGAAACTTTTTCTAAATTAAAAAATTCGCCAGAAAAATCAAAAGGTTGATCATCTGACCATATTTTCGTTACTATTTCCATCCACTCACTGCCATGCTTATAGCGCTTATTATGATCGTTGAATTTTACACCATGCATATTAAATTCAAATTCATTCCAGCCACAAACAGCATTTAATCCAAAGCGACCATTGCCAATATGATTGGCTGTAACCATAATTTTAGAAGCATAAACAGGGTTAATTAATGGTAAGTGGATAGTTGAAAATACATTAATTTTTTTTGTAGCTCCTAATAATCCTGCAGCCCAAGTAAATGGTTCTAAATTAGCACCATGGGGATTAGTTTCGCCACCAAATCCTCGCCATCTAGCAATAGACAATAAAAAATCAATGCCTAATTTATCAGCCTTTTCTGCTAACAGAATATTATTTTCCCAAGTAGGGCTCCATCTATCTAGCGATTTTGTCACTGTATATCCACTAGCTTGATTCATTGCGAAAAGACCAATTAACATTTTGTTTTTCATAGATAGTTACTCATTAATTTTCTGAAATATGTGTTCTAACTATATCAAAGTTATTGAGAAAGTTTAATTTTTTTCTTTATAATTAACCAATTAATTGAAAGAATTGCTAGAATATATTCGAATATTCATTCACAGCGCTTGGAGAAAAAAATGGATTGGAACGATACTTCAGAACAAGGACAATTTCGAACAGAAGTTAAAACTTTAATAAAAAAACTTCCTGAACGATATCAAGAAATGTCTAAGGGAAGATGGCCAAGGTCTTATACTCAGTGGGCTCGAGATAGAATTTCAGATGACAAACAAGCGAACAATGATGCCGAATCATGGTTCAATGCATTTGCTGAAAAAAACTGGGTTGCTCCACATTGGCCTAAAGAATACGGTGGTGGTGGATTGTCAACTATGGAACAATTTATTTTAAAGCAAGAGTTAGCTACTGCAAATGCACCAGGTGTTGGAAGTAATGTTGGTTTAGGCATGTTAGGGCCAGCACTAATTGTTCATGGAACTGATGAACAGAAACAAGAATTCTTACCCCCAATTCTCAAAGGAGATGTAGTTTGGTGTCAGGGTTTTTCTGAACCTGGTGCTGGATCAGACTTAGCTTCACTGCAAACAAGGGCAGTAAAAGATGGCGATGAATATGTAATAAATGGTCAAAAAACTTGGACAACACATGGGCACTATGCTGACTGGATTTTACTTTTGACTCGTACAGATCCTGACGCACCTAAACACAGAGGAATTTCTTTCTTGCTTGCTGATATAAAATCAGAAGGCATAACAGTAAATCCAATTTATGACATGAGTTGGGGACACGAAGTCAATGAAGATTTTTTTGAAGATGTGCGCATACCTTCGACTCAAATTGTTGGAGAAGAAAATCGAGGCTGGTATGTTGGTATGACTTTACTCGATAATGAGCGATCAAATATTGAGGGAGCAATTAGGCAACAAAAAATTATTAACAGAATGATTAATTTTGCTAGTAATGAAGAAGGAAGAGCAAAGTCACGGATAAGTGTTTTTGATGGCATCAGACAAGATGTTGCATCTGCTTATATAGATGCTAATGTCATGTTCAATTTTTCATTACGAATAATTAGCATGCAAAACGAAGGTCAAGTTCCAAACTATGAAGCATCAGTTTCTAAATTATTTGGATCAGAAGCGACGCGAAGGCTTGATAATTTAGGAACAAAGGTTTTTGGCTTGTATTCGAATATCTGGGATGAAGATGACTCACGGGGTGCCTTGCAATCAGAATTTACCAAAGGATGGGTATCTGGTGTTCCTGGTACAATAGCTGGCGGAAGTTCAGAAATTCAAAGAAATGTCATTGCTACTAGGGGGCTCGGTCTACCAAGAGGATAATAATTTCAAAAATAAGTTCAATTAGAGCAAACAATAAATAATGAATAGACCTGTCTCGAAAATTATAATTGCTGCAAGTATTTTTGTACTAATTGTTTTTATAAGTAATATAAGGGATATTCCTTTAAATCAATCAACTGCTTTAAAAGTCATTAGCTCTAATCAACCACAAAACAACAAAATCAATTCAATTAAAGAACCAAGCAAAACAACTACTGAAAAAACAACTACTGAAAAAACAACTACTGAAAAAACAACTACTGAAAAAACAACTACTGAAAAAACAACTACTGAAAAA
>MDTE01034670.1_pt1 | contig 40271 bp, 39 predicted proteins | sample 811231 | NCBI WGS metagenome assembly MDTE01 (sample SAMN05326651, study PRJNA326480) | marine metagenome | isolation source: seawater | place: Indian Ocean: Red Sea | collected 2010
CTGTCAGGGAACGGCATTAACGATCTGATCGCAGTTCGGGGTATGACGAGTCCCGGGCAAATCATCGCAGCCCAAGCTGACGGATCGATTATTGCGACCGGTAACCCGCTTCACGAGTGGCGCTCGTTAAAGGGCCCGGATCAAGAAGATCATGTGCTTGCCATTGCCGCGTGGGCTGACAACGATGACCTTCACCTGATGGCCGGCACCTACGACGAAGGCATCTTGCGAACAACGAACAGCGGTGATCAATGGCTTGCCTCAAACACTGGACTCGTCGCCCGTCCCATTCTTTGTCAGGCCATCCATCCCTCTGGGCTCTCCATGTTGATCGGAACCGCCGCTGGCGATGTCGTTACAACTTCGGACGGCGGCAAAAGTTGGATGACAGGAACAACGGACATAGCCGACGAACCCATCACAGCATTGGCCATCTCGCCCTTGTTCGACAGGGACGCCTTCGGCACAGCCGTCGTCGGGACACACGCCCGCCACACGATCGATGGCGGCAAGACTTGGATACCCTTCGACACCCTACCTCCAGACGCAGCCATCACGTCAACCTCCATTAGCCCCCTCGGTGCGGACAGCTTCACAACAGCCCTTGGTGGCCCTGGTGGCATGCTTCTCATATCTGACGATCGTGGGGCCAGTTGGACCCACATCGAAGAAACCTTCATGGGCGCGACCATCGCAGCCATCGCATTTTCACCAACATTCCACGATGACAGTGTGATCCTCGCCGCCGCGATCGCCCATGATGCCTCCATCGTCTATCGGTCGGCTGACCGCGGTCAATCGTGGGAGGCCTACGTCCAAGCGACTGACGTGTTCCCGTGGCTCTCCCTGGCATTTCTCCTGGGGAATGGCACCGACGACGCGACATTTGCCTTCGCTACAGGAAGTGATGTTTACTTTCCGCACGATGGGCCTGAACAGCATCGAAACGTAGCGTATGTGCATGGGCCAGACACCGCTGTTCGTGGCCTGCAGGCCATCCGATCATCTGACGGCACAACGTGTTATGTCGCAGCCACGAGCGCGGGACTCTTCCGGTCAAGTGCTCCTCAACGCGGGTGGCAGGAAGTCGCGGAGCCGCTATCCGGCCACCCTATTCAAGCCATCGACGCCATAGCTGCTGATGACGGGACGTACCAACTCGTGGTCTCCACAATAAATGGCGAGATATGGACCGGGAGCCTGGATACCAGCTCATCCGCCTCATGACATCAAGAAGCAACACGAAGTCTGCCGCCGCATTTAGTCGCGCCAACACGGTCATTCCAGGCGGGGTAAATACGTCGCTCCGCCGCATGAATCCTCCGATCGTCTGGGCACGGGCCGAAGGGGCCTACCTCACTGATGTTGACGGTAATCAATACCTCGACTACCACGCTGCCTTTGGTCCAATCATTCTGGGCCATGCCAACCCGGCCGTCGCGAACGCGGTCGCAACCCAGCAACGAGAAATCGACCTTGTCGGCGTGGGTTCCACAGAACTTGAGATTTCGGCGGCTGAGAAGATCGTCGAGCATGTCCCCTGTGCAGAACAGGTACTGTTCTGCACCTCTGGTTCTGAAGCTACCTACCATGCTGTCCGGCTCGCTCGCGCGACGACCGGTCGTCGCAAGATCGTGAAGTTCCAGGGGTGTTACCACGGCTGGCACGACTACCTCCTGCTAAACGTCGTCAGCCAGCCCGAAGCTGTTGGCCAGCACGACCCCCTGTCAGCCGGCAGCTTGTCCAGCACGCTTGAAGAGGTGCTGGTCCTCGACTTCAACGATGTTGCAGCTCTCGAAGATCTCATGGCGCGACATGGTGAAGAGGTGGCCGGACTTATCTTTGAGCTGGTGCCACACGCGATCGGCTGCGTACTACCGGAAGCGAGCTTCCTGCAAGCCCTGCGCCGTCTGGCCACGCAGTATGAAGCGATCCTGATCTTCGACGAAGTGGTCACAGGCTTTCGCCATGGGCTCGGTGGATACCAGGCAATCGCCGACGTGACACCCGACCTAACAACCCTTGGGAAGTCCATGGCGAACGGTTATCCGTGCGCGGCAATCGCGGGGCAACGTCGGTTAATGGAACAGTTCAACACGGCAACCGGAGACGTGTTTTTCTCGGGCACCTACAACGCCCATCCGCTAGCCATGGCCGCCTGCTTGGCCACGATCGAACAAATGGAAAATCCCGGCTTTTACGAACATCTCTATGCCCTTGGGGATCAGATGCGGAGCGGAATGCAAGACCTGGTCACACGCCACGAACTCGACGCAATTCCTGCAGGGTTCGGTTCGGTCTTCGTGACCTATTTCATGGATCCCCCGGTCCGAACATACGGCGATCTCATGCGCAACGATGCCGCCATGTACCAGGCCTTTCACGCGGGGATGCTCGACCGTGGCTTCTTCATGTTACCGCTCAATCTCAAACGTAATCACCTGATGGCAGCTCACACCGCCGAGGATGTAGATCGCACCCTCAACGCGGCCGATGATGTGCTGAGGCAACTATCCAAATCGCCGGCCCCGGCTGGCCAGGACTGAAATCTTCCATGACACGACGTTTTCGTAAATCACCCACGGAAGATGCGTTCGTCCCCGGGCCAGCCTTCGATACGTCGCGGACCCCACCGGCCCGGGTAAAGAACGTCAATACCACGGACCTTCGGGCCGCGGTCACGTCGGCCTGTCACACGATGGGCCAGATCTTCAACCCCGACGACAACGGCTGCCCGTACATGTACACCCGGATATGGCCGGACGGATGGCTTGGCTTTAGCCCCTGGCACGGAGCTATCCAAATGTCCGGCCGGCACCTCGATGCCCTGCTCGCTGCCGAACATGCCTTCGACCTTCCGGCGCTCGACTCAGTCATTGCTGCCCATACAAAGGCCGCATTCTTTTCGCTAAGTGCCGGCCCACTCCCGGGCAACCATCGAGACCCCGGAGGTCCACTTGTCGAGGTGGACGAACACTCCATCCGTGAAGCGCTCCATGGCTTACACGCGCTGGTCCGCTATCGAAACTCTGACCGGGCGCATTCCGCAGCCGAAGCCCTCATTCGTGACGTTCAGCGCTTATGGGGCCGCAACGAAGACTGGGACGAACAGGCCATCGAACATGCCTACGGCCTGCCCATGGTGGTCCGCCCAACCTTTGTCGAGGGTGTCGGCCGCGCCATCGGTCCACTGGTCAAGTTCCACGAAGCGACGCGATCTCCCGAAGCTTTAGCGCTCGCCCAACAATTGGCTGATCACGCCACCACCCACGTCTTTCTCGATGACGGGGAATATGACGCGGAACGATTTGGGGCCCACTGCCACTCCACGACCTGCACCCTCTCGGGTCTCGCCAGACTGGCTGACCTGACCGGCGACCAGCACCTGCTAAACCGCACCCGACAGTTCTATGACCATGGCCTACCCACGATTCGCGACGAAGTCGGATGGGTTCGTGAACGCGACCACCAGGAATCTGCAGGGTTCCATCCGGAACAGGGCGAAATGAACAACGTGGGCGACATCATCGAAACCGCGGTGATCCTCGGTCGTCATTTTGGCGACTCGTATTACCAGGACGCCGAGCGCTACCTCCGCTGCCAACTCCTCCCATCGCAAGTACGAGACCTCTCGTTTATGGAAGAAGTGGCCGGTGGCGACGAACGTCGGGATCTACAAACGCGCCTGCTAGGCGTCTTTGGCTTTAGTGCGGTCTATGGCCACCTGCCCAAGGGGAAATCCGAGGCAGCCCCGAGTCTCGACATCGTCGGCGGCGCTACCGCGTCGCTCTGTGCCGCCCAACTGGCCATCGCGCCGACCATCAACGGGACCACTCACATCAATATGCTGTTCGACTACGAAAGTGACGCCATCCGTATCGAGTCCCCCTACACCGGCCCAGCACTTCGGATCACCCCCACGACTGCTGGCGACATCCACGTGCGAATCCCCACGTGGGCTGACACCGACGCCATGACCGTCGATAGCCAGCCAGCACGACCGCTCGTTCGCAACAGCCGATTGGTCCTATCCGACCCTCACATTGGCCAGTCCATCGAGATCAGCTTTCCCTTACCCGACATGCCCGTACAGATTCATCATGAAGAACATGTCCTCGACGCTGAGCTTCGGGGCGATTCCATGCGGGCCATGGACGACCTTGGCGCGGGACTGGCTTACTTCCCACGCCTAAAGGAATGATGGCGGGCATCCGGGCCTAACAGGATCGACCGTTGGCGATCAGTCACCCCTTCGAGCCCATCAGGTGTCGGATACTCACAATGCCATGCGACGGGATGTGGACTGTACTTGTAAAAAATCGTGCGGCGTTCATGATCGCCCGTCCACGGCAATGACCCATGCGTCAAGGCTTCCGTAAACAGCACGGCAGTCCCGGCAGGCCCGATCACCCGGCTCACCGACGGGTGCGGCTCAGCTAAATTCTTCCACTCGGACGGGATTGGAAAGTTGCTCTTGTGACTACCGGCCACACAACCAAAGCCTCCGTCACCTGGATTGACATCAGCAAGGTTGTACGCCAGGACCGACAAGCCGTTGTACATCTGCCCATCTGCAAATCGAAAATATTGTCCCGGATCAAACGGCGTCCCTCCACCATGTAGTGTTCCAGCTGGACCCAGTCCAGCTCGAATGATGTCCAGGTAGGTGTGATCCAGTCGGAACTTGGAACCCAAGATAGCTTCGAGATGCGGCGTGACCGTCGGCAGGTCAATCAGATCAAGATACGGCTGACCCCAATCAAGCACATCAGGAAACGAATGAAAACTCACATCTGGCGCAACAGCTGCTGCGATACGTTGATCCAGGACAGCATTTAGTTCGTCAAGAAGCTCCGTACTGAGCGCATTAGGAATCGTGATATATCCCTGCAAATCAAACAGGTATCGCTCATGCTCATTCATCGAATCCTCCCGTTGTGCACGACGATCCGGGAACCGCCTCACCCAAGGTCACGCCTGGCCCGGTATCGTCCGTGATCATCCTGCACCGTGCAAGGCCTGGCATGAGTTCACTCTCGGGCACAAAACTTTCAGCACACATCACGGAAACCCGAGCAGGGATCGCCCCCAACATTGGCCAGAAACTAGCGACCGGATCTCGTCATCGCCGGGACCATAGGGTCAGCCTGAAAACTCAGCGACGACGTGTTACGGTGCCGTCAACCCGCTGCTCATATCGCGCATTGGGCCCTTCGAGAATTTCCCGTTGGCGATCCGTTAACCCATCCAAACCCTCAGGCGACGGATACTCACCCCACCAGGCAACCGGGTGGGGACTGTACTTATAAAAAATCGTGCGGCGTTCATGATCCGCCGTCCACGGCAAGGACCCGTGGGTCATCGCTTCCGTAAACAGCACCGCGGTCCCGGCTGGCCCAACAACACGACTCACAGCCGCATGTGGATGGGTCAAATCCGTCCACTCGTCGGGGAACCGGAAATTACTCTTGTGACTGCCCGCGATGCAACCGAATCCTCCGTCGCCCGGATTGACATCGGCAAGGTTATAGGCCACCACGGAAAGCCCGTTATACATCCGCCCGTCACTAAACCGGAAATATTGCACGGGATCGAACGGGAAGCCTCCACCATGTAACGTGGCTCCAATAGGACCAAGCCCTGATCGAATGATGTCGAGATACGTGTGATCCAGTCGGAACTTCGGACCGAGGATGGCTTCGAGATGTGGGGTGACAGTCGGCAGATCAATCAAGTCAAGATATGGCTGGCCCCAGCCGAGCAACTCGGTAAATCGGTGGGTCCCTGAATCCGGACTCACCGCCGCATCTACCTGTTGATCCAGCACTTCGTTTAAGGCGTCCAGTCGTGCAGAGTCGAGAGCGTTGGGAATCGTGATATAGCCCTGCAAGTCAAACAGGTATCGCTCGTGCTCATTCATGCGAAGCTCCAATGCTCCTCCCGAGGACCAGTTGCCACTGCCCCCGTACTAATCGGACCAGTATGGTGCGTGATTCTCCCGGACCCGGGCAACGGATGCCGTCAGCCAGGCTTCCACATCATGTTCGGGTCTCGTTACGACCTTAAAACAACAGGGTAATGATGTCCCATTCGGGCACTCTTCGTGCAGCACCTGTAACATCTCGCCAATCGGCACACTGCCGTCGCCAATCGGCGTATGAAAAAACGCCCCAGTCGCTATCTCCGTCAGCGCCTGCACGCGCATATCCCGAAGGTGCACGCCAACCACATGCGGAGCGGCCTCTCGAACCGCAACCAGCGGATCTTCATTGACGCTGAGCGGATCAGCAAAGTCCATGACGAGTCCGAGATGCGATGTATTCACGGCCGTTACGACCTGCACAAATTCTGCGCAGCGGAAATCCATATGCGGTTCAAGCGCCAGTACCAGACCGTGCGTTTCCGCCTGAGGCACCAATGTGGCAACGTTCCTCGTCATGCGATCGACATACTCGTCAACCGGGATCGTTCGCGTATACCGATGGCCGCGATCGGGGTGCCCATGGACAAGACTCAGTACGGAGATACCCGCGGCCCGAGCTCGCCGCATCGCCTCCAACGCGATCGATCGCTCGCTCGACCCAATCCATCCAGTGTGCAGCGGCCCCGCCCGTTCCGGATCAAACCAGGCCGAATCCTCATCCGTCGATCCCAGTTTCCATTGCTCATCGCCTCCACAGAGATCTAATGAGACGCTGCCAAGAAGATCGACGCCCGCAGCCGTACACCGACGACCGAAGGACTCAGCCATCGATTTGTCACCCAGCAATCCGACGTCGAGCGTGAGCACACGCAAACCATGCGCCAGAGTCCTTGCCAACAACCAATCCGGAAGATATGTATCCGGTGCCGGGACCTCCGTCGAAAGAATGTATGGCGCATAGTGGCCAGACGATCGAAAGCCAGGGGCGTCCGCACGCATCCATGGAAACGCCACCCATCGATAGGTCTCCGCTGACAAACCGAGTCTCACAACGGGGCCTGTCTTGGAAAATGGTCAGCAGCATGGATGCGCAAATACTCGCAGCTACTGCGAACCCACTGATCAGGATCAATCTGTGGAATGCCAGCAATCTCAATATGCGCGAGCAACGTGGCAGGGTCAGGCGCCTGGGTTTCCAGCACATCAAGAATTTCTTCAATCGGCGAGTCGCCCCGGCCCACAGGAGCCCAATGCAGTTCCGGTTCCCATGTTTCAGTCAACGGATGCACCGTGAAGTCCTTCATGTGCAGAGCCACGGTATAGGGAGCCGCCAGGCGGGCCCCCTCCAAGGGATCCTCAAGGACCAGAAATGAATTAGCCGTGTCGAGCGTAATGCGTGCAAAGTCCGATCCGAGCCCTTCCACAAGGGCCACCACTTCACTCAATCGATAATCCATGTGGTTTTCGAAGGCGAGCATGACGCCGTGCTCTTCACAGGCCGATAGCACCGTTCCAAAATTCCGAATTGCCCGATCAATTTGTTCGGCCACCGGCGGCGTCATCGAAAAATGATTGTGGCGACCCGCCATCAGGTGGGTAACGGTCGCTACCGTCACGTTGCCGCTCGCATTGAGTGCAATGTGGTTCATCACATGTTCGTGCCACTGCCGATCCCATTCGTCGGCCGTTGCGGCCCAATTAGCGGTCAGGCCACCGTTCAAAATGACGCCGGCAGCATCCATGCGAGCAGCGAGTGCCGTGACCGCCGCCACATCACCAACATCCGACGCATGCGTATAAAACGTTTCAAGGCCGAGTTCGACCGATTTCTCCAACATCCAGTCCGACCGAGGGTGCTCCACATCTGGTGGGCTAGTGGACTGCAAAAAGGCCGGAGGCCATCCAAAATTTCGATGTTCAGGACGATCCCGACGCCGATGCGCATCAAGCATCCACCGATAGCAAGCAATCGATGCGCCTAGTCGCATGCCGGAATCAATCGGCCCAAGACGCCGTCCTTACCCCCGCACGTTACTAATTAACCGAACACGAGGATCGACATATGTGTACAACACATCAACCAAGAGATTCATCAGTGCATACACGACCGCCGCAATAAGCACTAGACCCTGAACCACCGGATAATCGCGGGATACGATTCCTTCGATAAGACGAAGACCAAGACCCTGACGACGGAATACGGATTCGATCACGACAGCCCCGGCAAGCAAGCTGCCGAATTCCAGACCAATCACGGTAAGCACCGGAATCATGGCATTTCGCAACGCGTGGATAAACACCACCGCACGCTCACGCAGACCCTTGGCCCGAGCCGTCCGAACATAGTCACGTGAGAGCACATCCAGCATGGATGATCGCGTCAGCCGCGCGAGAATGGCCGCCGCCGCAGTGCCCAACGTAATGGACGGAAGGATGAGTTCCTTCCCATGCCCGTTGGATATCGCCGGGAGCCAGCCCAAGATAATGGCAAACACCCACACGAGAATCACCCCAAGCCAAAAACTCGGAAACGACACGCCAAGAATCGCAAAGATTTGGGCCGCATGATCGATGATGGAATGTCGCTTTATCGACGACAGTATCCCTAAGCCGACACCTATCATGATCGCCACAGCCATACTGGCCATGGTCAGCTGAAAAGTGGCCGCCCAGTGATCCTTAATCAAGTCACCAACAGATCGACGAAATTGAATCGAATCGCCAAGATCGCCACGGACCACATCCCACACATACAGAACAAACTGTTCCGGCAGGCTTTTATCCAGGTTGTAGCTCGCGCGAAGAGCTTCGATGGCCTTACGACTCACTTCGCCACCCTCGGCACTTGTAGCCCCGGACCCACCACCCATATCACCGGCTGAGAAGAAAATATCGATGGGATCACCGGGTAGCAATCGCATCAAGATAAAAACAACCAACATCACCCCCATCATGACGGGGATGGTGTAGAGAAGTCGGCGCGCGATATATCCAGCCATTAGTTACACATTATATGAAGACCACAAACAGGTGCCCGGCCGCTATATAGCGACCGGGCACCTGATATTGCGATTAGAGCTTCACTACTCCTGGGTGCTGTACCACTGCGCGTAATTCGGCAAGTAGTCAATACCAAGGAACAGTTCTCCACCAACACGAGCCGGGTTCGTTAGCCACGGCAAGTAGTCGTGTACCAACGGAACTGCAACGGCGTTCTCCATGAGGTAGAGCTCAGCCTCTTCCCAGATCTTTTGCTGCTCATTGACATCAAAGGCTGCACGAGCCCCGTCTAGCAGCTTATCGATCTTGGCATCCGGCGACTTGGTTGCCGGCACACCGTCGTACTCGAAGAACGAGTACGCACGACCGGGCGCACCATAGTGGGAGGTTTGGAACCGGTCATACATCACATCACCGGTAGGCCCACCGACACCAATCCAGACCGTGTGGTACTTCCCATCCTGCTGCGCAGAACGGAATGTCGCACCATCCATCTTCGGCGTCGCAACCTTGATAGAGAGATTCTTCTCAACATCAAGCTTGAACAATTCGACCACCGGATCACCACGATCTGGGTACACGATCTCAAGAACCCTGCCATCAGGGGCAAGTCGATACCCGTCATCGTTCTTCTTGTCGTAACCGCCGTCGTCAAGGAGTTTGTTCGCCTTGCCAACGTCGTAGCTGTAGAGCTTGCTAGCCTCAGGGTTACGACCGATCGTGCCAGGCACCAACAAGTTGCTGATGTTAGTGGCCGCGGTTCCACCGTTCGCCCGTACCGTGACGGTTCGACGATCGACACCGAACAGCAACGCCTTCCGGACGACAAGATCGTCCAACGGCCAAAGTTGCGTGTTCAACGGCAAGTACTGACCCATACCGGGAGCGGCATAACCGATCACGTGAAAGGCCGGGTTCTCAGACACCCGCTTGTAATCTGCAAACGACCAGTTCAACAAGATGTCAACTTCACCGGCCTCGAAAGCCTGTGCGTTAACCGTCATGTCGTAACCGAAAATCTGCACGCGGAGGTTGTCCGGATACGGCGCACCTTGATTTGGCAGGTACGACGGACCCCAGTTGTAATCCTCATTCCGATCGAAGATCAGCTTGACATCATCTTCCCACTTGCTGAGCTTCCACGGTCCCGTCCCCACAGGGTCTCGGTTGAAGTCCTCACCCTTTTCCTTGATCGCCTTTGGTGAAGCAAACACCGCGTGCTGGTGACCCAGCATCTTGACGAAGAAAGCTTGGGGTTGAGCTGTATTGAATTTAACCGTGTAGTCATCCACCTTATCAACGCTTGAAATACCTGATATGTCACGAACGACATGTCCTCGGGGCAGTTCTTCGTCGAGAAATCGGTTGAAGTTAAAGATGACTGCGTCAGCGTTGAACGGTTCGCCGTCCTGGAACTGCACGTCTTTTCGCAACGGTACGTTCCACGACAACTTGTCGTCCGACACTTCCGGCATATCCGAGGCTAGGCCCGGATAAAACGCATTGCCAGGCCCGTAGTTGTACAACAACTCGAAGATGGCATTAGCTGGCTCAGCTGTACGTCCACCCCACGTGGCTGGGTCAAACCCAGTTGGGTTACCAAACGTGAAGTAGCTAACCTCGCCACCCTTCTTGGGGTTCCAAGGCTTGCCATCAATTGGCACTGACTTATCGAGGTTGTAAATGTCGATGCCCGGTGCACGCTCTGCAACAGCCTCAACCATCTTTTCGACGATCTTTTCGACAACAACGTTTTGCTTAACGATCTTTTCGACCGTCTTAATGACGTTCCGGGTGACGATTTTCTCAACCGGAACTTCTTTTATCTGTGTCTGCTTGACGATCTTTTCGACAGGAACTTCCTTGACAATTGTCTTCTCGACAGGAACTTCCTTGGTGACGACCTTGGTCTCACCACAGGCCGCCAGAGCCGCCGCACCAACACCAGTGGCGAGTGCGACAGAACCGGTACGCAGAACACGACGCCGCGTTACGCGGGGTCCATGAGCCATAAACACTTCCCTCCCCTTTCCACAACTGATTCGTTATCAGTTATGGATCCTAAATTGGTAGGTACAGACCACCACTGTAGCGGTTTTGCACCAAAAACTCCGAAATGTTGAATGTCTATTCTGCCCACGCACTGGCTTGTGGGTCGAGTGCTTCTCGCAGACCATCCCCAAATAAGTTGATGGATAACACCGTAATCGCAATCGCAACTCCATTAAATGTCGAAATCCACCAGTAGCTCCGGAGCAGGTGTTTACTCTTCGCCAGCTCCAAACCCCACTCTGGTGACGGGGCTTCGGCACCCAGCCCCAAAAAGCTCAGGCCCGCTGAAGCCAAGATCGCACCACCGAGCCCCATAGTGGCCATGATCAAGATCGGACTCACCACATTAGGCAAAATGTGGCGCAGCATGATGCGGCGGTCGGACATACCAATTGCACGGGCCGCACGCACATACACCTGGTCACGAGCGGCCAGGGTTGTACCTCGAACGACCCTGGCATAGAACGGCACCCCCGCAACACCCAGCGCAATCATCGCGTTGCGCAACCCGGGACCAAGCGAGGCCACCACGGTCAGGGCCAAGAGCAACCCCGGGAACGCCAACATGACATCAAGTATTCGACTGATCACCATGTCGGGCCAGCGGCCAAAGTACCCCGCAACCAATCCAAGCAGGCTTCCAACCACCATAGAAATGGTTACGGCAGAAAACCCAATGGTCAACGAGATACGCGACCCACGGACGATCCGGCTAAACACGTCACGCCCGATGTCGTCCGTGCCCAGAATGTGACCTTCCGTAAATGGCGGCAAACCGGCGGACGGAATGTCAAAGGTGTTCACCGGCTCAATCGCAATCACGTCGGCCAAGACGGCCATAGCTCCAATAATTAGAAGCACCATCAATCCCGCCATGGCGGCCCGATTTCGCACCAAGCGCCGTCGCGCCATAGCCCATCCACTCCGAGACGGTCGTGCTACCGCCACCTCAGGAGTATCTGCGACCTCTGCAACCGCCATTTTTCCCCCACATCACGAAGGCTTGAAAATCACCAACGGGCCACTGCCAAACGAAACGCGCTCAACCAAACCAGGTTGGCAGCCGCGCGTGCGATAGACGTTACGTGCACACCCTGTAGACCGTCAACCAAACAATGTCAAAAGACTAGAGACTAGCTCGAGACATATAAATCCGGGCGTCGACTCTGTTGAGTATTGAGCACATGGCTTGCCCGACGAACACGACCGGCCTCTACATCAATATCACCTACCACCACCGTCTCTTCGTTGCCTGCAGCAGTGGCGATGGGCTGGCCTTCATGATCAACCAGCGCCGACACACCCCTATAAATACGTGATGGCTCGCCTTCAGGTTGCGGGCCGGCCAGACCAACCCGATTGACAGCCGCCACAGGAATCCTATTAAACAACGCGAGCGCTGCCGGCTCCCACGGGGCCATGTACATCCGATTATTCAGCCAGACGAGAATCTCGGCGCCTTGATTGACAAGGGTGACCGGTAATTCCCCATGATGACCGTCGTAACAAATCATCAGACCCAACCGGACACCTGCTACATCGAGTAAACCGAGAGTCTGACCAGGAGCAAACGCTGTGGATTCATCAACATGCGGTTCATCATTCACACAAAGATGAGTCTTGGCATAGGACCCGATCACACCTTCCGGACCAATCAGGTACGAAGCGTTCTGGGGGCGTCCTTCAGAGTCTAAGATCACCAAGCCAACCACGATCGATGCGCTTGTAGCTGCAGCCAATGTCGCAAGCGCCTCAACAGTCGGGCCATCACGCGGTTCCGCCACCCGTGCATAGTCCACCAGTGAATAACACGACGTCGCTAGCTCTGGAAGCACGACGAGATCGGGGCGCTCCCATAGGGCCTGTTCCGTCATCCGAAGGACGCGCTCGCGATTAGCCTCGATCTCACCGTCCACGAGCGCTACCTGCACACACGCCACACGCATTAGACGCTATCCCCCATCAAACGGACGGCGCTCGTCGCGAGCCAGGGGCAAATTCACCCGGGCACCCAAATGGGCGCTTAGATACGCCGCCTGAAGAATTTCCACGCACCGGAGACCGTCCTCACCGGTCAACACAGGCGCTTCATCACGAAGCACCCATCCAGCGAAACTTGACCATTCGTGGTCGTACGCCTCATCCGCCTCGTTATGTGCAAGCTGGACTTCCTGAACGTCCTGATCTTCCCGCTGGGAGGTTATGGTCAATCGTTGGGGATCATAGGCAAGGCCTCCATGCTCACAAACAATGTCAAACCCAAAGGCGGTGTGGTAGTTCGCCATTGGGAAATATGTCGACACCTGTAAAGACCCCACCATTCCACTCGCAAATGTCATGGCCACTGAGATGGCATCTTCCTGATCGGACACCTCCGGATGTACCTTGGGCCCAATCACCGCATAAACGGAATCCACCTCACCAAACAAGTAGCGCAGAGTGTCCACATCATGAACACCAGCCCAATACAGGAGGCCGCCACAGTCATCCCGACGACTCCAAAACCCGGTTATTCGACGTCCAAAAAATCCTCGCACGTTCACCGCCAACGGGCGTCCTAGCCCTTCGTCAGCCAAAGCGTGTTTGAGCGCAGTCGCCGCCGGGCGAAATCGACGTTTATGCCCAACCATGAGCTTGATGCCATGCGCATCGGCCGCTTCCTGCATCTCGTAACAATCTGCAACAGTGATCGCCATGGTTTTCTCACAAAACACATGGCGTCCGGCCTGTGCAGCATCCACCACGATGTCGCGATGGGTAGCGTGGGTAGTCACAACAGCCACCGCGTCACAGTCACACTCCTCAAGCAACGCCTGATGACTCGACCAGTGCGGAACACCGCGGGCTACCCCCAGACGTTCCGCCAGTTCAGGCACAACATCGGCCACACCAACCAATTCGATCTCTGGCTGTCGGTCGAGGAGTTCGGTCGTATAGCTTCCAAAGCCACCGGCACCGATCAGCCCAAGCCGCAACACAGATGGTGAGGACGCTTTGCTTACCACACCCATATCCCCTCCACTACGCACACACTTAGTCTCGTGATGACAATCACATGTAGTATGCGGCAACACGCGCGACCGTTGGTCGCCATATTCAAATAGGTAGAAGATCAGTGGCAGACGCACGGAACATTGGCCAGACCTCGGCCACAGAAGCAGAGCTTCTTGATCTCGCCGGCAATGTTCTTAACGGAGGAGCCCTTGGATTCCTCATGCTGCCGCGTGAAGCCGACGTCGTTATCCGAGAAGGACGTGGAAGCAAATTAATCAGCGTTGACGGTCGCGAATATATCGATTTTCTTATGGGGTCGGGACCAATGTTGGTCGGACACTGCCACCCACGCGTCATTGAAGCGGTCGAACACCAAATGCGGCAGGGCACCACGTTTTACTTTCTTAACGAACCCGCAATCCGATTAGCCGAACAGATGATCGAAGCCGTCCCGTGCGCAGAGGAAATCCGGTATGTAAGCACTGGGTCGGACGCCACCTTCCTGTCACTCAGAGCCGGTCGTGCGTTCGCCGGACGATCAAAAATCTTGAAATTTGAAGGCGGATGGCATGGAACGAATGACTACGCAATGTTTGGCACGGTGCCCCAACACGCCAGCGACTACCCACACGCCGAAAGCGACTCCCTGGGAGTCCCGGATGTCCTCGGCGACGAGGTTCTCGTGGCTCCCTTCAACGATGCAGAGTTTGCGGAACAGGTAATTGACCAGCATGCCGGCGAACTAGGGGCCGTCATTGTCGAACCACTCCAGCGGGTACTAAAACCCGAACCAGGATTTCTCCAAGCGGTACGTGACGCATGCACTCGACACGGCATCGTGCTGATCTTTGATGAAATTGTGACGGGATTCCGACTGGCATGGGGCGGGGCCCAAGAAGCCTATGGTGTCGTGCCTGATCTTGCGTGCTACGGAAAAGCCATGGCTGGAGGCTATCCGCTTGCAGTTATCGCCGGACGCAAGGAAGTCATGGACGCTTTTGGCAATGTGAGTCGGCCGCCACAATCGATTGCCTGGGCGAGCGGAACCTTTAATGGGAACCCTATCGGGTCAACAGCCGCTCTGGCCGCCATGGAACTTCTCAGTGCCCCTGGTGTGTACGACCAACTCCATCGCATCGGATCCCGATTACGGTCGGGAATCGAAGAAGCAGGACGACGCCATGGACTACCGGTGCAAGCACTTGGAGAAGACATGGTCTTTGGTGTTCGCTTCATGGAGAACAGCCAGCCGAAAACCTGGGTGGACCTCTTGGAGAACGACAAGGCGATGGGATCCACGTTCGCCGTCGAATGCGTCAAGCGTGGCATCCTGATTGTCCCGAACGAAAAGTTTTATATTTCGATCGCCCACACCGACGAGGACGTGGACCGAACGCTTGAGATTATCGACGAGGCACTAAAAGTAGTGGCTGCCGGCTAGACAGCGTCTGGTCCCGACTCCACGCGAACATCCAGCGCCATGCGTGAAGTCAGCGCGCCATCCACGTAGAGGATCTCCCCACTGACATAAGCCGCTTCGTCCGACGCGAGATATGCCACAGCCGCGGCAATCTCAGACGGCTGGCCCACCCGTCCCATCGGTATGGCAGCACCAATTACATCTGGATCCAGATTTTGCGATTCGTATCGATCAACCTGAATCGCACCTGGGGCAATGACATTACACGTAACGCCGTGAGGGGCGAGTTCTATTGCCAACGCCCTTGTAAAGCCATTAATCCCACCCTTGGTCGCCCCATAGATGACATGGCCAGGCATATGGACCATGCCGTGGACCGAACTAATGTTGATGATGCGCCCCGAACCCTGTTCAGTCATATGTCGGGCAGCATCCTGGCTGCCGGCCAGCATCGACATCAAATTGATATTGAACACGTCCTGCCATCGTTCTGTGGTTCCTGACAGAAACGCTTCATCCAGGGTAAAACCCGCGTTATTCACCAAGATATCCAAGCGACCATACGTCTCGACGGACATCGCTACAACAGCACGGGCAGCGTCCGGATCTCGAAGATCCGCACGGACCGTTTCGATTTCCACACCATTAGTCCTAAGTTCATCACGAAGCTGATCAGCCCCAGCCATACTGTGCGAAGCCGAAATGACCAGCCGGCAACCTTCAGCGCCCAGACGCCGTGCAATGCCGGCTCCAATACCGGTCCCACCACCTGTTACGACTGCCACTCGACCCTTAAGCCCTGCCATACATCGTGCCTCCAGCCCCAAGCAAACGCCGGGAACAAGAACATTGTGTCACGAGGAATCGTGTCGACATGCTCCGAACCTTCTAAGCTAGACCCTCGTTATGTGGCTCGTCGTCTACGAGTCCCCTGTGGGAGCCTGCAATGCGTATCTTGCTCATGACAGATTGGATGACGCCAATACGCGATGCCCTGAACACAGCACTGCCTGACCATGACATCGTGACCGCGGAGCCAGAGAAGTTGTCGGACGCAATCGCACAAGCCAATGTATTGATCCCAGCCAGAAATCCAATTACGACCGTTGAACTACAGCAAGGAACAAATCTCCAGCTCATTCAACAATTTGGAGCCGGGGTTGACGCCGTCGATCTTGAAAGCGCAGCGGCCATGGGTATACCTGTAGCGAATGTTCCATCCGGTCCATCAGATCTAGCAAAGGCAGTGGCCGAATTCGCGTTGTTTCACATGATTGGCGCCGGACGAAGATTCGCAACACTCCAACAAGCCTTGGCCAAACAATCAGTCCAAACACCGTTTGGTGCCTCCGTTTTTGAGGCCCGGGTATGCATCATCGGCGTAGGCGGCGTCGGATCAGCGCTAGCCCGGTTACTGCAAGCATTCGATTGTGATGTGGTCGGCGTAAAACGCACACCAGATGATGACCTAGCCGGTGAGCTCGGTATGAAACGAATCTATCCCAGCAACCAGCTCCAAGAAGCTGTCCGGAATTGCGGGTTCGTAGTCGTGGCCGTCCCGCTTACCGAGAAAACCACAAACCTGATAACCACAGATGTTATCGAGGCAATGCCCAGAGGATCCGTGCTCGTAAACGTGGCACGAGGACCAGTCGTGGACGAAAACGCGTTAATGGCCGCGCTCAGTCGGGGCCACCTGGCCTCAGCAGGTCTTGATGTGTTCTGGAATGAGCCCGTTGATCCGACACATCCGGTCTTTAAGGAAGAAGTGTTCACCACACCGCATTGCGCGTCGTCATGCGACCTGTTCCTGCGAGGCGCAGCACGAGTCGTACGTGGAAACATTGAACGGCTCGAACGTGGGGAGGCTCTAGCACACCAGCTCAACTAGACCCAACAAGCCACCTGAATAAACCGGCACGACCGAGCTAGAGAAGCTCGTCCTCGACAACCACGGCAGTGCCATAAGCCAAGATTTCAGCGGCACCCCCCATCACCACAGATGTGGCAAATCTAACGTCCACCACCGCGTTGGCTCCCTTCGATCGTGCTTCATCACACATACGATCCAACGCCTGCTCACGACTCTCGGCTAGAAGCTTTCCATACTCGTGAATCTCGCCGCCTACGATCGAACGAAGACCGGCCATGATGTCCTTACCAACATGACGCGCCCGAACCGTGTTCCCGCGGACGAGACCGACGGTCGTCGCGATCCGTTTTCCTCCCAAGCTGGAGCTGGTCACAGCAATTACATCACTCATGATTGGACATCCCTATACGGGTCAGCCTTTTGCGTGACCATTCGCTGTTGGCCAACCACACCGAGCCCTAAGACCAAGCCCCCAATAAGCGCGGCGGCCAGCACTTTAAGCACAATGGGAATGTCGGTATCCACAAACAATTCGTAAGCAACATAACCTAGCAATCCCAGCGATCCAATAATCACCAACCACCACGCTACGTTAAATAGAACACGTGTCACACAGCGATTCCTTCCATGGAATCTCGGGACAGATGCGGGAAGCAGAAACGGCTGCGGTCGGAGCCATGGCGCGTGATCGCCATTAGCCCCTGACTCCGGAACAGATGCCCGCAGCCGCCCCTGGACCCGTATCGTCGTTAGCTTGGAAAACCGACCGGATTCGAAAGAATGCCGTTACCTTCCAGCTCAACCTCCGTGATATCCCCGCTGTTCATGGCTTGGGTTTGTCCCGACGTACCTGTAAAGACGGCATCACCCGGTTCAAGCGTCATGCTCTGTGAGATGAAACTGATGAGCGTGTCCACACCAAATATCAAGTCACTCGTATTCGTGTACTGGACCTGCTCGCCATTCACACGAGTGATTAACTCAAGGTTGTTGTAATCAAGCCCCGTTGTAATCCATGGGCCAAACGGTGAGTAGGTGTCGGCGCCTTTACCACGCCACCACTGAACATCACCGTCGTTTGTGGTCGCGCCGTTCTGCCACTCGCGCTCGCTGATATCGTTCGCACAACAGACACCAAGGACGTAATCCTTCACCTCGGCTTCTGATACACGCTTACATTGCTTACCAATAATCACGGCCATCTCACCTTCGTAGTGAAGATTCGTACAGCCTTCAAGCCACTCGATTGTCCCGCCCGGTTCCAACACCGAGGAAGGAGGCGCCAAGAACGGCTGCGGCCGAGTAAACGGCGGAGTGTCACCCATGTGACTCAGATAATTTCCAGCAATGTTCAAAATCTTCGACGGCATCGTCGGAGCCAACAGCTGCACATCAGCCAAGGCTACTGAATTACCGGTTCTAGATAGGTCACCAAAAAAGTCGCCAGAGATCTCAGCGATCTGGTCACCTTCCACAATGCCATGATGAACCTGTCCATTAATGCTGTAACGCGCCAGATGCATAAATTTCCTCCCAGAGAGTTTGATGCAGGATACCTAGCGCCAGAGCCGATGGCGATTGTGAGCACTGATTATTCCGGCCATGCCCCTATCCGACGCAACGCCGCATAGACCTCCAATTGCTGGCGCTCCAGACGTTCCCATTCCGACCCAAAGTCCACATTCGCCCAATCGTAAAATCCACGGCCAGTCTTCAGCCCGTAGTGCCCGCCTTCCACCAGGTCACGCAGCACATCAGGACCGCGCTCTGCGTTTGAAAGATCAGGCCAGACCGAGTCGGTCCCACTCAACGCGATATCAAGCCCGGCCAAATCGCGATCACGAATCACCCCCATCAGGGGCATTCGCGGCGAAAAGGAAAACGCGGTGAGTTCATCAATGTCCTCAGCCGAGATCACACCCCGATCCACCAAGTCAATTGCTTCCCGAAAAAGTGCCTGTCGAAGACGATTAGCGACCTGTCCCGGCAAGTCGACATTAATACGAACTGGGCGCAGTCCCGCGCCACGCAGCAAATCCACAACCGCAACGACGGTTGCCTCACTGGTCGACTCGCCCTTGGTCACCTCAACCATCGGACATAAATAGGCCGGCCGAAAGAAATGCGTGGTCGTAAACCGATCCGGCCGCCCGGTGGCCGACGCCATGTCACGAATTGGAATACTTGACGTATTAGAAGCCACCACAGTGTCATCAGCCAAATGCGGAGCCAGTTCGCGATACAAAGCCCGCTTGACGTCCAGCTTTTCCGTCACCGCCTCGATGATCAGCGAACGATCCGAGAGATCAGCAAGATCCGTGGAAAACCGAATACGGTCAAGCACAGGACCGGGATCTGCTGAAGAACGCAGGCCGTACTCAGTCATGAGTTCGAGATTGCGCGTGATCTTTCGCTCTGCGGCCTCGAACGCAGCTGGCTGAGCGTCTATAAGGACAACCGGATGGTCCGAGATCGCAAACACCTGCGCGATGCCATGACCCATCAGCCCAGCGCCGATCACACCTATCGGGTTACGTGAGTCAGCCAAAGCTAAAACTCCTTACATATGTATAAAACGGTACCTTGCTATGCACCCTGCGCAATAGCTGGCCACTCGCTCTCAGGAAATGCCCGCATCGTTTCGGTACTGCCACCAAATTCCCTGGATTTCAACGCAGCCCGAGCACACGATTCATCGTCAGGAAATTCCATGATCGCCAGAAAATCGTACTGGCCCATCGTCATGTAAATCCCTTTCACTTTTCCTCCGAAAGACTCGATCATCTTGTGTGACTCAGGAGCCCCCTCCGCAATTGCTTCGGTAATAGGCTCATCGTCGACTCCAGCTCCACCTGATTCCATCTTCATCAACATCACATACGTAGGCATGTTGCACCTTTCAATCCCGAGGTCTGTGACTAACGATCTGATATCAATCGTAGTCGTGTGGCTACCCCGTCACAATCCAGAATTTTCGATGGGGTGCCACAACAGGATCCTACAGACCTCCAAATCCCTGGGCTGGCGATTTCGACAGGCGCATCAGCAGATCAAACGAGAGTTCTACGAAGCAGAGAGATAGCCGCGCAGAAAGCGAACTCCGAGCGGAATGACATCTAGCGCATCATCGTCGCCTTCATAAACCAGACTCACCCAACCGTTGTATTCCACACGCCGGAGCACCGAAAATATCTGGTCATAATCAAGCCACTCCTCAACCCCGGTGGATATCCGATACAGCTTGGCGCGCACATAAGTCGCCCGTGGAGCTGTCAGTCGAATACTTGCAAGATAATCATGTTGCTCTCGAAGCGTGTCGTCGGTGAACCCAGACGCTCCCGGCGACCCAGCGTATTGACCCGTATCGAGGACATGACCAAGATTCGGGTGACCCACCTGGTCCATGAGTCGAACCACGTCTTCGCCATCTGGTGCAATCTGTAAGTGATTGTGGTTTTGCAACGACACCACGATCCCATGGCCCGCACCGAACTCCGCACACTCGCGGAGTGCGTCAGCGCATCGATCCCACGAAGCCGCGCGATCCTGCTCGTCAGCTGGGCGACCACTGAACACTCGAACCTGTGGCGCACCCAACAAGGCGGCGCGCTCAATCCATGCCTTGGTATCAGCCACGTCACCCGCAAGCTCTTCGACAGGACACGCAAAGTTGTTCGAGATCGACACACATGGAATGTCAAGCCCTCGATCTAGGCAGCCCCGCTTCACAGCAAACAAATCCTGTGTCCCAACCGAAGAAAAGGCAGCCTCATGCAAATCAGCACCATCCACACCTAGACGCTGACACTCATCGAGAAACACGTTCATATCCATCGAACCGCTCTCAAACTGTGGCCGGTACGACAGCGACAATAGACTGAGCTTCATAATGACCCTGTACTAAGAGACGCATCCTGTCGCTGTAAGCCTAGATCGGAGTGCGCAACGAGTCGAATACCCCGGGTATCCGAAAATGTCCTCGTGAAAACAACCGGCACCAGAAACATCGCGTGGCTACAGAAGACTCAAAATCCGACCTATTTGCGCCCCCAAGATCTCTGAAATGGCAGCGAAGCCCTGATCGTTCGGATGGACATGGTCCGCCAACAAATCTCCTTGGCCAGGGCCGATCACACTGTGACCGTCCACTAAAACAAGATTAAAGTCCCCGAAACTCTGACGACGATATACAACTTCACGTATCACTCGCCGATACTCTTCCAATTTCGCGCCGCCCAACGTCGTCTCCTCAAACTCTCGAGTGTGGAAAAGTGGCGTTAGCACGACAATCGGGACCGCAGGCTGAGCTGCACGAACAATCCCCAGGAACTGGTCATACGTCGTATCAAAGGCCCGGGGCTCCTCAAAACTAGAACCAAAACTATTCACGCCGTAGGCCAGAACAATCACGTCAGCCTTCAGGGAACCTATGATCTGCGCCATCGCGGCTTCACCCCGCGCGGATCCACCAACGCCTAAGTTGACAAAATCAACACCCAGCGCTCGAGCCACACGTGCCGGGTACGTGGTGCCAGGACGGGCAGTCACACTTCCATGCGTGATGGAATCGCCATAAAACACCACCGTGGGTCGAACGCCTGCGTTCGGAAGCGCAATGTCGGACCCCTCGGTAATCCCGACGCCGGAAAATCGCATTTCCGCATGCGTCGGCATATACAACTCAACTACCTGGTCACGTTCTGGCCCGTCGTACACCACGTCCTCGACCGCCCCAACACCGGCGGAACCAATTTGTGAATAAAACTGCCCATTCAAATAAATATCGATCGCACCAGCACGCTCGCCAGGACTTGATAGCCACTCGGCCCGTAAGGCAATCGCCGGACTGGTCGTCCGGAACGTAATGCGCACACCGGTCGGCATACAAAGACGTTGCCAGGTGTCGCTGGGAAGCCCGCGGCGCCACGCCGATGGCACACGCCGTACAAGCGCTCGACGATCACCAACCAGCCCGCGATACTCAAGTTCAGGCGCGAGCGCATCTAGCCAACGCATAATGACAGCATGGTACGGCCCTTCCGAGGACATCTCCTAGGCCGAAGCGAAACAATTCGCCACAATGATGGCGTCCGGTTCCGGAATTGACTGACCTGATGCTCAACAAAGCTGCAGCCAAGCTGCTCGAGGGATTTGCTGACGCCCTTGAGATTCGCGGAGCTAATGCCTTTCGCGTGCGAGCATTTCGTAATGCAGCCCGACAGGTTGACGCACTCACCTCGGATCTTTCTGACCTTGTGAACTCTGGCGAGATTAAAAACATCAAAGGCATCGGGAAAGGCATTGCTGGAGTACTGCAAGAGTTTGTAGCTAACCAACGTGTCGAGGAATACGACACAATGCGCGCGGAGATCCCAGCGGGCGTGTTCGAAATGTTGAAGGTGCCTGGCCTTGGGCCTAAAACCGTTGCCACGCTGTACAACGAACACGGCATCACCAGTCTTGATGCACTAGAAACGGCGGGAAGATCGGGACAACTGGCCGATATCAAGGCCGTCGGTCCTAAACGTCAAGAAAAGCTTCTTCGAGAATTAGGCCGCTTTCGTGAACGAACGGCACGCCACCTTATTGGCGAAGCCCTGCCTCTGGCCGAACTGCTAGTTGAACACCTGAGGGCCGAACCCCAGGTTATGGAGGTTGAATACGCTGGCAGCCTCCGTCGTGGCCAAGAAACCATAGGCGACCTCGACATCCTAGCCTCGTCGGTCAACCCGGACGCAGTAATGGAGCACTTCATCACTGCCGATGTAGTCGACGATGTCATCGGATTCGGCAGCACCAAGACCACAGTGCTTATCAACAATGGCATCCAAGTGGATCTACTTGTAGTTGAACCGCCCGAATACGGTGCGGCCCTCATGTATTTCACCGGCTCAAAAGACCACAACATCGAAATCCGATCCCGGGCGCAGGCCCGAGGTCTTTCGCTGAACGAACATGGCATCCTCGATGAAGAGACCGGAACTCGCCATCCAGCGGCCACCGAGCAAGAAATCTATGCCGCCATCGGTCTCCCGTGGATCGAGCCCACACTACGTGAAAACCGAGGGGAAATCGAAGCTGCTGATGCCCATACGATTCCACAGTTGATCGTCCGTGACGACATCAAGGGAGAGCTTCATGGACATTCACTCTGGAGCGACGGTGCAGCACCAATTGCAGACATGCTGGAAGCCGCGAAATCCCAGAATCTTGAATACTTTTCGATCACCGACCATTCCGGAAGCCTTGGCGTGGCCAATGGCCTTGATCCCGAACGCCTAGCCGAACAAACGAAGGAAATATCAGCTGGGAGAACAACCAGCGGTTCCATAACGCTTCTGCACGGCAGCGAGGTGGAAATCCTCACAGAAGGAAATTTGGACTTTAGCGATGAGATTCTGGCTTCACTCGATGTCGTGGTGGCGTCCATCCACAGCAGTTTCAATCAGTCAGTAGAACAAATGACGACTCGAATGATCACGGCGATTGAACATCCGCACGTTGACATTATTGGCCATCCAACCGGACGGATACTGGGTCGGCGCGACGGTTACGAATTCGATGTCGAAGCTGTTATGAACGCAGCAGCAGCGACCGGCACCGCCCTTGAGATCAACGCATCCCCAGAGCGGCTGGACTTAAATGACGTTATGGCTCGTCGTGCCGCAGAACTCGGCGTACCGATTTCCATCAATAGTGATGCCCACCACCCTGACAGTCTTGGATTTATGCACTACGGGATCTTGACGGCTCAACGAGCATGGTTACGGCCTGCCGACGTACTCAACACATTGCCAGTAGAAGAACTTCTTGATTGGCTTCGCCAGCCAAAGCCGCGACGTTGGATTCCACACTAAGTTAAGGAGGCGACAAGCTTATGGACCTAGGACTTTCAGGAAAAACCGCGTTAGTCACCGGCGGCAGCCGAGGAATTGGCCGATCATGCGCCCTGGCCTTAGCTCGGGAAGGATGCAACATAGCCATCACGGCTCGTGGAGCCCAAGACCTGCAACACACCGTTGATGAAGTCATAGCAACCGGTGTTCAGGCTATTGGACTGGCGTTAGATATGGCACATCCCGAATCAGCGGGAAGCGCCGTCATTCAAACAACTCAAGCCATGGGCCAACTGAATATTCTCGTCAACAACGTCGGTGGGGCACTCGGTGCTCGCACCTTCGCTGACGCCGAAGATGACGATTGGAACGCCACGCTGAACATCAATCTATGGCCGGCAATTCGAACGAGCCGGGCCGTTCTTCCGTACATGCGAACACAAGGCAGTGGCCGAATCATCCACATAACCTCGATTTTTGGGCGTGAGTCCGGCGGTCCGGCAACCTATAACGCCGCGAAGTCTGCAATGAACAGCCTTGCAACAGCCATGGCTCGTGAATTGGCACCGGATGGCATAACCGTAAATGCGGTCGCTCCGGGATCGATCATCTTTCCAGGTGGCGGATGGGAAAAACGCCAGCAGGATGATCCTAAAGGAATGGCCCAATTCCTCAAACAGGACTTCCCACTCGGTCGTTTCGGAAGACCCGAGGAAGTTGCAGCCGTCGTGGCATTCCTCGCCTCAGATGCAGCAAGCCTAGTGACCGGAACCTGTGTGAACGTAGATGGTGGCCAGTCACGTTCTAACATCTAACCTCGCTCCGACGCCTATACTTCAGTCGCTGATTTGCCAGTAACCATATCTATGACGCCATTCCAAGAACGCTTGCACGGTGTAATCCCGGCACTCCTTACACCACTCACTTCCGAACTTTCGGCAGATACTGATGCTCTACGCCGACTTGTACGCCGGGTCGTCGACGCAGGATGTCACGGTTTTGTTCTCATGGGAACCACCGGCGAATTTGCATCGATCGATGATGCCGATAGAGCCGGTGTTATTCGTGCCGCCGTGGCTGAAGCATCCGGTAAGGTTCCCGTCATCGTTGGCTGTGGGCAACCCAACGTGCAGCGCGTGCATGATCAGACCAAAGAGGCCGCCGACAATGGAGCGGATGGACTCCTAGTCAATCCACCGTTTTACTTCCCACTTAGCAACGACGAAATTGTTCGATATTTCGAAGGTGTGGTTAAGGCATCGCCTATCCCCGTGCTGCTCTACAACATTCCGGGTATGACGAAAGTCGCGGTCGATGCACCCACCCTAGTACGACTCCGCGACGTAGGTGTCCAGGGGACAAAAGATAGTTCGGGCGATCCCAAGAACCTGTTGAGTTATCTTCAGGCGACCCGTAACGATGACTTTCGGGTAATCGTAGGTGGAGACGGCCAGCTGGTGCACGCCCTTATGTCCGGTGCGAGCGGAACCACGGGTCCTGCCCCCAATGTGGCACCACAGCTTGTCCTCGCGATCTTCAACGCATGGCAAGACGGTGATCTGGCCGCCGCAGCCGCCGCACAAAATCGACAGAACGAGTTTCTTCACGCGATGGCCAGTGCGTCACCCGATTTTCTGGCAGCGGCCAAAGGCGTACTGAACCGACTCGGCATTATGGACCCCTATATGGCTCTGCCGAAGACTACGCTCGACTCCCAGGCAATTGATCAGACCTTCGAAGCGGTTCAGCCATTTCTACCAGATACCGGGCACTCGACTTTAAGTGAATAGTGCAGGGAGTTGGCATATAACTCGACAGACAATAGGCCATAGCGTCACCATAGGGTTTCGACAATTAATTCACCGCGTGGAGGCTTGCTGCTGTGGACCGTTCTCCTGAGACATACATGCACGTGGGAATCGTGCATTTCATGCTGCACCCCGACCTCCAAACAGGCGATGGTCCAGCTGTACAGACGGCCGAAGCCCTAGCTGCTGACGGGTTTTTTCACGCGCTTGAAATCACTCGAATCAACGATGCCAGTGAACGACGCGCGATGCGGCGACTCGCGGAGTCAGCGCACCTCACGCTTGGGTATGGGGCCCATCCCCAGATTCTGAGCGGCGGCCTCGATCTCAGTTCAGCTGATCCCGAGCTTCGATCGCGATCCGTAACGGTCGTTAAATCTGCGATCGACGAGGCGGCTGAACTCGGCATATCCATGCTGACACTGCTGGATGGACCTGGCTCGGCCCCAACTGAACCTGAAACCAATCCTGCCATCGTACGTATCAGCGATTCTCTCACCGAGCTTTGTGATTACGCCTCTACCCACGATATGTGGATTGCACTGGAGCAATTCGACCGGGCTAAAGAAAAAAACTCGCTCCTTGGTCCGATTGATCTGTGTGTCAAGGTCAGCCAGATGGTCCGCGCCTCGACCCCGAATTTCGGTTTGTGTTTGGATCTCAGTCACCTGCCACTCCTAGATGAAGATCCCCCGACTTCGTTGCGAGCAGCCGGTGACCACCTCATTCAAGCGCACATTGGTAATTGCATAATGAGGGACCAAGAACATCCTCAATACGGAGACCAGCATCCGGTGTTTGGTGATGCTGCTGGAGAAAACGACGTACCCGAACTAACTGCATATCTCAAAACGTTGCTAGAAATCGGCTACTTCGAAAAAGACCTTCCCACCCCAATGCCACTCGTCTCGTTTGAAATGAAACCAGCCTCAGATCAATCAACAGCCCAAATCATTGGTAATTGCAAACGGACATTCAATCTCGCCTGGGCACAGGTTTAGCAGGCAGCGAACTAGTAAGGGAGCATATCGACATGAAAATTGGTTATATCGGACTCGGCAAGATGGGTCTACCCATGGCAACCAACATGCGTGCGGCAGGCCACGAACTCATCGTGCACAACCGTAGTCAGCCAAAGGTAGAGGCTTTTGTTGCCGATGGCGGTGTGGCTGCAAATTCTCCCGCCGAGGTCGCCGCCCAAGCTGACGTGATATGCGTCAATGTACCTACCCCGGAAATTTCACTAGAAATTTTGTTGGGAACGGATGGCGCCGTTGAAAATGCGCGTGACGGACAGCTCTGGATCGACTTCGGAACAAACGGGCCTGATACGGCCAGAACCTGTGCAGACGCCGGAAGCTCCAAAGGTGTCGGATACCTCGACGCGCCTGTTAGTGGAGGCCCCGGCGGTGCCGAGGCCGGAACGCTCGCCGTGTTCGTTGGCGGTTCCGAATCTTCCTTCGCACAAGGCAAGGAACTTCTCGACATTATTGGTGGAAAAATTGAACATTTTGGCCCAGCTGGAACTGGATGTATTGCCAAACTAACGAACCAAATGATCATTGCTAGCATTCGTGCAGCGAATGCAGAAGCGTTTGTACTGGCGGTCAAGAACGGGTTGAACCCACAGCAGTTGTACGAAACCCTTATGGGGGCATTTGCGGCTAACCGTTGTATGGAAGTCGACCTCCCGAACCTGGTGCTTCCTCGCGACTACAGCGCGCGTTTCGCGGTCGATCTATTACTCAAGGACCTTGGGCTCGCGCTTGAGGTAGGTCGACAAAGCGGCGTGCCATTAATCGCAACGGCCCAAGCCGACCAGTTGTACCAGGAAATTCGGTCCAAAGGATGGGGCGACCTTGACGCAGCAGCCACATTTAAACGACTTGAGGAAATCGTCGGGGTAGAGGTGACGGTGCCGTCCAGCGAATAGCTGGACCCAAGCGCTCGCCCAGCAGGACTAGCATTGCCCATGGACTGGTTTAATCGGGAAATCCGGTTTTTAATAGCCCGCCTGGTCACTAACTTCTTCGCGGTACTGGCGGTCACACTGCTCCTCGAAGAAGGCATTGTGTTTCCCGAGCGCGGGACTGATGACTTCTGGGTCGCATCTCTATCGCTCGCCGCCGTGCTTGCAATTCTCAATTCATATGTTCGACCCGTGGTGGAATTCGTACTTAAACCAATCGGATGTCTGCTGCACCTCCTCACATTCGGACTGTCCCATTTCCTGATTAGCGCGGTCGTCTTCTGGATTGCAACGCTCGTCGTCGAAGATTTCGTTATCACAGGTGTAGGTCCAGCCCTCGTAGGCACCGTGATCGTAGCTATCATCGGCGCGTTCGGATCCTTCGTGTTTGGTGGACGTTCAAACCGAAGTTGAATCGCTGGATGCCAGTAGGGAACGGCGACCCCACGAAACCCGATACCAGAAGCCCTTTGGTTGAAACCTCGATTGAGACCCTGTCAACAGTTGGGCGACCAATGCCCATCGACCAACTCGCTCGAACTGTGATGCACGTTGGAGCAGACGCAGCCCACGTTGCTGCTCGGGCCCTAACGCCGCTCCTCGAACAAGATGTGCGCTTAACGCGAGTCGAAGCTGGTCATTGGGCGCTTGCCTCGTGGACGCATGGAACAGTCTTCGTCGATGAGGCCGAGTTTGTCGTGTTCGACGTGGAAACTAACGGTGGCCGAGGCGGCCGCCATCGAGTCATTGAGATCGGCGCCTTGCGACTAATCGGAGGAAAGGTGATCGATCATTACTCTTCATTGGTACGACTTCCTAGACGCGTATCCAAGTTTGTAACCCGCTATACGGGAATAACGAATGAAATGTTGACTGACGCGCCGCCTATAGAAACCGTGCTTGAAGACTTTCGAGTCTTCCAAGCCAGCAGCACTCTGGTTGCTCACAATCTCCCTGCGGATTTGGCCTACCTTAACAATGAAGCCCTTTGGGCTGATCGACCGCTCTTTCCTGGCGATGGCATCGACACCATGGAACTCAGCGCCACATTAATGCCCAAACGTGAAGGCAACAGCCTAGCGGCAGCTCTCGCAGCCGCCGGAATTCAAGACGCCCCGTCTCACCGGGCTCTGGAAGACGCCCGAGTCACCGCGGAACTTTTCCTGTTCCTGCTGCAACGCCTTCCAGACAAGAAGGCCTCAGTCGCCACCCTTCGTACAACTGCGGCTAACGGAGGTCCTGAAGGCCGACTTCCTCGCCGTGCACGCGAACTCGCACGATGGGCTTCAAGAAGCCTCCCACCTGCCCCAGGCGTGTACATGTTTCGAGATTCCGACGCACAAACGCTTTATGTGGGGAAAACTGTCTCCTTACAGAAACGGGTGAGAAGCCATTTCACAGACTCCACGGGATTCATACGTCGACGTGATGGAATGTTGGACCGAATCACCAGTATCGACTGGGAGCCAACCGGATCTGAGCTTCGAGCCCTTGTACGTGAAGCGGAGTTAATTGAGACATTAGCTCCTGAATACAACATCCAGCGCCAGCGACGACCTGGGCGACGATTTATATGCTTGGGCCCTGCAAACGCCGCCCTAATCAACACAGCCTCAGAGGTTCGAGAGGGTACAGAAACCTACGTTGGGCCGTTCCCGACTACTCGAGATGCGCTGCTTGCTGCCAACACTGCTCGTCGTATATTTGGACTGCCCACCAGAAAATCTCCCGATCAATCCGTTGCTGGCTGGCGCCGTGACGGGGCCATCGCCTTTTTAGGCAAAGGCCGTAAGGCAGCCCAAGCTGTGATTTCCCAAGCACCGAGCCATGCTGATCAGCGAAGGGATATCCTTCGTCGAATTCGCCGTGTGCGAATAGTACGGACCCCCATCCGGGGCGGCCCAGGTGCCAACCCTGCATTGGTCGTAACTAGTGGGGCTGTTCCAGACGCAGTCGAACTCGCACGCATCGACGACGGACTTATAACCGCCATCGCCTCACTAACCCACCCCAAGAAACGTGAGCTACGTGAAACGCTACGAAATCTTCAGGAAGCACCCATGCGTTCGAGTTCAACGACAACCAACGAACAGCACATAGTGCTGAGCTGGCTCCATGCCCATATGGACACCCCGGAAATCCTGGCATGGGACAACACGTTATCCAAGGATTTCGTTGATCTAGCCTGGCAACGACTTCTCACCATTGCCGCCACCGAAAGCTAGACAAGCTGAAGGCACGGAGGCGACGCTGGGAATCGAACCCAGGATAAGGGTTTTGCAGACCCCTGCCTTACCACTTGGCTACGTCGCCCGACAAATCCCATTAGACATGCGGGCTAAATCAATGAAAATCATATCGGCGACGTGCGCAAACGCCAAGCGAGATCATCCCACCGGCCCCCGCTGCATCACGCGCCAACGATCATCCGCCGATCGATTCAAAACAAATCCAATCGCTAGGTCCATTCGGCCTTGCCGGACGGTTTCCCCATCCGTGTTACGCCGCTCCCGCAAGTCGCCCGTTTGCCTCACAAGAATCCCAGCCATCTGCCCTTCGATTCGTGCGTCGAGGACCTCTTGCGAAATCTGGCCGTCAAGATAAATTCCATCATTTCGATATTTCTGGATCTGCGCCTCAATTTGCTGGGCTAGCTCTTCCGAAAAGATCGCGCGAATTCCTGCTGCATCAAGCGATCGATAAGCCTCGAATTCAAGCTGTGCCGCTCGCACAGCAACACTGGCTGCCTGATCAAGACTGGAGGCCTCCGCATCCTGACACCCTCGAGCAGCCAGCACCCCGACGAAGACACCAAGCGCGGCAAGAATAACTAAGCCGAGGCGCGCACGACGCAAGCGCGTCTCTTCATATCGACTAAACGCCTCTGCTTCGGCAAACACTCTTTCATGCTCGGTCACGTTGGATTCGACCGTTGATTCACCACCCTGAGCATCGTCTCGAGTCCTGGGATCAGCCTTCCACATACCGGGACTGTCAACCCGTCGACCGCTATCATCGGTTGCCGGTAAATCTCCAAGATTAGCTGGCAACATTTCGCCTTCGTTCCCCTTATGGGAGTCCTGTCGCTCAGCAATCAAGTCAACTGGGGGTGCGACGAGCAAATTCATGAACTTTCCGTGCACAGCTTGCTCCGAGCGTTTGAAATCAATGCCCTGCCCAAGTGTCCATCGCCCTTCCAAAAGCAACATAAAATCTCGACCGTCAAATAAAACAATGGAATTCTTATCATCCGCCGTCAGGACATGGGCATCGGAAAACCCTTGAAGGAGAATGAGGATGTCAACCTGCCGGGCACGGGCTGAATCAACCAGGACATGGGGATCCTCGTGATCCCACCAAAGTTCGGTTGCTAAGTTCCTCGCCCCCAACACACACACACCGGCAACATGGGTGTCGGCCACCTGCATAGCCTCAACGATATGGCCATCTCCAGCCTGAATTAACGCCTCCACCACATTGGCCAACTTCGACAGGCGATCTGTTTCTTCCTTAATCGCCGAAGCGAAAAGATCGGCGTGAGCACGCAATGCTCTGCGGCGCTGTCGACCACCATCATCCGAACGAGAAGTTCCTCCACCAGAAGACGTCATTAGATTAGACCCAACATCCGATCACAACCCGTCACGAACAACACGCTCATGATTTTGCTTTTGTCCACGAACCATAATCCCGTCTCGACCTAGCCCCTGACCAGTGGTCTGCACATTGTCGGGATCTCGATAACCAAACCTCACAAGACGTCTCCACCGATTCGTGCGATTCGGGGCCGATCCATGCACAGTGAGATAACTGAATAACACCACATCGCCAGCGTCGGCAGGAACTGACACAGCGTCCTCAAGGCGATATCTTTCGGTTGGTAAATGGGGACTGCTATGTTCCCCTCGAATATGTTCCAACGGACCGGCTCGATGACTGCCGCCAAGGAATTTCAGACACCCATTCTCCTCCGTGGCCGCATCGATGTGAGCTATAGCATCGACATACGCCGGACCCTGGTGTTCGTAGAACGGATAGTCCTGATGCATTGGAAACGGTGTCCCCATATCGGGAGCTTTGGCATGCAATGTCGTGTGATGCAATTCGACATTTGGGCCAATCAGATCCGCAATGGCACCAGTTAGACGTTCGTTAACCACCGCACGTAGGTAAGCCGACGAATAATTCTGCAGCTCGTGCATAGCCGAAAGTCGAGCCTTTGCGCTCTCATCAGCTGTCATGTAGGCCTCACGCCAGGGGCCACGCCATCCCGGTGTTTCCTCGGCCCATTCCACCATGAGGCGTTCAAGTTCATAAGATAGTTCTTCTACCTCCGAAGGCGAATACACAGCTCGAAGCTTGAGGTACCCGTGTTCCTGAAAAAAATCCACTTCTTCGCCGGTCAGCACGTGCATTGACAACAAACCAGACCAATAATGTCTGACTTCATTATGACTACCGCACCGCAGAAACGCGATCAATCATGGCAGCCAGGATCCTTAGCTCATGAGATGATTTTCAATCGAGATCCGCACTTAGCAATTCGCGGACCGTGCTAGGGTGGCTGACATGACCATGGAAGCACGGGCCAACACCAACCTCGGCAGACTGTGCCTCAATGCATTTCGCTGGATGGACACCCTATTTGAGGCGCGAATGCAGCTGAGAGGTTGGCATCATATTCCATGTTCGAGCTCACTCGTTTTGCCACACCTTCACGAGAAAGGTGTTCGTCCCGCCGACATCGCCAAAGCCGCCGGCGTCACACGACAGGCCGTGCATCATGTCCTGCGAGATTTACTCGAATTGGGCTTTGTAGAAATGCGAACAGATCCCAAAGATCGTCGCTCAAAGCTTGTAGTTTTCTCACCTTTAGGGGCTGAGTTTGACACTGCCGTTCGTGATGTATCGAAAGAAATCGAACAGGAATTGGCCCGACGAATTGGTAACCGAGCTGTCAGCTCACTACGCACGAGCCTGGAAGCAGAGTGGGGCAACCCATACGAGAAATCACGAACGACTGAAAATAAATTCTGAGATCGCTGCCGTCTTGTCAGAATCCAGTCGCATTTATTCCGCGCATCTTGAAAGCACCGCTCTTTTTCTTTCCATCGTCCGTCTCAAACGCACTGGACCCGCCCTGACCCCTACCCACCGAGTCATCTTGTTGACCACAAGCAACGAGACTCATACCGATCACGATAAGAACCAGAATGCCCGCCCGTACCTTCATAGTCCTCGGAACATTCTCAACAAATTCGCGCACTACTAATCCCTCCTGCAGCAACTAGTAAGTATAGAAAACGCCTGACTGACAAAAGGCGTAAAATCCGTCCAGTCGACAAATCCATCGAGGGATGATCGTGGACGCTACCTGCTTGCAGTACTGCTTAACCGAGGAGGAATCATCTACGTTTGAGCGCGATGGTTTTTTAGTCGTTGAGAATGCGCTCGAGCCCTCGCATACGTCGAAACTTCAAGAAACCATTGCTCGGCTTCAAGCAGACGGTCGTCTGAGTGGAGCTGGCGTTAATCTTGGTGTGGCGGGACGAGTACACCATCCAGATTTCCTCTCGCTCGACCAAGCATTTATTGACCTGCTAGACCATCCCACCACGTTCCCAAAGGTTTGGGGCATTCTTGGTTGGAACATTTACTCCTACCATTCCCATCTCGGTGTCACCGAACCCATCGAGGGAACCTACGACCCCGACGGACCCACCTACGGATTTCATCAGGACTCGTTTCCTTCGTGGCGTGATATGCCCGAACTCGAGGTCCCGGCTCGGTTGTCGCTCAAGATCGGCTTCATGTTGTCAGACACGTCCGAACCCGGCAGAGGAAATTTCTGGGCTGTTCCTGGAAGCCATCGTCATTCCCGCCTCGAACTCCCGACTGATCGGTTAGGTCAGCCAGAAGGGGCTGTTCCCATCTGTGCACCCGCCGGAGCCGCCGTCTATTTTGATCGGCGACTCTTTCACGCCGCCAGCCCGAACTACTGGGTCGAACCTCGAACCTTTCTCGCATACGGTTATGGTTATCGATGGCTTCGCACCAAAGACGAAATGACCATCCCGCCCGACGTTATTGAACGTTCAGATCCAATTCGCCGTCAATTGCTCGGGACAACGACATCTGAAAACAATCGATTCGGTCCTACCGGTGTGGCTGATGCACCACTGTGCGAATGGCTCGACACACACCAGGTCGAGGCGCCTATCGGCTGTGACGTCGGACCCTCTAAGGTCGGGTGGCCAGAATCGTCGAAAGAAATGGTGGATCCAAATTAAACACAATACCCATCCCATAAGTACGGAGCTGGTGATATGACGTCCGCACGTCAACAAGTCCTTGTTTTACATCTCAACAGTGGAGATCTTGGATCCACGACAGTAGCGTGGGCCTTTTACGATGGCACGCTCGGTGCCGAGGACGTACAGATGCAAGCCGGCAGCGAAAACGAACCGCCCTATTCGTCTGTGCTCGATGCAATGCGAGACGGTTGGCGCGTGTTTCAGGCAAGCCCCCTACCGGAGCGAAGTGCCGCTGCCGGAACGGGACAACTAACCAACGAATACTGGCTGGAACGCATTCAAGACAACGACTCGAACGAAGGAGGCTGATCAGATGGCGATCGCAGAACCTACCGTTGCTCCACGTGTCAACTTGCTCAATGTCGAGCAGATGGCTCAATTCGTGTTCGATGGATTCCTTGAATTCTCTGATCTCGTGCCTGACGAGCTCAATGAGATGGTTCATGCGGACCTTCTCAAAGCAGTTGGGGCTGATGGACTCGAACCAGCGTATCGCTGGCATATCACGGATAACCCACATGGGTTCTATGAAGAATCTTCCGCCGTTCGCGAAGTGCATGCGTTACCGAGCGTTCAAGGTGTCCTGCAAAGTCTGCTGGGTCCCGGCCACGTGGGTAGCCACTCTGCTGTCCACGCAACACGGCCTAATCAGATGGAAGCCCAAAAGTGGCACGTAGACGGTGGAGGTCGACGACAGGTGCGACTGCCAAAAGTTCACCCGTATTCGTTTGACATTCTCACCGCGTATTTTCCGCACGACACCCCCTATGAAATGGGGCCAACCCTTGTGTTACCTGGCTCACATATGCGATCGGTGCTCGGTAATGACATCAGCCGATACAAGAACATCGTCGGGCAAAAGCGTCTGTCTGGCCCCGGTGGACGAATCGTCTTCATGCATGAAGCGCTCTGGCACTGCGCCCAAACCAACGAAACGGACCAATGGCGCTTCATGTTCAAGATCCGATACAACCCACGGGTCCCCCAGCGAGGCCTATTTGATACGGACGGATGGGATAACGATGAAATACGGAGGTTTTTCCGCACGAACAAGGGCGCACACTCGCTTACCGGGGAATCACCGGCCGTCGTGACTGAGCGCGCCAACTGGTGGCGATACCTGTGCAACGCTGATGAACTCGATGATCCAAGCGGCACTGGTGGGCATGGAGATTACGCCTAGTCAACCAGAAACCCACTGCGTCCGTGTCTAGCGGTCTTTGGCAACCACCTGCACCGAGAGTGTGTGATAGCCCGTAGCACCGTCGGGATCCGGTCGACGTTTCTCCGACGTTTGGGGAACACCGGTCGCGTCAGTGGCCCGAACGCGGAGAACATGAGAACCGGGAGTCGTGTTCCACGGTAGTGTCCACTGCCGCCACGTATTCTTCGATATTGCCTCACGAAGCGAGGCTTCCTGCCAATCGCCATCATCGATTTGGACTTCCACCTTGGTGACACCACGATGCGGGGCCCACGCCACCCCTGCAACTACCTGACGACCCTCCTGCACAACCCGACCACGTCGAGGCACATCGATTCGAGCCTGAGTTTTGATGGGCGCCTCTTTAGCCCAACCCCGAGGAATCCAATACCCGTCAAAATCCTCCAAGCGGTTGAGGACGATGGAATCCAACCATTTGGTCGCTGATACATAGCCATACAGTCCGGCAACGACCAGTCGTGCCGGAAATCCGTGATCTAATGGCAGCGGTTCGTTATTCATGCCCACAGCAACGAGCGCCTCACGCCCGTCGTAAGCAGCTGAAACAGGGAACCCTGCTGTAAATCCGTCAACGGACAAACCCACAACCTGAGACGCATCAGGCCTCACTCCGGCACGATCCAAAAGGTCCCGAAGCGGAACGCCCTGCCACGTGGCATTACCCACAAGCGGTCCGCCAACCTCATTAGACACGCAACATAGAGTCACATGGCGTTGCACCGTCGACATCGCAAGGAGTTCGTCGTAAGAAAGCTCAAACGGCTTGGAGACCAGCCCTTCGACCTTGAGCGTATACGTCGACATGTCAACTTTTGGCACCACAAGCGCAGTGTCAATCCGGTAAAACTCGTCGTTTGGAGTCACGATTGGCGCAAGCCCTTCCACGTCGATCGATGCCCCAGGCAGAATCGGAACCGCTGGCCGTGACGGCCGTGGTAAAACCACCATGGCTCGTGTGGCCACAACGCTTTGCGCTCGTTGCACCAACACGCGTCCACCAACGGCGGCAGCGCCAACCACGACAGCGAGCACGCCAGCCACACGCAGAAAGGATCGACGTCCTCGCTGCCCAAGCCGAGCATCCCGCTCTAACCTCGGCAATGAATCTGGAGCCAGCGAGAGTAGATACGCCAACACCGAAATCCCGGAAATCCCGGCCACGGCTGCACCCAGAACAGCAAACATTGGAGGGACCAGAGGGTAGGCAACACCCGCTGCCGCCCCCAAGATGGCAAAGAGCCCAAAGCCAAGCTGCCCCATCCAAAAGCGATAGGACGAAGCCGCACCGATTCCGACTCCAAACCCAATCCCCACAACGAGGATCATGACCGCGAGCGCCAACTTGTCGTTGGTGCCAAAGACGGCAATAGCCACGTCCTTCACAACCTTTGGAGAGAAATCGATGATCTTGGCAGCTACGGCGACGAGCAGCGATGGACCACCATACGCGAGCCCACTGAACAACTCATTGGCCGCAAATGCCGCAGCAGCCGCCAGCGCACCGGCAACCGAAGGCGCGTGACTGGCACCAAGAGTCTGACGCCATCCAGTCCGAGCGTCATACATCAACAGCCCTCTACTCTTTCAAAATCATGCGCTTTCACCAAGGCCCACACCACAGCATCAGGTTCATCCCACGAGCCGACGTGTCGCCCTACGGGCCCGACGAAATGGAACCGAAACCGCGTCGAGTTCGTGGAGTTGGTCTGAATCAAGTTGGATTGCCGCCGCATCCACATTTGATTTGGCATGCGCCGCATTTCGAACCCCCACAATTGGAAACACGGCCGGATCTCGACACATCCAGGCAATAGCCACCTGGGCCTGACTCGCACCAATTTCAGCTCCGATACGGAGTAACGATTGATTCACCGCACTCGCGCGGTCCGGTGTCGGTCGACCGAGCAGGGCGCTCATAACCCCTGTTCGTACGCCCTGAACACCAAGTCGAAACTTTCCAGCCAGGAGGCCTTGCGCAAGCGGGCTATAACCAATAAGAGTCATTTCAAGTTCGCGACACGCGTCCAGCACCCCATTTACCTCTGGGGCCCGACGTAACAGGCTATACGAGACCTGATTCGAAACCAAAGGCACACCAGCGTCAGCGAGAATTGCGTACGCACGACGGGTTTGGACGGCCGTGAAATTACTGACCCCCACGTAACGGATCCTACCGTCATGCACTGCAGCTGCTAAGCGGCGAAGCAATCGACGATGAGGAATCATGCTGAACGGCCAATGCACCTGATACAAATCAATACAATCCACGCCCAACCGTTCAAGACTCCTGTCGATCGCCCTATCAAGAGCCTGGAGCCGCCACCGCTTCGGACTCGGAAAATATTTACTCGCTATGACCGCCGGTCGTGGATCACCCGATCGAAGCCCACCAATGACAGACTCTGCAGCACCGTAGATCTCGGCGGTATCCAGAAAATCCAACCCGTGATCCAGTGCAACGTCATAGGCCGACGGAATATCTGTTTGGTCCGGGCCTTTTGGTGAAGCCCAAATAGCCCCACCACCCCACTGCCAGGTGCCAACACCGACAACGCCCACTTCTAGATCGGACGACCCGATCTTGCGTCTTTGAACCGGAGAGTTGTGCATACGCTGACCTAATTCAGCAGACCGTGAAACAAAAGGCGACCCCGAGAGGACTCGAACCTCCGACCTTGTGGTCCGCAACCACACGCTCTATCCAACTGAGCTACGGGGTCCGAAGCGCAGTGTATCAACGGGGATGTCGAATCACTGGGAAACCAGTCTAGACGGTTGCCAACTCACGCCTACCCGTTCAAGCAACGGACCTGCTGCCACAAACAGCACCAAATCAGCCGCCGCGTGTAGCACGACTGCTGGAGCAATCGATCCGAAATGTGCAGATGCTATTCCGAAAAGGGCACCCCCCATCGTTCCTAACACTAAAAACGAAAAGGGGAACCTACGATCAAGACCATGGTGAAACCCAAACACAATCGATGTCACCACGATTGACCACGGCATCCCGATAAGGTTCGCCAGCCCAAACATAGCCGCACCTCGAAAAAACAGCTCCTCGGCCAACGGGTTAAGCACCACAAAAAATGGCAGGTCCAACACAAGGGCCGAACGATCCGGTACCGAACGAACCGGCCACCACCAACGACGAAAAGCCAGCGAAACCAGCACCACACCGATAACCCAGAACCCTACAAGAATCCAATCACGTGACGTCAACCCGATCGTAAGTCCCAGCGCCTCAGGATCGACACCAGCAATCAAAATCCAAATAAGCGGCGCACCTATGAGGAAAGCGATACGGGTGGGAACGTCCCAGCGCATCCAACGCCAGGTTTCGCGCCATGTGTAGCGCGGGCACCGCGCCACACTAGCCGCGGAACACCTCCGACCGGGCTAAGCGCTCACCATACTGGCGTTGGTAATACTCCTGAAATTCTCCGTCCAGAATCGGCTCCCACCAATCAGGCGAGTTCCGATACCAATCCACGGTTGCATCGAGCGTTGCGTCAAAATCATATTGGCGCGACCAACCCAAGGATTCGAGTTTTGTACTGTCAAGCGCATAGTTCCAATCGTGGCCTTTTCGATCCTCCACAAAGTGGATGAGCTCTTCCGAAGCACCAACACGCTCACAGATCCGACGAGCGACCGCGAGATTGTCACGATTGTTTCCAGCAGCCACGTTGTAGATTTCCCCAGGTGCACCACGTTCCAACACCGCCAAGATTGCTCCGGCATGGTCATCCACATACAAGCGATCGCGTTGTTGAGCGCCACGGCCATATAGCGGCAGCGGTTGCCCACGCATCGCATTGATCGTAAAAAGCGGTATCGCCTTTTCCGGGTGCTGCCACGGACCAACGGTATTCACACCCCTCGTAATACAGACAGGAAACTCGTGGGTCCGCCAGGCAGCCATGACCATCAGCTCGCCGCCAGCCTTGGACGCAGAATAGGGATTGCGCGGCTCGATCGGGTCAGTCTCACGAAATGCGGCGTCATGCGTCTCGCCATACACCTCATCGGTGCTCACATGAACCGCCTTGGCTACACCAGCATTGCGGGCCGCATCGAATAAGCGATGCGTCCCGACCACGTTGGTACGCAAAAAAGGCTCCGCATCCTGTAAAGATCGATCCACGTGCGTCTCGGCCGCAAAATTGACCATCCAGCTCACACCATCGAGCACCTCGCGGAGGCTGTCTTCAGACGCAATATCACCCGCAATGACTTGGCAATCAGCTCCTTCGAGACGCCGCCGATCACCTGCGTAGGTCAGCGCATCGAGTACACGCACATCCCAGTTGGGACGCTCAGCCCGTAAATGATGAACAAAATTAGCGCCGATAAACCCGGCACCTCCGGTAACAAGAACAGTAGGGCGCTCGGACATAGGTTTCCTCAATGGGCGTCAGTAATTCTAACAATGGTCAGCGATCCCGCTACGTCGGTCATGGTGGATCCGTCGATCCCACGTTCCGGACATCGAGCAGATCAAACGGCAAATACCCGAGCCAGTGCGAGTGACCTCCAAGCTATGGCTCGCCAAAATGACCCAACGACCAGCAGCGCACCCTGATCGACGTGGGACAAGGCCGACGTACACTACGAATATCAATGGCATGCGTGTAGGGCTTTACGATGAGCGCCACAAAGGTTCGAGGCTTGCTATCTGGCCCAGCCTGGTTCGGCGTGATTCTTGCAGCGGTCCTCGGACTCACGCTACTCGCATGCGGTCAAGCAGAGGCCGTCGTTTCAGAAGGTCCTCCACCGGACGCGCCTGGACGAATCGACGCACAGGTCGGTGACACGGTTGAGCGCGATGGCGTCACCATTACGGTGCTACAACTGGCA